>R03__coassemble_16179_pt1 | contig 2161 bp, 4 predicted proteins | sample R03__metabat2_high_PE_033 | metagenome-assembled genome bin R03 | reverse complement strand
GACGCGGTGGAATGCGTCCGGAAAGGTCGTACTCCGATTGTGATGACAAAGCGCATTCCTTCAGGCCACCGCCACCTTGCAGTAGAAACACGTGCTGTGCTGCACCCCGAAGAAGTTCGTACAACCTTGCGGCGTGGTCTTGACCGCAAGCATTGACTCATCCTTAGGAACAGCTGCCATCTGCGCTCGAAGAGCCTCCCTCATAATTTCTCTGTTTTATTCACACAAAGATAAATCCTATTTTACAAAATATCAAATTGTATTTTATAAAATTAGTTCACTTCCCTATGCGGAAGTTAGAACTATTTGGTTATCAATAGTTTGCGATTTTCGTGGTACAAATATGGTACAAGTTTACGATAAATAAATAGAAGTAAATCGTAATACTTTACTCATCGTTCGGCCCCGCAAAGAGACTTTCTTTCTGCAGTGACTTAAGCTGCTTGTCGAAATCCGAAGACGTCAGTTGTGTCCTGTTGAAAATATCGTATTCCGATTCCGCTTTCTTTATGGCGTCTTCGTGTGAGACCAGTCCTTTTCTCCCGTCGGGCAAAATCTGGAACTTGCGGAAGGCAAGGAACTCATTCACGCTTGCGGCAAACTGCTGCATGGTAAAACTGTTCTCGTTCTCCGGACTACGACGATTCCAAGGTGAGCGCCAGCATTAAGTACTATGGCTACCCTGTCCGTCCCGTCAAGAACGACGCTCCCGCCACCACCGGCACTGCCAAGGCCAAACTTGTCGCCGGCTCCGACACCGAATATGACGTTACTTGGGTGCAGCTCTGGGAGAACGGTCCGAAGTGGGCCACCATCAACGTTGGTGTGACAAACCCTGAGGCAACAACCGGCACGGTTGCATACGGCGGTATGTACCACTGGTGCGGAACTAACAATAAACGTATCAATCCTTCTGCTTCTGATGACCACGATACCGGCAGCAGCTATGGCTCCACGTATGACACTGCCAAGAATATCTGGGGCTCTGCCTGGCGTATGCCGACAAACACAGAACTCTCCGATCTTTTAAGCAAATGCAACTGTACTTTTGCTAATGGAGGGCTTAATGTAACCGGCAATGGAGACTACTCTTCCTACAGCATTTTCCTGCCTGCCGCTGGTTACTACATCAGTGGGTCGATCAGCAGCGAGAGCAATATCGGGGATTACTGGTCTTCCACTCCTCTATCAGGCGACCAAGCCAAAAACTTGAACTTCCACTCAAGTAGTAAAATAGTGGGCCAACTCCAGCGCGAGTACGGCTGTTGTGTCCGTGCTGTGCTGGCAGAGTAGAATTTTAGTGCATCCCATCGCAGGCTAACCCCCTGACGCTTTTCAATCCCCGACACACCCTCCGCGCTGTGCCGGGGATTTTTTTCGTACACACGCGAGTCACTCGCGTGTGTACGAAAGGTTATTGAGCCCAATAACGAATAATAAACGACATAAATTTATTGCAAGATGATTGAAAATAGTTATATTTGCGAAAATTTATAATCGCTTATGTCACAGGTATCAATGACAGTCAGGATTGATTCAGATATCAAATCCTCTTTTGAAAAACTCTGCATCCAGTTCGGAATGAGTGCCAATGCAGCTATGAATGTATTTGCGAGGGCTGTTGTCCAGAGAGGCAAAATTCCTTTCGAGGTAATGTCAGACGAAACTGCAAGAAAAGCGGTCGAAGCGCAGGAAGCGATTCAGGCTCAGCAGATGATAGACAAGATGTGGGCTGAGAAAGGGCTTGATGTGGATGCCATTCTGAATGAGCATCTTCGTACTCCATATAGACCTGCCACACAAAAATGAGAACGATAGTTCTGGATACAAACTGTCTGCTGGCAATCCTTTCGTCCGACAGCAGGTATCATTCTGTTTGGACCGATCTGAAAGCCGGCCGCATCTGCCTCTGTGTGTCTACAGAAGTTTTGAATGAATACGAGGAGATTCTTGCGGCAAAAGTATCCGCCGAGTTCGCCGCAGTCGTAATGAAACAAGTTCTTTGCTTCCCTTGCCTCAAGCGTGTGACTCCCACGTATTTTCTACAATTGATAGAGGCCGACCCTGACGACAATAAGTTTGTGGACTGCGCATTCTGCGGTGAGGCGGAACTTATTGTGACCAATGACGCTCATTTCAATGTCCTTGCTACAATTCCTTT
>R03__coassemble_12854_pt1 | contig 2470 bp, 3 predicted proteins | sample R03__metabat2_high_PE_033 | metagenome-assembled genome bin R03 | reverse complement strand
ACAATCTGACCGGCGTGCCGAGCGGAACCCACACCCTCTACACTACCCCGACTTTACTTAAATGGAAGGTGGACGGCAACATTCCGGCGCTTAATTTCAATTAGTCAACGGGACATCAATGTAATTGCCATCATGGAAGATGGCCAGATGATAATGGAACGCCAGTATCGCCACGCCATAGGAAAGACCGCATTCGAATTGCCCTGTGGAGTCATAGAGAAGGGTGAAGAACCTCTGGCCGCAGCAAAGCGTGAACTTCAAGAAGAGACCGGATATGGGGAAGGTTCCTGGACATTACTTATGTCTGGATGTTCCAATCCCGACTCGATGAGCAACAGCTGCTATTCGTTCCTGGCAACTGACGTGAAGAAAGTCTCCGGTCAGAGCCTCGATGCCACTGAGGACCTGTCCGTTCACCTTCTTTCGCCCGAGTATGTCAAGCAGCTGCTCGTTGATGGTGAGATTCTGCAGATACTGCATGTCGCTCCTCTCTGGAAATACTTCGCCCTGCAGGGAAAATAGCTATATGATTGAGCCGCTTCACATCACTTCGCGCAAAGAACTCCGCAACTGGTACGAGCAGAATCACGATTCTGCACCTGAGATGGCCATTGCCTGCCACAAAGGAAAGGCAGAGAGGCCTGGAATCATCCGCTATCTTGATGCCGTGGAAGAGGCTCTTTGCTTCGGCTGGATAGACAGCAGCATCTACACGAAGGAAGGTGTCTTCTATCAACGTTTCTCGCCTCGCCGCAAGACCAGCGAATTCTCCGCCCTCAATTACTACAGATGCCAAAGGTTGGAGAGGCTCGGTCTGATGACTGATGCCGGCAGAGCCGCAATCCCCGCCGATATCGAGCAGCGTCTTATCCCCAAGCCCGACATCATCGCAGCGTTGAAGGCCGACCCCGTAGTCTGGCAGAACTTCCAGAGATTCCCCGAGATGTATCGCACAATCCGCCTCTGGAACGTCGAGCGCAGACGCCGCTATCCGAAGGAGTTCGACACTCTACTGCACAATCTCATAGAACACACCCGCAAAGGCCAGATGTACGGCGACTGGAACGACGGCGGCCGGCTGCTCGAGGAATAATTCAAAGCGGTCAAGGTCGTCAAAGCCTTCCGCTGCTGGCGCATCGGAATCTTTGACCACCTTGGTTCCGGCCACGCCGGCACTGTCGCGACTCCGTGACCTCCACTCTAATTAACGGCTATCGCCGTTTTCCTCCTTGCGGTTCGGATTTCTCATCATCAAAGAAACTCCGTATCTGCATCGTCCCCGACGAGAGGCCTTTCATCAACCTTGCCCGTATCATAAATGAAGTCCTGATTATTTTGAGCCTTTTATAACCCAAACGCCATTGCGACGCCCTTTCTCGCGACTCAGGATGCCTTTTTCGGCCAATGAAGAAGTCAATCTTTTTACGGTCCTAAGGGATTTTCCTATCTGCCCGGCCATCTGCGCCTGGGTAGTTGAAGGATTGTTCTTAATGAACTCAAGTATGGCTTTTTCTTCCAAAGCGACACTCAAAGTGCCATTTTGGCACTTTGGAGATTCAAGGTTGGCACCTTGGGCAAGTGATACCAGCATGTCGCGGTTCTTGAGTTCGTGTCCGGCGCCAAAGAGCAGATTGTCGAAGAAATGTTCCAGAAAAACAGTTGATGCAGAAATCCCTTTTGAGTAGTTCACATAGTTTGCGCGGACCAGAGCATTGCGGAAATACCACGAATTTTCTGCGAAGGCCTTATTGTCCACGACAAACCCGAAATTGCGGAGATATTTGATTGCAAAGACCGACGTTGTCCTGGTGTTACCCTCGCAGAAGGGATGGATTTGCCATATGCCGGAAATGAACTTGCACACCTGCTTTACTGCCCGTGATGCATCCATAGAGGCATAATCCACATTCTTCTCTTCCCTGAAATCGTACTCAAGAGTCTCCATAATCATCTCGTGAGATGAATACAGCACCGTCTCTCCCTCCAGCACCCATTCCTTCTTTGTGATATTGTACGGACGTATCTGACCAGCGTATTTGAATATACCGTCGAAAAGCCTCCGGTGAATCTGAATCAGATAATTCGGAGAGAAGTTGAAGGTTGGTTCAGTGAGAATTTCGGCGATTCTGGTCGACACTTTATCGGCTTCCTCTGTCCGGTCTTCGACATCGGCCCTGGATGTTTTGGCCTTGTAATAGGTGTCAAGGAGATCCTTTACTTCATCTATGGTAATATCACCCTCAATGTTCTTCCTGGCCGCATCCAGCAAATATTCGGAGGGCTTCAGGCCATCGACATCCTGGAGTCCGATAGCCGTCTGCCACGCCTGACTCTTCTCCTTCTGCGATGGGGTTCCGGCCTTGATATATTCTTCGAATACGTTCATAATTGCAAAGATACGCAAAGATGTACCAGCTTCAAAAAGTAGACACGAAAAATTTTGAAAGTTGAGTCAGTCTGACTTGTAGAT
>R03__coassemble_10556_pt1 | contig 2772 bp, 4 predicted proteins | sample R03__metabat2_high_PE_033 | metagenome-assembled genome bin R03 | reverse complement strand
TGTCCAGTGGTACAAACAGCGCGGCTACCCCGTTTATGTCAATGACGGTGGTAGCTAAAACATAACTTAGATATGGAAACCTATAAAATCGGATAAATCACACCACCGTCGAGAAGTCTCTTCTCAAACGATGGTGCAAATATAAAAGTTTCCGTTGTCGCCCGCGTTGACGACCGTCTCGAAGTAGCAATTGAAGCAACCCGCGGCAGGCAGGAAAATACTGTTGTTCGCATAAGCAGTGCCAGCCTTGCCGCTGACCTTATAGCCTGCGAGTGTGCAACCTGTGACGTATTGAACACTTGTGCCGTTACACCAGGTCCATTCAGTATTGCTGCTATTGAGCAAATCTTCCAACTCGGTCTTGGTAGGCATACGCCACTTGCTGCCCCAGAGCTGATAGGCAGCATCGTAGTCTGTCTTCAAATTGCCATCAGTACTCGGTGCCATTATAATATGCAGAATTGTCCTTGTCAGTCGTGCCGCCCCAGCCGTAATATCCGCCTATGTTGGCAGTGGTATAATCAGTGGCTGAAGTGTAGTCCGTGATCGTTGCGCCGACGTTGAATTCGGCCCACTTCGGACCGTTCTCCCAGAGCTGCACCCAGGTCACGTCAACCTCGTTGGTGCCGTCGAGCTTGGCCTTGGCAGTGCCGGTGGTGGCGGGAGCGGCGTTCTTGACGGGACGGACAGGGTAGCCATAATACTTAATGCTGGCGCTCACCTTGGAATCGTCGTAGTCCGGATCGAGGCTGAGGATGTACGCGTAGTTATTGCTATTTGTTTTCTGCGTACTCGACCAATAATAGCCGCCTGAGCCCACCCACAAATCGGAGCCATCGCCGATGCCGGCGGCGGGAAGAAAGATGGACTTGGCTGAATAATCGCCTTTGCCGATAATCTTGATGCCTTTGATGCCGGTGGTGACATATTCGACGGTGCAATTTGAATAAGAGATAAGATCTTCGAATTCGTCGGAGGTCGGCAACTTCCAATCTGTACCCCAATAAGCCGCGGCCATATCGGAGTAGACGTGAGAAGCATAATCCGAGAACCCGGTATCATCAAAGGTGATGCTTGAGGAAGAATCGTCAGCCTTCACCCAGGATGAACCATTGCGAACATACCCCTGGGTGTATCCCCAGGCGAAGTAACAACCGTAGTCTGTGGCTGATTCTGCGCCGACGTTGCCGTATGCCCACTCGGGCCCGTCAGCCCAAAGTTTAACTGACTCCTGGAAGTCTGTGCCGGCCAGTTTGATGGCCTTGATCTGAGTTGTGCCCTCCGCGAGGGTTTTGTTGATGGAATAGCCCTTCACTTTTCTTGTCTGCTGGTCATCTGTAGTGTTGGTGAGGGTGAAGAGGAAGTTCTGCTCGTCAGTGCTGTCGTAGTCGCTTGTGGCAAAGACAAAGGCCGCGCCGTCAGTGTTGGCTATGCCGGTCGTGGGAGTGCTCTTGGTGCCAACTGTGGCGGTGATGGCAGTCTCCACTACCTCGTAACCGCTGAGAGGCGTGAAATGGTCGCAGGCGAGGGTGTAGTTTGCGGCGTCACTCGAAGAAATGCCCGTCACCACCACCTGGATCTCAGTAAGGAAGGCCCAGTTTTGGATGTTGATGGTGAGGGTGTTGTCGCTGAAGGTGTAGTCGTCTTTAGAGGCGACGATTACGCTGCCGTTGTAAAGGGCCTTGAGGTACTTGTCGCTGCCTTCTGAAGGATTATTCCCGCTGAGGGTCACGCCTGTCGTCTTCTTGCCCCACTTGCTGCCGTCGTATTCAATCACGAGGTCAGGATTGCCCCCGTTGTTGGAGTCGTACCAGATGCTGATCTGGTCGCCATTCGCCCAGCCGGTCTTTATCATCGCCTTGGTCTCAGAAGGAGTGGCGGAGTCGGAAGTGCCGAGATCGGCAACGGTGACGTTGAGATAGAAGTCATCGGAAACGTTGTTGGAATTGCCGGAGGGCTCCTCCTTGCTGCAGGAAACGAACACCATCGCCGCCGCGGCTAATGCAAAAATGATTCTTTTCATCGTTTTGTCCTCCTTTAGTTTGACCAATTTTCCTCGCTTCCACCGAAGGGATTGCTAACCATAATAGAGGAAGGAGCAGAGCTGCAGAGCACCTGCAGCGCTTTGGCCTCCGTAACCTTGACTTTAGGCGCAAGGTATTCGCCGCTTAAGTTTTTCTTTTCCATTGATTGAATTGTTTATTGTTTTTTGATGTTATCGATTGTATCAAAGAGATGCTGAATCAAGTTCAGCATGACGCAAAAACGCCCGCAGACGATGCTCGTCTGCAGGCTGAAAGCATCGGGCCAAAACGGCCCGCAACTATATAATTATCTGATTTGCAACATGTTATACCCCCCTAAAACCGAAAAGAGCACCTCAGCAGACTGCTGCAGAGGGCAGATTCTCAAGAGAGAACCGGAGGCTGCGGAACCATAGAAATGCATTTCTTCTTTTGAAATACACAAAGATAGAAAATATTGCCAGAATCTCAGCGAAAAAGGAGAAATTATTGCCTTTTTCGCTGAGATTCTACACATCTTCTTTTGAAGCAAAATCCCCGGCACAGCGCGGAAGGGTGTGTCGAGCACATTCTGTAATGAATCGCATAAAGTGCAAACTCCTCCCGGGACCTGCGAGTGCCGAGGAGGGGATGTAAGGCACTTACGAAATCAATTCCACAAAATCCTGAAGTTTCATTACGACCAGCTTCGGGAAAGGAATTGTAGCAAGGACATTGAAATGAGCGTCATTGGTCACAATAAGTTCCG
>R03__coassemble_8081_pt1 | contig 3249 bp, 2 predicted proteins | sample R03__metabat2_high_PE_033 | metagenome-assembled genome bin R03 | reverse complement strand
GGTGTATTCACCAGAACAATCACGCTTGATGATTTGTTTGAATAGGATGCATCGGTGTCCCGATTCTAGAAGTCGCTCAGATTCCATTTGTAGGCCCTTTCGAGGGCATCACCATCAACCAGATACGTTCTACCCAGGGAACGTGCAGTCGCTGGACTATGCCTCCAACAGCATCTTCCTGCCTGCCGCGGGTTGCTTCTATTGCGATTCCAAGACACTCGGCCTCCAGGGCAGCAACGGGTACTACTGGTCGTCTACTTCTAATGGCAGCAATGGCGCCTACCGCTTGGGCTTCAGCTCGAACAATCAGGATGCGGACGCCGGCCACCTTTATGACGCTCCGAGTGTGCGCGCTGTTCTGGCAGAGTAGAATCTACGCACATCCCCTCGCAGGCCAACCCCCTGCCGCTTTTTTTGGTCCCCGGCCCGTCCCGCGACGAGCCGGGGATTTTTCTGCCCTTCCCGTGCACGAATGCGACATATTTGCCCGCAAATTGCGTTTTTATACTGTGTTCCTTCGTCTTTTTCGCGGATTTTTCGTAATATTGCTGATTGAAATGGTACACGCGTATGGCAACACTGCAGAATCTGCCCATTGGCATCCAGGATTTTGAGAAAATCCGCAAGGATGGTTATCTCTATGTGGACAAGACGGAGCAGATGTGGCGTCTAGCCCACACAGGATGCTATTATTTCCTGTCGCGTCCGAGGCGTTTCGGAAAGTCGCTGCTGATGAGCACCATCAAGGCCTACTATCAGGGCAAGAAGGAGCTCTTCGAGGGACTGTATGTCTCCACCGTGGAGAAAGAGTGGAAACAGTATCCCATCATGCACCTTGACCTCAATACGCAGAAGTACGATTGCAAAGAGGCATTGGAGGATAAAATAAATGTATTCCTGGAGTCACAGGAACAACTTTATGGAAGAATTCCAAGTGAAACATCATTTGGTATGCGCTTCGAGGGCGTCATCCGCCGTGCCCACGAGAAGACGGGCCGTCGCGTGGTCATCCTCGTCGACGAATACGACAAACCTCTGCTGCAAGCTATAGGAAATCCTGAGCTACAGGACGAGTACCGCTCCACACTGAAGGGCTTCTATGGAGCTCTGAAGTCCGGCGACGGCAGCATCCAGTTTGCCATGCTCACGGGAGTGACGAAGTTTGGCAAGGTGAGTGTATTCAGCGACCTGAACAACCTCAAGGACATCTCGATGAGCGAACAATACTATGATATCTGCGGTATCAGTGAGAAGGAGCTGCTGGAAAACTTCAGTACGTTCATCGATGCACTGGCAGTCAAGCATCAACTGACACGCGAAGAGTGTCTTGCCAAGCTGCGTCTGCAGTATGATGGCTATCACTTCGAGGCTAACACCCCGGGGATGTACAATCCGTTCAGCCTGCTCAACGCATTGCAGGACGGTACCTTCAAGAGCTACTGGTTCGAGACTGGCACTCCCACCTACCTCGTCCAGCTGCTGCAGGAGCACGAGTATAATCTTGAGGAGATGGCCAGCGCCGACGTCACGGCCGATGTCATCAACAGCGTTGACATCGCCTCCTCCGACCCCATCCCCGTCATCTACCAGAGTGGTTACCTCACCATCAAGGATTACGACAGCGAGTTCGATTCCTACATCCTCGGCTTCCCGAACAAGGAGGTGGAGGAAGGCTTTGTGAAATATCTTCTGCCCTGGTACAGCGACCGGATGAAAGGAGGTCGCAGCGCCTTTGACGTGCGCCAGTTCGTCATCGACGTGCGTGAAGGCCGCACGGAGCAGTTCCTGGGACGTCTGCGCTCCCTCTTTGCCGACACTCCCTACGAACTCATCCGCAACCTCGAAAACCACTACCAGAACGTCCTCTGGATACTCTACAAGCTCTGCGGCTTCTACACCCGGGCTGAGTACCACACCAGCCAGGGCCGCATCGACCTCTGCGTTCAGACCCCGAAGTACTGCTACGTGATGGAGTTCAAACTCGACGGCACCGCCGAGGAGGCTCTGGAGCAGATCAGCGAGAAAAACTACACGCTTCCTTTCGAGCAGAACGGGCAGCAGGTCACCCGCATCGGACTGAACTTCAGCAAGGAGACCCGCAACATAGAACGCTGGGTGATAGCATGACAGCATCCGCAGTACATATAATCACAAGCACTCAGAATAGGGGGGGGTAAACGCCTCTCTTTCAATTGGTTACAGCATATCACCCGCTATGATGCCGTCAATTCCCACGACTCGTAGCGGGATTTTTCGTGCGCAGAGATGCCGCGTCAAAGCGCGGCATGACGATGGCCTGGCCCGCAATGACAAATGAAAATTATCAAACAACCATAAACAACTTAAATTCAATCAAATCATGAACAAAAACAATCAAACACATGGCCATTACCTTTCGCCCCAAGTCAAGGTGGTGGAGACGAAGCCTTCGAGCGTACTGTGCACAAGTCTGGATACCAACAATGCTCCGGATTATAACCGCAATGTGTGGTAAACCTTAAAGAAGCAACGAGTATGAAAAAGACTTATTTATTTGCAATCAACGCTCTTGTTCTTCTAATGGGAGCAGTATCCTGCCAGAAGGAAGACGCTCCCGTCCGGAATGAAGAGCCCGCCGCTTCTGAAATCACCATTACTGCTTCCATCGCGGGCGGCACCAAGACGGCTTATAACGATGACGGTAGCAAGCTCGTCCAGACCTGGGCTGTGGATGACGAGGTGTTCGGATTCCTTGATGGCGAGCCCTCCACGACAGTGACCTTCAAGGTGACGGCGGTTGACCCCAGCACCGGAATCGCTACCCTTGAGCAAATCACATCCGTCAATCTCTCCGGCAAGACAATACATCTGATTTACTATCCCGGCAAGGAGGCAGATTGCCTCAGCAGCGGCACCCTCGCGGTCGACCTTTCCTATCAAAGCTTTGACACTGTGCCTGCGATTATGCTTGCCTCCGCCACCGAGTCGGGCGGTAGCATAAACTTCGTATTCTCCAACGCCTGCGCGATAATCGGAGTGAAGAATCCTTCGTTTTCGGGCGTCACTGCGACCAGTGTCCAGAACCTCACCCTTTCCAGCCACAGCATCGTGGCAGAAGGCACAATAGCCGTGTCCGGCGGCAATCTTGTCCTCACCCCTTCAGCCCCTTCGAAGTTCATCACCAAGCAGATATACAACGGCATTGTGGCTGACGAGACTTATTACATCGCCGCAATCGCCTGCAGCCCCGCCGATCTTGTCCTCTCCGCC
>R03__coassemble_8059_pt1 | contig 3258 bp, 4 predicted proteins | sample R03__metabat2_high_PE_033 | metagenome-assembled genome bin R03 | reverse complement strand
CAACGTTGACGGCGTAAAAGGTGCCCTTTTCTCCGACGGCACTTCTCAGGTTTTCTTCCCCGCCGCTGGCTACGTCACTGACACGAGCCTGAGCTATGGCGGTTCGAATGGCTACTACTGGTCTTCGTCTCTGCTCTCTGGTAGCAATGCCTACTACCTGGGCTTCAAGGAGAGCCTTGTCTCCCCCGCGAGCGACCACAATCGTTACATCGGAAGGGCAGTGCGTCCAGTCGCAGATTAACCCTTACCGGCGCGTAAGCGCCATTCGATTCATTGAAAATTGATTCATTACCGGGGCCCGTCTCGGGCCCCGGTTCAAAAATTTTAAATTTTTGAATTATGCTGGAAACAGATGATTTGCCCTTCGATTTCGAGCCGGAGGCACAAGTTGCTCCGACTCCCGCAGTGCAGGAGGAGCCCTCACCCGAGAAGAAGAAGCCCGCTTCTCTGAGCACGGCAGAGTCGCTTTCTATGGAGCGTGACCGTCCCGGAAATCTCATCTACCTTTTCCGCAGAGGAGGTTTCCTTCGGGCCTACAACGGCAGCGCTTATCTTGTGAGCTGTCTTTTCCGCTCGGAATACAAAATCCTGCGGGACAAGCGCAAGAGCGGGGACCCCTACGTCTATCTCGGCTTCCCCGCGGGGAAAATCGAGGAGATTTTTTCCGACAGGGGCACCATCGAGGAGAAGGAAGGCTACGTCATCGTTTCCCTGGAGACCGATTCCTTCCCCGGCATCCCTTCCTACGAGAAGTGGCTCCGGGAGGCGAAGATATCGGACAAGAAGGAGACTGAGCTCCCCTCGGAGGCTTCTTTGCCCCTGTCCGGGTCCATGCGCATCGCAAACGCTCAGGACATTGTCCTCCGGCTCGCCACCTATCATATGGAAAGCCATACGATGATGGAGAACCTGCGCTTCCTCTCCGAGCTTATTTCCGGCATAGAGTATATTTGAGATTTTCTCTGATGGCCCTCTACAGCGAACTCCCCGTCTATAAGAGTACCTATCAGCTCCTCCTGCAACTGGTGGCGATGTCCTCCGGATGGCAGAGGGACTATCGCTACACCCTCGGGCAGGAAGTGAAGTCGGAACTCGTGAGCCTGCTTGTGAAGATATATCGCGCAGGGAGCACTGCAGACCGCTTCGAGATACTCTCTTCCGCCCGCGAGAGCATCGAGAGGGTCAAGATTTACGTGAGGCTCCTTCGCGACCTTCACCAGATAGGCTCCGACAGGTATGCCTCGCTTGCGGACCAGATGGCAGGCATCTCCAAACAGCTTGCCTCTTGGCAGTCGAGATAACCATCGACTTTTTGTTTTCTGGGGCCGGAATGTGCACGGGTTCCCTCTCATCGGTGGCCTTTGCGCAGCGTGCTTTAAGGGTAAATTCAAGCTCCCCGCCTTACAGCCTGAGAGTGCAGGACAAGGCCAATACATCCTTGCAGGACCAAAGGGGAGTTTTCAAAGTGGAGTTTTCTTCCCCGCCGCTGGCAACGTCAATGACACGAGCCTGAACAATGGCGGTTCGAATGGCTACTACTGGTCTTCGTCTCTGAACTCTGATAGCAATGCCTACAACCTGAACTTCAATTCGAGCAATGTCAACCCCGCGAACAACAACAATCGTTACAACGGAAGGACAGTGCGTCCAGTCGCAGAACTTACCCATATTTGTAATTTTATAATACACACACAAAATAATTATGAAGGCCGATGGTTATCTTTTGACCCGCGAGCTTTTGATGCGGGACCTGTACCGCGCATATCTTGATGCGCGCAAGCACAAACGGGGCAAACCCTATCAGATGGACTTCGAGATGCATCTGGAGGACAATCTGTCCGAGCTCTGCGACGAGCTCTGGAGCCGCAGCTACAAGCCGCGCCCCAGCAAATGCTTCGTCATCTCGGAGCCGACCCTTCGCGAAGTGTTCGCCGCCGACTTCCGGGACCGCATAGTCCATCATCTGTACTACAATTACACCTGCCGGCTCTTCGACAGCGGCTTCATCACGGACTCCTACTCCTGCCGCAAGGGAAAGGGCACCCTCTATGGCGTCAAGCGCCTTGAAAAGCACATCCGCGAGGAGAGCCGCGGCTACACCCGTCCCTGCTGGGTCCTCAAGATGGACATCAGCGGGTACTTTATGCATATCAATCGGGAGAAACTGCTCTCGTTTGTCCTCTCCGAGCTTCGCAAGGCGCCCCGCGGCGGCTGCCCCTTCGATATCGACTTCGTGGAATACCTCACCCGTGAGATAGTCCTGCTGGACCCCACGGAGGAGTGCCGCGTCTTCGGGCGTCGCGGCGACTGGAGCCGCCTTCCGAAGTCCAAGAGTCTGTATCATTCTCCCGAGGGCTGCGGCCTGCCCATCGGCAACCTCACCTCGCAGGTCTTCTCGAACGTGTATATGAACGTCTTCGACCAGTGGATGAAGCGTTCAGTGGGCTGCAGGCACTACGGACGCTATGTGGATGACTTCTATGTCGTGAGCTCGGACAAGGAGTTCCTTCGCGCCGTCGTTGACAGGGCTTCGTCTTTTCTCTGGGACGAGTTGGGGCTCCGGGTGAATCCCCGCAAGACCGTGCTGTACGACGTGCGGCAGGGCGTCCCTTTTCTGGGCTGTTTCCTTAAGCCCTGGAGGATTTATGTGGAGAGAAAGACTTACGCGAGGATGAGACGGCACCTTCTCTGCGAGCAGGAGAATGCCGGAGCGCTGCGCCTTCGCTCCGTGGTGAACAGCTACCTGGGCCTGCTGCGGCACGTCAACTCCTACCGTGTGTCCCAATGCTTTATGCGTTCTCTGGAAAGGATCCGCACCCAAGGCTGGATAACCCCTTTCCGCCGCAAATGGGTAAAGGTCAGCCGTTCGTTCTGAAAACAAAAGCACTGTATGAAAAAGATTGTTTTAGCAGCACTCGCGGCGGCGGCGATGGTAGCCGCTTCCTGCAATAGTAAGATTGAGTCCGGGAGCAGCTCCGATCCGGCGTCCGGCGACTTCCGGCTCAACATCACCGTTGCCGGCCTCGGCTCCGATGATTCCGCCACCAAGTCATTGATCAAGACCGGCTGGGCGGCAGGAGACCTGATCAGCATCTGGTACGACTCCATGACGCCGGCAAGACCTACACTCTTGCTTGCGACCACCTCACTCCTTCTATTACGATGACGGCGGATTCCTGGAATAGAGATATTTGCAATTGAATCGGAATTTCCATACATTTGCTTTCTATGGATACACCGCGCCGCAAATACCCCATC
>R03__coassemble_7605_pt1 | contig 3372 bp, 3 predicted proteins | sample R03__metabat2_high_PE_033 | metagenome-assembled genome bin R03 | reverse complement strand
CATAGGAGAGGTGATATATCTGCTGCCACCCTGTCTCGAAGTCGCGGGCCATATAGAAGCCGTCCCTGTCGAAGAGCATATCGTCGATAAACTCGATCCAGGTGGGGTATTCCTCGTGATAAATAGCTGTTTTGCCGCCGTCAGAGGCGTCGACGGCATAGAGGTCGAGGGTGTTCTGGCGCCGGGGCATCCTCTGCACATAGAGCCTGCGGGAGTCATCGCTCCAGAACGGCTCCCCGAAATACTGCTCGCGACTCTGCTCGAAGTCCGCCCAGACCACCTCGGCGGTAGTGAGCTTATCCTGAAGCGGCAGGCTGCCGATGCAATCGCTATCGAGATTGATTATGCCGATGCGCACCGACGGGTTGGCCTGACCGGCTTTGGGGTAGCGGGTCTGGCTGAGGGAGCCGTTCTGCCCGAAGGGAGAATATATCGGGAAGAGACTCACTCCGGTGTTGTCGAAGCGCATAAAGGCGATCTTGCGCGAATCCGGGCTCCACCAGAAAGCCTTGTATCCGGAGGCTCTCCCCAGAATCTCCTCGTAATAGACCCAGGAAGCGTGGCCGTTGAGTATGTCGAAGCATCCGTCAAAAGTGAGTCTGGTCTGAGTCGAGTCGCCGATGTTTCTGATCCACAAGTCGCCCTCACGCGTGAAAGCCACCATACTCGAATCGGGGCTCGGGGTCGTGTTGAGTTCTTCTTCTGCTGCTGCCGCCGCCTCCGCCACAGGAACTCCTGCGCCCAGCAAAGCGGCCGCAAAAAATATAATCCGCAATCTGTTCATAAACACGTGTCGCCGAAAGCGACTGAATTACGTGTCCGGAGCGCCATTACACTTTTTCGTTGAAGTGCTTGAACATCACCGACTCGATTGCAAGTATGATTGCGACGCAGAGGATTCCGGCTATTACGGCGAGCACGGCGCCGACCTTGGGGACAAGTCCGAACAAAGTGCATACGATAGTGACCGCTATTGTAGCCAGAACGTGGATTGCGACAATTCTCCATTTCTCGCCTTTGGTGGCCTTGTAGCTGAGTTCGAGAGCTTCGACGGGTTTCATCTTCCTGTCCACGAGGAAGTAGATTGCGAAGCTCCAGGCAATGCTCAAAATGATACCGGGAATCGCCATAAACACAGTGGCTGCGGTGAGGCCCATTGCGGCGAGGCCGAGGAAGAGGAACAGATTGCCCAGATTGTCCCAGTTTTCGCTCTTGAACAGGATTGTGGGATCCACCACCTTGCCTTTGCTGAGTTCGATGACGAATTTGCACATACCAACCGTGGTGCCTACGTTGAGCCAGGGAATCCAGCAGGTCAGGACATAAAGCACGACGGCGACAAGAATTGAAGGGAAATTTTTGAATCCGAAAATTGCACCATCCTTGATGGTAGCAATAATGTTAATTTTATTTTCCATAGAGGGCAAATGTATGGAAATTCCGCCTCAATTGCAAATCTGTTTCATTCGTGCCGATGGCCGTTGAGCAGAGCTGACAATAAACCTCTCAATGAATCGACAGCAAAAGTTAATTGGAAACCGAGCAGACAAGCCGGACAGAGCGACCGTAGCTTCGGTAGTCGTAGTTCTCCGGACCGACACTGTCGGAATAGAAGTAAAGGTAGTACGCGCCGTCGGAACCGTACAGCGAGGAAGACCAATAGCGGCCGAAGTCGCCCACATCGTACACACCGGAACCATTGCGGTAGCCTGCAGCAGGCAGACAAACAAAACCTGACGCTTCGGCAGTCGCCCAAGCTGAAGCATCATATGAACTTGCAATCGCCGTAGTATTGCCGTCGGGAGCGATGACAAGACATTTCGTCTTGTCGCATACTGTTACACCGACCTTTCTATATGTATCACCTGTGCCGCGGGTGGTGATGAGATACACCCACTCATCCTTGGTGAGGGTGCTCCAGCCGGAACCAATTACAGTTCCCCAATCAGAGAAGGTTGATTCGCAGGAGGTTGTTGTCGGATTGACAGAATTGGTGGCGTTGTATCCCCAGGTGAAAAGGTCTATCTCGGTGTCTGTCGATTCGGCTGTTCTTGAACTATTGCTACCATTGAGCGAATTGCACTCGTACTGCTTATCGTAAAAGCCCCAAATCCAGTTGTCTTCTACTTTCTTTGCCCTGAGGCTGCCCTTGGAGAAGCGGACCTTCTTGCCGCTGCCATTGACTGTGAACTCTCCCCAGAGGGAACCGGAGGTGTCATATGCGAGGCTCCAGGAAGTGAGTGCCCCGAGATTATAAATCTTGTTCCTTTCAATCGCGGTGGACTGAGCGGAGGTCTTCTGCGCCCAGCTGTTGTCGTTCTTCACAACGGTGAAGGTGATGTCGCTGAACTTTACCCCTGCGGGTACGGCAGCGTACTTTGCATCTGTGGAAGAAGTCGTGAGTACGATGCTTGACGGTGTGCCGCTGGAGATGGCGATGTTGATGCCCTTAGTGTCGGAGTCGGGGGTGATTTTCAGAAGCGCCGTGGCATTCTTGAACTCGAGCATGCTGCCGGTGGTCTTCGCAGTGCAGATGTTGGCCTTGGCAAAGCTGCCGTCCTGAGAGGTAGGGATGGTGATGGTGACTTCTTCATTGCTTATTGAGGAATAAGCCGTTGAAGGATAGCAGGCATAGATGGTTTCGCCCCAGCCGGAGGGAACGGTCACAGTGAACTTCGCGCCGCCATCGGTAATCTGAGCCTGATTGTCACCCGGTGTGACGCTGACAAGGGTGAATTCCTGAGTATTGGTGCCGTCGGTAAGCTTTACGACATCGTACTCCGCCCACTTGGAGGTGAGCCCGTCAGAGTCCAATGTGCTCTTCACGTCAGAGTTTGCGAAAGAAGCGACAAGGACACGGGGAGAAGAAGTGTTTTCGTCTGCTGAGGCAGGCTGGGCCTCCTTGGTGCAGGAAGAAAGAGAAGCGATAACGGCAAAGGCCGCAAAAAATATGTTGCTGATTGTCTTTTTCATAATCTTCTGTACTTTACTTGTCCGACTTACCAGCTCCAACTGCCGTTATCATACTTTTCCTTGTTTCCGGAAGCGCAGAGAACTCCCTGAGGCTTCGTCTCCACCACCTTGACTTCGGGCGCAAGGTACTGGCCGCTGAACGTGTTTTGTTTCATAACTTGAATAAATTTGAAATGTTTATATATAATGAATCATTGATTGTATCGCAGAGATGCTGAATCGAGTTCAGAGATGCTGAAACGAGTTCAGCATGACGGACCACGTCATGCCGCGCTCGACGCGGCATCTCTGACGCAAAAATGCCCGCAGGCGGAGCGTCTGCAGGAAGAGGGGAAAGAGGGCCGGAAAAGGCCCAAAAACTATATAGCTATCTGATTTATAGGCGGTTACGCCCCCCCC
>R03__coassemble_5912_pt1 | contig 3982 bp, 1 predicted proteins | sample R03__metabat2_high_PE_033 | metagenome-assembled genome bin R03 | reverse complement strand
AGAATGTCGAACTGAGAAACAATCGGGTTCCTCGTGTGCTCGATCTTGTTGAACATAAACTGTTCTTGACCGCGGTCTCCAGTTCTGGTATCAACCTCAATCCAGAAGGTCTCGTGATGCTTAGTAAGTAGGCATTGATGCAGCGTCTGGAGCCTCCAAACTGCCACATCAGCGACCTTCTTGAAGACTTCCGGTTCAATTGTCCTATCCTCCTCAATTTCCAGAAGATTATCCGGATAATTCATATTGAGGCGAAGGTTCTGAGAATTCGGAGATTTGCAGTGGAGGGTGTTCCTATATGACTTGATGCCCTTAGACATGTAGCCATACTTCTCCACAATCTCGGCCCCGCTCTTCAAATAGCTTATATCCCAATCTGGAACTTTACAGAAAAGGTTCTTCTTTATGCTCGGACGCCGGCTGCGGAAACTCTTGAGTTCAATTCCCTTATAATCAGGAAGCGGCGAGTCATTCATATCTATGCCCAGCAGAGCCTCAACCTGTCGCCCGATGGCGGTGTCAGCATTAAGGTTCGTATCTATCCAGCAATGCTCATACTCCCTGAGTATAGTGAGCAGTTCCATCGATACGGCATTTGCTTCAAAGGCGAGGTTGTAAATCAGATCTTTTATCGGGCTTGCCAAGGAAGTCTCAGCGAACTTGATAATATCGACCTTTGTGATATTTATTACATACAGCTCTTTAGGGCCTGCAGCTATAATTGCATGAATATCATCAGCTTCAGTCGTCTCCTTCAGCCTGTAAATCCAAAGACGAGGATCGCCGTCCTTAGTTTCCGGACGATAAAGAGAAGTCTGAGTCTCGATATCCTTAAACCCACTGAGAATATGCGTATGAATGGTCACCTTGTAATCTTGCCCCTTGGGCTGGAGTTCGTAGTCGTGAACATTGTTCTCCTTGAAATACGCCCTCATTGGAGTCGTAGCATCAAGAATTGACTTCTTGAGTCCGGTAGCGGTAATCTGCACCTGAGTGAACTTGATGTTGTTATTCACCAGATATTCCATGTTCCGTTTCTCAAACGGAGTGAATGGTCTCATATGTATCATAGGCCCTACTTTATTGCTTTAAGAATTGTATTGCCTATTGCCCTTGCCATAAGCGGCGGAACAGCATTGCCGACGAGAGTGTACTGCGGTATTTCCGACTTTCTCTTCTCGCCGCCGGTCTGGCGCTTGCCTTGGAAGACAAAAGAGTCATCAAAGGATTGCAGACGAGCCATTTCGCGGACCGTCATTGCCCTGTGCTGCGAGTAATGGATGAAATCGTCCGGCATTGTGACCACAGTAGGACTCTGCCCCTTGGGGTTGAGGACCGTATAATTGCGCTTCTGTGACTCAAGCTTTTCCTTTTTGAGCTCGGCCTTGCAAGCATCGTTGTATTCTCCGTGCTTGGCAATAATTTCAAGACGGCGCTTCACATCCTCATTCTGGTAACTGGTCTGGTGGTTGAAGAGTTCCTGCTCGACGTGCATCATAGTGTTACCGAGCTCTTCAGCAGTCTTCACATAGAACGGAGCGCATTCAAACTCAAACCTATGCTGCAGGCGGCCGATTCTGGACCACTCATAGAACTTGTGCTGTTCTCCCTTTGCTTCAAGGGAGCCGTCAATGGTGCGCTCTCTTATGAGAGAATCCAACTCCTTGTTTTTCTTGGGCTTGCCGTAGGAAATCTTAGTCTCTCCATTGCCGATGAAGTCAAGATCAGAGATAGCTTCGTATATCGTCACTTTTTCGTCCTCGGTAACTGTGGCGGGAATCTCGGTAATCAACTTCTGGTCGTTACGGCAGCCGATAAAGAGAACTCTCTCACGGTTCTGGGGGACACCATAGTCAGCGGAGAGCACAACTATGGGCTTCTCTATCCTATAGAGCCGGATTGTGTCCAGAACCTTCTCAAACTCTTCTTCGGAACCATCCTTCTGGGCATAAACCTTAAGAGCATCAAAACACTCGTCAAGAGTCATCGCATAGACGCCAATCATAGCCTTCAGGCTTTCAACCTTGTCGCGGAGTTTGTCGAACTCCTTGACATTGTCCAAGGCCAGAAGAATCTTGTTTATGATTGTATCGTCCTCCATCGACTCGATAAAATCGTTCATCGAATGCATAAAAGCATCGTTGTCGATGTTGCAGAAGGTTTTTTCCTGGATGATGGCGCTCTGTATCTTCTGGCGCTCGCGGTTGCGCTTGAGAAGGCTGAGGCCGTGGCGGATGGTGCTAATCTGGGGGTCAGACTTGCTGACGCGATAGTCTATGTTTCTGGTCAGATCCTTGAACTGCTCCTCGAGGTAGCCAAAGTATTCCTCTATGAGAGCATCCATCTTGGAGTCATCCTCAATCTCAAGGCGAGCCTTGGTCATAAAGCAATTCTTCTCGAAGGGAGCCGCCGTATGGGCGAGCATAGAATTGAGGTAATTATAGAGTTTAGACACCTGTTTAGGGTCTATGATTGAGCGGATCTGCCGCATAATCTCATCCTTGAAATGGCCCTTGTCCTTCGTCAGGATGCCCTTCACGTTCTCCATCACGAAATATTTCGGGCGAAGAGCCACAATGACCTTCAGGTAATGTTCAAAGAGATTATCCCTCTTGTCATACTTGCGGCGGCGTCCGGAAAGAGAGAATGACTGGCAGCTGGGACCGCCGGTCACAACATCAATCGTCGTCTTCCCGATTTTCTTCTTCAAATCCGGAAGGAAGGAATCCGACATTATATCCTCCGTGAGGAACTTGGTTTCAAGGCCCAGCTGCTCGTTATACCTGACCCTATGAGTCAGCTCGCAGTTGTCATTGATGTCGCTAGCCAGAATGAAGTCATAGTACTTGTCGTCTGTATAGGCCTGCATAAAGCCCTCGCTGATGCCACCGGCACCGGCGAACAGATCCAAGAAAGTAACGGCCTTTCTGCTTTCAGTAAAATCTCTTTTTTGAGCCATAAAATACGTACTATCGAGTGACAATGCAAGAAAGTTTTGCAAATTTAATAAAATCTTAAGCATAATCTGTTACAATCCGGGTAAAGTTTTCCGATTTTGGGCCAAATCGTGCCTGTGTAGCCGCGATAGGCACATCTAAAATTTCACACCCTCCTATCGTCATAAGATCAGAGCAACTTTCATTACAGCCCCAGTCACTACCCGAACCAAGCCATGCCCTAGAGAACCTGGGCCGTCCGGATCTCCAGTCCCCTGACGGCAGGACCTCGAGCAGTTCCTTGCCGCCGGATATAGGGTGTTCGGGGTGAGCAGGCCGTTTCCGCTGCTATCTGACCCCGACCACCAGTTCCTGGAGGCCATCGGAGCCTGGGGCGATGCGTGAACTTGATTGTTATATCTTTATAGATTCTCCGCAGGATAGGTATTCGATGCGTTAGAAAGAGTTCTCCCTGCCCTGTGTCAAAGAGAATCTTCACTCCGGAATCCATCGCTTGCGGCTTCCTTGGGCGCGACGAATGCTGCTATCTGCTCGTCACTTGCACTGTTGAGAAGCCGTCCTCCGTCCCAATTGAGCTGCGGGTAAGCCTGTTTGAAGTCCTTGCAGGCTCCCGTGATATCACTTCCGCCGGAAGTGGCGAACAAGACGATCCGCTTTCCGGAAAGGTCGTTTTCTTCGATGAAGGTATTAATGATGGTGGGCGCGGTGTACCACCAGATAGGGAAGCCGATATAGACGGTGTTATATTTCTCAATGTCGCCCACCTTCGCGGCGATTGCCGGGCGGGAAGTCCTGTCTGCCATTTCGAGGCTGCTGCGAGACTGCTTGTCCCGCCAGTTAAGGTCTGCATCAGTGTAAGGAGTCGCGGGATGGATTTCAAAGAGGTCCGCTCCGGCTTCCGAGGCAATCCTTTCGGCTAAGGCCTTGGTGGTCCCGGTGGCGGAGAAATATGCTACGAGGGTTTCGCCAGTGCTGGCGCAAGATGTTGCCATAATGATAGGGAGTATAAGGGATATTGCTTTCAT
>R03__coassemble_5506_pt1 | contig 4161 bp, 3 predicted proteins | sample R03__metabat2_high_PE_033 | metagenome-assembled genome bin R03 | reverse complement strand
TCGGAATATGTCTTCAGCGGCTGGAGTGGCGACGCAAGCGGGACTTCCGAAAGCCTGTCCGTTGTAATGTCAAAGGATATGAACATCCGGGCAAATTTCACCAGGAAGACATATTCCTTGACGGTAGCCACGGAGGGGGAAGGCAACGTCTCGGAGAAACTCATCTCGACCAAAAGTGACTACGAGTCCGGGGCGGTGGTGGAACTTACAGCTATTCCGGCGGCCGGATGGTCATTCTCCAACTGGGATGGAGACCTCACAGGGAGCAAAAATCCCGAACAGATAACAGTATCGGAAGCAAAAAAAGTCACGCTATCTTTACCAAGAACGTTTATTCCTATAACTTGAAGATTGTGGGTCCCGGCGCAGTGGATGAGTATCTTGTTGACGCAACAAAGAGCAGCTTTTATTATGGGCAGTGCGTCAGATTGGTCGCAACATTCTCTTTCCCTCCTGCCACAAAGCGTGATTTGCCTGACCTTACAACGCCGTCAAGTTATAGGAGAGATATGTTTTACGGGGTGAAATTCTCGCAATTTACAGATCAACTTACCGGATATGCGGCATTGGATTATGACAGGGACGGGTATATGGATGTCATAACCTGTATTTCAAACCGGACTTATGAACGCAGGAACTTGAATTTCTACAAGGGACTTCCCGACGGAACATTTGCCATTGACGAAAAAAATTACGACCGCTTGCCGGCTCCGTGCAGCAACCGCAAATCGATATACGGCGATTTCAATGGCGATGGATTGGTGGATATCTGTTTCCTCGGCACAGGCCCTGAACTGATTGATCCGAATGCAAAAGAGGCTCCAGTCATTGTCTATAGCCATTCTGACGGAGCATATTCAGAAGAAATTTTCTCAGAGACAGAAGGTTTCTATCACGCCGGATGTGCAGGAGATTTCGACAATGACGGAGATCTTGACATTGTTTTGATTGAAGATTATCCAAAATTTGGCATAATGGTCAATGACGGGAGCGGCAATTTCACCTTCGACCGCACTCTGTTGAGCAGCGAATCCATACTACGAAGGTTTACAGCCGAATTCATAGACCTGAATCATGAGACCTTGATGGAGATGGCCAAGAAGAGATACTTAATGTCAGAACAGGAGACGGTCTTTTCCAAGTGCCAACATATAGCGGGTGGAGCATTCAGATTGTAGATTATGTGGACGGCACATTTGTAGATGTGACGGACGACTATATTGACGAGGCGGACAACTCTGAAACGACAGGTCCTGCTATTGTGTATTTGGATATGGAGAGGATAGATGGCGATTTGTATCTGACGGCTCGGAAAGAGCCGGATACGGAGAAACTTTTTAAAGTGGTCAACGGGAAGTTTGAAAAGGTGAAGGAGTCAACCCCGGAAAAAATCAAATTGAATAATGGAATTTGTTTCTATTCAGATGGTTGGGGAGCATGGGGCAGTTATTCGTCCGAAGGGGTGATGGAGAATGGCTGGCCGTATGACCCGTATTCTGGGAAGACTTGTATCAGATGCTCCGGTTGGCGGGAGGGATGCTCTTTAGAATATTATCCCAATGAAAATCTGAACAATGAAGGTGACATGTCTGCCCTGTCTGATGATTATTCATTGGAATTTTATATAAAGAATCCAAATCCGGGGTTGCAACTTCATTTTGAATTTCAGTCCATCCTTGATTTGGAGAATTGGAAGGTGGCCTCATTCGCCTATGATTATGTAGACAACGAGCCCTCGTCAACACAATGGAAAAAAGTGGTGATTCCATTGAGATCATTCACTGATTATTCAGACAAAGCGGAAAATTACTGGAAGAAGATAAACATCTTTGCGTTTTGGACCGCGTCAAAAGGAGGAGAAGACTTCTATCTGGACGAGATTCGTGTCCGCAAGGTCGTAGAATAAGTGGCAGACGTCATCGAGAAAGGCAAAGTGCCGCTGGCGGCCACCAAACGTGAGCTTCAAGGAGATACCGGATATGGTGAAGGTTCCCGTGTAGACTTCACTAAAAGTGCTGTTTGGACTGAAAAACAAGATAGTTGTTCGTGCCACGCAGATGCTATATGAAAAAGAAAAAAGAGTATCTTTGCGAATGCTATGGCGCGACAGTTTGTGAATAAGGGCAACGCTGATTTTGTTGACATCCGAGGCGATGAGTATGTGGACAAGAGCATGCTCATTGATTTTGTCAACCGCACTCTTGCTACGGAGCGGCGATATACCTGTGTCACCCGTGCGAGGAGGTTTGGCAAGAGTATGGCTGCCAGAATGCTCTGCGCCTATTACGACAAGAGTTGCGATTCCAGCGGCATCTTCGACGGACTTGAAATTTCTGCCGAGCCATCTTACCGGCAGCACCTGAACAAGTACCCTGTCATTTATTTGGACATTTCCCAGTTTACATCCACTTGCCGCCGCGATATCACCCGCGTTGTGGATGTGCTGGAGCAGAGCCTTGTCAGCGACCTTCAGGATGCCTGGCCGGAGATTGCTCGTGCGCAGGAGGAGCCGCTCGTGTCCTATCTGCTCGACATTGTCCAGCATACGGGAGAGAGGTTCATGATGATTATCGACGAGTGGGATGCCATCTGCCGCGAGGCCTCCGATCATCCGGAGCTTATGCGTAGCTATGTGGACCTTCTTCGAAGCCTCTTCAAGAGCGGTAGCTCCAACCGAATCTTCGCCGGGGTCTATATGACCGGCATCCTGCCCATCATCCAGTATGACACTCAGTCCGCGCTCAACAACTTTCAGGAATATACGATGACCAGCCCGGCAGGGGCCGCATCCTTCTTTGGCTTCACGGAAGAGGAAGTAGAAACTCTTGCGGCGAAGTACGGGGCTGATGTAGAGCAGCTCCGGCAATGGTACGACGGTTATAAGTTGGGGAATGAGGACAGCATCTACAACCCTTATTCCGTGATGAATGCCCTTACCCGGGGCAAGGTACAAAGTTACTGGACGTCTACCGGGGCCTACGAGAGCCTCAAGCGCTACATCACTATGAATTTTGACGGTCTCAAGGACGATGTGCTCCGGATGATGGCCGGCGGCAGTGCAAAGGTTGACGTGACAAGTTTCTCAAGGGACCTGCGAGTGATCGACAGCCGCGATGCTGTATTGACCGTACTGATTCACCTTGGTTACTTGTCGTATGACGATGCTACTGAAACCGTATCCATTCCGAATATGGAGATTAAGCGTGAGTTCCGCCGGACGCTGCTCTCCACCGGATGGAAACACGTGGCTGATGCCGTTGAGGCTTCTGACGAATTGTTACGTGACACTATTGAGGGTAGGGCAGACAAAGTTGCCGAGGCCATAGACAACATTCATCAGGATAGCGCGTCAATCCTGCAGTACAACGACGAGAATTCTCTTGCGTGCACGCTGACTCTCGCTTATTATGCCGCTCAGAAGGACTATACGATGATTCGTGAGCTCCCTTCCGGCAAAGGTTTTGCCGATATCGTACTGATTCCGCACAGGAATGTTGACAAACCGGCAATAGTTCTGGAACTTAAGTGGGATAAGACTGCAGATACGGCCATTCGTCAGATCAAGGAGAATCGCTACGATGGAGCGCTGAAAGAATTCGGTAACAATATCGTTCTGGCAGGCGTGAATTACGAAAAGAAGACCAAGAAGCACGAGTGTTTCATAGAGCGACTATGGGAAGGTGGTCAGAAGGTGGCCAGAAAGTGGCCAGAAGAGTGGCCAGAAATTAAGGTTCAGATTATCACAGCCGTTGAGTCAAATCCGCGTATTACCATTGCCTTGCTTGAGAAGGAAGTCGGTAAGGGCCATACTACCATAAAGAAATATCTAAAGCAACTACAAGAACACGGGTACTTGCGCCGCATCGGTGGAGATAACGGCGGCCACTGGGAAGTAATAGAAGGTAAGGACGAGCAATAAAAACCCCGGTTTGTTTCGGTGATGTTTCGGAAGAAATGCCAACGAGAGAGGCGACAGACTCATAAACAATCAATTATAAAAAGATGTTTTAGTCCTACAGGGACCACGCTTAAAGCCCGGCGCTGTTTTGCGCCGGGCTTTTTTCGTCACAAGAGTGCGCTCGCTGAGCTACTTCTTCTGATAATGCCCCTTCATGGAGAAGATATAGACCAGCACGGTTTCGCCGTTCACGGAGTAGATTA
>R03__coassemble_4721_pt1 | contig 4628 bp, 1 predicted proteins | sample R03__metabat2_high_PE_033 | metagenome-assembled genome bin R03 | reverse complement strand
ATTCTGTCACCAAGGCATCATCGATAAAGGAAGTCTGGGCAGAAGGCGACCAGATTTACATCTGGTACGACTCCAACACAGGAGCCACTCCCGACCTTGTGATCACCTACGACGGCAGCAAGTGGGGTGGTCCCAAGGACATCACGCCTCCCGGCTACTCCAGTGGCTACGTAAAGTGTCTGTATGACGGCAGGGTGAAGGTTGCCTCCAAGCCCGGTTACACCTACGACAGCACTAACAACAAATTCTCTTTCAATATCGACATCTGGACACCACTCACCGAACTTGTTGTGGTGGTGAAGGATATCCCGGAAGGCACAGACGCATCCGCCTACACCCTCGCCTGCGACATGTTCACGCCGCTGAGCGACAGCGGATACACTGTCGGGGTCGATAATATCACAGCCACCACCGGCACCAAGGGCGATGCGGCCACAGGTTTTGCAAGTGACGTCTACGCCGGCGCAGCCGCCTTCGTATTCGCCACGGCTGATTACAGCTCTAGCGCGCAGGACTTCAGGTTCACTTTGGAGACCACCGATGGGACGAAAGTTTTCACTGAGAACCTGACGCTGGAGTCATCTGCAAAAATCAGGTCCGTAGAACTGACCTGTTCCGGTTTTGTCGATCACGAGGCCGTGCAGCTCTGGGAGGACGGCCCTTACTGGGCAACCACCAACATAGGCGCCTGCTCGCCTGAAGAGTTCGGCTATTACTTCGCTTGGGGATACCCTGACGGATATGTGCGCAGCAGCGCAAATAACGGCTGGGTGAAGGCTGACGATCCTTCCTCGGGCATCACCTTCGACGAGGCCGGATTCCCGGAATATAAGACTCATGCTTTCTCCGATATGGCCGAGGCTAATTGGGGTGAAGGTTGGAGAGTGCCGACGAAGACAGAATTCAACGATCTCCTGTCAAAGTGCACCGTCGAATATGTAAGAACAGGCACCAAAGGCATCAGGCTTAAAGGCAAAGGCTCCTATTCCGGTAACTCCATCTTCCTTCCCTCCGCCGGCGTCGGCTATGGCTCCAATTTCTTCGACGTTGAAGACGTCGGCGGCAGTTATTGGTCGACTACGCAGTACTCGGACAACTACGCCGCGCACCGCCTCACCTTCTCTACTGTACAGCCATTTTCTTCCTACGGCGTAAGTACCATCGATAAGTTCTGTGGCTTCTCTGTCCGTCCCGTCCGCGGCACGGCACCTGTCCTTGTTACTTCCATCACGCTCAGCAAGACCGAGACGAGCATTGCCATCGGAGGGAGCGAGACGCTCAGCGTGAGCGGAATAGAGCCTTCAAACGCAACAGACCGGACCGTCACCTGGTCTTGCTACGACACCGACGTCGCCAACGTTGATGCCGCCACAGGAACAGTGACCGCCGTTGCTCCGGGCACCGCAACCGTCATCGCCACAGCTAATGACGGCAGCGGAGTAATGGCAACCTGCACAGTTACGGTCAGAGACTATCAGGCAGGTGACTACGTGGCTTTCTATGGCCTGAAAGGTGTGGTTTATCTGTATGATTCCAAACCTTATATCATTTCGCTCGACGAACCTGCCAACTTATGCAAGTGGGACGATGCCAAAAAATGGTGCGAGAATAAGGGCGATGGCTGGTACCTCCCTTCAAAGGATGAACTTCTTGAGATATATAAAGTCAGGGGTACATTGAATGCCACGCTTTCTTCGGTTGGCGGGACTCAGCTTTGTTTGAATAATCCCCATACCGGGGCCTGTCCGTATGATTATTGGTCTTCAACCGAGCCCACTCCTCTGTCTGCGGACTACGTCGACTTCAGCACCGGCCTTGTCGGTTACGCCTGCTATAAGACCAGCTCCTGCAACGCCCGTGCTGTCAGGGCTTTGTAACAACGGCAAAACAATATAAATCATAAAATTATGCGCATTTTGAAATCTTCTGTCAGACTGCTGACAACAGCAACGCTTCTCGTGACGTTGCTTGGCCTCGTGTCCTGCAGCAAGGATATTGACGAGGAAGAATCTACATCCGAAACGACATGTGAAGTTGATGAGGACTTTGAAGTTCAGGATTGTTACAATCATTCACTGATTCACTTCGCAGCGGTGGAGCCCACCGCAAATGAAGGTGGAAACATTGAGTACTGGTACTGCGAGAATTGCTGTAAATATTACTCGGACGCCGATGGCGCGAACGAGATTGTGACTCCGTTCCTGAGGTCCCACAACAGGGCAATGGGAGACAAATTGCTGGCAAAATATCCTATGGTATTTGCCTGGAGTGACACTTATGGTTACAGCGACCCGTCAGAGCCTCAGACAAAAGTAGCGATTGCAGGCGTAACTGCAGCACTCAATGCGGTCAAAGCGGGAGTCGGGGTGGTATCCGGCATATTCAGCGCAGCCAACAGCATCAAGAAACTTCTCTCCAGCGAAGACGAACAAAAAAAGTTGGACCAGATTATGGAGGGAATTGACGAAATCAAGACGGAAGTCGGCGAAGTGAAAGTCAATACCAATGAGATTCTCAACCTACTTGAAGACGCCCCTTATAAAGAGCAGATAGGCAAGAAAGTCACTATGCTTACACATTTGTGGGACGAGGCTACAATGGCACTTAAGACGATGAACGAATACGTCGATGACTTTGAGGCCGGGAAAATTACGGAAGACTATGCAAACGAACAGATTATCAAGACAGTGAAGGACTGGGGAGAGGAACGTTCGATTTCTGACGGCTCGGTATCTCACGAGATGCTTCCCGCAATCGAGGAATTGCTTCAGGATTTCAGTTCCCTCAGCCTTGGCGGCGGGAGACCTGAGACATTCCCTGAAATTGCAAGGAAACACGTGCAGTCATACGTCGCTTTCGATAATCAGGGATACGGACACCGTGCCGGCCTGATGAGATTCTATCAGTTCTCCCTCGCTCCTGCATATTATCTCTACAAGTTGTACCGCTTCAACGTCGATGAAATGAAGGATGACAATCCCAAATACTGGCAGGAGATTTATGACAAAAATGAACAGAAATTCAAGAACATCGACGACCTCATAAAGAAGGATTCCACCAACATGAACCTTGCTTATGAGCATTACCGTGTGTTCCGTCCGAACCTGTCAGCCAGAAACGAGGTCACATATTTCAATGCCAAGGTGAGCGGGCCGTACAACTTCGCAAAGTGGATTGACAACCATTTTTGGTCAAACGGACAAGCATACGCCTGGTTCCCTGGAGATAATACCTATGACAAGTTTGAGACCTACTCAAACAAGATGTGGAGCGAGACAACCGGCATTACAGGAGACCATGAATACCTGATGAACAAATCGGGACAAATCCCGATTGCAAGCCATAATGATTATCTTGCAATCCTCAGCGAATTTCCTGACTCTTCCCTCTATAATGTGCTCAAATACGAGGGACAATTCGTAGGCAGCCATCTTTACGGTGAAACCGTCAAAATGGATGGTGGCACCTACACGTTCCATTATTTCCACTGGTGGCCGCGTGATACTCAGATTAAATTCGGCAAGAGTTCCCATAGAACCATATTTGTCGGAGAGACCGGTTATACGATCAAGAACTTCGACAACAGATGGATGTGTTTCAAGATTGTCTGTGATAAGGTAGAAAGCAAAACAGATTATGTAAATTTCGGTATGGAATCGAGCCGTAAGGAGAACGGAGAGTGCGAAAATATCGTTTTCTACGAAAATGTCCCTGTCGACGCAGATCTGTATGACAAGTATGACTTTCAGGAAAAAGAAAACTTCGGATATGTAAAAAGCCCGAGTGACAATACCAAGAACACGAAACATTGTTTCGGCATACTTGAGCACTACGATTCTACGAATAATCCGATTTATGAATAGTTTTTTAAGGCTGCCTCGATTGTGGCAGCCTTAAAATTTCAAAATAGAATGATCATGTTAACCGGCAATGAGCATCACGGGCGCAGCGCTCGTGGCCCTCGGGAACAAACTGCCTCCTCCGTGTTCCCGATAGATATTTCCCATTTTTTTGTACTTTTGCCTAAAATTCCTATCACTCAACCAATGAGCCTACTAACATTATGAAAAAGAGATTTTTTTGCAATTACAGCTCTGGCGATGGTATTCGCCTCATGCGGCAGGGCACAAACTCCGAAAACTATGACATTGTGCCTTTGTGCGGCACCCCGACCGATTATTCCAAGGCGGAAAATTGGATGTACGCCCAGACTGATGCAGTTCACGAAGTCGATCTTCTGTATTTTTACCCTACGGTAATCAATCCTCCCGCGAGCGGATACCTGGTCGGGATATCAGACGAGATGAGGGATGCGGCCCATTTTGCTTACGCGGAGACCGCTTCCGCTTTCTCTCCTTACACCAATGTTTTCGCTCCGTTTTACAGGCAGCTCGGAGGCACGAAGAAGACAATTGAGGCGATGGACCTCTCGCAAACGGATTTCGATCCGAAAAATCTGGACAGGGTGCAGTCATACAAGGACCTTTTGTTCTACACGGAAGTCCGTACAGATGCCTATGCCGCTTTGGATTACTATTTCGAGCATTACAACAACGGCAGACCTTTCATAATTGCCGGCCATTCCCAGGGCTCCGGGGTGATTATAATCATTCTGGAAGAATATATGC
>R03__coassemble_3685_pt1 | contig 5496 bp, 6 predicted proteins | sample R03__metabat2_high_PE_033 | metagenome-assembled genome bin R03 | reverse complement strand
CCATGTCTATTCGGAATTTTCTGCAAGTTTACAAAAAAATCCGAATACGAACAAATTTCCGCACCAGCCTCACTGATTGTCTTGCATAGAAAACCGAGTTCTGCAATACTATGCAATGAAGATGTAATCTTCCTTTAAAGTGCGCTCAGAAAGTTGTATGATTTCGGTAAATAGATTCTATTACTATACAGGATTGTATAATAGATGTAATTTCCTCTTCAACTGAGAAAGCTATACCTCTCAATTCCGAAGGAGGTATTTCAGAACGATGTCCCTCAGGAACTCTTCCGACAAATGGGATAGACCTGCTTGTTGGATGAAGGCATACTCGTCTTTTGTCTTGGTGATGACAAATTTTCGTTCCTTGCCGTCAATGTCTGCCAAAAGATGATAATTGCCTTTGTAGGCTTGCTCTATGCGGATGTTGATGTGCATTCATGACCATCGAGTGTCATCGAGAGTAGTGGTTTCCCACCAAATCCCCACGCATTCAGGTGTTCATTCAATGTGGTTTCGATAGCGCCAACCCATCGCTCGGCTGCATGGTTCTTCTGCGCAAACTGGCGGAACTGGCTGACAGCCTTGGCAACATCTGCGATAATCTTCTCGGCACCACGAATGCCGTTCTCCCTGGCAAGGGCGAGAGCATCTTCTTTTGACTGATCAGAAAGCTTTCCTCGCATCATGAGGCAATGGGAGGTCTCGGGGAGGAAGCCGCCTGTGTTGAAGATGCAGGTCATGTCGTATGCCGGAGACAGACGCCAATGTCCCGACTCGTCCATCAAGAATGAGAAGTTCTTGTTGTGGTCGTCGGTATTGTTGGCAAGGATGTTGAACACCATGCGGCGGAATATCTCCTGTTGTGTCGATTCTCTCAGACGCATCTTGCGACAAACCATGAGGAGCGCCTCGTAACTGTCAGCCTCCGGGTAAAGGGCTGCCAAGGTCTGCATGTGAACCTTGCGCTCTTCATCGCGGTCAAAGCGCTGAGTAATAAAATGGCGTTTCCCTTCGACTTCTATTATCCGGCATGGCATCATCTGTATGCCTGCTGCCATAGCCATCTCGTAGTATGCCATCTCCAATTCTGCCGAACTGCGAGCGGAATCGCCAAACTTGAGAATGCAATACTCGAACCCTTTCTGTCCCCCTATCTGACCGGAGTGAATCTCTCCCGTCTGTGGATTGATGGCGATAATCGCCTTTGGCTGGCGACCACCTGCCGATGTGCCGACTGCAATCAATGACTGCATGGTGAGCGATTCGTCGGGCAGAATCTTGGCATTTTCTCTTTGACTGAAGATACGCTGTGCCAACTCAGTCAACGCTTCGAGGTTGAGTCTCTCTGATTGCTTCATGCCAGAAGACTCTGGCATGAACTCCAAGGCTCCCATCCCTCGCTTACCGATGAATGAGAGAATATCAAGCGGCGTTATCTCCTGATTGCGTATGCCCTTCTCTATGCGCCAAAATTCAAAGACTTGATTGCCCCAAGCATCAGGCAGCGAGTCAGCCAGGAACGGTGGCAGCTTGCTGTATAGCTTCGTCTCCTTGTCACCAAAGACAGGTCGGCGACTTGCCGGATTCTTGATGGAAGCAATCAACGGGAATGCGTCGAGCGTTCCTTCAAGAAACTCCCTACTGTATTCAAAGTAGCTGATGCCGCGCCTTACATCCCATGACAAACGACCGATTTCCTTGTCCCAAAGCAGGACTTTGAGTGAGCTTGTAATCATGGCTGCTTATGTCTGATGCGTTGAACCTTCTTATCCCCCTTGACAAGATATGCCGACTCAGGGAGTTCGGGCATCATCTCGTCAAGCCCCTCTATGCAGCCGATGGCTTTCATCAGCAGCAGGAAGGTATTAAGCGACATGCTTCCTGTCGTTCCATTCTCAAACTTGGTGATGGCGTTGATAGACACGCTTGATTGCTCAGAGACTTCCTTCTGCGTCATGTTACTCCGCAGACGATAGTCCTTGAACCTGGCACCCAGCATTTTTATCAATTCCGGAACGGAATACTCGTAATAGTCAGTCATAAATCCGTCGTTTTATCTAATCTTTAGGAGTAAGTTAACGTTCTGTTTCTATGTTTACTTATCTTGAAAGATTATTTATCACGTGCAAATTAATACATTTTTCTCAAATAACGTACACTTGCACGTGAAAAATTGAAGGATTTCATCATTTTAGGTCTGATTTACGCCACTCTCACGAAATCAGATGTGCAATACTATGCAATGAATTTGCAATCCAATGCAATGTCACTACCCTTGTTGGGACCAATGTGTCTGATTCAGGGCGGCGAAGGCGGCAAACTGGGCGGCGCGATCCTGCAACGGCATCTTCGGATGCTTGTCGGAAGTGTGATGGGGGAGATTCACAATCTGCTCATATTTCTTTTCCATGTCCAAATTTAGATATTCTTTTTGTATTTTTGCCATCAAGGATGCCGGTATATATCGCAATAGACCTCAAATCATTCTACGCCTCCGTCGAATGCGTGGAAAGGGGACTCGACCCGCTGACGACCAATCTGGTGGTGGCGGATCCCACTCGCACGGAAAAGACAATATGCCTTGCCGTCTCCCCTTCTCTGAAGGCCTACGGCATCAGCGGACGCGCAAGGCTCTTCGAGGTGGTCCGGCAGACAAGAAAATTCAAGCTGGACTTCATCGTGGCGCCGCCGCAGATGCAGCACTATGTGAACGTATCTGCAAAGATAAACGGCATATACCTGCAATTCGTGAGCGCGGAAGATGTGCACGTCTATTCGATAGACGAAGTCTTCATCGATGCGACGGACTACCTGAAAGTATATTCCTGCTCCGCGCACGAGCTTGCGATGCGGATGATACGCGCCGTGCTCAAGGAGACCGGAATCACAGCCACGGCAGGCATCGGGAGCAACCTCTATCTTGCCAAAGTGGCAATGGATGTGGTGGCGAAGCACTGCGAGCCGGACAGCGACGGAGTGCGGATAGCGGAGCTTGATGAGATTTCCTACCGGAAGAGGCTGTGGGAACACGAGCCCCTGACAGACTTCTGGCGCGTGGGACGAGGAACGGCGGCCAAGCTGCAGGCAATGGGAATCGGCTGTATGGGAGAGCTGGCGCTGCGCTCGCTTGACTCGGGCTGGGAAGAGCATCTCTACAAGACCTTCGGGGTGATGGCGGAGCTTCTGATAGACCACGCCTGGGGTTGGGAACCCTGCACGATAAAAGAAATCAAGGCATACAAGCCATCGGTGAACTCCCTGTCGGCGGGGCAGGTGCTCAAGGAGCCCTACACATTCCGCAAGGCAAGAGTGATCGTGGGAGAGATGACCGACTCGCTCGTGCTGGATCTGGTGGACAAGAAACTGGAGACGGACCAGATCGTGCTGAGCGTCAATTATGACTCCGAGAGCCTCAGCGACGGGAATTTCAGGGGAGAGGTGGTGAACGACTGGTACGGAAGGCCTGTCCCGAGGCCCGCGCACGGAAGCATCAATCTCCCGCACAAAAGCTCTTCCACAGACGAGATTCTCAAGGCGGCACTCACCCTTTGGGACAGAATCGTGGATCCGACGCTGCTTGTGCGCAGACTTACCGTGGCGGCGAGTCACGTCACCCCGGAAGCACGGGAGGGGGACGGGCAGTTGTGCCTGTTTGATGAGACGGACCCGCAGCAGCGGGCGAAAGAACGCCGCCGGCAGGAAGCCATTCTGGCCATAAAGAAGAAATACGGCAAGAACGCCATCCTCAAAGGGATGAACTTCGACGAGGGTGCCACCGGCATCGAGCGGAACTCCCAGATCGGGGGACACAAAGCCTGAACTTTGAAGGGACCTGCTCCGGCTCAGCCTTCTATCTGCGAATCCTTGAGCCCGAGGAAATAGAGAATGCCGTCCAGACCCACGGTGGACAGGTTCTGTTTGGCGCCCGCCTGCACCTTGGGCTTTGCGTGATAGGCTATGCCGAGACCCGCGAGGGAAATCATCGGAAGGTCGTTCGCCCCGTCGCCCACGGCCACGGCCTGCGACAGGCTTATGCCCTCCACCTGACAGAGGAGCCGGAGCAGCTCGGCCTTGCGACGACCATCGACCACGTCTCCCAGATAGCGGCCGGTGAGCCTCCCGTCCTCGATTTCCAGCTCGTTGGCGTACACATAGTCGAAGCCGAAGCGGGATTTGAGGCTGTTGGCAAAATATGTGAATCCGCCGGAGAGGATGGCGGTCTTGTAGCCCACCCTCTTGAGAATACGCATCATGCGCTCGAGACCTTCGTTGTAGGGGAGTTTGCGCGCAATGTCCTCCATCACACTCTCATCCAGCCCCTTGAGCAGAGCCACGCGGCGGGTGAAGCTTTCCGTGAAGTCTATCTCACCGCGCATCGCGCTCTCGGTTATTGCCCGCACCTGAGCTCCGACTCCGGCCCGCTCTGCAAGCTCGTCTATGCATTCGGTGGCAATAAGCGTGGAGTCCATATCGAAGCAGATGAGCCTACGGGAGCGGCGATAGATGTCATCCTTCTGGAAAGAGATGTCGAATCCGGCACGGGAGTGCTGAAGCAGGTCCTGACGGAAAGACAGCCACTCCTGCTCGCTGATGTGTCCGCGCACGGAAAGCTCGATGCAGCATTTGGCCGCGCTTCCATCCACGCTCTGAAGGGGCATTCTGCCGCTCAGACGCTTGATGGCGTCTATGTTGAGATCATGCGCCGCCACCACTCCGGTCACCTCGGAAATCTCGGATGCTGTGATAGTGCGGCCAAGAAGCGTGACTATGTAGCGGCCCCTTCCCTGACGGGACACCCAGGCGTTATACTCCTTCTCGGACACGGCCGTGAAGCGTATCTGCTCTCCGAGACGGGAAGCCTCCAGCAGAAGGTCCTTCATGATGAAGCCGGACTTCTCGGGCGTAGTCTTGAACATTATGCCAAGAGTCAAGGACTTGTGGATGTTTGCCTGTCCTATGTCCAGGATGTCAGCGTCATACTTTGCTATCACTCCCGTGAGCGCTGCGGTGAGCCCCGGCTTGTCCTGCCCGGAGATATTGACCTGAATTATTTCTATTTTCTTTGTCATCACGCAATCTCCCACTCCTCGAAGGTGCGGGTCGTGGTGGAGAAGCCGATGCCGATCTTCACCACCTTTTTCCCTTGGTTCTCGTAGGGGAGGGCATAATGCTTCTCCTCTATCTGCGCCATAGCCTCGGCGGCCGTGCCGTCAAGCTTGATTTCATAGACGTAAACCTTGTCGCCAAGGAACATGATGACATCGGGACGGCCGACCGCCTGCGGGACTTCGGTGTACAGCTGCACGTTCATAAACGAGAAGGCCATGAAGAACAGACGCTTGTAGTAGAACTCCATCTGCTCTGCGGTCTTCAGGACCGTGTCTTTGTTCTCGGGGTAAGGGATGCTTGCGAAGAAGGACTTCAGGGCGTTCAAGGCGCCCTCGATGTCGTCCTTGATGATGGCCCTCTTGAAGCGCATCGCCATATCGTGCATCT
>R03__coassemble_3056_pt1 | contig 6271 bp, 6 predicted proteins | sample R03__metabat2_high_PE_033 | metagenome-assembled genome bin R03 | reverse complement strand
TCGGGGGCACTCCGCCGTACATCAGCGGCCCTTCCGGCATTCCCAATCCGGCCAAATTCCCCCTCTGGGGTGAGGCCAGCTGGAATGCCAACGGCACCTTCTACTATGTCAGCGGCCTGGCGGGATACCTGCTTGTCGGCCTGTATTTCAGGAAGTTCGCTCCGCAGTGGTCGCGGCGCAAAGCCATAATCGCCGGCCTCGCATCCTACGCAGCCGGCTTTGCGATTGCCTTCGGCGGCTTCCGCGCACTGATGCTCAAAGACGCCACCGCCTTTCCGTTCGAAGGGCCGGTCAGCTGCGCCGCCCTTTGGGAAACCCCGTGGATGTTCGATTCGCTGGGCGTGGCGCTGATGGCCATAGGCATCATAATCCTGATGCGCCGCATCACAGCAGAAGGCCGCTTCTACAGGAAAGTCATCCTCCCCGTTTCGCAGGCCAGCTACGGTATGTACCTGATGCATATGCTGTTCCTCTCGGCGTTCTCGGCCCTGTATATGAGAATCCTCTCTCCGGCCCTGCCCGCGGCCGTCTCCGCTCCCGCCATCATCCTCTGCACGGCCCTGAGCAGCTATGTCTGCTCCGCCGCTGCTTCGCTGCTCCTTCGCCGCATCCCGCGCCTAGGCAAATACATCGCATAAAAGTTGCAACATATGAAAAAAATAGTGCTGATTCTATTTCTCTCCGCTGCCTTGACGCTGCCTGCGTCGGCGCAGTGGAGCATAGGCCTTCACGGAGGCCTTGACGTGAACTCAATGTCGCGTTCGTCGTTCTACACCTCGCAAACCTATGAAAGCAGGGCCGGTTTTTCCGTCGGCCTCAGCTCGGAATATATGTTCAAGGAGTGGCTGGGGCTGCGTTTCGGCGCGGACATTCTCCAAAAGAACTACAGGACAGTTTACAACAATTCCGAGATGCTCAAGTATGGCTGCAACGAGGACTTCAGAAATACTTATCTTCAGATTCCGGTGATGGCTGATTTCTGCATCAGCCTCGCGCAGTGGAGCCTTCATTTCCTTGCAGGCGCATATGGCGGCTGCTGGCTGTCATCCCGCGAGAGCGGAACGATCAATCGCGTAGGCCTCGATCCCGATGACGAGTCGACCATCCACGCGGCCTCGTTCGAGAATGCGAAAGTGGAGTTCAACTCCGTGCGTGACAGGCGTCTGTGCTTCGGCGCCCTTTGCGGCCTGAATGTCGAGAGGGCTCTTTCGCAGCATTGGTTTGTCGGCATCGAGGCTCTGTGCTACTACGACCTTACGAGCCAGACAAAGGACTATATGCGCATCAAAGACCCGAGATACAATACGACTTTTGACTGCCATTTTAGCGTAAGTTACAAATTCTGAGAGAGATATGAAGAAGATACTTTTTGCTGCTGCGGCTCTTGCCCTGCTCTGCCTTTCCTCCTGTCGCGAGAAAGCGGATTATATCGAGAATCCTTATATGTATGAGCAAACCGGTTCTCTGGACGTCTCATACCGCCACCAATTCGAGTCCATCTGGCAGGGCATCAACAGCGGTTATGCCTTCTGGGACGTCGAAACCGTGGATTGGGACAAGCGCTATATGGAATATTCTGAAAAGCTTACGGCACTTGAAAAAGCCGGCGAGAACGGCACTATCAGCGACGCGGACCTCCAGTCTTTCTACGACGGCCTCTGCGGCGATCTGATAGACCACCATATGGCTGTCATTGTGAAGAATGTTCCCACGGGAGAGACAATCTGGGTTACTCCGGGCAAAAACGAAGTGTCCGGGCGCTCCTATTATCACGATGCCCTTGACCTGAATGTTGTCTGGAATGACATTTCGACCTTGAGCGGCGTCACCGTCGAGGACGCCCTGGGCGCCACCGCAACTGTCGGAGGGAACACTACCTCTGTCTTTTCCTGCCTCATCAAGCTTCCTGACGGACGATATATCCCTTACCTGTGGCAGAGCGGATACGATATCCAGGAGATCCTTCCGGTTTTGTCGCAGTACGAGTCGGCTCCCGACCCCGATGAGGATCCTCAAGAGTATTATGCTTATCTTGCGGCAACGGCGCTCGACAACTATTTCACCTGGGTCTGCGGCGACACCACCGGAGAAGCAGTTCCTGACGATTTGCTCGCCGGCATTATCCTCGACAACCGCTCCAACGGCGGCGGCCTGCTGCTGGATATGAACTATGTGGTGGGCTTATACCTTACAGAGCCAAAGACCGTTATCGAGACACGCTGCAAGAACGGAATCGGACGGCTCGACTATGCGCCGTGGGTTTCTTCCGACGCTCAGCCCAACAGCATTTATCCGACGAGAGACATCACCTCCAAGGGCATTCCTTATGTGATTCTGCAGGACTGCCACTCGCTCAGTATGGGTGAACTCTCCGGCCTTGGCTGTCGCGCAGCCCTGCCCACTTCCTGCATCATCGGTGAGCGAAGCTTCGGCGGTCAGGGCTCCCTTACCCCGGCCCTTACACCTGTCTTCAACTACGGCAGCTTCGGCGACCAGATTGCGACGGAAGGTCACTATGTATATACCGTGAACTACGCCACCCGCATCCCCGGCGAAGAAATCCTCGAAGGCAAGGGCACTGAGCCCGATGTAGAAGTGCTTGTCAATGAAGTCGGCACAATCGGCCAGCTCAAAGCCGCCATCGAATACATCACTTCAGGATATGACAAATAAGGAGACATTGGATTACGGAGGGGAGCGGGCGCGGTTTCGTGCTGGTGGCTCTGGCCTTTGCGCTGCTGCCACGGCTGCTCGGTACCGCCGGTCTCTGGCTGGCTGTCTCCGCCGCCGAACTTATTTCTACGTTTGTGATTTTGCTCTTGCTCAGGAGAACAAGGGCGTCTTATTTGTAAAATATTATGGCTAAGAAAGTATTTGTATCCGGATGTTACGACCTGCTGCACAGCGGGCACATCGAGTTTTTCAAGCAGGCAGCCGCCTATGGCGACCTCTATGTCGGCATCGGCAGCGACCGTACCATCGAGGCCTATAAGGGCCACAAGACGCTTTATCCCGAGCAGGAGAGGCTCTTTATGGTCAAGGCAATCCGCTATGTGAAAGAAGCTTACATCAATGCCGGCAGCGGCGTGATGGACTTCCTGCCCACGCTGGACATTGTGCATCCCGACATCCTTGTGGTGAACGCCGAGGGTGGCTCCCCCGACAAGCAGCGCCTCTGCGAGGAGCGGGGAATGGAGTACATTGTGCTGGAGCGCAAGCCCGCCGAAGGCCTCGAAGCCCGTTCGTCCAGCGGCCTGAAGAAGCAGCTCTCCGCCGCCGCAACCCCCGCCGCAACCCCCGTCTGCAACATCCCCACGCGAGTGGATCTGGCAGGCACGTGGATCGACCAGCCGTACGTGTCGCGGCTCAGCCCGGGGTGGGCCATCACCATCAGCGTGCTGCCGACCTTCGAAATCCGCAATTTCTGCGGCCTGAGCACCTCCACGCGCAACGCCATCAAGCGCATCTGGCCGGTGGAGCTCCCCAAAATGGACCCGGAGACCCTGGCGCGGCTGATGTTCTGTTTCGAGAACGACCCCGAGCGGCAGAACGGTTTCGTGAGCGGCGCGCAGGATGCCATAGGCATCTGTGTTCCAGGCCTTTGCCGCCACTACTACAACGACCACTACTGGCCTGAGAAGGTCGAGCGCTGCGACGAGGCGAGCGTGCTGTGGTGGCTTGAGCAGCACCTGTGCTTGATTCCGCTGGAGCCCCGCCGCAAAGGTTGCAGCGTGGTGGAGGGCAAAGATATCACGCAGGCCAAGGTGCAGGCGCTTGCAACTGCCGCCGACCGATGCTGGACGGCCATAATCTCCAAGGACCTGCCTGCCTTCGCCGAAGCCTTCCGCGCCTCTTTCGAAGCCCAGAGGGCGATGTTTCCCGGAATGGTCACCCCCACGATTCGTACAGACGCGAGTGACTCGCGTAATGTACGAATTTCGCTGCAGCCGGAGATCGACAAGTGGGCCGCCACTGAAGGCGTGCTGGCGCTGAAGCTCACCGGCGCGGGTGGAGGAGGCTATCTGGCGCTGGTGGTCGAGGATGTCACGAAGTTCTGCGAGGCGCATCCCGATGCGATAGTATTACACATTAGAAGGTCATAGCTCTATGAAACGATTTTGTCAGTGTCTACAGCTCTCGGATGATGAGGAGCTTATTCGCCGTTATTGTGAGGTGCACGCCAACGTCTGGCCGGAGGTGGTAGAAGGCCAGAGGGAAGTGGGGATTCTTGATATGCAGATTTACCGTTTTGGCAGGCTCGTGTTTATGATTTGCGACACGGTGGACGACTTCGACCGGGAACGTGATATGGCCCGTCTCGCCACGCTGCCCCGTCAGGCCGAGTGGGAGGCATATGTCGCGCAGATGCAAGGCTGCGACCCGTCGCTCAGGTCAGAGCAGAAGTGGCAGATGATGGAAAGAATTTTCTAATAATTATGAGAATAGCAGTTTACCTTGGATCCAGTCCCGGAAAGAATCCAAAATATATGGAGACGGCGCGCGAGTTGGGACGCTCGCTCGCCCGCAGAGGCATCGGAGTAGTGTTCGGCGGCGCCGGCGTGGGTACAATGAAGGCGCTCTCAGAGGGAGTGGCGGAGGCCGGCGGCGAATGTATCGGCGTGTTCCCGCAGGGCTTCAAAGGCAAGCCGGAAGTGGCCGCTGCAGGCATTGACATTCGCCGCTGCGCTATTACCAAGGAGATAATAGTCAAGGACTTCGCAGAGCGAAAGGCCACGATGGGCAATCTCAGCGATTGCTGCGTGGCCCTTCCCGGAAGCTGGGGAACTCTGGACGAACTGTTTACCTACGCCACCGAATCGCAGCTCGGCTTCAACGGCGGCAAGCGCATCTTTGTGCTCAACCTTGACGGCTACTACGACAACATCGTGGCGATGGTGGACAAGATGCTCTCCGAGGGCTTCATCAGCGAGTGCTCCTACCACCTCCTTACTTTTGTGCCCACAGTGGAGGCTCTTTTGAGCATGCTATAGGGCTTCCCGAACACAGGCGAACCAGTCTTCAGCGCTTTGAATGTCCCCCTTGCTCCAGCAGGAGCCGAACAGGTAGGTGAAAGTCTCGCCGGACTTTATGCTCTTGCAGACCAGACCGTGGGTGCTGTCTTCGCAGACACGGACGTCCTCTGCATCCCGGCAGCAGACGGCGACCCCTATCATTCCGTCCTCGGGCTCGACGCTCTGGTCGGATGCGTGCTCCCAGATTGCATATGCATTGTTGGAAACAAGTTCGCGCTCGATCGACCCTTGGTCGGGATGGCGGAATACGCCTGCCGCCACCTCAAGATTGTCGGCGCCGTCGAAGGTGTAGACATCATCAACCTTGCAGAAATAGGAGCCTGCCCGCACCGTGATGGTCTTTCTGAGCGAGACGCGGATTCCGCCGGCTTCCCATTCGGGGTAGGTGAGGGCGAAAGAGACCGTCTCGGGGCTTCGCTCCAGTATTTCCCACTCCCGGTAATTGGTCGCGGGATAGCAGATTCTGCCGTCAATTAGCGGAGCCGATGCGCCGCCGCCCAGACTGACCGCAACCTTGTAGCAGTCCTTGCCGTTGCCCCAGTCGATGTGGTAGCTCCTGCCGTTCTCAAGCTCATCCCTGTAGCGCTGGTCGGCCACCAGAGCGCCGGGCTTCTTGACCCAGATGTCAATCCCGGGCGAAGTCGGGTTGCCCTCCAGCGCCTTGCCGTAGATACGGCCGGCAATCAGATTGTTTTCAAAGACGAAGTCATCCGAGCGCTCGGGGACGTACCTTGCCATAACCTTCTGCTCCTGCTGCTGCGCGCATGCAGAAAGCACCATCAGTGAGAGGATAATTATTCTTTTCACGGAAGGATATATAAGCTACTTTTTGAAATAGCGGTTGAACAGGCCTTCAAAGCCTTTGCCGTGACGGGCCTCGTCCTTTGCCATCTCGTGGACGGTGTCGTGGATGGCGTCGAGATTGGCGGCCTTGGCGTTCCTGGCGATGCGGAACTTGTCCTCGCAGGCGCCGGCCTCGGCCATCATCCTCTTCTCAAGATTGGTCTTGGTGTCCCAGACAACCTCGCCAAGAAGCTCGGCGAACTTTGCCGCGTGCTCGGCCTCTTCCCAGGCGTAGCGCTTGAATGCCTCGGCAACTTCGGGGTAGCCCTCGCGGTCGGCCTGACGGCTCATCGCCAGATACATTCCGACCTCCGTGCACTCGCCGTTAAAGTGGGCGCGAAGGTCCTTGAGCATCTCTTCTCCGGTGCCCTGGGCAACGCCGATCACGTGCTCCT
>R03__coassemble_2869_pt1 | contig 6571 bp, 4 predicted proteins | sample R03__metabat2_high_PE_033 | metagenome-assembled genome bin R03 | reverse complement strand
AAAGGCCGTACTCCGATTGTGATGACAAAGCGCAAAGACCACGCGGCAAGGTTGTACGAACTTCTTCGGGGTGCGGCGCAACACGTATTTCTACTGCAAGGTGGTGGTGGCCTGAAGGAAAGGGAGGCGCTTCGAACGCAGATGGCAGCTGTTCCGAAGGATGAATCAATGCTTGCGGTAGCGATAGGGCAATATATCGGCGAGGGCTTCAATTATCCCAGACTTGACACACTCCTGCTTGCGATGCCGATTTCTTTCGAAAGCAATGTCGAACAGTACGCAGGTCGTCTGAACCGTGATTATGAGGGGAAGAAGGACGTTATAATCTTCGATTACATTGACCAGTATGTGCCGATGCTTGAGCGAATGTATCACAAAAGACTCAGGACTTATAAACGCATAGGCTTTGAGGTTTGCTCCCAGGTGCTTGATTGTCAAAAAGTCTCTGACTCCATTTTCGATGGAGAATCTTATGCTGAGGTGTTTGGAGCAGATTTGATGTCTGCAAAATCGGAGATTGTAGTTTCCAGCCCGGGCCTCGGCTCAAAGAAAGTTTGGAAGTTTATCCACGATGTCGTTCCTCTGCAAGAGAGAGGAGTGAGAATCACTGTCTTGACCCTTGCATCCTCATCTTACGCTGAAGATGCAGCAGCTCACCATGAGGAATTGATAGCCTCTTTAAGTGGAGCGGGAATCACTGTAAAATGCGCAGACTCCTGCCGCGAGCATTTCGCCGTCATTGACCGTACTCTTGTGTGGTACGGCAGTATGAATCTTCTTTCCCGCGAGAAGGAAGACGATAGTATGATGCGTCTTGAGAGCGCTCAGATTGCCGAGGAACTTCTACTGAAGTGCATACAAATGAAAAGAGATGAAAACGCGTAGTAGCCTACGTTTTTGTCCCCCAAAATGAAAGCTGTTGAAGATGAATGAAAACGATTTCCGGGTGAAAGTGTGGCGTTCAGCCCTCAAAATGCCTGAAATCTGTCGAAAATGAAAAGAACTCTTTTCTGCGGATTTCAAATGTGTTCATTTTTCATTTCCCTATGCAGAACTTCCCAAAAATCTCACCGAGCACCTCGTCAGGACTGATGTACTCGCCAAGAATTGCACCAAGGTGTGAAATGGCATCGCGAAGGTCCTCGGCGAGCAGATCGCAGGGCAGAGGAGAGCGGAGACCGTCGAGCACCTTGCTGAGAGACTCAGAGGCGGCGCTGAGGGCGGCGGCGTGACGGGCATTGGTTACCAGGATGTCACCGGCACCTGCAACAGAGGCGGCGTCATTCTCGGCTTTAGAGCTCAGACATGCTCCGACCACGGTGTCCGACAGCCATTTTTTCAGCACATCTAGACCCTCGCCGCTCTTTGCTGATATTTTTAATGTAAATATTTTATAATCCGTACAAGAAACAATCTTGTTTCCATTTATAACTTTTTTGTTACAGCATTTATCCCTCTCAATTAAGGGCAATTTAGGGCAAAAATCAGCCAAATCGCACTTGGTCCTCAGCACTGCAAAATGCTGCCTTTCGAAATCAATCCGTTGAACTATATCTTCCAGTATTCCGCCATCATAGCGACGGCCATTCTCTTTGCCGCCGCCACACCCGCTCGGGCGCTCTTGTGTCCCATCCTCAAGGGCTAGCACAAAATCGGCTTTGGAGATTGCACCATAACTTCGCTCGATGCCAATTTTCTCCACACCCTCGTCTGCATCCCGGATGCCTGCTGTGTCTATAAAGCGGAATTTCACGCCGCCGATTTCGCACACCTCCTCCACGGTGTCGCGCGTGGTGCCGGCGACAGGGGACACGATAGCCCTGTCTTCCTGCAGGAGAGCGTTAAGCAGAGTGCTTTTGCCGCTGTTGGGCGCGCCTACTATGGCCACGGGGACTCCGCTCCTTATCGCGTTGCCGGTCCGGAAGGACTCCGCGAGACGCGAACATTCCCGCACGGCCTCGGAGCAAATCGAGACAAGGGCTTCCCTGTCTGCAAATTCCACCTGTTCTTCGCTGAAATCCAGTTCGAGCTCCATTAGAGCTGAAAGCCGCAACAGACAGTCTCTCAACTCTTTGAGCTTGAGCGAATATCCTCCGCGCATCTGACTTGCAGCCACGCGGTGCTCGAGCCTCGAGCTTGCTGCGATAAGATCCGCAACAGCTTCTGCCTGAGGCAGGTCCATCTTGCCACAGATGAAGGCGCGCTGCGTGAATTCGCCGGGACGGGCCATCCTGCAGCCGGCCCGGCACAGCAGCTCCAGTAGCCGCGAAACTATATACGAGGATGCGTGACAGTAGAATTCCACGCAGTCTTCGCCCGTGTATGAGTGCGGCGCGCGAAACACTGCAGCAAGCCCTTCGTCGAGGGGCCCATCTTCATAAGGTATTGTCACATAGCGCATTGTCTGCGAAGGGGTGTCACTCAGCACTCCACGCTTGCACGTTGCCACGCTGTCCGCTATCCGCAGCGCCCCGGGGCCGCTGACCCGCACTATCGCTATGGCTCCCGTGCCGGCTTGAGTGGCGGGCGCGCATATGGTCTCGCCGCTCAGCATCCGCAAACAGCTGTTTTGAGTTTTTCCAGCGCCTTCTGCAGCACGCTCCGGGGGCATCCGACGTTCAGGCGCATGTATCCCGCGCCCTGCTCCCCGAAAATGGTGCCGTCGTTAAGTGCCAGACCGGCCTTGTCCACAAAAAGGCTTACCAGCTCCTCTTGTCCCAAGCCCAGCCTCCTGCAGTCCAGCCACACAAGAAATGATGCGTCCGGCTTCACGGCACGCACGCCTTCCAGATTCTCCCGCAGCCAGGCGTCCACAAAGTCGATGTTGCCCTGAACGTAGGAGAGCATCTCGGCTCGCCACTCAAGGCCCTGCGGGCTGTAGGCGGCCTCTGTGGCCACAATCGGGAAGATAGGGGGGTAGCTTAATTCGGAAGCGTCCAACCAGCTGAAGAATTGCTTTCGCAGACGCTCGCAAGAAACTATAGCATATGAGCTTACAATACCGGCGATATTAAAAGTCTTGCTTGGTGCCATAAAACTGATGGAATGCTCGGCCGCAGCCTCGGACACGCTCGCGAAAGGGATGTGGGCGCCGCCGCGCAGAACCATTTCCGCGTGAATCTCGTCAGAGACCACGAGCAGACCGAACTCGACGGCCACCTGCGCGAGCCGCTCCAGGGTGACCCGGTCCCAGGCTATGCCGCAGGGATTGTGGGGATTGGAGAGTATGAGCACGCGTATGGAAGGGTCCGCGGAGAGCTTGGCGCGCAAATCCTCGAAGTCCATCTCATATCCTGTCAGGAAGCCGTCCGCATCATAGACCGGACGCAGAGGATTGCTCACCACGGTGTAACCCAGGTCGCGAGGCACATGGGCAAAGGGGTGATACACGGGAGGCTGTATGATGACCTTCGCTGCGTCCCGGCCGCCTCCGGACGGGAAAAAGCAATGGAGCGCCATCGCAATGCCCTTCACTATGCCGGGAATGTAGCGGATGTGGTCGGGGGCGACTTCCCACCCGTGCAGACTCCTCACCCACGAGGCGATGGTGGGGAAGTAGCTGTCCGGGACGACGGGGTAGCCGCAGACGGGATGCTCGAGGCGCTTTCGCAGCTCATCCGTGATGAAGTCAGGCGTGCGGAAATCCATATCAGCGACCCAGAGCGGAATGAGGTCTTTGCGGCCGAAATGCTCCGCGAGAGCGTCATATTTGACGCAAGAAGTGCCGCGACGGTCAATTATTTCATCAAAATTATACATCCAGCGTTCATAATTTGGTGCAAACTTACATATTTTTCCTTAAATTTGCCCCCACGTTCAACCAAAGTATCTTTTATGAGTAAAGATGAAGAAAATTTTATTATTGACAGCATTCTTGCTGCCCGGCTTTTCTGCGCTCTCGCAAGAGGCTGAGGACCCCGGTAATAAATATGCCGAGGTAACCGTCGTTTCCAGGCTTGACCTCGACCCCGAATATTCATTCGAGGACTCCGGGATTGGTTTCACCCACGGCAATTCTTCAATCTACACACTTTTCGAAGGCTCCTTCTCGGAGCACCTCTCCTGGACGGTGGTCAACCACTGGATTTCCTCCCTTAACGGGGAGCCGGATATTGATTACGGATGGCCGTACAAGTCTCTGGGCCGCTCGGACACCTCCAACTGGCTGGACTACTGCAAGCTCGACCTGAGCTTCGGGCAGTGGGGAATCACTCTGGGCAAGGATATGCTCGGCGTCCTCGGCTACGAGTATGACCCCTGGGACTGGGAAGTCCATTTCCCCACCTGCACTCCTCTTGCCTCGGAATTGACCGTCTGTCAATGGGGGGCAAAGGTCGCCTACACCACCGCCTCGGGCCTTAGCAACTTCAGCCTGCAGATGACCACCTCCCCCTACGGCGAGCATCCGTTCAGCAGCGGCATCTGGGCATTCAACGGGCGCTGGAGCGGCGAATACGGCTTCTACAGTCCGATTTGGAGCTACACCGCCATCCAGTATGATCGGGGCAGTTTCCGGCATATTCTCAATTTCGGCAACAAATTCACCTTCAACGACTCCCTTGACCTCTGTCTGGACTACAGCTTGTCGCCGGCGGTGGAAAAATTCTATGTCCCTTCCTACAACTGCCTGCGCGCCGAGCTTGCCTATGACGGACCGGGACACTTCGGCTGCAACATTCAGGGCTATGTCCATTTTGCCGACGAGTACGACGGCGCAAGCTTCAGCGCCGGCGCCTATGCATACTACTATCCTCTCAGCGAGGACAAAATCGAAGACCTGCGTCTGCACGCAGGACTCTCTTATGACAGTTCACTCAGCTGTGCGACCCTCTCGATAGGCGCACTGTTCAATCTGCATATCCGTTGCTGGTAAAATGACGAACAAAGACATCATCATCGACATCAGGCACCTCTGCAAGGGTTTTGACGGCAAGACGGTGCTCGACGGCATAAACTTGAGCATCCGCAGAGGTGAATTCGTGACCCTGCTCGGCCCCTCGGGCTGTGGCAAGACCACAATGCTCCGCCTCATCGGCGGGTTCCTTTCCCCGGACGACGGGCAGATCCTTCTCGACGGCAGGGACATCGCCGGCATCCCTCCATACAGAAGACCGCTGAACACCGTTTTCCAGCGCTATGCCCTGTTCCCGCATCTGGACGTGTATGACAACATTGCCTTCGGGCTGAAGCTCCAGAAGCTTCCCAAGGACGAGATAGACAAGCGCATCCGCAAGGCTCTCAAGCTCGTGAGCATGTCCGACTATGAAGAACGCGACGTGGAGTCTCTCTCCGGCGGCCAGCAGCAGAGAGTCGCCATCGCCCGAGCCCTTGTGAACCAGCCAAAGGTCCTGCTTCTGGACGAGCCCCTCTCCGCTCTGGACCACAAGATGAGGACGGACATGCAGATAGAGCTCAAGGAGATGCACCGCAAGCTCGGCATCACCTTCATCTACGTGACCCACGACCAGGAAGAAGCGCTCACCCTTTCGGACACCATTGTGGTGATGAACGAAGGCCGCATTCAGCAGATCGGCACTCCCACCGACATCTACAACGAGCCGGTCAACAGCTTCGTGGCCGATTTCATAGGCGAGAGCAACATCTTGAACGGCACGATGATCCGCGACCGCAGAGTGTCCTTCGCCGGCTACGAGTTCGACTGCGTGGACGAAGGGTTCGGAGAGAACGTCCCGGTCGACGTGGTGGTCCGCCCGGAAGACGTCGAGTGCCACAGGCACGCCTCTAAAGCCACTTTCTTCGGCACGGTGACCTCCTGCACGTTCAAGGGCGTCCACTACGAGATGCTGATAAACACGGAATCCGGATTCGAGCTTATGAGCCAGGACTACTGCAAGTTCGATGTGGGCAGCCGCGTGGCGATGTCCATAGCTCCGGAGAACATCCAGGTGATGCGCAAGGAGCGCACCCGCAACTGTTTCGAGGCCACAGTCACAGATGAGACTCACGTCGAGTTCCTCGACGCCCAGTGGGAATGTTCCCCGCAGACGGAGTTCGCTCCCGGGGAGAGCGTGCTCGCATATGTGGATTTCGACAAGATAGAGCTGATGGACTATCAGGACGAAGGCAATGTGGAGGCGGAAGTCTATTCGCTCATCTACAAAGGCGACCACTATCATCTCGACGTGCGCATCAAGAGGGGAGTGCACATCTACGTGGACACTCAGGACGTGTGGGACAAGCGTGATCTGGTGGGCGTGAAAATCGCTCCCGAAGACATCAAGCTCGGCAAGTGCGATGAAAAGAAGTAGCCTCAGCGTCCCGTATCTCATTTTTCTGGTCTGCTTCGTGGTCCTGCCGCTCCTGCTGGTGGTGCTGTATGCCTTTCAGGACGGCGCGGGGCACTTCACGCTTGCCAACATAGGCAAGTTCTTCCACGACACGGACGCCATCAACACCTTCGGCGTGTCCATAGAAGTGGCCATCGAGAACACCCTCATCTGCATACTTCTCGGCTACCCGGCCGCCTGGATACTCTCCAACAAGAAGTACAACAAGTCGGCGGTGACCATCATCCTCTTCATAATGCCCATGTGGATCAATGCCCTTATGC
>R03__coassemble_2260_pt1 | contig 7844 bp, 7 predicted proteins | sample R03__metabat2_high_PE_033 | metagenome-assembled genome bin R03 | reverse complement strand
TACCCCAACTGGATCAACGACTTCTGGCGTATCCAGGGCCTGATACATTTCGGCGACGCGCATCACTTCGAGGCGAAGGCCGAAAAGCGCTTCGACCGCTCCGCCATCATCAACTTCTGCTGCCGCGAGGGCCTGGCATTCTTCGACACGGCCGCGAAGGTCTGCCGCTGGAAAGGCAATGCCAGCGACGAATTTCTGGAGATACTGGAGCCAGCCGACATCCTCGGAATGCTGGCGCAAATGCCTGATTGCAAAACGATTGTCACCACCGGAGGCAAGTCGGCGGAAGAGTTATTGGGCGTCCTGCTAGGATTGGCCACAGCAATCCCCGCCACCGCTCCCGCTGTAGGAGAATATGCCGACATCACGATACACTGCGCCAACGCCGGGGATACCTGCCATACCGCAATCGGCACCGCCAATTCCGGCGACAGTAGCATTCGAGCCATCCGTTGGTGGCGTATGCCCTCCTCCTCCCGCGCTTATCCCCTTCCCTTGCCGGCCAAAGCAGAGGCATATGCCAAGCTGTTCTGAGTTACCAGCCCCCATCTATCTCCTCGCCCCAGCAGGTGTCGAACTGAAACAAACTCGCGGCGGGGGTGCTGTAGAATTCGCCGGTGATGGTGGTCGTGCAGTTCTGGCGGAAGGGAACGGAGGGGATAGTATGGCTGCGCAGAACCGCGCCGGCAGCATCCAGGGCAACGATTCTCACGGGCAGTGACTGCTCCTCGGCGGCGAGCAGGAGGGAGCAGCTTTGGGTCGTGGGCTTGCCGGCGTGCGATGAGGTCCTGCTCCATTCCCGCACCAGGTGGCCGCTCACGCCAAAATCAGCCATCGTGCCGGCGGCGAGGTCGATGTTGAAGGCGGTGTAGGCCGGCTTCGAGGTGTCGCCGATAAAAAGCTGCAGTTTCGCCACCCCCGATGGCTGATTGTCCTTCGTGGCCAACGACAGCTGCGCGGAAATGCGGGAGAGTGTCATCTGCAGGTCCACGTCCTCCCCTGCCGTTACCGTGACTTGCTCCGAGGCGGCAAAGGTTTCGTAAACTTCGCTGCCGTCTATGGTCGCAATGGCCTTGCCGCCGCTGACGCAGATACAGGCGAGGCCGGAAAATATGTGAGCCTCCGCTGCGAAGGTGTACTCCCCTTCCGTGAGAGAGAAGCTGACGGTGCCGAAGCCCTCCGATCCGCTACTCTGCTGCGCGCTGTACACAATCTCCCCGCCGGAGCCAATCACAGCGAAGGCAATACCGCTGACTCCGGCGCTTACGGCGGGGGTGGCCTTGGTTTGCACACTACGCGACTGAGTCGCGTCTGTGCAAACTTGCAGGCGGGTGAATGAAACGTTGACCTGCGCAGGGCAGGCAGAGCGCTGCTCCTTGACTGAGCAGGCGGGCAGGGTGCAGGCTATCGCGAGCACCGCTGCAAAATGCATAAGTGATTTGAACATAATAGTTTAAGCAAGGCCGATTTATGTGGGGGAAAGAGCTAAGAGAATTGCCGTAACACTACTCACATATCTCTCTGCCCACCAACGGCAAAGCGAGGCCAAAGATAATATTTTTTACAGTAGTGTGCAACTAACGGAGTCCCTGCCTCTTCTCGAGAGCGGCCTGCTTGCCTGCTGTCCAGTAGCCGCAGTCGAGTTCGAAGAAAGTGGTCGTATATGGAATCGTGAGCGGAGTTTTGATGACAACCACGCTATAGAGCTTGCCGGCGCTGTCGAGCCTGGCGATAATATCCTCATGCGGACAGCAGGATGCGTCTTCGCCGCAGATGCTCTTCATCTCGGAGCGCAGAGCGTCGATTCCCGGGGCCATCTGCTCGGTGACATAGGCAAACTCCCTGTCGTTGTAGATATGCGCGAACACGTGCGGAGCCTCGTCAATCATCCCCTTCACCTTTGAGAGCACCTGCGTGTAGGGTTCGTCGGCATAAAGGGTGGTGATGCCCTCCCCGGACTGGAGCGGATAGGCCATATCCGTGACCACTATCCAGTTGCGATGGCCCAGATAAGGCATCATTGAGGCGAGAACGTCATCCCAGGACTTCTCCGGGCCCGGGAAAGAGCAGCCGCCCAGTGTCAAGAGCGCCGCAGTGATGGGTATAATGCCGTGTTTCATATGCCGATGATTTCAGATTCTGCAAACTTACATAAAATTTGCGTAATAAAATCCGGCGGTCCGGAAAAGTCAAGAAAAAGTCTTGCAAATATCTCCGAGTATTCGTAGATTTGTTCAGGTTAATTTGAATGTGGTATTGGTTGACGAGTTCGCCTGTTTCTAGAATTTATCTTAGATGGTACAATACATTGAAGACAACAAAGAGAGGTTCTTCGAAGAACTTTTCAGCATCCTGCGCCTTCCCTCGATAAGTGCAAAAGCGGCAAACAAGCCGGATATGCTCCGCTGTGCGGAAAGACTCTCGGATCTGCTTCTGGAGGCCGGAGCCGACAGCGCCGGAGTCTTTCCCACAAGCGGCAACCCGGTGGTCTTCGGACAGAAAACAATTTCCCCCGAGGCAAAGACGGTCCTTGTGTACGGCCACTACGATGTCCAGCCTCCCGAGCCTCTCGAGAAATGGAGATCAGACCCCTTCGAGCCGGAAATCCGAGACGGAGCGATATACGGCAGAGGAGCCAACGACGACAAAGGGCAGCTCTTTATGCACATCAAAGCCTTCGAGTACCTCGTGAGGAGCGGGAGACTGCGCCACAATGTCAAATTCATTTTCGAAGGCGAAGAGGAGATCGGAAGCCCGTCGCTTCCCGAATGGATGGCCGGCAACAAAGAACTTCTGAAAGCGGACATATGTCTTGTTTCGGACACCACGATGATTTCCGACAAAGTCCCTTCGATAAACTGCGGAATGAGGGGGCTGGCGTACCTCGAAGTGAAAGTGACCGGCCCCGACAAAGACCTGCACAGCGGCCACTACGGCGGAGCGGTGGCCAATCCGATAAACACCCTTTGCGACATGATTTCCTCCCTCATCGACAAGGACGGGAAGGTGACGGTCAAGGGCTTCTACGACGATGTCGTGGAACTTTCCCCCGAGGACAGGGCTCTCCTTTCCCGGGCCCCGTTTGACCTCGAGGAATACAAGGAGTTCCTCGGCATCGGAGAAGTCAAGGGAGAGAAAGGATACACGACCCTCGAGCGCACGGGAATCCGCCCCTGCCTTGACGTCTGCGGCATCTGGGGCGGTTACACGGGCGAGGGGGCAAAAACAGTGCTCCCGAGTGAGGCGAGGGCCAAGATTTCAATGAGACTTGTGCCGAAGCAGAGAAGCGAGAAGATAACAAGACTTTTCGAAGAGCACTTCCGGGCGATTGCTCCTCCCTATGTGAAGGTTGAGGTGACCCCTCGCGAAGGCGGAGACGGTTTCCTCATCCCGATAAGTTCGCCCGCATACAAAGCCGCCTCCAGAGCGATGGCGGAAGTCTATGGTGTCGAACCCGTGCCGAGCCGTGGCGGCGGAAGCATCGCCGTGCTCGCCGAGATGCAGAAAATTCTGGGGATAGACCCGCTCCTTATGGGATTCGGACTCGAAAGAGACACCATCCACTCCCCCAACGAAAGTTTCCTCCTTTCCCAATTCTTCGCCGGCATGCGGTCAATTGAGAAATTTTACGAAAATTATTGACATTTCTTCCTGTGAGAGCGACCCGGGACGCCGAGATACAAAAAGTGACTTGGGTGGGAATGGCGATAAATGCCGTTCTCACTGCGTTCAAGCTGGCGGCCGGCATCGCGGGCAAAAGCTCGGCGATGGTGGCGGACGGAGTGCATTCGCTGTCGGACTTCATCAGTGATATCATCATTCTGGTTTTTTTGAAAATCTCCGCAAAGGGACGCGACAAGGACCACGATTTCGGCCACGGCAAGTTCGAGACGATGGCAACGTTCGTACTCAGCATAATCCTGCTCGTCGTGGCGGCGCAGATTCTCTCCCACGGCATCGAGAAAACCGCCGCCGTGCTGCGCGGAGAAGCGGTCCCCGCGCCATCGATGATTGCCCTCTGGGCCGCAGTCATCTCCATCGCGGCCAAGGAATTCTGCTACTTGATTACCGTACGGGTGGGCCGGAAGGTCAATTCTCCTGCGGTCATCGCCAACGCCTGGCACCATCGTAGCGATGCGCTTTCTTCCGTAGGCTCTCTTATTGGCATCGGCGCCGCCATCTCTGTGGGCCGCAAATGGGTCATCCTAGATCCCGTTGCGGGCTGCATCATCTCCATAGTCATCTTTGTCGTGGCAATCAAGATGGCCTTGCCGGCAATGAAGGAGCTGCTGGACATCTCGCTTCCGGACAACATAGAAAACGACATAATAAAAATAGCATCGGAAGTGGAAGGCGTGAGGGACGTACATAATCTCAAGACGCGCCACAGCGGCCCCTCGGTCATCATCGAAGCGCACATCAAGGTGGACCACCGCATCAGCATCGTGGCCGCCCACGCCATCTCCACCGAGGTCGAAAACCGCCTGACGGAGCATTTCGGCCCCGAGACCCAGATAAACATCCACATCGAGCCGGACAATTTTTCCCACGATAACCACGAATGAAAAAGATAGTGTACTTCCACGGTTTCGGTTCCTCCGGCGCATCGGGCACGGTGGAATCGCTGCGCAGGCTCCTGCCCGAGTGTGAAGTCAAGGCGCCGGACATCCCGGTGGATCCGACCGAGGCGCTGCCTTACCTGCAGCAATATGCAGCTCAGGAGCAGCCGGACCTGATCATAGGCACTTCGATGGGAGCGATGTACGCGCAGCAGATGTTCGGTTTCCGCAAAATCTGCGTCAATCCGGCGTTCAACATGTCCCACTCGTCGAAAGTGCTCAAAACCGGCACGCACAAGTTCTTCAACGGCCGCAAAGACAATCAGAAGGAATTTACAATCACAAAGGAAACCATCCTGCACTTCAATATGATGGAGCGTCAGCAGTTCAAGGGCATCACCCCCTTCGACCTCGAAAACACCTGGGGTCTCTTCGGCATCTTCGACACGCAGGTGAACTGCTATGACCTCTTCAAGAAGCACTACTCCAAGGCTCAACGCTTCCGGGGCGAGCACCACCTGACGGAAGACGTGCTGAAGAAGACAGTCGTGCCACTCGTCAAGCAAATACTTGATTTACAATAGAATTTGTTTTTCCGCGTATCTTTCGTTAAATTTGCGAAATTATGGGCATAATCCGCAAGACTCTCGGCTTCTTCTATTTCTCGGCGCTCAGCCTGAGCTCTCTGAAGTATCCGGAGACGACGGAGCGCATCGAGGTCAACGGGCAGAATCTGCTTTATGCCGTACGGGGGCCCGAAGACGGCACCCCGGTGGTGCTTCTGCACGGCAACGGAGGGTCCCACAAGAGCCTGTGGACTCAGGCAAAGCAGCTCGCAAAGGCCGGATACCGCGTCTATAGCCCCGACTCCCGCGGGCAGGGCGCCAATCCTCCTCTGGAAGAATACCACTATGCCGATATGGCAGAAGACACTTTCCGGTTCATCCGCGCCCTCGGTCTTCAAAAACCGGCGGTTTACGGCTGGAGCGACGGCGGCATACTGGCCTTGATGCTGGAGATGTCCCACCCCGGCACCTGCTCGATGATAGCCGTAAGCGGGGCCAACCTCAAACCCGACTGCGGACCGGACTTCGATCAGTTCAAGGAGTGGATCCTCAAGGAAGGCACGCCTCTTGCCCTTATGATGCTGAGCGAGCCGGACATAGAGCCCGAAGAGCTGAACGCCATAAAGTGCCCCGTCCTCGTGACGGCAGGCAGCCGCGACCTTATAAGCGAGGAGCACACCGCCCTCATCGCCGGCAACATCCCCGACTCCGAGCTGGTGATCGTGAAAGGAGCGACACACGGCAGCTTCATAAAGAAAAATCCCCGGATGGGCCGCCTGCTGCTGGATTTCCTGGCTCGCCGCGGCTACTCCCCCACAAAGAAAGCAACAATCTGATTATGAGCATAAATACAAGTAAACTTCTCCTTCTGCTGCTGCCCTTCGCAGCCCTGCTGTTCCGCCCCGGCATCCCCGCAATGGCGCAGGACGATGAGAACAGCGGTCTGGACTGCACCAGCATTATGGTGGGCAGGCTCGCCACCACCGACGGATCCGTGATAACCTCCCACACCTGCGACGGCCGCTCGCGCACCTGGGTGAGCATAGAGCCGGCCGAGAGGCACCGCAAGGGCGAAAGCGTCTGTGTGTGCCGCGGCACAAGGCACAACAAATTCAAGGGTGACACCACCGGCGTGCGCGTGCTCGGCAGCATCCCGCAGGCGGAGCGCACCTACGCCTACCTCAACACTGCCTACCCCTGCCTCAACGAGAAGCAGGTGGGCATAGGCGAGACCACTTTCAGCGGCCCGGATGTCCTCCGCAGCGGCAAAGGCATATTCATGGTCGAGGAGCTCTGCCGCATCGCGCTACAAAGGTGCGCCACGGCCCGCGACGCCGTACTCCTTATGGGGTCGCTTGCGGAACAGTACGGATATGTGGACGGCGGCGAGTGCCTGTCGGTGGCAGACAAGAATGAAGTCTGGCAGTTCGAAATACTCGGATGCGGCAAAGATTCTTTGGGAGCCGTATGGGCGGCCAAGAGAGTGCCCGACGGCGAGGTGGCCGTGTCCGCCAATCTTCCCCGCATAGGCAGGCTTGAGAGAGAGGACAGTGCAGGCTTCCTGTGCTCGGACGGCATAGAGGAAGTGGCCCTCAAGTACGGCCTGTGGGACGGCAGCGAAGAGTTCGTCTTCTGGAAAGCATTCAACAGCTCATACGGACGCGGGCGCAATTTCCGCGAGAGGGAATTTTTCATCCTCAGCACGCTGGCCCCCTCGAGAGGCTTCACCTATGACCTTCCGGAGCTCCCCTTCTCCGTCAAGCCCGACTCTCTGGTGGACGTGCGCAAGGTCATGGACATATTCCGCTCCACCTATGAAGGCACAGACTTCGACATGTGCCGCAACGTGAAAATCGACAGCACGCACATCTCCCCCGTCGCCAACCCCTGGCTCACCACCGACTGGCGCAACACCCTCAACGCCATCGCCCCCGGCACGGTGGAGTTCTACCGCACCGTCTCCGTGGCCTGGTGTGCATATTCCACCGTGATCCAGCTGCGCAACTTCCTCCCGGACAGCGTGGGGGGCATATGCTGGCTGAGTCTGGACAATCCCGCACAGAGTCCGAGAATCCCCATTTTCAGCGGCAACTCCAGACTTCCCCGCGCCTTCGAGCACAACGGACAGACGGAATACATCCCCGACTGCGCCCTCTGGAGCTTCCGCAGGGCCAACAAGCTCGCAACGCTCGAGTGGCAAGTCACCAAGAAAGGCTTTATGGAGAAAGTCTCGGAGATGGAGGATATCGCCTTCGGAGGTCTTCAAAGGCTGCAGGCCGACCCCACCCCCCGCGCAATCGACGCCTACACGGAATCTGTCTACAGCAAGGCCGTGAAGACCTGGTACGAAATGGAGAAAAAATACTGGGTCCAGTTCGGAAGAGGCTTTTAACATTCAGAAACACAAATGCTTATGAAAAAAACGATATTATTGTTCGCTTCCCTGCTGCTTGCCTTCTGGGCATACGCAGGGGACGTGATTTCCGCCGCTAAGGCGAAGGAACTCGCCACGCAGTTCTTCTGCATCAAAGAAGCGCCCGCAGGACGCACTGCCACCCCGCAGGCTCTCAAGTTCGTGAAGTCTTCGGACAAAGACGCCTGGCACATCTTCAACCGCGAGACAGGCGGCTTTGTCATCGTGTCCGGCGACAGCGCTCTCGGCCCCTATCTCGCCTATTCCGACGAGGGCGAGTTCATGACAGAAGGGATGCCTGCCAAC
>R03__coassemble_2176_pt1 | contig 8109 bp, 7 predicted proteins | sample R03__metabat2_high_PE_033 | metagenome-assembled genome bin R03 | reverse complement strand
CACATCACATAGTAAACGGGCATATAGGTAACCTTGCCTTTCGTGTAAACTTCCCTTTCGTTCCTCAGGACTATGCCTGAGTGTATATTGTACTCCTTTTCGTCAAGAAAACGGTCGAGCGCCCTGTGCACTGTATAGTCCTTGCCGGACTTCACCTCAACAGGAAGTACTGACATTTCTGCAGTATTGTCCACAAGGAAATCCACTTCACCCTTCTTGGCATTGTCATAATAGAACAGGTCGTGGCCGTGGGCCTTCAGTTCCTGTGCGACGACACTTTCATATACGGAGCCGAGATTGATGCTCTTCTCATCCTTCATCACCGGAGTGATATTGTACTCATAGAGCCGCGCCGTCAGCAAGCCCACATCATTCAAATAGAGTTTAAGAAGGTTCTTGTGCACTGACTCGGAGAGTGGATATTTGGGATTGGAAATCGCATGCACGTCCAGGGCTATACCCGAAGAAACAAGGTATTCAAATTCTTCCGCATACCAGTCGAAACGGTCTCCCTTCTTGTCGCGGATATCTTTTGCGACGATTCGCTTCTTTTTGTTCTCCATCTGGGAGACAATCATATCATAGATGCGCCGAATGAGGAGTTTCTTGCCGGATTCCCTTTCATACTTGGATGCATCCTCCTTGTAAAGATTGCGGATGGACTCCTGAATTTCACGCACTCTTACGATATTGCGAGTCTGCTGATAGGTGTTTACGGCATCAGGCAGACCACCGACCAGAAGATACTTCCTGAACTCACCCATAATATTGTCGTGCTGAGCCTGAGTGAGCGCCACTCTATTCTTGTAGCATTCTCGGACATAAGCCAATGCTTCTTCTCCCCATCCTTGGGCTATCAGCCATTCCTCAAAGTCCAGTTGGAACATAGGCTTGCGAATGATACTGCCGACAGGGATGGATGTAGAGTTGCGGAGTGCGATACCAAGCAGGCTGCCGCTGGCAATATACGTAAACCTGCCTTCCTCGCGCAAGAACTTGAGCATTGTCAGATACTGCGGATAATGCTGGATCTCATCAAGGAAGATCAGAGTGTCTGATCTGTCACCAAGTTTGCCGCCGGCCACCATACTCAGCGTCACATAGAAATCTTCCGTTTTGCGGATATCCCGGAACAAGCCGTCGCCTTCGTCATCTTCCACAAAGTTGATTTCAACATAATTCGGGAACAATTTGCCGCCAACCTCACGAATGATGAACGACTTGCCGATCTGTCTGGCTCCTTCCACCACCATAATCTTGTCGCTGCCGGAGTGCAGATGCGCCTCTATTTCTTTACTGATTTTCCTGTAAAGCATGGTTTGATCACACTTATCTTTATTTCTTGATCATGCAAATTTACACTTTTCTGATAATATGCAATCAATAATTTACCCGGCCTTCGGATAATTTTTCTGTTTGACCCCATAAAAAGTCCTGGCCGCATCCGGGGGCTGGCAGCTCTGACATACTTTGACGAGTGATCGTGATTGCGGCGCTGGCACGCTTTTGGATAAATGCCGCTGGGAATTGAATTTTTATACAATTATGAAAAAATTTGCAGTTTTAGCAGTGTTCGCAGCCGCGCTCTGCGCGTGCAACGCGGAAAGAATCGACCCTTTCACTCCGGGAGAAAACAGAGAGGAAGCCACGCCGGTGCCCCCGGGAACAAGTGGAAGCACTTACACGTTTGCCATCACCTCTTATGACGACGAGCTCGCGACCGACAGCGACGACGCCGTCACCGACAAGTCAGACACCGACATCTATTGGGAAGGCGAGGCCGAATCGGACGGCACTTTCAAAAACACCATCACCATCGCCTACGACGGCGACAACGCCGAAGTGACAATGAGCAAGAACGCCCAGAAGGTGTTCACCGCTGAGCAGAAGGGCGCCCACGTGGCGATACACCCCGCGGCAGACGACGTCAAGAAGTGCGAGATCATCCTCAGCGGCAAGAGCGACGACGGTTCGCTGAAGATTTACTGCACCACCGACCCCGACGACAAGGATGCCGGCAAGAAAGTGAAACTCACGCTGAACGGAGTGAAGCTCAAATCCGCATCCGGCCCCGCAATCAACTACCAGGCAGGCAAGAGAATGTTTCTCCACCTCGCTGACGGCACCGAGAACACTCTGGAAGACGCCGCGGAATACACTGACGACATCTACTACTTCGACGGCAGGACCGCCGGCACCGAGGACCGCAAAGGATGCTTTTTCTCCGAGAAGCCGGTGGTTGTCAGCGGCAAGGGCAAGCTCTCAGTCCAGGGCAACTGCAGACACGCCATCAGCATCGACAATGACTTCTATATGCGCCCGGGACCCACAATCGTGGTGACCGGAGCCGCCAAGAACTGCCTCCACTGCAACGACCGGATCCGCTTCACTGGCGGCTATTTCTACGCTCTCAACACCTCCGCGGGCGGCAAGTGCATCAAGACCGACAGCACGCTTGTCATCGATGCCGGACGCATCGTGGTCAACACCAGCGGCGCCTACGGCTACGAAGACGGCGAGCAGGTATCTCCCAAGGGGATAAAGATCGATGATGCAATCACCATCAACGGCGGCGACATCACCGTGAGATGCATCGGCAAGTGCGACGGCTCCGAGGGCATCGAGAGCAAGAAGTCCATCACCATCAACGGCGGCACCATCGACGTGATGACATATGACGACGCGATGAACGCATCGGAGTCCATCACCATCAACGGCGGCGACATCTACTGCCTTTCGACAGGCAACGACGGCATCGACTCCAACGGTTCCATCTATATCAAGGGAGGAAAGGTCACCTCGATAGCGTCCAATATGGAAGCCGGTCTGGACAACGACAACCCCGGAGCAAACAATGTCCTGCAGATCGACGGCGGCGAAATCATCGGCATCGGCGGAGCGGTCTATTCGCCCTCGACAAAGAGCAGCCAGTACTCGATAGTCTACAACGGCTGTCCGATGTCCACGACGCAGGAGTTGGCGGTCAATGACGCGAGCGGCAACAAAATTCTTGCCGTCACCTCACCCCAGGGGGCGCAGAGCGCGGCAGTGATCCTGAGCAGCTCCAAGTTCACCAAGGGCGGCACCTACACGATCACCATCGGCGACACCACCTATCAGACCGTCACCCTCACGAACATCGTCACCACCATCGGAAAGCAGTCCGGCCAGGGCGGCTCGTTCCACTGATACCGGACCTTTTCCTCCTTGCGCCTAAATTTCATTTTAGATCGCAAACATTTTTGGGAAAAAGGCGACCGCCAATCCATACCCCAAGGAGTCGCATGTCGCGTCCTCGAGCTGGGTCAAGGAAAATTTCGGTCCGATGATCACGCTGTGCGAGTATCCGAGTATGAGCGTGCTTTCGGGGGAGGCGGAAATCGGGAGTATGGAGGATACGGTTTGGGTGTCTGGCCGTAAATATAATCCCAAATACCTTCAAGTCCGATGCTATAACGATTGGGCTGACTAATAGCTTGCAAAACAAAAATAGGCGGGTCTGGAATGCGATGAGATGCAGTCCGGTGCCATTCTGCAATCGTTGGAGGAGAAGCAGATGCTCCGCTATTGCCAGTACGGCCACTACAAGATGCCTCTGACTGCATTTGCGATGCTTCAGGATGCTGACTGTAATCTGGCGGAGTACAGGAGGGCCGAAGACGGGCTCCATAAGGAGATAAGCGCCCTGTTTGAGCAGGGCGCGAAAACGGAAGTGAAAATCGAAGAGCTCCGGAAGGCTCTTGTGGCCAATCCGGACCTCCGCTTCTCCCAAGGATGGGAGGAACTCGGGATGGACTCACACCCGTATTCCGTCATTGCCTGTTTCCTTCACGGATGTGCCAATTTCATCCGGAACTGGACCACGCCCTTCGGCAGGCCCGACATGGAAATCGAGGGCGTTGACTGGGAGTTTGCCGGATAGGAGCTGCTGAAGCTGGGGCTGTTTTCGGTCGCGCCGGTCAAGCCGGGAAGCGAGTGCGGGCAGGGTGTGGGGCTGTGCCGCATATCCCCCAAGGCTGCCAAGGCCCTTTTTGCGGGCTGCGAGAGTCTTGTGGACTATAAGGAGCTCTCGAACGTCGGGGACCTCTATCGCCACGAAGACATATCCGACGTGCGCCTTTTCTACAACGACGATGGAGCGCCGCTTCTGCGTCAAGATAGATCTTCACGCCCCGGATGAGAAAACGCGCAAGAGAATATGGAAATCAAGGTTCTCCTGGCTCACCGATGCTCAGGCCGCATCTTTGGGCTCCGCATTCAAACTCTGCGGCGGCAGTATCTGCAACATAGTCAAGAAGAGCATCCTGTACAGCGTGGCCAGGAATGTCTCCGTGAGCTATGAGGACCTCGAGAGATTCTGCAGGGAGGAGGTGGGGACCGGTCTTGGCCGGGACCTGACGCGTCGGCCCATCGGTTTCTGCAGCCCGAAGGCCGCTATTTGATGGACACGCAATAGCGCCCGGAGTCCGTCCAGGCGTCGATGAAGTGCTCATTGGAGACCGTCAGAGGCATATATCCGTAAGCGGGATCGTAGAGGGTGACGGAGCCTTCTCCGCCGTCCACGGCCGCGATTACCTGCCGTCCGGCATCCAGGCTTGACGCAACGTCTTCGAGGCTGCTGCCGGAAGTCGACGTCACGTCCAGTCCGAGATGGCGGCATATCGCGCCGATATCCTCCAGCGTGACTCCGGTGTCTTTGAGCCAACCGTTTTCTTCTGAGAGTGCGCGAAGGTCAATGAGGGATTTGTGAATCCCGAACACATCGAGTACGTATTGTTCGCATATGATGGAGCACAGAGATTCGTTGCTTGTGGCGTGACGCGCGAGTTGCTTGAGGCGGTTTATCGCTCTCGTTTTGATGTTGTAGATATTCTCTTTGCTGATGCCCATATCTTCTGCGAGGTCGTCGAAGTCGAGTTCTTCCAGAAAGTATTTTGTCAGCACGTCTCTGTCGCGCTCGAGCTCCACCATATCCAGCAGGGCGTGGGCGTCCATATCTATCTGCGGGTCTCTGCAGTTCTTGTCTTCCACCTCGACGTCTGTTTCTTCGCCGTCCTCATTGATTACGTATTTGCGCCTCTGCTCGATCGACTGCTCTCTCTCCGCTTTGTTTGCAAAGAATCTCAATGCAGTCGTCTTGAGCCACATAAGAAGGGCGTATGTGTTGTTCCGGTCGCTGTCCTGCTCCTCTCCTCCGGAGAAGGAGCGCAGTCTCCTTCCGTTGTTTGCCAGCTCGTCGTAGTCGGCATTGTCCCGGTAGATGTTGTGGATTATGCCGTTGATCAGCGGCCGGCATTTCGTGAAGAAGAATTGCGTGGTGATCTCATTGTCTCCGGCCAGCAGGCCATTGATGATTCTGCGTTCTGCGGGGGTCATGGGGTGGTTTATTTTTCAATATCAAGAATATATGAAAAACATCTTCTCTGTCGCTCTCGCGACCCTCGCAGCCGCCGCAATCGTTTGCAGCTGCAACAAGAATGAACCCAACACAATCTCAGAAAAGTCGAATGTGGTCAACTTTCAGGACAAAGCCTGGACCAACGGTGAAGTGGCCATCTTCGCCATCGACCCTTACAAAGCGATCTTCCTCGATGCTGAAGAGGATGCCGTCGTGGTCGCAGGGATTGACTACACCAATCCCGACGTCACGTTCACCGCACAGGGCGAGACAGGCAAAGGCACCGTGTCGCTTGACGGTATGAGCCTCACTCTCCACGCTGACTCGAGCGATGTCGTCTGCAGCCGTTATGTCTGCGACATGGACGAGCTCTATTTTGTCACCGACACCTCCGATGTCGTCTGGTACACCGAAGTGGATGGCACCACCTATCTCGCGCAGTTCGACGGCAGGAATATTGTGGATTTTGCGAAATTCGACGGCACCATCGACGACTACATGGACGCGTGGGAAGAGAATGAGAAAGGCGACTGCGTGTTCGGCAGCCTGGCTCCCGCCGAGCCCATCGTGAGTGACGGCAGGGTCGGTTCGTACACCTACAAGGATCCCGTGGGCAGCATCACCGCCTACGGCAATGCCTACTGTGCCAAGTACTACTTCATTGTGTTCGACGATTGTATGGCCGTCATCAATCAAGATACCCTTGACTTGTACTGGCTCGATTACCTCCTCCGCGAGGAAGAGGAGGACCTCTAGTCCACAGACAAGACTGGTCTGCTTCAGAGACCCCTGGTGTCCCGGACGCGTAGTTATCGCGCCCGGGATTTTCGGTTGAGCCAAAAATTGTCTAACTTCGCTCCGCTATGCCAGTCATACATATAGATTCCCTGAGCTGTCCCGGCGTGGAAATTTTTTCCTCGCTTTCGGAAGCGCAACTCTGCGACAAACGCCTTGCCGGCGAAGGACTTTTCATAGCGGAAAGTGGAAAGGTCATCAATTCGGCCCTCGATGCAGGCTATGAGCCCTTCTCCATGCTGATAGGGGAAAAACACCTTGACGGTGTGTGGGCTCAGGTGGTGGAAAGAGTGGGAGACATTCCTGTTTATGCCGGAAGCGACGAACTGCTCAGCGCGCTGACGGGCTATCATTTGGGACGGGGAGTGCTGTGCGCAATGCGGCGGCGCTCTCTCCCGAGCGTCTCGGAAGCGCTTTCCGGCGCCGGCAGGATACTGGTCGTCGACAGCGTGATGAACACGACCAACATCGGCGCGATTTTCCGCTCGGCCGCGGCGCTCGGCGCAGATGCCGTCCTGCTCACGCCCACGACCTGCGATCCGCTGAACCGTCGTGCCGTGCGCGTCTCCATGGGCACGGTTTTTATGGTCCCGTGGACCTGGCTCGACGCTCCGCTGAGCTCGCTGCGCGACTACGGCTTCCTCACGGCGGCGATGGCCCTCACCGACCGGAGCATAACTCTCGACGACCCGGTCTTGAAAGCTGTCCCGCGCCTCGCCCTTGTCGTGGGCACGGAAGGCGACGGCCTCGCGCGCCAGACCATCAGCGAAGCCGACTTCACCGTGCGCATACCGATGAAAAACGGCGTGGACTCGCTGAATGTCGCGGCCGCTGCGGCGGTGGCCTTTTGGGAACTGCGAAAACATTGATTTCATTATGGCATCTTCCTTCAAATATCATATTCTGGCATTCGTTGTGGTGGCTGTTTGGGGCGTGACTTTCATCTCCACCAAAATCCTGATAGAAGAAGGGCTGCTTCCTTCCATCATATTCGCCATAAGATTCACGATAGCTTATGTGGGGATATGGTTACTTTGCCTTCGGAGCCCCGGCGCATACAAATTGTTCGCAGACAATTTGAAAGACGAATTTATATTCGTTGTGATGGGAATAACGGGAGGGTCCATCTACTTTCTTGCTGAAAATACTGCCCTTTCCTGTACTCAGGCCTGTAACGTGTCTTTCATCGTATGCAGCGCTCCTCTTCTTACCGCCCTTATGACAATCGCTGCAAAAAAGCTCTTCAAGGGAGAACTTGCGGACGGGCTCGAGGATTTGACAGGAAGGAAGACTCTTGCAATCGGAAGCATTCTGGCTCTTTGTGGGATTGCGGCGGTGACTTTTGACGGGGCTTCGATTGAATTTTCTCCGAAAGGAGACCTTCTCGCCCTGGCGGCGGCGATGTGCTGGGGACTCTACAGCATATTTATGAGCCAGATGACCTCAAAGTACGGGACCCTGTTCGCCACACGGAAAATTTTCTTCTATGGCCTTGTGACCATCATACCTTTTCTGCAGGGAGCATCTGTCGATCTGAAGACACTTGCGCTGCCTCAGGTCTGGGGGAATCTGCTTTTCCTGTCCATTGTGGCATCGCTTCTTTGTTTCGTGGTTTGGAACAAGACAATGTCAAAGCTCGGCAACGTGACCTCTACGAATTACGTTTACCTCAATCCTTTTTTTACTCTTATTGCCGCAACGCTTATCCTTGGCGAGACTCTTTCCGTCCAATCCGTCATCGGCTGCTTCGCCATCATCGCCGGAGTTGTAATCGGAACTCATGATGCTTTATGACAACCCCTCCATCAAGAAGAATTCAAGAAATAATTATAACTTTGCAAAAAAATTATAGAAAGTATGACACTTGCAATCAGTAGTGTTCCGGTACTTACCGGAGATGTGGCAGAGAGGTTCGT
>R03__coassemble_2142_pt1 | contig 8207 bp, 8 predicted proteins | sample R03__metabat2_high_PE_033 | metagenome-assembled genome bin R03 | reverse complement strand
TTTTGTTACTATTTTGTTACTCCGAGCCAAAAAGAACGCAAAACACAACTGACAATCAAAGAGTTATGGCAGACTCGAATTTCATAGACTACGTCAAGATTTATTGCGCTTCCGGGCATGGAGGTGCGGGGTCGATGCACCTGCACAGGGCCAAGTACATCCCAAAGGGAGGGCCTGACGGAGGGGACGGAGGAAGAGGGGGGCATATAATACTCAAGGCCAACCCGCAGTTCTGGACCCTGATACACCTCAAGTACCGCAAGCACATCAAGGCCGATGACGGGCAGAAGGGTGGCGCTGCCCTGCAGCACGGCAAGAACGGCGCCGACATCGTTTTGGACGTGCCTGTGGGCACCGTGGTAAAGGACGCCGGGTCAGAAGAAGTCCTCTTCGAGATGATGACTCCGGGTCAGGAGCGCATCCTCTGCCGCGGAGGCAAAGGCGGCTGGGGCAACGACCATTTCAAAAGCCCCACCAACCAGACGCCCCGTTACGCCCAGAGCGGAGAGGAAGGCGAGGAGGGCGTATTCATCCTCGAGCTCAAGCTGCTCGCCGACGTGGGGCTTGTGGGCTTCCCGAATGCCGGCAAATCCACGCTTCTTTCCTCAATCACCTCTGCAAAGCCCAAGATTGCAAGCTACGCCTTCACCACCCTCGAGCCCAACCTCGGGATAGTGCGTTACCGCGATGACCGCTCGTTCGTGATGGCCGACATCCCAGGCATAATCGAAGGCGCCCACGAAGGCAGGGGGCTGGGCACGCGGTTCCTGCGGCACATCGAGCGCAACTCGGCGCTTCTCTTTATGGTCAGCTGCGAGGAGGATGATATCAACGCCTCGTACAAGACGCTCCTTAGGGAGCTAAAGCTCTACAACCCCGAGCTGCTGGACAAACAGAGGGTGCTTGCCATCACCAAGTGCGATCTGATTGACGCCGAAATCGAGCGCGAAATCTCCAGGCATCTTCCCAAGAAAATCCCCCACGTATTCATCTCTTCTGCAGCCTTCCGGGGTCTCGATGCCCTCAAGGACGCCCTCTGGGAAGCCCTGCAGACTTCCGACACCGACCTTCAATGACCGCATTCCTTCAGAGCCTCGAGTGCGCCGACAAAAGTGCGACTCTATTCCTCAATTCCCTTCACTGCGCCTTCAGCGACGCGGCGTGGCAGGTTTTTTCCAACCGTGAAATTTGGTATGTGCTTTATCTCGCCGTGGCCGTGGCGCTTTTTGTGCGTCTGGGCTGGAAGAAGGGACTTGCCGTGACGATATCCATAATTCTCACTGTCGTGCTTTGCGACCAGTTGGGCAATGTGTGCAAATACGGATTTGCGCGCCTGCGCCCCTGCTGGGATGGCGAGATGGTCACCTCCGGCCTGCGGATACTGGAAGAGCGGGGCGGGGACTACGGCTTCTATTCCGCCCACGCTGCAAACGCCATGGGCTTTGCAGTGTGCTCGCTGCTGGGTTTCCGCGCGTTTGACAAGAGCCGCAGATACGCTCTCTACGGCTCCCTTGTGGTTCTATGGGCTCTTCTTGTGGGGCTGAGCCGCGTGTTTGTGGGCAAGCATTTCCTGGGCGACGTGCTCACGGGTTTTGCCGCGGGACTGCTGGCAGGATGGGCGCTCGCCCGCCTCACTTCACTCCTGTGGACCCGAATCCGCCGCTGCCGCGAGTAGATTCCTCAAGGCTTTCCACCTCTTCCCATTCGATGACCTCGTGCCTTGCGAGCACAAGCTGCGCTATCCTCTCCCCTCTTTCGACGGTGAAAGGCTCGGAGGAGAGATTCACCAGGATCACGCATACCTGCCCTCGATAGTCGGCATCTATCGTGCCGGGGGCGTTCAGCACCGTGATGCCTTTTTTGGCAGCGAGCCCGCTGCGGGGACGCACCTGCACTTCGCAGCCGGCAGGAATCTCCAGATAAAGGCCTGTGGGCACCATCGCACGCTCGAGCGGTCGCAGCACGACAGGCTCTTCTATTGCCGCCCTGACGTCCATCCCGGCGGAGAAGGCGGTGGCGTAGCCGGGCAGGTCAAGGCCGGAGCAGTTGATAACTTTGACTTTCATTTATGACAGATTATTTGGGTGCCATCTTGTAGAGCACGGCGGCTATGAATACATATATGACATTGGGCAGCCACATTGCCACCACGGGAGGCAGCGTGCCCGTGAACACGAACATCTGGCTGAAGCGCAGGAAAAGGATGTACATAAATGCGAGAGCTATCCCCACGGCGATGTTCCATCCGATGCCGCCGCGTTTCTTGCGTGAGGTGAGCGATACGCCCATAATGGTCAGAATGAACGCCGAGAAGGGCAGCGCATATCGCGTGTGCTTTTCTATCTGGGCATAGATCACATTGTCGTCACCGCGCATTATCTGCGTGTCTATAAGCTCGTTGAGCTCGTCGATGGTCAGCATTGCCACACTGTCTTCGTTGCGGTAGAAGTCGTCCACGGTCAGGGCGAAGGCGGTGTCCAGCTGCTCGCCCATCGTCACGACGTCCTGCGTCCCGGACTTGTAGTCGCGAAGGATCCAGTTGCGCATATGCCAGCACTGCTCCGTGCTGTCCCACACGGCCGACTCGGCGCTGAGCTTGGAGACGATGCGGTTATGCTTGAGAGTCTCGAGGGTCATCTTGTAGGCCGTGTTGTTCCAGGAGCTGAAAGAAGCCACGTACACGAACTCCCCCGGGGCCGTCTGGTAGTGGACGTTACGCGAGGTGAACGAGCGTGAGGGGTAGACATATTTCTGCTCGAAGGGGACCCTTATCGAGTTGGAATGCGGTATCACATAGAGGTTCAGCGCAAGCGAAAGGATGGAAATGAGCGCCGCCGAGACCACATACGGCACCATCATCCTGCGGTAGCTCACCCCGCCGCTCAGGATTGCGATTATCTCCGAGTTGGCGGCAAGGCGCGAAGTGAAGAAAATCACCGTGATGAAAACGAACAGCGGCGAAAACATATTCATGAAATACGGGACGAAATTGACATAGTAGTCAAGGATGATGGCCTTCAGCGGGGCCTCGTTCTTGACAAAATAGTCAATCTTCTCCGATATGTCGAATATGATGACGATACCGATTATCAGCAACAGGGAAATGAAGAAGGTCAAGATGAACTTCTTCATTATGTAGCGGTCTATTATTTTGGGCTTCAGGGTCATTACATTCTTCGGGTTATTTTCTCGAGCACGCCGCTCTTCCACTGCTTGAAGTCACCTGCGAGGATGTGGGCGCGGGCCTGCCGCACAAGATCGAGATAGAAAGCCAGATTGTGCTCCGAGGCCAGCATGGCCGCAAACATCTCGCCGGAGATGAAAAGATGGTGCAGATAGGCCTTGCTGTAGCTGTGGTCCACAAAAGAGGCGCCGGCGGGATCGAGCTCGCTGAAGTCTTCCGCCCACTTGGCGTTGCGCATGTTCATCACACCGTTCCAGGTGAAGAGCATCCCGTTGCGGCCGTTGCGGGTGGGCATCACGCAGTCGAACATATCCACGCCCCTCTCTATCGCTTCGAGGATATTGGCGGGGGTGCCGACGCCCATAAGGTAGCGCGCGCGCTCCTGCGGAATCAGCGGGCTGACTGTCTCGAGCATCTCGTACATCACTTCCGTCTTCTCCCCCACTGCGAGGCCGCCTATGGCTATGCCTATGTCCGAGAAGCGCAGCGCGTGCTCGGTGGCTTCGGCGCGCAGGTCCTTGTATGTACAACCCTGGATTATGGGGAAGAAGGTCTGGTCGTAACCGTACAGGGGGGCCGTTGTGCGGAAACGGGCGTTGAAGCGCTCGAGCCAGCCCTTGGTCAGATCAAGGCTCTTGCGGGCATAGGCGCGGTCGGCGTCTCCCGGGCAGCACTCGTCGAGGGCCATGATGATATCGGCGCCGATGATGCGCTGCATGTCCACGTTGTTTTCCGGAGTGAAGATGTGCCGGGAGCCGTCTATATGGCTCTGGAAGGTACATCCCTGCTCGGTGAGCTTGCGTATGGGGGAGAGCGAGAAAATCTGGAAGCCGCCGCAGTCGGTGAGGATGGGGCGGTCCCAGCTCTCGAAGCGGTGGAGCCCTCCGGCGGCCTTGAGGGTGTCGAGACCGGGGCGTAGATACAGATGGTAGGTGTTGCCGAGAATGATCTGCGCGCCGACATCGTCCTTGAGGTCGCGGTGATACACTCCCTTGACGGACCCGACCGTGCCCACGGGCATGAAAATCGGGGTCTCGATGGAGCCGTGGTCGGTCTCAAGCACACCGCAGCGGGCGCTTGAGAGGGGGTCGGTGGCGGTCAACGTGAATTTCATCCTTCAAATATAAGGTTTTTACGGCAAAAAAGCCTTATTTTTGTACAATAGAAAATAACAAACGCTTTTTATATGAAGAATGCAAACACGACTATCAGGCTGATAGTGATGAACTTTCTGGAGTTTGCCATTTGGGGCGCATATCTCACCTCAATGGGCAGCTTCCTCGCCAAATCGGGCTTCGGCGCCCAGATTTGGCTGTTTTTCGCCACGCAGGGCTTTGTCTCCATATTCATGCCGGCCTTGATGGGCATCGTGGCCGACAAATGGATTCCCGCCCAGAAGGTCCTGAGCCTTTGTCAGGGCATCGCCGGCGCCGCCATGACAGCCGCCGGGCTGTATGCGATGAACGCGGGACCCTTCATCAGCTTCGGCACTTTCTACGCCCTGTACACCGTCAGCGTCGCTTTCTTCATGCCCACAATCGCACTGTCCAACTCCGTGGCTTACAACATCCTGGAGAAGGCCGGAATGGACGCCGTGAAGGATTTCCCGCCCATCCGCGTCTTCGGCACGGTCGGCTTTATCTGCTCGATGCTCGCGGTCAATTTCATCCGCAACGCCGAAGGCGTGCAGTTCCAGCACAGCTATGAGCAGTTTCTGGTCTCGGGATGTCTGGGCATCGTCCTCTGCCTCTATGCGCTGACTCTGCCCGATTGCCCCTGCAAGAGTGCCGGCGAGAGCTCCAGTTCCTTCCTCGAAGCCACGGGCCTGAACGCCTTCAAACTCTTCGGAAAGGGCCAGTTTGCCATCTTCTTCATTTTCTCGATGCTGCTGGGCGCCAGCCTGCAGATTACCAACGGCTACGCCAACACTTTCATCACTTCATTTGCCGGCCAGAGCGGATACGAAAACGCCTGGGGTGCCAACAATGCCAACGCTCTGATTTCCCTGAGCCAGATTTCCGAGACCCTCTGCATACTGCTCATCCCCTTCTTCATGAAGAAGTTCGGCATCAAGAAAGTGATGCTCATCGCGATGTTCGCCTGGGTGTTCAGATTCGCCTTCTTCGGCCTCGGCAACCCGGCAGGCGGCGTGTGGCTTTTCGTGCTGAGCTGCATCGTGTACGGCGTCGCATTCGACTTCTTCAACATCTCCGGCTCGCTGTATGTCAACGAAAACACGGACAAGCAAATGCGCTCCAGCGCGCAGGGTCTCTTCATGCTGATGACCAACGGTCTGGGCGCCAGCATAGGCACCTGGGCGGCAGGAAAGGTCGTGAATGCCTGCGTGTTCAACGCCGCCGTCCCCGATTGGAGCAAGGCCTGGTATATCTTCGCCGCATACGCCTTTGTGGTGGGCGTGGCTTTCGCCATCCTGTTCAAAGACCCGGCAAAGAATCCCGCTCCCTCTTCATCATCATCATCTTCTTCTGCGGGAAGATGACCTGCGGTGCTTTTTGCGGGCGTTGTGGACAATGACGAGCGAGGCAATCGCAACGGCCGCGACGGCAAGGACCGCATAGGTATAGAGGGTGGCGCTGTCGCCCTTTACGCGAGACCACATCTGTAGAAGCGCCTCTGTCCTCTCGCCGCTGTCGTGCAGCATACCAAGGTTGGGCACAATCGAGGCGTCCGGATATTGGATGGGACTCACGCATACGGCTTCTGCGCCTTCGCCGAAGAACCAGCTGGCGTCGACGGGAGCATAGATTTCTTCGTCGATTTGAGCCGCGAGCACTTCCGGGCCGCCGATGGCGCTCACATAGCCGATTTCGTCCATGTTGCGGACAGCATTCTCCGGCTTGCACATAAAGTCAATCCAGTAACTCGCGGCCTTGATGTTCCCGGCATACTTGGGGATAACCCAACCATCAAACCAGATCGTGCTGCCGCACGCAGGGATTGCATAGCCGAGGTTGACCCCCACAAGGGCCGCCTCATCAATGGCCCACTGGGCGTCTCCCGACCAGTTGAAGCTTATCCAGGCCAGCTCCTTTGTCATCTGCTCCTTGCCGAAATCCGCTTCATATCCCATTATCCCGTCCCTGAATGAGCAGAGGAACGCCTCGACCTTGGCTATGGACTCGGGCGAAGAGTCCCGGCACACCTCGTCAATCTGCTTCCGTGCGCTCTGAATCGCTTCGTGCTCCATTCCAACTAGCATGGAGGTGTAGACATCGCGGAACGCGTCTTTCATAAGAATCTTGCCTGCATAGTCGGGATTTTGAAGCACGCTCCAATCCTCGAATCCGCACACCGGGATCCTGTCTTTGTTGTAGAGCAATCCGTTTGTACCCCACATATAAGGCACGGAGTAGTCGTTCGCATTGCGTCCGAAACCCTCTATCCTGTCAAAATATGTCCTCATCGCAGGCGAAATGTACTGCAGATAATTGATACTGTCCGGGAAGTCACATTCAATCGGCAGAAGAAGGTCGGAGGCAAGCATCTTCTCTATAATGTAGTCCGAAGGGCAGACCACGTCATAATCCTCCTTCCCGAGCTCGATTTTCGAGAGCATTGTCTCGTTCACGTCGAAGGTCTGATAGATGACCTTGACGCTCTCGCCGGTCTGCCGCTCATACCACTGCTCGAATTCGCCGATGAGGTCTTCGTCGATGTAGCAGGACCAGTTGTAGACTTTGAGAATCTGCGAGCGGTCGGAGGTGCAGCCCGCAAGGAGCGCGAGCGAGGTGAGGATGGTCAGAATCTTTTTCATTGTGCTTTGAGGTTGGTCCGGTGCTTTTCCTGCCGGATATTTATAATAAGTAACAATACCAGGACAACGAGGAATATCAGAGCCATCAGAGGCCTGAGTTCGGGGGTGAGACCGCCTTTGCGGGCGTCTGTGTAGATATAGGTGGAAAGGGTGTCCAGACCCACGGTGCCGCGTGTGAAGAAGGTCACGGCGAAGTCATCGAGGCTCATCGTGAAGGCAAGAATGAAGCCGCTGACCATTCCGGGGCGCAGCTGGGGCACCAGAACCTTCCTGATTGCCTGCGCGGGAGTGGCTCCGAGGTCCAGCGCCGCTTCATAGATATTCGGGTTCATCTGCGAGAGCCTCGGCATCACGCTCAGCACCACATAGGGGGTGCAGAATGTTATGTGCGCAAGGGTGACGGAGACATAGCCCTGGGACACGTGCAGGAAGACGAAAAGCAGGAAAAGCGACACGCCGGTGATGATGTCCGGGTTGATCATCGGGATATTGTTCAGGAAATTCATCGCCTGCTTCCTGCGGCCGTGCAGATTGAAGATGCCGATTGCCGCTATGGTCCCGAGGATGGTGGCCACCGTGGCGGCTATCACGGCGATGACAAGCGTGTTCTCAATCGCGCTCAGAAGGCCTCCGGACCCTTTCATCCCGCTGAAGAGATTGGAATAGAGCTTGAGCGAGAAACCTGTCCAGTTGCCCATCACGCGGCTCTCGGTGAACGAGAAGACTGTAATGAACACCAGCGGGGCGTAGAGCAGAATGAGCAGAAGCCAGATATAGACCCGGGCAAAAAACTTCTTCATCACACGGTCCCTCCTTCAATTTCACGCTCCGAGCTGCCGCTTATGAGCGTAGTCAGACCTATTATTATCAGCATCACAAGGGCAAGCGTGGAGCCGTAGTTCCACATCGAGGTGTTGATGTTCTCCTGGATTATGGTTCCGAAGAGCTTTATCTTGTTGTTGGTCAAGAACTCGGAAATCGCGAATGTGCTCACCGTGGGCATAAATACCATAAGTATTCCGCTCCACACGCCCGGCATGCTTAGCGGGACGGTGACCTTGAAGAACACCTGCAAGGGAGTGGCGCCCAAATCTTCTGCCGCCTCGCTGTAGGATCTGTCAATCTTGAACAGGCAGTTGTAGATGGGATAAACCATAAATGGCAGGTAGTCATAGACCATGCCGAAGAGCAGGGTCCCCTTCCCTAGATGGAAACCCAGCATAGTGAAGAGCTCGGCGGTCGCAAGGG
>R03__coassemble_1931_pt1 | contig 8845 bp, 5 predicted proteins | sample R03__metabat2_high_PE_033 | metagenome-assembled genome bin R03 | reverse complement strand
TTTTTAAAGCCGGCGCTTTTGGCCGGGGCGCCACGCCCCAATTATTTCCCAAAAATACCCGGGCGCGGGCGGCCCCCCACTGCCCTGCGAAGGCAGGCTCGAATTTCAGCTCCTGCGGCATCTCCACATAGCCGAGCACGAACACAAGCTCGCGGCTTCCTCCGGGCTCCAAGCTGATTTCGAAATAATGCGAAGCGATTGGGCTCCAGCCGTGTGCCACGGAATTGCCCGCGCAGCCCTCAAGCACCCTCCGAGGGGCCTCGAAACCGTTGTAAAGGCCCACGAAGCTCTCGCGGTCCGTGTCGAACCCGTCGACGGGCGCGTTCACGCCGTAGAAGGCGAAATGATTGCGCCGCTCGCGGTATTCGGTCTTGTGATAGATGACGCTGCCGTCCACCTCCACTTCCCCGGTGGAGAAATTGCGCTGGAAATTCTCCATATCCGTCTCCGCGTTCCACAGGCACCATTCCACGAAGGAGAAGAACTTGAAGGACTTGGCCTCTGTGCCGCAGTTGCTCAGGGTCACTTTGTGGATTTCGCAACGATGGCCGCCGGGCACAAAGAACAGTTCGCTGCACTCCAGACCGTCTTTTCTCCCGGTGATGCGCGTGTAGCCCATCCCGTGGCGGCATTCGTAGAAGTCCAGCGGAGTCTTGCACGGCTTCCATCCCGGGCTCCAGACGGTGCCCGAGTCGTTGATATAGAAATACCTCCCGCCGTTGTCCATAGGCACCCCGTTGTAGCGATAGCGCAGGATCCTGCGGAACTTCGCGTCCTTGCAGAAGCAGTAGCCGCCCGCAGTGTTGGACACAAGGGAGAAGAAATCTTCCGTGCCGAGATAATTTATCCAGGGCCACGGGGTCGCAGGGTCGGTTATGACGAACTCCCTCAGGGAGTCATCGTAATGTCCGTATTCTTTCATTCGTTTCTGTGTTACCTTTCTTTTACCCAGTCTCTGACGATTCTGCCCCAAGGCTTGATGACTTCATCTCCCCACGGCCCTTCGGAGGCCGCTTCGGGAGTGAACATCGAGCAGGTTTCGTCCTTGTCCGAGACGCTCCAGACCATCATGGAGATGCCGCGGGCGTCGGCCCATTCTGTCCAGGCCTGCCACTCTGCCTCATCCATCGCGCCGTCTCCGCTGGCCTCGCAGGCGGCGCATTCCGACAGGAAGATGGGCAGCCCAGCCTCGAGGGCGGCGTCGCTGCGGTCGCGCAGCCACTGTCCGTGCGTGGCGGCATAGAAATGCACCGTGTACATCAAATTGTCGTAAGAGGTGATGGGGTTACGCGCCGCGACGTCGATTGCCTGGTCCCAGCGCGGACAGCCCATAAGGATGAGGGGGTGGCACTGAGAGCATTCCTCGATGACGGGGATAATCTCTTCGGCGTATGCCTTCAACTCCGCCCAGTATGCATCCAGCGACTCCGCGCCCGGCTCGCCGTAGTCCCGGAAGTCCTCGAACTCGCGGCTCACGGGCTCGTTGAACAGTTCGTAAATCACATTGGGGACGCCCTTGTACTTTGTTGCCACCTTTGCAAAGAAGTCCTTGGCCTCGGCCGTGTGCAGATTGTGCGAATGCCAGTCCACAAGCACGTAGCAGCCGTTCTCGATGGCTCCGTCAATCACGTTGCAGAGGCACTCGAGGGCGAATTCGGGCTCGTCGACATAGCCCCCGTGACAGTCCGGATTGTCCGCCTTGGCGTGCGAGTCGGCGCCTATCGCGGCGCGGAAAATCCCGGCACCCCAGTCGCTCTGCAGGCTCCTGACGGCCTCCCGGTTGTAGAAGCGGGGCCAGATGTTGTGCCAGCCGAAGCTGATGCCGTGGAAGACGGCACTCTCCGAAGAGTCGGCGTAGCGGAGCTGCGTGCCGTCCACCTGTAGGGGAGAAACGGCTTTTTCGGAGTTGCAACAAGCCCCCAGAAGGGCTGTCGCGGCAAGGATTGAGAGTATCTTCTTCATACCGTTATTTCTTGATGGGGAATTTGTAGGCCATCCAGCCCATAATCAGGGCGATGACGGCGGGCACAATCGAGAACAGCAGCCAGATCATCGCTCGGACACTCTCTTCGTCAGTGATGGTGACGATGGTCTCGCCTGTTGTCATATCGGTGATGGACACGAGACCCGCCATTCCGAGCAGCATCGCTATCAGCGAGCCCGAGATGGCGCCGCCGAGCTTCTGGGCCATAGTGCCGGACGAGAAAATGAGGCCGGTGGAGGAGGTGCCGAACTTGTCGGTCGCGTAGTCAGCCACATCGGCGTACATCGACCACAGCAGCGGGGAGTAGAAGCCCACTCCCACGCTCGTCAGCACCACCAGCGCTATCATCACCCAGATGTACTTCGGATCCATCGGGACAAAGAAGAATGCCACGCTGAACATCAGGCATATGACTGCTGACCACACGAATGCCATCCTCTTGCTGCCCACCCATCTGGTGAATGCCGGCGAGATTGCGCCGAAGACCATGCAGGTCACCTCGCCGAAGGCCATCATCACCGTGAAGTTGATTATGAAGCTGCCCACGGTGACTTCTCCGCCGAGGCAGTAGGTGAACAGGTAGCCGGCTACCGCGTAGCGGAATCCGTTGAAGAAATTGGTGCATATCCCCATCAGGGTCAGATAGATCCAGGGCTTGTTCTTGAACAGGTTGACGAACTGCTTGAGCGAGTATTTCTCGGTCCTCTTGGGCTTGATGCGCTCTTTGGTGCACAGGCCGCATATAAGGGTCATCACGGCGGCTATGAATCCGAACACTGCGCCGATCACCGTGTACTGGTGCGCTCCGCAGCCGCCTATCATCTTCTGGATGTAGGGGAAGGATAGCAGGGTGATGAAGCCCATTGCATAGGCGCCGACCATGCGGAACGCCGAGAACTTGTTCTTCTCGTTGTCGTCGTCGGTCATTACGCCCAGCAGCGACCCGTAGGGCACGTTGACGGCGGTGTAGACGGCCATCATCAGCAGGTACAGGCCGTATGCGTATATGCGCTTGCCGACGGGGCCGAAGTCCGGAGTGTGCAACAGCAGCGCAAACACGAGTCCGAAGGGGATTGCGCCGAAAATCAGCCAGGGGCGGTAGGTGCCCCAGCGGGACTGCGTGCGGTCCGCCAGACTGCCCATGACAGGATCGGTCACGACGTCGAAGATTCGAGCCACGAGCATCAAGGCGGCGGCGTCCGCGAAAGTGAGGCCGAAAATGTTGGTGAAGTACAGCGGGAATGCGATGGACATTATCTTCCAGATGATTCCGCCGGCTCCGGCATCGCCCAGGGCGTATGCAATCTTCTCGCGGAGCGTGATTTTGTCAGAAGCCATAGAGGTTAAAGTTTTGTGTTCAAGTCGATAAGGGAGTTAAGACGCTCCACTGTGAGGCCTGTGCGCAGGCAGTCCGGAGCGGTGTGCAGGCAGTAGTCTGTGAGCCGCTCCACCGAGGAGGTGGCCACGTGCAGGCGAGTGTCGGAGGAGGCGTAGTAGATATAGACCGTGCCGTCGGGATCGGCTATCCAGCCGTTGCTGAACAGGACGTTGCCCACGTCGCCGATGTATTCATTCCCCTCGGGGGCCATAAAGAAGCCGGCGGGCTGTGCAATCACGCGGGCGGGATCGTCGAGGGCCGTCATATACATATAAAGGACATAGCGCAGGCCGCTGGCGCATCCCCTCACTCCGTGTGCGAGATGCAGCCACCCCTGCGCTGTCTTGATGGGGTGCGGGCCCTCGCCGTTTTTCACTTCGGTGATCGTGTGGTAGTGACGTGGGCTGATTATGCGCTCCTGCTTCACTTCCGCGCAGGTGATGTCGTCCACCAGCGCCCAGCCTATGCCGCCGCCGCTTCCGGTGTCGATGAATCCATCCTGCGGGCGCGTGTAGAGGGCGTATTTGCCGTCCACGAACTCGGGATGCAGCACCACGTTTCGCTGCTGGCTTGCGCTCACAAGGTCCGGAAGCCTCTCCCAGGTCTCAAGGTCACGGGTGCGCGCTATGCCGCAGGAGGCTGTGGCCGCAGACAGGTCGCTCTCCGCGCTGTGGTCCTTGCGCTCGACGCAGAAAAGGCCGTAGATCCAGCCGTCTTCGTGGCGGGTCAGACGCATGTCATAGACGTTTGTGGCGCTCTCGCCCCATTCGGGCATCGTCACGGGTCTTGGCCGGAAGCGGAAGTTATCCACTCCATTTGGGCTCTCGGCCACCGCAAAGAAGGATTTGCGGTCGGCCGCCTCCACGCGCGCCACGAGCACGTATTTGTCGCCCATCTTGATGGCGCCGCTGTTGAAAGCGGCGTGTATCCCGAAGCGCTCCATCAGGAAGGGATTGCGCACGGGGTCGAAGTCATATCTCCACTCCAGCGGACTGTGTTCCGCCGTGAGCGCGGGGTAGGCATAACGCTCGAAGATTCCGTTGCCTTCGATGGGGTGGTTCTTTCTCTGAATCAGATTATTATAGCTGTCTCTGAGCAGCTTGAGTCTATCATCGTATGTCATTGGGGTGCAGGAACTGTACTTTGCCGTTATTTGAGTATTCCACGAAATCCGCCTCTGAAATCTGCCCGGGCCAGGGGGCAAAGTAGTGATGGGGGCCCGGCAGACCGCTTGCGTTGCGCCAGGCAAGGGCGTATGCGATGGGGTAGCCGTCCACGGCTTTCTGCATCACTTCTGTCCACCAATTCTGCTCGGGGACGGACTCGTAGCCGAATTCGGTCACTGCCAGATATTTCCCGTGCTCGCGCGCCATTTCCGAGAGGCTCTCCAGACACTTCCCGGTGACGGTGACGAACTGCTCGTCCGCCTGCTTGGCGCTCTGGTCCGCTCCGCGATGCTCGTAGGTGTCAAGTCCCAGCAGATCCACGTATTCATCGCCGGGATAACGCTCTGTCCAGGAGTCGAACAGCTCTTCTCCGGCGTTGGGGGAGATGGCCCATATCATATCTTGTAACCCCTTCTCTTGCACCATATATTTCCAGGTCATCACCCAGAGGGCGTTGTACTGCTCGGGGGTGCAGGTCTTGGAGCCCCACCAGAACCATCCTCCGTTGTGTTCGTGCCAGGGTCTGAATATCACCGGAATCTGCCGGCCGCGACTGTCGCGGCAGCTCGAAATGAATTCCGCCACCCTGTCCATCCAGACGAGGAAAGCCTCGTGGCCTTCGCCGTCCGGCAGGATGCTTGCCACCGCCGCGTCAGAGCTGTTGTCCCAGGCGTTGCCTCCGGTGAGGGGATTGTCAAGGTGCCAGCTGAGGGTCACGAGCCCGCCTCTTTCGTGATGCTTGACAATGGCTGCGCGCACAAGTGAGAAGGGATTGCCGTCCAGATTGGCCTCTTTGTCTTTCTCTATGCCTCCGAGGTCGATCCCCAGCACGCCGGGATAGCTCCCGGTCACCGAGTACACGTCGGAGCGTGTCAGGGAGAAGTCCATTTCCGCTGCGGCGCTCCAGCTGTGACCGTACATCAGGTCATCCTGATGGCCGAACCAGTATTGCTTGCACGCCACGGCCCCCTCGAGCTTCTGCTGGAGCTGCGCCTTCGGGGAATATGAGCAGGAACTCAGCAGCGCTCCCGCCGCAATCATCAAGATAAGTCCTCTCCTTTTCATATAGCGTTGTCGTTATAAGCCTGGATTATGGCATCGCGCACGGCGGGCTTTGTCCACTTGAGGTCCGTCCGGTCCTGCCCGTCCACCAGCGTCATCCAGTAGAAGCAGGCTATTCCGTATTTTGCCGCCGTTCCCACATAGCAGGACGCCTGTTTTGCCATCTCGGTCTCCGCTCTTGCGGCCGTGCAGCCGTATTCGCCTATTATGCAGGGGTAGCCGTTTTCGCGGAAAATCTTGTTCAGATGTTCTATTTTGGAAATCACCTCGGTCTCTGCGGCTTCATCGAAAGTCTTCTGCGCCCACTCTCCTTCGGCCATTGCAAAGTTGTAGGGGGAGTAGGTGTGGGCTTCGGCAATAAGGTGCCCGCTCACCACGTCCTTGGGCATCTTCATCTTGTCCACGGAGAAACTCTCAGCGCTGGCGGCATAGCTGTTGACTATCAGGTTGCGCTTGAAATTGCCGCCGCCGGTGGCGCGCACCGCGTTCACGAAGTCCTGATTGTAATTGTCTATTGCCGCCAGAGAGGCCGACGAGGCCGCGTTCCAGCAGTTTGATGCGGAGGCGTCGAGCATCTCGTTGAAGCCCTCGAAAAGGAGTTTCTCTCCGTAGGGCTCGAAGCGCTGCGCTATCTGGCGCCAGACTTTCTTGTAGAGGGCGGAATTGGTGTTGTAGTTCTTGGTCGTTGCCTGCAGCCAGCCTTTGGTGCCGGTATCGTGATGCATGTTGATGATGCAGTACATTCCCGCATCAAGCACGTAGTTCACGATTTCTTCCACGCGCGACATCCACTCTTCGTTTATCGCTCCCTCGCTGTCCAGATGTTCGTACCAGGTCACGGGCACCCTTATGGCACCGAACCCTTTGTCTGCAAACATTCCTATCAGAGCGGGTGTGGTCACGGGCTGGCCCCAGGCCGTCTCCCAGTCGGAGGGCTTGCCTTCGGTGGATTTGCGTATCCAGTCGCTGTCCTCGCCCCAGGAATCGAGGGTGTTGCCGAGGTTCCAGCCGTATTTCATCGCTTTCACCGCGTCTTTCGCGTCCTGCCATTGCGCGGGCACGGGAGAGGACCCGGAGCTGAGGTCGGGGATGTCGTCGCGATTCAGTACGTATGCATTGCTGAGAGCTGTCTTCCAGCCGGTCTCGGTGTTCCAGTTGTTGGTGGATTCGGACAGAGGCACGGTGTCTCCCCATCCCATGAAGTATAACCAGGGGGCGTTCTCGCTGTAGGCCTTGTCCCAGTCCAGCAGGCGGCCGCATTCGCTCAGGGCCACCATCTTTTTGCCCTTCACCGAGTTGTTGACAAGCTTGAACTGGGCGGACTGCGAGCTCTTGGAGTCCACATAGAGGTCGGCTCCCACTATGTCCACGCAGTCGTCTCCCGGATACCACTGCTCGAGGTATGACACGTCCGCAGTCTTGCCCTCGCGGGAGGTCTGCGCGGTCCAGACCCAGAGAAGGTTGTTGAGTCCGTAGGTCTCCGTCAGTGAGTCATAGAGGTATTTCCATAGCTGTTTGCAGGCTGCGGCCCCTCCTTCGCCCCACCAGAACCAGGGGCCCCAGATATAGTCTCCCGCCGCCTCGTGCAGGGGTCGGAAGAGTACCGGGATGCCTTCTGCCTGCAGAAGCTGCAGGTAAGATGCGAGCTTGGCAATCTGGGAATCTATCAGGTTGTGCTGCCAGGTGCCTTCCTGCAGGGCCTTCGTGATGTCGAAAGTGGTCTTCTCGGAGTAGAAGTTGAATTTGCTCGGGTCTGTCTCGCCCTCCTTGGAGGGGACGCACCAGTGCCACCCTATCTGTATTATGTTGTGCGCTTCCCAGGCGGCTTTGACCGCGCTGATGTCGGAATAGTCTATCCAGTCGGCGGGACTCCACTCCAGATGGATGTAGTCGAAGCCCAGAATCGCCGGATATTTGCCGGAGAAGTCGTTGATGTAGTCTGTGAATTCCGTGGTCCATGCCGTACCGCCCATCGCTCCGGAAAGGGTCTTTTGGCCGTAGATGGAGAGCAGGTAGTCATACAGGTTTTTTGCCTGCTGTGTGGCGTCGGGGTTGCACGGAGAGGTGACCGGGTCCCTGTCGTAGTCTGTGGGCTCCGGCTCGGGTTCCGGCTCGGGTTCGGGGTCGGGCTCCGCCGCCTTTGTAGTGAACTTCAGGCTTATGGCCGAAGCCGGATTGTCATTGAAGCCGCTTATGCTGCCTGCGGCGAAGGCGAGGGTGTAGGTCTTGCCTGCGGCAAGGCCCGTGACGACCGTTGTGACGGTGGTGGAGTAGGCGCTCACGCTCTTGATGGAGGCGCCGCCGTCCACGGTGATTCCTTCGCGCTTGTCCGTGGGGCACTTGACTCCCTGGTCGAAGGTGAGGGTCACGGACAGGTCACTTGTGGCCAGGTCTTTCGCTCCGTTTTCGGGGCTTGTGCTTTCCAGTTTGGGGGCCGCCGCGGTCTGCTTCTCCGGATCTTCTTTCTGGCAAGAGCAGAGTATCGTTGCCGCCGCAAGGGCCGCGAGTGCGAGGAATCGTTTCATTTTCTAAAGTCTATAATAAATAAAAAAGGGGCGGGCGGCCGCCCGCCCCTTGAAAAGAGTGCAACTGACTATCCTACCAGACTCACGGAGATGAGAGTGTAGTTGCATCCGCACATCACGAGTCCGCCGTTGTTAACGAGCTCGTCGAGGTCTGCCTGCGTCAGCTCGAGGTCGAACTGGGTGAGGTCGTCCACGATGATGTTGCCGTCGGAGTCCTTCCCATACTGGATGGAGGAGGGAAGCGCCGACCACGAACCGTTGCCGAAGCGCAGGTCGGCTTCTTTCTCGTCCACCGTGAACTTGACTCTCAGGATGGTGCCGACGCTGACCGTGGACCAGTCGTAGCCGCCCCAGGAGAGAGCTCCCATGGAGTTTGCCCAGGCTCCCATGCTCACGGAGCCTGTCCAGATTTCTGTCTCGCTGACAACGGGCGCCGCAGCCTCCACGAGGCTCACGGAGGTGATGGTGTAGTTGCATCCGCACATCACGAGTCCGCCGTTGTTGACGAGCTGGTCGAGGTCAGCCTGCGTGAGTTCGAGTTCGAACTTGGTGAGGCCGTCCACGATGATGTTGCCGTCGGTGTCCTTCCCATACTGGATGGAGGAGGGAAGAGCCGACCACGAACCGTTGCCGAAGCGCAGGTCGGCCTCAGTCTCGTCCACCGTGAACTCAACCCTCAGGATGGTGCCGACGCTGACCGTGGACCAGTCGTAGCCGCCCCAGGAGAGAG
>R03__coassemble_1710_pt1 | contig 9823 bp, 4 predicted proteins | sample R03__metabat2_high_PE_033 | metagenome-assembled genome bin R03 | reverse complement strand
CGCCGCCGAGTTCATCGACATAGAGGCCGCTCCAGTGTCCGTCATAGAGCTGGAAACCCCAGCCTTCCTTCTCGGGAGTGAAGTAGATGCGCACGATGTCGCCTTCCACGGCACCGAGCTCCGCTAAAGCGCCTTCGGCGCCGAGATATTCCTGGGTGGTCCAGTTGTCAAGATAGAGGCTGCCTTCCCAGGCGAACTTCTCCGTGTAGGGAGCGGTGTACTCGAAGGGCACGGCCCAGGTAAGAGTGGTGTCGTCAAGAAGCACAAGCTCGAGCCTGTAGACTCCGGGACCCATTCCGTCGGGCATTGCGAAGGACATGCGAGTGTCGCTGCGCTCGGCAAATGAGGTCACTAGCTTGCCCTTGATGAAGATCTTCGCGATGCTGAAGAGGTTCTCGCCGGTGACCACGAGGTTCTGTCCCATCTGGATGGAAGAACTCTCGTAATTGATGGTCACGGGTTCGTTGTAGGTAACCTCCAGGCTACCTGCGCTGAAGGAGTATCCGTTCGCCTGCGTCAGCACCAGGTCTCCGCTCACTGCGGTGGGAGCTGCCGTCACGATGATTTCCTCCGTGCTGTAGACTTCCACTTCGATGGGGTCTCCGGTTTCCGGATCCTCAATCTCGATGGTGCCGATTATGGGGAATGTGAATTCGCACTCGATGTCTCCAAGGGTGATGCCGGTCACGAGGTCAAGGTCCGCTCCGGTCACGCTGAACTCGGTGCGTGCCTCCACGCTCTCAATTGCAAGAGGGTCGGTGACGGCCTTCACGTACTCGATGTTGTCGATTGAGACCTCGTCGCCGTTCTCCATCAGCACGCTGACGATACCGTCGGTGGCCGTCTCGGGAATTTCCGCGTAGAGGGTGTCGATACGGACAGCGAGAGTCTCGTCGTCGGTGCCGACTGTATAGGTGAAGTCGCTGATTTCCAGACCATTCAGGCTTATCTTGCTCACGAGCCACAACTGCTCGCCGGTGATTGCCATCATTAGGCCCGCCTTGAAGCGCTCCTCTTCATTTGCCGCTATGACCTCCAGATTTCCGGGCACTTGAGCCTCGATGTCTCCTGCCACGAACTCGTCGCCCGCATAGGAGGTGAGGATCACGTCTCCGCTGACCGCCTTTGAAATCAGGATAGTGCGCAAGGTGTCCGCGGCTTCATTGACTTCCAGGATGTCAGTGGTCGCGCCGCCCTCGAAGGTGATGCCCTCGATCATGTCGAGATGTTCGCCGGTGAAGACGAGTATATCTCCTACGCCCGCCTTCTGAGTCTCAGCCACATTGACGGTGGGCTTGCCCACAAACAGGGTGTCGGTGCCGGGGAACGGGGACGCGATGGCCGAAGGGTCGGCTATCTGGTCCACGGAGCAGATCTTGATGATGCCGGTGATGGCGTCGGCGGGCACGATGACCTTGGCGCTGGTGCGCGTCTGGTCGAAAATCTTGCCTTCGGATGCGAGGGCGCAGGTGAGGCCTGCGCCGAGGCCCACGTCATTGGTCTGGCTGGTGGCGAAGATCACTTCCTGCACGGTGTTGACGTAGTCGCCGTAGATGGTGATTACATCTCCGGGGAGTACTTCCTCGTCGGCGTCGAATCCTTCGAACACAAGGTCGGACTCATCGAACTCGAGGTCGAACTTGCTCGCAGAGGTGTTGCCGCTCGCGTCCACGAGAGTGATGCGGCCCACCTCGGTGCCTTCCTGAGGCACCACGATGAGAATCTCGCTCTTCTGCCCGGTCGCTATGACCTGAATGGCCGTCACGCTGGCGCCGCCGGTGAAGCGGACTTCCTTGACCTGCTCCAGATTGGCGCCCTTGATGCGGAGCTCCGCGCCACGCACTACGGGGTTCGGGGCCATTGCCGAGAACACGATGCCGTCGCCGGCATACTGGTCGGTGCCGAGCTCCTTGGTCTGGCAGGAAGCAAGAGAGAGCATTGCCGCTGCAATGGCCGTGAATGCTGAAAATTTAAATATGTTTTTCATTTCTTTCCTGCTTTAAGTTATTTGATGGGGACAGCGCGGATGTTGTCTATCTTGAGCACAGGGGCGCTGGTGGTGCCGGAAACTCCGCCGCCGCACACGAACAGGCAGAGGCTGGTGAAGCTGCTCGGGCTGAGATCTCCGGTGGCCGTGCTGCCGTCATATCCGTATTTGAAGTCGCTCATGGGGACGGTCACGGTGATCCACTTTCCGTCTGTGTCATAAGAGCCGTCAGCGTTGTTCCAGGGACGATACAGCGCGCGAGGCACTTCGTTCCCGGAGATGTAGGTGTTGTTGCATCCGCCGAGAATGGTGCCGTCGATTGCCGAGACCGCGCCCGCGGCGCCATAGGACACCATATCCACTCCGCCGGGGATTATCTGCATTGCGTTGCCGCACCAGGGATTCTCCGCGGGGATGCAGAGCTCGAACTTGTAGGCCATGCTGCTCCAGCTGCTGAAGTCCGCGAGGTCGGTCAGAAGGACACCGTCCGGAGCCGTGAAGGTCTCGGGATCCTCCCAGTTGCCGGGCCAGTACTCGAAGCTGAAGTGGGAGTCGTCCCACTGTCCATCGCCGTCCAGCGCCGAGCTGCCGTCACCGAGTTGGAGATACTCTCCGCTGATGCCGTCGGTGGCTCCGCTGGTGATTGTCATATTGTGCCAGCCGTGGTTGCCGAGTCCGGTCTTGCCGTCGAAGTCGAACAGCAGGCCTCTCTGGTCCTGATACTGGAACATTGCGGCGGACTCGCCGGAGTTGGTCTTCACGATGACCTGGCCGCTCTCGGCTCCCTCGGGTATGATCAGGGATATTGCGGTGGCATCATAGGTGAGCAGAGCCTCATCATCGACGTAAACGGTGGCGTCCAGACCCTGGAACCTCACGTACTCGAGGTCGATGAAGTACTCTCCATAGATGGTGGCTTGAGTGCCGGGTTTGGCGTATTCGCAGCTCATCGAAGTGGCCGCAGGAGAAGGAGGAAGAACCTTGAAAGGCACCTTGACGGTGTCCGCCGATGCAATCAGGTACGCCATGTCGGTCTGTTTCGTCGGCTGGTTCTTGGGGATGGAGACAAGCAGGGTGTTGTCCGTGATGTAGCTCGTGTTGAGGGAAGCCTGCTGGTCGTTGAACCATACTTCCTTCACGCTGCGCAGGTTGCTGCCCACGAAGCACACGACTTCGTTCATATATCCTTGCTCGATGAAGAGGTCCTTGTCGGCATACCTGATGTAGTCGACCGTGGGCTTTCCGTCGGTCGAAGCGAAACGGTCGGGATAGTCCACCTTGTTGCAGGATGCGAACCCTCCAAGCACGACTGCGAGAGCAAGAATGAGATATTTTCTGAATGATTTCATTGTTTACTGCAGATTGGAGAAGTCATAAGGATAGGTGGCGCGGATGTCTTCCACGGTGACAGGGGTCGCGGTGGAGGCCATCTTGCCGTTGAATGTCACGTCTTCCGTGGGGAAGGGGAGAGTGAAGCTGGAGGCTGTGACGTTGGGGTTGTCATAGTCGGTGCTGTTGTAGGTGACTGCGGCGGAGTATTTGCCGTTCTTGTCCCACACTCTGGAGGCGTAGTCGTCTCCGGACTCGAAGTAAGCCTTGTAGAGGTCATCGAGGCCGTTGTAGGCGGATCTGCGCTGTGCCTTGAGCTCGGCGATGCACTCGTCCATCTCGTAGTAGCTGCGGCGCACGTAGTCATACCAGCGGTCGCCTTCTCCCGCGAGTTCCAGACGCCTCTCGAGCCATATGTCCTCGAAGTCCACGTCGGTCTCGTAGGGCTCCGCCCCCGCGCGCTCGCGTACTTTATTTACAAAAGTGGTGGCCGTGCCGGGATCGCTGGTCAGCAGACAGGCCTCGGCATAAATCAGGTACACGTCGGAGAGACGGATCAGGTGCGTGGGCAGCTGGTTGGCCATAACCTGAGGGGTGACACCGGTGGCCGCGACGTGGTCCGCGTTGTCTCCGTAGAGGTGCTTGACGTTGTTGGTGCCGGTGGGGCACTGCATCGATCCTCCGGGGCCTCCCTTGCCGTAGTCGGTGTCATAGATGAAGCGCAGGTAGTCGAAGCCGCCCTTGTCGGTCCAGAAGTAGTCGTACTCGTCTCCGGGCATCATCATGGATGCGCGGCGGCGCACGTCGGTCTCGCTGCTCAGACGGTCCATAGGGTCGTCGAGAACGTCCACGCCGAATGCGTCGGCAAGGTCAACGGAAGGACCGCCCCAGCCGCCCCAGCAGTCGCCGTTCTCGTCGAAGCCGACCATTGCAAGGTCGCTCTGCAGGGTGTTCTGCTGTGTCCAGGGGTCGCGGCCGCATTTCCACTGCCAGCTGATGAGGCTCTCGCCCGTCTTGTTGTACACGTCGGGGCTCAGGCGGAAGACATCTTCGTAGTCGGGGGTGAGGGCGCGTCCGGAATTGTCGATGACATCCTTTGCGAGCTCCTTGGCCTTCGCAAGATCTCCGCTGCTCAAAGACCCGCTCAGACCGGCTCTGGTCAGATAGACCTTTGCCAGAAGGGCCTCGGCCGCATAGTAGTCGATGCGGCGGTTCCAGCCCGAGGTCTGCTTGGGCAGGAGGTCGAGAGCGGTCTCGATAGTGTAGATGATGTATTCATAGACATTCTCCCTGACCACCTTGTCCACGGTGTTGTACTCGCCGGAGTTCAGCAGAGTGGTGTTGTCGTGGATGATGGGGACGGCACCGAAGGTGCGCACCATGAAGAAGTATGCGAATGCCTTCCAGATGAGGGCCTCGCCGATGTACTGCCTTTTGGCTTCCTTGCTGGGGCCGCTGGCGTTCACGATGTTGTTGATGACGGTGTTGGCGTGGCCGTTGACTGCCCACAGGGAGTAGGACATGTTCACGAGGTCCTCGTCCGTACCGTTGGTGGTGAACTGCAGGTAGGGTGAAGAGCCCCAGTACATGTTGCCTGACATCACCTCGCCGATCTTGATGAAACCGCGCTGGAAGTCGTACCAGGGAGAGTTGTAGAGGTAGTTCACGCCCTGCTCGCACTGCTCGTCAGTCTGGTAGAAGTTGTCGACGTTGTAGTTGTCTTCGGTGGGCCTGTTGAGGAACTCCTCGCAGGAGACGACGCTCAAGACAAGAATTCCGGCCGCAAATGCTTTAAGTATATTTTTCATATTCGATTCCTCCATTTAGAATGTTATGCTGGCACCGAATGAATACATCGTAGGTGAAGGATAACGTCCGTTGTCCAGGCCATAGGTAAGACCGGTGGAGTCCTGGGTGCTGGCGCCCACTTCGGGGTCATAGCCCGAGTATCCCGTGATGGTCCAGAGGTTCTGGATGTTCACATAGACGCGGAGGTTGTCAATCTTCATCTTCTGGAGAGCTTTCTTGGGCAGCGTGTATCCGAGAGTGATGTTCTTGATGCGGATATAGGAGCCGTCTTCGACATAGCGGTCGCTGATGCGGTCGTTGTCGTTGGGGTCATTGGTGGTCGCGCGGGGAGTCTTGGTCTCGGGGTTGGCCACCACGACGTTGCTGATGTCGGTGTACCACCAGTCGGAATAGACGCCGTTCTTGGGAACGAGCTGGGCGCGGTCGGCGACTGAGTTGAGCTGGTTGGTCCAGGCGCTGTTCATATGGGTCAGCGTGATGGCGTTGTAGTTCAGCACTTTGTTGCCGTAGGAGCCGTTGATGAATATTCCGAGGTCGAACTGCTTGTAGCGCAGGGTGTTGTTCCAGCCGAAGGTGAATTTCGGAAGCGGGCTGCCGATGTTGGTGCGGTCCTGCTCGTCGATCACGCCGTCGCCGTTGATGTCCTTGAACTTGAGGTCACCCACCCACACGGTGTTGTTCTTGTTGAACACTCCGTCTGCGGGATATTTCACTGCCTTGGGGGAGTTCTCGATGTCCTCGAGGGAGGTGTACACGCCTTCCACCACATAGCCGTAGAAGTTGTACAGGGACTCTCCGATTTCGGACACGCAGACCACGTCGCTCCACTGGCCGTAGCCTATGAGGGAGGCGTTGGAGGTGCCGTCGAGGGCGATGAGTTTGTTGCGGTTGAAGGAAATCTGGAAGTTGCTGTCCCAGCCGAAGTCCTTGTTGTCGATGGGATGGCCGTCGAGGGTGAGCTCAATACCCTTGTTCTCGATGGTGCCGTAGTTGCCCTTGGGAGCCGCGAGAGCGGAGGAGCCGTTGCCCTGGGTGCCCATATAGGAAGGGAGTTGCATGCTCATCAGCATATCGTCGGACCTCTTGTAGTAGGCGTCGATTATGACGTTGAGCCTGTTGTTCCAGAATCCGAGGTCGAGACCCACGTTGAACTGCTGCTGCTTCTCCCAGCGGATTGCGGTGTTGGGGATGTTGGCGGGACGGTATCCTGCGCCCAGAGCCGAAGGCATCCTGCTGATGGAGGCGCCCCAGGCGTATCCGCCGATGTTGGAGTTGCCGGTCTGGCCCCAGCCGATGCGGAGCTTTCCGTTGGAGAGCCAGCCCTTCGTGCCCTTCATAAAGGCTTCGTTGGAGAATCTCCAGCTTGCGGCGAAGGAGTGGAATCCGGCCCAGCGGTTCTCTGGACCGAAGTTGGACGAACCGTCATAGCGGAAGGTGTAGGTGGCCATATAACGGTCATCGTAGTTGTAGCTCCAGCGGGTGAAGAAGGAAGCCATCGAGGATGAACCGAAGCCGGAGCTGATGGTCGGGGTGCCGGTGCCGAGGGCCACGTTGTGGACATCATCGGAGGGGAGGTCGGTGTTGGAGCCGGACAGATAGTCGTACCTGCTCTCCCAGCACTGCTGACGCAGCATTGCGGTGAGGTTGTGCTTGCCCCACTGGTTGTTGTAGGTGAGGTAGTTCTTGAGCTGCCAGAAGGTGTTGCTGTTTTTCTGATAACTCATCGAGTTCTGGCTGCGCACCCAGCCGCCGAGGTCCACCATAGGTTTGTAGCGGGTGGCGTTGGAGCTTCCGATGTCGAAACCGAGTTCGGAACGCCAGGTGAAGTGCTTTATGGGTGTGAGCTCCACGTAGATGTTGCCGTTCAGCTTGCTTCTCTCGAGGTTGATGTCGTCCATCATCGCCATTGCGATGGGGTTGGGGCTGGTGTAGCCTTCGCGCACCGTGGAGGAGTAGTTGCCGTTGACGTCATATACGGGGATGTCGGGCAGCGTGGTCAGGGAGTAATAGATGAGACCTTCGTTGGAGTCGGCGAGCTTGAGGTCGTCCTTGGTCCTTGAATAGGTGGCGCTGACCCCGAGCTTGAGCCACTTCTTGAGCTGGGCGTCGATGTTGGCGCGGAAGCTGTAGCGGTTGAAGTTGGAGCCGATGATGGTGCCTTCCTGATTCATATAGGAGCCGGACACGTAGTACTGCACTTTCTCGCTTCCGCCGGAGGCGCTCACCTGATGCTGGTGCTGGATGGCCGTGCGGAAAATCTCGTCCTGCCAGTTGGTTCCCTTTCCGAGGATGGAAGGGTCGGAGTAGTAGGCGTTCGCGGACATTTCACCCTGGGAGACGAGGCTGTTGTAGTATTCGGCGTATTCGCGCAGGTTCATCATGTCCAGGCGTTTGGTCTGGCGGCTCATTGCCACCATGCCTTCGTAGGTGAACTTGGCGTCGCCCGCCTTGCCGTGCTTGGTGGTGATGAGGACCACGCCGTTGGCGCCCTGCGCACCGTAGATTGCGGTGGCAGATGCGTCCTTGAGGATTTCCATGCTCACGATGTCGGCGGGGTTGATGGTGGACAGAGGGGAGATTGTGGAGACCTTGCCGTTGCCCAAAGCGTCACCCAAGCCGAAGTCTGCGCCCGAATTGCCGCCGCCCTGCACTATGACGCCGTCGATGACGTACAGAGGCTCTGCGTTGGCGTTGATGGTCGCCTGACCGCGGACGCGGATGGAGGAGGAAGTGCCCGGCGCGCCGGAAGTCTGGATGGAGGTCACACCGGCGGCTCGTCCCTGCAGGGACTGGTCGAGGGAGGTGATGATCGAGCCCTTGAGGTCGGACTCCTTCATCGAGACGGACGCTCCGGAGAGGTCGCTCCTCTTCATAGTACCGTAGCCGACAACCACAACCTCATCGAGGAATTCGGTGTCTTCTTGGAGAGTGATTTGGAAGCTGGTCTGGTTGCCAACTGCAATCTCCTGTGTCTTGTAGCCCACTGAGGACACCTTCAGGGTGGCCCCCGGCTTCACCGACAGCGTGAAATTGCCGTCCAAATCAGTGACAGTACCATTGGTCGTGCCGTCTTCGACGACTCCGGCTCCAATGACAGGACCCATCTGGTCCTTGACGTTGCCGCTGATGCGGACGTTCTGGGCCATCAGGGCGACACTCGCAAAGAGCATCAAGCAAGTAAGCAATTTACTTTTCATTGTACCTGATTTGAGTTAATAATTGATTGTTGATGAATAGTTTGTATTGTATTATTGGTTTGTTGCGCTTGGCTGGCGTGGCAACAGGTAAGTCAAAGTTCTGTGCGAATTTAATGAAAAAATATATTAACTGATACTATTTTTATGATTTTTGGCAAGGCCGGGCGCCCGAATTTGCAGGAAAGGCGGAATAATCGTACATTTGCGGCCTGCAATCCGATTTCGCCCCAAAAATGGACACCATCAACATTCCGAACGACATACTCCTGCCCGAGGTGGGAGCCTTGCTCTCCGAAGGGCGGGAGGTCATTCTTATGACCAAGGGATACAGTATGCTGCCGTTCATCCGCGGCGGAAGAGACAGCGTGCATCTGACCGCTCCCGCTTCCGTGTGCAAGGGCGACGTGGTGCTCGCGCGCATTCCTTCGTCCGGGACCTATGTCCTGCACCGCGTAGCCGCCATCAGCGCTCAGGGCCTCACTCTCAAGGGGGACGGCAACCTGCGCGGCATGGAGCAATGCTCGCCGCAGGACGTGATGGGCGTCGCGACCGCCGTTTCCGGCCCTTCCGGGAGGCGGCGGGCGGTGCGCAGCGCAAAGGTCTGGAACGCCCTCCCCGTCTTCCCCCGCAGATGCGTTCTGGCCCTATGCAGACATCAGCAGAACATTTCAAATATGGATACACACCGCAAAATACTCTGCCTCATCTTCTCCGCAGCCGCCCTTGCGCTCTGCGCCATCGGACTCAAAGCCACCGGAGCGTGGTTCGCTCTCGTGCTCTGGGCCGCCCAGATTGCCACCTTCATCCTTATGCGCCGCTCCTGCGTGATGGCCTTCGCAGTGAGCTGGATACCTTCCGTGCTCCTTCTTGCCTGGCGCGTCACGGCCTCGCCGCTATGGGCCTGGGCCGCGGCCGGAGTCCTGCTGACCATCCTTGTCCTCAACAAGGCGCTGCCGGCCCCCGACATACGCGTGCGCACCGACCGCTGGGCCGGCGCGCTTGTCCTGTCGGAAATGCTGGTATTTATGGGCCTTATCGCCTTTGTCTGAGGCTCACGGGTTACTTGAAGTCGTTGTAGCGGATATTGAACCCCACGGTGACGTAAGGGTTGAAGTCCTCCCCAGCTTCGGCACGGACCTCAGCGAGGTGGACGGTGTGCAGGCCGCGGAGTCCTCCTTCGACCGTCCGACGGAGGCTATGGACAATGCCATCCCGCTTCTGTATCAAGCAGGCTACATAACAATTAAGGACTACGATTTCGACTCCGAGAGCTACACTCTCGGCATACCCAACGGGGAGGTCAGAGTGGGGCTGATGGAGAATCTGATGCCTCTTAGTTTCAAGACGAGCGAACTGGCGATGAACGATATGGCCATCCGTTTCAAGAAGGCAATCATAAAGGACGACATCGAGGGCGCCTTGAACGCCCTGAAGTCTTTCTTCGCCGGCATCCCTTACCCCGAAAACAAGGACACGGTCCTGAAGACCGCAGAGCAGATGG
>R03__coassemble_1570_pt1 | contig 10471 bp, 12 predicted proteins | sample R03__metabat2_high_PE_033 | metagenome-assembled genome bin R03 | reverse complement strand
TCTTAATGAACGACTCATAATCTCTAAAGTTTAATTCCTGTTATTTCTTTCTTCTCTCGATGATGAACTTGTTGGAAGAAGCCTTAGGATTACGGGTCTTGTATCCCTTGGCAGGCAATCCCTTGCGTGAACGAGGATGTCCACCGGATGCACGTCCTTCACCACCACCCATGGGGTGATCGACAGGGTTCATAACGACACCGCGGTTGTGGGGGCGCTTGCCCAGCCAGCGCTTGCGGCCGGCCTTGCCGTGGCTTTCGAGGTTGTGGTCGGCGTTGGACACCTGGCCCACAGTGGCGCGGCAGCTCACGAGAACCATACGGGTCTCACCGGAGGGCAGGCGGAGAACCGCGTGGTTGCCTTCACGGGCGGCGAGCTGTGCGAAAGTACCGGCGGAACGTGCCATTGCGGCGCCCTGTCCCGGACGGAGCTCGATGTTGTGGACTATGGTACCGACAGGAATTTCGCTCAGAGGGAGGCAGTTGCCGATTTCGGGAGCGATTCCGCTTCCGGAAGCGATGACCTGACCCACCTTGAGGTCCTTGGGGGCGATGATGTATCTCTTCTCGCCGTCCTCGTACTGAACGAGAGCGATGCGGGCGCTGCGGTTGGGGTCGTACTCGATAGTGAGAACGGTGGCCGTGCAGCCATCCTTGTCGCGACGGAAGTCGATGACACGATACATCTTCTTGTGGCCGCCACCGAGATAACGGACTGTCATCTGACCGGTGTTGTTGCGTCCACCGGTGCTCTTAAGGGGCTCCAGCAGAGACTTCTGGGGTTTGTTGGTGGTGATCTCCTCGAAGGTGCTGATCACTTTGTTTCTTTGACCGGGAGTTACCGGTTTGAATTTTCTTACTGCCATTGTCTTGCCCTCCCTTAAATGTTAGCGTAGAAATCAATCTTGTCCTCACCGGCAAGAGTGATGTATGCCTTCTTGTAGTGATTGGCGCGGCCGCGAAGAATGCCGGCCTTGGTGTAGCGGCTCTTCTTCTTGCCGTGATAATTGACTGTGTTGACCTCGGCAACGGAGACATTGTACATCTTCTCCACTGCGTCCTTGATCTGAAGCTTGTTGGCCTTGTTGTCAACAATAAAGCCGTAACGGTTCAACTTTTCGCCCTGAGCCGTCAGCTTCTCGGTTACGATTGGCTTAATGATTATTCCCATCTTCGTGTACTTTTAGCGCTGGTTTCTCTCGGCGAGGATGTCCTGCACACCGTCGATGAGCACCAGAGTGTTGGCGTTCATGATGGCGTAGGTGTTGATTTCGTCAACGGTGATGACATTCACCTGAGGAAGGTTGCGGGATGAAAGATAGATGTTGGTTGAATTCTCGGGCAGGACGAAGAGGACCTTGCGGTCGCCGGCCTTGATGGCCTCGGTGATGGCGAGGAACTCCTTGGTCTTGGGAGCGTCCATTGCGAAGGACTCGAGCATGATGATGGCGTTCTCCTGAGCCTTGTAGCTGAGAGCGGACTTGCGGGCGAGAGCCTTCACCTTCTTGTTCAACTTGCTGTGATAGAAACGGGGCACAGGGCCGAAAACGCGGCCGCCGCCCACGAAAATATTGGACTTCAGGGAGCCGTGACGCGCACCGCCGCCGCCCTTCTGGCGACCGAGCTTCTTGGTGCTGTGGGCAATCTCGCTGCGGTCCTTGGTCTTGGAATTGCCGTGACGCTGGTTGGCGAGATACTGGACTACGTCAAGATAGATGGCGTGGTCATTGGGCTCGATGGCGAACACGTTGTCAACGAGTTCGACTTCCTTTCCGGAATTGGTTCCGTCGATTTTAAGAACTGAAAGTTTCATAACGCTTAAGCCTCCAATAATACATAAGAACCCTTGGCTCCCGGAACGGAACCCTTGACTACGATAAGATTGTGCTCAGGGATGACCTTGATGACGCGGAGGTTGAACACCTTGACGCGCTCATCTCCCATGTGGCCGCCCATACGCATTCCGGGAAGAACGCGGGAAGGCCAGGATGATGCACCCATTGAACCGGGGTGACGAAGGCGGTTGTGCTGGCCGTGGGTCTGGCCGCCGACACCGGCGAAACCATAACGGTGGACAACGCCCTGGAAACCCTTACCCTTAGAGGTACCGACCACGTCCACGAAGGGGACTTCCTCCTTGAGGATGTTCTCGACGGTGATGACGTCGCCGAGCTTGAGGTCGCCTGCGAAATCGTTCGCGAATTCGACGAGCTTGCGCATAGGCGCGACCCCTGCCTTCTTGAAGTGGCCCTGAAGAGCCTTGCTGGTGTGCTTTTCTGTGGTTTCGTCATAGGCAAGCTGCACTGCGGAGTAACCATCTTTCTCCACGGTGCGAATCTGCGTGACAACGCACGGACCAGCCTCGATGACGGTGCATGGTATGTTCTTACCATCAGCACCGAAAACGGAAGTCATTCCGATTTTCTTTCCAATTAATCCAGGCATTGGTTTGTTAATTAATTGATAATAAATGTTTTAATAGTATTTCCGCAATTTTGCGGGCTGCAAATATACAACTTATTTTACTAATTACCAAGCAGATAACTAAAATTATTGATTTCCGATTTTCTATATTATATTTGCATTATGATTCTAGGATTCCTCGGATTTCTCCAGTTCAGCTGGCTGGACATACTTGACATAGCGCTGGTGGCGGCGATAATTTTTGCCCTCTTCCGCTGGATCAGGGGCACGTCGGCGCTCAACATCTTCATTGCCATCATAATACTGCTGGTCGTGCGCGTCATCTCCGTGGCGGCGGGTCTGAAGATGATGTCCGCCTTGATGGGCACAATTCTGGACATGGGAGCAGTGGCGATAATAGTCATCTTCCAGCCCGAAATCCGCCGCTTTCTGGGCAAGATAGGACGCACTGCCGGGAACACACTGGACAAGCGCAATTTCATAGAGAGACTGATGCACGGAAAATCCTCCGGCAGCATCTCGCCGGAGAGCGCCGGCGAGATAATCCAGGCCTGCGACGAGATGAGCGCCCAGAAGACCGGCGCGCTGATTGTAATCAGGCACAGCGACCGGCTTGAGGACATAATCTCCTCCGGCGACACGGTGGACGCGCGCATATGCTCCCGCCTCATAATGAATATATTCTTCAAGAACTCCCCCCTGCACGACGGCGCAATGGTAATAGGTCAGGACAGGATAATGGCGGCGCGGTGCACGCTCCCCATCTCCGACAACCCCTCCCTGCCGGCGAGCTTCGGGATGCGCCACAAGGCGGCGGTGGGACTGTCGGAGCAGTGCGACGCAGACGTGTTGGTGGTATCCGAGCAGACAGGTGACATCTCCTTCGTCCACGGAGGCAAAGTGACTCACGTGAGCGAGCGCAACCAGCTCGCCCTGCTGCTGCGGACAGGGACAGACAAAGAAACCGCCGAAGAGAAGCAGGCGTAAAGAGGATGGACAACAAAAGACTGGAGAGCAAACTGGGATTCGACAAAATCAGGCAGATCATATCAGACCGCTGCCTGACCGACTATGCCGCCGGAAGGGTGGCGGCCGAAGAGTTCTGCACGGACCCCGACACCATCTCCCGGCGCCTCGCCCTCACGGACGAAATGCGGCTCATAGTGATGTTCGAAGAGTCCTTCCCGTCCTCCGGCTACATAGACGCCATTCCTTTCCTGGAGCCGTTGCTCAAAGAAGGATACAGCATCGACACTCTGTCCCTTGCCAAGCTCAAGACGGCGGTGGACACCATCAGACGCCTTCTGTCCTTCTTCGCCTCGGTCAAGGACGGAGTGTACCCCTGCCTCGGCAGGATGTGCGCTCCCATCAAGCATTTCCCCGAGGTGCAGAGGCGCATAGAGCAGATTCTGGACAAGTACGGAGCCATCAAGGACTCCGCTTCCGATGCACTCTACGAGATACGCCGGAGCCTTGCGGCGAAGGAAGCCTCCGTCTCAAAACGGGCGGCGGCGCTCCTGCACGCGGCCCAGCAGGCAGGCTACGCGGATACCGATGCCAGCGTGAACATACGCGACGGCAAGTTCCTGATTCCCGTGAATTCATCCTCCAAGCGAAAGATACCCGGCTTCGTGCTGGACGAATCCGCCTCCGGCAAGACCGCTTTCGTGGAGCCGGCGGAGATCATCGAGCTGGAAAACGACATAAGCGAGCTGCGCTTCGAGGAGGCGCGCGAGATTGCCCGGATACTGTACGAGTTCTCCGAATTCCTGCGCCCGTATGTCCCCGACCTGCTGCGCGGAGCGGCTTTTCTGGGCGAGATTGACTTCCTGATGGCAAAGGCCCAGACCGCCCTCGACTTCATCGCCGGAGTGCCGGTAATCTCGCAGGACGGGCGGGTGTCCCTGCGCAAGGCGCGTCACCCCCTTCTGGAAAAGGCGCTCAAGAAAGAAGGCCGCCAGATGGTGCCGCTCACCATAAGCCTCACGCCCGAGAAGAGCATTCTGTTGATATCCGGCCCCAATGCCGGCGGCAAGTCCGTGTGCCTCAAGACGGCCGGACTGCTGCAGTATATGTTCCAATGGGGCATGCTCATCCCCACTTCCGAGAGCTCCGAGATGAGGGTGGTGGACCGCATCGTGGTGAGCATAGGAGACGACCAGTCTCTCGAGAACGACCTGAGCACATACAGTTCCTTCCTCTCGGACATGCGCGAGCTGCTCAGCTGCGCGGACTCCAACACGCTTGTGCTGATAGACGAGTTCGGATCGGGCACGGAACCTGCCGCCGGCGGCGCCATAGCAGAGGCCATACTCAGCGAGCTGGACAGGCGCGGAGTCTACGGCATCATCACCACGCACTACACCAATCTCAAACTGTACGCCTCCGGAGCAGACACTCACGTCTGCAATGCGGCGATGCTGTACGACTCTTCGAAAATCGCCCCTCTGTTCCAACTGGAAATCGGTCTTCCCGGCAACTCGTTCGCATTCGAGCTTGCGCGCAAGATGCGCCTGCCGGAGACTATAGTCAAGGATGCGGAGAGCCGGGCGGGAGAGGAATTCGTGGGGATAGAGCGCAACCTGCGCCGCATTGCGCGCAACCGCCGCTCGCTCGACGAGAAGCTCCAGCGCATCAAACACACGGACAAATCGCTCGAAGAGCTGGAGCAGCGCTACCTGCGCGAGCTCGAAGACATCCAGGCGGAGCGCAAGAGGATACTTGACAGCGCCCGCGAGGAGGCCGAAAAGATTGTCCGCGGAGCAGGCGCCCAGGTGGAAAAGACCATACGCGACATCAAGGAAGCCGAGGCAGAGAAGGAATCCACGAAAGCGGCGCGCAAGGAGCTGCAAGGCTTCCTCGGCGCGCTGGAGAAGAAGAAGGAGAAGGAGCAGAAAAACAGGGACGAATACCTGGAGCGCAAGCTCGCGCGTCTGGAGCGCAAGGGCAAAAGCGGCAGGAAGAAGACGCAGGCGGTCGCCGAGACCCCGACAGCGAAGACCGAGCCGCTGAAGGTGGGCGAGAAAGTCAGGGTGAAGGACAATTCGATGGTGGGGGAAGTGGCCAAGGTCTCAAACAAGTCCGTCACCGTCATAATAGGCAACGTGAGCAGCACGATGTCTCCGGACAAGGTGGAGAGGATATCCTCCAACGAGTTCCACGAGGCATCCCGCAAGATATTCAAACCCGCACAGCAGGCTTATGACCCGGGCATCACCAGGCGCAAGCTGGACTTCAGCCCCGAAGTTGACGTGCGCGGGCAGAGGCTCTCGGAGGCTCTGGACACCGTGATGCACTATATGGACGATGCAATGATGCTCGGAATGGGCTCCGTGCGCATAATCCACGGCAAGGGAACGGGAGTGCTGCACGAAGAGATTCAGAAATACCTCAGAACGATACCCGGAGTGGAGGTGTGCGACGAAGACATACGCCAGGGAGGCACCGGGGTCACCATAGTGAACATAAGATGAAAGACGACAGGAAGACAACCGGACGCCGCGGCGAAGACGAGGCCTGCGCCTTTCTCATAAAGGAGGGGCACACCATTCTGGAGCGCAACTTCAGGAGCTCGCATCAGGAGGCCGACATAATCTCGGCGGACTCCGCCGGACTGCACTTCGTGGAAGTCAAGACCCGCAACGCCCCCACTTCCGCAGAGCCGGAATCCAACGTGGACCGCGCCAAGATGAAGAATATGGTGAAAACGGCCAGGAGCTACCTGCACAGTTGCAACAGGCCGCAGATGGCGGACATGGAGATTTTCTTCGACGTGGTCACCGTCGTGCTGGAAGGAGAGAAGGTCACACTCGAATATTATCCACAAGCTTTTATACCCACATATGTTTGATAAACACTATTACTGCGTAATCCTTGCCGGCGGCATCGGGTCCCGTTTCTGGCCCATCAGCCGGGAAGCGCTTCCCAAACAGTTTCTGGACTTCGCCGGCAACGGCAAATCCTTCTTGAGGCTCACCTACGACAGGATGAGACAGGTGGTCTGCGAGGAGAACATCCTGGTCGTGTCGCTGGTGCGCTACCGCGACATTGTGCTCGAGCAGCTCCCCGAACTCCCGGAGGAGAACCTGCTGCTGGAGGAGTACAACCGCAATACCGGCCCAGCCATCACCTATGCCACCTATGCCGCGCTGAAGCGGGATCCGGAAGCAGTGATGGTGGTCACCCCCGCCGACCACGTCATCAGGGACACGGAGATGTTCAACGCCATCGTGCTCAACTCGCTCAGGCACGCCCAGGACAGCGACGCTCTCATCACGCTCGGAATAATGCCCACGAGGCCCGACGCCAACTTCGGCTACATCCAGGCGCAGGGAGATTTCTCCGACTGCCACCATCTGAAAGTCAAGACCTTCACCGAAAAGCCCAGCGCCGCACTGGCGAAGATTTTTATCGACACCGGCGAATTCCTGTGGAACTCCGGCATCTTCCTCTGGAGGGCTTCCGTCATACGCGGGGAGCTTGAGCGCTTCGCCCCCGAGATAACCTCCCTGTGGAAAGGCTGGGAAGATGCCCTCGGCACTGAGGCTGAGACAGAATTCGTGCAGAAGATTTATGCCTCCGACCTCCCGCGCATAGCAATCGACTACGCCGTGATGGAGAAGACGGAAAAAGCCTGGGTCTATCCTGCCAAATTCCGCTGGGCGGACATAGGCAACTGGGAGTCTCTGTACGAGTATATGGCCCATCACGATGAAGGCGGCAACGCCTACAGCATCGTGGGGAAACCCCTTCTGAAATTCAGCTCGGGCAACATCATCTATTCTGACAAGAAAGGGAAATTGACGGCAATCCGGGGCCTCGAAGACTTTATCGTCATTGATTCCGACGATGTGCTTCTCATCTGCCCCAGGGACGACAAGGAGTTCAAGACGATGCTCTCCGAGCTGGCAATGCCCGAGTACAAAAATTACAAATAGAGTCAGGGAGAGGACAGCTACAACAGCCCCTCGAGGAGGGCGCGAAGGTCCGTGCGGGGCTCATAGCGCCGCGCCTTGATGCCCAGAGAGGTGGCCGCGTCCACGTTGCGCTGCGAATCATCCACGAAGAAAATCTCCTCCGCCTCCACTCCCAGATCATCTATCATATGGTGGAAAATGGCCTCCGAAGGCTTCAGAAGCCCGAGTTCGAAGCTGAAATAGGTCTTGTCCACAAGGTCTGAGGGACGCACCCCCATCTGAGAGAGATAATCCGCGTAGATGGAAAGGGCAATGGGGTTGTTGTTGCTCAGCATAGCTATGCGGTAGCGGGTGCGAAGCTCCTTTACGAGGGCAACTTTGTAGGACTCGACGCCTGTGTTGAAAGCGCGCATCGCGCGGAAAATATCCTCGCGGCAGGTGCCGGGGCTGCATTCGGACAGGCAGCGGTTGTAGAATTCGTCCACATCTATCTGCCCGGACTCCAACTGGCCGAAATAGCCCATCTGATGCGCCGTGTCCAGCATCTTGTCCACGTCCTTGAAGCCGAGGCGGCGGAACTCCCGGATGCAGGCCGCGGAGTCGAGGTCCATCAGCACATCCCCCATATCAAAAACTATTACCTTAATCACATTGCAAAAATACCACTTTTTGCTTAAATTTGCGGGATTTGAGAATTATTCTACAAAACCATACAAAAACATTATGATTTACACAAAAGAAGTGCAGCAAATGTGCTGCGTTGCAAAAGGCGCCAACCACGCCAATGCCCCCATCCCCGAGGAAGGCAAGTGGGTGCATGCAAAAGAAATCAAAGACATTTCCGGCCTCACCCACGGCATCGGTTGGTGCGCACCCCAGCAGGGTTGCTGCAAGCTGACCCTCAATGTCAAGGACGGCATCATCGAAGAGGCTCTCGTGGAGACTCTCGGATGCTCCGGAATGACCCACTCCGCCGCAATGGCTTCCGAGATTCTTCCCGGAAAGACCCTGCTCGAGGCTCTGAACACCGACCTCGTGTGCGACGCCATCAACACCGCAATGCGCGAGCTCTTCCTCCAGATCGTCTACGGTCGCACCCAGAGCGCTTTCTCAGAGGGTGGTCTCGCCATCGGCGGCAGCCTCGAGGATCTCGGAAAGAACCTCCGCAGCCAGGTGGGCACAATGTACGGCACCAAGGCCAAGGGCAGCCGCTACCTCGAGATGACCGAGGGCTACTGCACCAAGATGGCTCTCGACGAGAACAACGAGGTCATCGGCTACGAGTTCGTGAATCTCGGCAAGCTGATGGACGCCCTCAAGGGCGGCGCCACCGGTCCCGAAGCCATCGAGAAGGCCAAGGGCACCTACGGCCGCTTTGCAGACGCAGTGAAATATATTGACCCCCGTAAAGAGTAAGACACAGACTATGGCACTTTTCGAAAGTTACGAGCGTCGCATTGATCAGATCAATGCAGCTCTTGGCAAATATGGCATCAAGGACATCGACGAAGCCAAGGCCATCTGCGATGCGAAAGGCATCGACCCCTACAAGATGTGCGAAGACACCCAGAAGATCTGCTTCGAGAACGCGAAGTGGGCTTATGTGGTGGGCGCAGCCATCGCCATCAAGAAAGGCGTGAAGAACGCAGCCGAGGCGGCCGAGGCAATCGGTGAAGGCCTGCAGGCATTCTGCATCCCCGGCAGTGTCGCAGACGACCGCAAGGTGGGTCTGGGACACGGCAACCTGGCGGCAAGGCTCCTTCGCGAGGAGACCGAGTGCTTCGCTTTCCTCGCAGGGCACGAGTCCTACGCGGCTGCGGAAGGCGCCATCAAGATTGCAGAAATGGCAAACAAAGTGCGTCAGAAGCCCCTGCGTGTCATTCTCAACGGTCTGGGCAAGGACGCCGCGAAAATCATCTCCCGCATCAACGGCTTCACCTATGTGCAGACCCAGTTCGACTACTACACCGGCAAGGTGAACATAATCTCCGAGACCAAGTACTCCGAGGGAGTGCGCGGAGGAGTGCGCTGCTACGGCTCCGATGACGTGCGCGAAGGCGTGGCCATCATGCATATGGAAGGCGTGGACGTGTCCATCACCGGCAACTCCACCAACCCCACCCGTTTCCAGCACCCCGTGGCCGGCACCTACAAGAAAGAGTGCCAGGAACTGGGCAAGAAGTACTTCAGCGTGGCTTCAGGCGGCGGCACCGGACGCACCCTGCATCCCGACAACATGGCCGCCGGCCCCGCATCCTACGGCATGACCGACACAATGGGCCGTATGCACTCCGACGCTCAGTTCGCAGGTTCTTCTTCAGTTCCCGCACACGTGGAGATGATGGGCTTCCTCGGTATGGGCAACAACCCTATGGTTGGCGCCACCGTGGCAGTTGCAGTGGCAGTAGCTCAGGCTCTCTAGCATGAAAGCAGGAAAATTCATATCAGCGGTCGCGCTTGCACTCCTTATGGGTGTGAGCGCTTCTGCTCAAGGCGAGTGGGAGTTCGGCGTCAAAGGCGGAGTCGCACTCAACATGATGCCCCTGACGACTTTGGATCCCGGTGACAAATTTAAGGCCAACTTCGGCTTTCAGGGCGGAGCGTATGTCAATGTGTATCTGTCAGACGTTCTGATGGGACAGGTGGAACTGCTGTATTCCCGAAAGGGAGTTTCCACTATAAATCATACCGGAGAGATAGCTTTCGACGGAGCCGCGCTCCAGTATGAACGTGACATACATTATCTGCAGCTGCCTGTTCTCATCGGATTCCATTCGCTGCTGGATGACAAACTGCGCTTGATGATCGGTCCCGAACTGAACGTGTATCTTGGTGATACGATCAAGTCCAACTACGTTTCCATTTACGAGAGCGAGGGCTATCAGGTGAATCCACTGAACCTCGGTATCAGTGCACAGTCGACATATTTCCTCACCGATTCTCTCGGTATCGACCTTAAATTAGATTTCGGCCTGACCCGGACATTCAAGGACTCCACAAATGACAGGGGTCACAACTTCGGAGTCCAATTGGGCCTCAGCTACAGGTTCGGATACTAAAAGGACGACACGACAACAAAAAAAGAAAGCCCGGTGACCAATCAGTCATCGGGCTTTCAAAAAGCGGCAGCTG
>R03__coassemble_1515_pt1 | contig 10742 bp, 8 predicted proteins | sample R03__metabat2_high_PE_033 | metagenome-assembled genome bin R03 | reverse complement strand
CGAGATGTGGGGTGAGAACGGCCGTGAGTACTACAACAACCGCCGTTGGGGCATCGATGTCAAGCGCAGCGACTCCAACGTCCACGTTGCCAAGTCCGTCACCATCAGCCCTGCTGATATGATCTGCAACATCATCGAGGAAGAGGTCCAGAACAACCCCAACCTTGACACTCCTGATACGCACGACGCAGAATAATAATATCTGATGAATATGAAAAAAATTCTTTATATAGCTATCGCGGCGGCGGCCATCCTCACTTCCTGCGCCAAGGAAGTGGAGGTGGTGGCCCCCACCGGACTCTCTGTGGATCAGTCCTCCATCACCTTGAATATCGGTGAGTACAAGGAACTCAATGCCACTATTTCTCCCGCGAATGCCACCAGCAACTATGTGAAGTGGACCTCCGACGACACCAAGATTGCCACCGTGAACGGTTTCGGTACTGTGGTCGCAGTCGGCTCCGCTTATGACTTCGTCGGCAATGGTGTCGCTATTATTACCGCCACCACCGCCGACGGCAAGATCTCTTCCACCGTGAAGGTTACAGTCAAGCCCAACTACATCAAGACTCTCGAGGGCGACTTCGAGGAGATGAACGCCAAGGTCCGTGAGACTCTCAACGTCTTCGAGCATGTCGAGATTACTCCCGATGATGCAACTCGCGCTGCTTCTTACGGTGATGTCGAGTGGTTTGAGTTCTCTTCTTCCGACGAGACTGTCGCCACCGTTGACGCGACGGGTCTTGTCACCTTCCTTGCTGAGGGAGACGTGACCATCACTGTCAAGGCTGAGGATACGGGCAAGACCTGCGAATTCGGTTTCTGGGTCGAAAAGCCCAACGACATCGACCAGTGGGTCGGTGATGAGGCCGGTGAACTTGAGTTCAACGGTGGAACCACCGACGTCGAAGCTGCAGAAGGCCACTTCCTCTCCTACAAGGGCGGCAAGCTCATCTGGCCTGCCAACGAGACCGGCATGTTCCGTTCCGACACCCTCACGATGGTGGGCGCTCAGGCTATCATCAGCCAGATCGGACCTAAGGAGTTCTACGGAGACTATACCTTCACTGCCAAGTTCTTCTCTGTCAACTCTGCTATTGTTGGAGCCGGCGCCAATAAGTCCATCACCGTTACCTTCGGCGATCCTCTCGGTGGAGAGGAGACCCTCGAGGATCACGATGGTAGTGTGTATACCAACAATGTCGGCATCACCGGATTCTATGACACCGCTGTGATGAACGCTTGCGTTGATATCGACTACGATGAGCGTACCGTCAGGCTCGGCCTCTTCTGCGATGCCCGCAAGGCCCAGAAGGTCACCAAGAGCAATATCGACGGATATGAATATGTCTGCTTCCTCCCCGGACTGGCTACCGATCCCGGTGCGGGACAGAACTGGGGCTCCCCCTATGACTTCGTTCCGGCCGACCTCGACTCCACAAAGGATTATGAGTGGATATGGTATGGCGATGACGATGAGCTCAATGGATTCAGCTGGAACTCCTTCACGAACAAGCAGTATGCGGATGGCGACAAGGTCACATCCCCTAATTGCATCATCGCTATCTCCTGCGTGCTCTGCAACTCTGAGGAAGTGACTTCTTCCACTGCCTACGGCGCTTGGAATGTTGTCTATCAGGCTAACACCAACAATGACAACGTGGTTCCTACGACTATCGTTAAGAAATAAAATTCTTGTCTTATAACTCAATTGAGGCGACCCACCCGGGCCGCCTCTATTTTTTTTCACGGGAAATAGAATTAACTTTGCAAGTTATGAAAAGAATTTGTCTCCACTTCCTTTGCGTCTTCGCCCTATGTGGCGCAGCGCAGTCCTGCGACTCCTCATTCCTTGGCGGCTCTTCCGGAAGCGGCTCGAGCGGCGAGACCACGGTGATCACCACCGACAACAACATTCTCGGCACCTGGGATGTTGTCGCGTACGAGGCTCTGAACGCAAGAGAAGAGGTCATTAAGACCGTCACCGACCTCTCCGTCATCAAGGGCACGTATTGGAGGTTTGTGATGGCCGGAAGCGGAGACATCGCTTTGTGGTGGGGTACTTATACTTCTCCTGCCGTCACCACCAAATTCACCTACAACGGCGCCGCGAAGCTCTTCTACTACGGCGACTACGGCTGCGCCGAGGTGGAGACCCTGACCAAGTCCTCATTCATCTTTGTCTCCACCGACTTCTTCCCTGCGGGCTGGGACGAGGATTCTGCAATTTCCCTTGTGCGCGTGACTTGCTCCAAGAACGACCCGGTACAAGAGTAACCTTCCCCCCCCTCCCCCTTGCCTGTGAAAGATAGCCGTCCGATAATCCTTCTTTTGCTTCTGCTCGCCTTGTCCGCCTGCCGGAGCGGGGAGTCTGTCGTGAGGATGCCGGATGGCGGGGTCATAGAGAGCTACGAAGACCGCCGTGACAGCGTCAACGTGCTCTACTTGAGCCGCCTCAATCTCGCTCTCGCCCGCAGTGGCCGCCTTGTGGACCGTGCTTTTGCCTACACTCAGGCTGGCTCGCAGGCCCTCATCCCCGACTGGGGGATGGACCCGGAGACGGGAGCCCTCCTGAGCGATCTCTACTGGCACGTGGGCCACATCGCTCTCGCGCAGCGCTTCGCCTTCGAGACGGAGGTGCTCTGCGACAGAGGACACGACCTCGATATGCTCCGCCGTCTGGTGCAGACCAACATAGTCTATGGCGCATCAGAGGTGGCCCTCAAATACATCAGCGAGCTCGAGAAGCACCCGCAGACCCGCGAATGGGCCCGCGCGCAGCGGCGTTTCCTGGGCGATGACTCCGCCGTGGAAGCCGACCCTCTGTACGGGCCCGCCCGCCGCTGTGTCCCGCAAGAGGATTTCATCTCCACCGTGCGCGGAGTGGACGAGGATTTCAAAGATATCCTGCGCGCCAACCCCGAGCGCACTCAGGCGGCCGAATATCTGGGCGTATATTATCTTCTGGACTGCAATTTCGAGGCGTTCGAGGCCTTCGTGGACGAGTTCTACCCTTCGCCCGCGCTGCCCGAGCTTCGCGGATGCTTCGCCGAGGCCGCCTGCTTCCTGTCCGAGCTGCATCCGCTCTACTGGAAGAGCCACGGGGTGGGCGAGAAGACCTACAAACGCTACCGCGACTTTCGCAACCGTCTCCGCAACGGCCTCTCGCAGGAGAAATATCGCGACAGCTACTGGTATTATGTGATGAAAGTGAACAACGGCCAATGAAGCGTCTTCTGACATATTGCGCAATCTTCCTGCTCTCCGGCTGCGCTCCCGTGCAGCCTCAGGGCTGTCTGGAGGGCCTCCCGGAGATGTTCCCGGACTACAGCGGGGTCACGGTGCCCTGCAATATCGCCCCCCTCGACTTTGCATATACCCCCGCGGACGCCACAGCCTGCGATGCGCCCTGCATTCTGCGGCTCAGCGCCTCCGGCGTCACTGTGGATGTGCGCGGGCCCGAGTTCGACATCCCCCTGAAAGGCTGGCGGGCCCTTCTTGCGGCATCCCTCGAAGGCGGGGCGCAGGAGGGGGAGGTGAGCGCGAGCGTGCTTGTGAAGCGGGACGGGACGTGGCTGGCGTATGAGCCGTTCAGCATAAAGATAAGCGCCGACCGCATAGACCCTTACGTGACCTACCGCCTCATCGAGCCGGGCTACGAGACCTGGAACGTTATGGGCATCTATCAGAGGTGTCTGGAGGACTTCACGCAGACGCCCGTGATAGAGAACTCCGCCACTGGCAAGAACTGCATGAACTGCCACAGCTTCCCCGCCCGCGACGCCTCCCGTATGGTGTTCCATATGCGCGGAGCCAACGGCGGCACCTACATCACCGACGGCCCGGCGGTGGAGAAGCTCAACACCAAGACCCCGCAGACTATCTCCGCCGTGGTGTATCCGCAGTGGAGCGCCGACGGCCGCTATATCGCATTCTCCGTCAACGACATCTGGCAGGTCTTCCACTCCACCAACCCCAACAGGGCGGAAATCTACGACACCGTCTCCGACGTGGTAGTCTATGACGTGGCCGGCCACAGCCTGTCTTCCTGCCCGCAGCTTCAGCAGCCGGACCGTCTGGAGACTTTCCCCACGTTCTCCCCGGACGGCAGGACCCTGTATTTCTGTTCCTCGCCCCGCTGCAACGTGCCCGAGGACTACCGCGACATCCGCTACAGCATATGCAGCATCTCCTTCGATCCTGAGTCGGGGGAGTTCGGTGCTCAGGTGGATACCCTGTACAATGCGCGAGTGAGCGGCAAATGCGCCACTTTCCCCAGAGTCTCTCCGGACGGCAGGACACTTATGTTCACTCAGGCCTCCTACGGCTGTTTCTCCATCTGGCACAAGGACGCCGACCTGTACGTGATTGACCTTCAGAGTGGAGAAGTGCGTGAGCTGGAAGGCGCCAACAGTCCGGACGTGGAGAGCTATCACAGCTGGAGCTCCAACGGAAGGTGGACCGTATTCAGCAGCCGGCGGCTGGACGGCTTGTACACAAGGCTTTTCATCTGCCACATAGACTCCTTCGGCAGGGCATCAAAGCCGTTCCTGCTGCCGCAGCGGAAGAGCACTTTCTATCAGGACCTTTTCAAGTCCTACAACATACCCGAGCTCTCCACGGGAAGGGTGACCGCGAGCCCGCGCGAGCTTGCCCGCTGCGCTCTTGAATCTCCGGGGACAGACCTCACTTTCAAGCAACAAACAACACTATAATTATATAATATGAAACACCCATTCAGACACATCTTCGCGGCCTGCGCCATCTTGCTCGCCGCATCTTGCGCTCCCAAAACAGTGGTGGAGCTGAGCACCGACGTCCTTATGGACAAGATTATGGGCGGATGGGCCGGACAGGCCATCGGCTGCACCTACGGCGGCCCCACCGAATTCGGCTATTGCGGCAAGACGATTGCCGACAGCATCGACATCATCTGGGACGACCACCGTATGAAGTGGTACTACGACAACGCTCCCGGCCTGTACGATGACGTCTATATGGACCTTACTTTCGTGGATGTCTATGACCGCCTCGGCCTCGATGCCCCCATCGATTCTTTCGCTGTGTCCTTTGCCAACGCCGGCTATCCTCTATGGCACGCCAACCAGCAGGCCCGCGTCAATGTCCTCTCCGGCATCATGCCTCCCGAGAGCGGCCATTGGAAGAACAACCCCCACGCCGACGACATCGATTTCCAGATTGAGGCCGACTACGCAGGCCTTATGTCTCCCGGTATGCCCAATGCCGCTACCTTCTACAGCGACGGCATAGGCCACATAATGAATTACGGCGACGGCTGGTACGGGGGTGCGTATGTGGCCGCGATGTACGCTCTGGCTTTCGTGAGCGACGACATCAACTACATCGTGGAAGAGGCTCTCAAGGTCATCCCCGCCCAGAGCCGCTACGGCAAGTGTATGGCGGACGTTATCCGCTGGCACAAGGAGAATCCCGACGACTGGAGGGCCACCTGGCAGCTTTGCGAGGACAACTACAGCGAGAACTACGGCTGCCCCGGCGGCATCGGAGCCAAGTTCAACATCGACGCTGTCATCAATAGCGCCTACATCCTCATCGGCCTCCTGTACGGCGAGGGCGACTTCGACAAGACTCTGGAAATAAGCACCCGCTGCGGTCAGGACTCCGACTGCAACCCCGCCTCCGCCGGCGGCATCCTCGCCACTATGCTGGGCTACAGCAACATTCCCGAGAAATGGATGGCAAGCCTGCACGAGGTGGAGGACATGGACTTCGCCTACACCAACATCTCTCTCAACAAGGTTTACAGGCTCTCCTACAATCAGGCTCTCGAGGTCATCAAAAGAGGCGGCGGAGTTGTCAAGGAGGGGAGCGTTGTCATCAAGTCCGGCGAGCCCCGTCCCGTGCGTTTCGAGCAGAGCTTCGAGGGGCTCGAGATCAAGGATGTCATAGTCGTTGAGCAGCACGCCTTCGAGCAGGATGTCAACGTGGAGTTCGAGGGAAGCGGAGTGCTCGTCTGCGGGCGCCTTCGCAATGTCCAGAAAGACAGCGACTATGTGGGCGACGTGGATCTCCTCATAGATGGAGAACTTGTCTGTAACGTGCAGCTCTGCGAGGACAACCGCACCCGCCACGAGCAGATAGGCCAGATTTTCGGTCTGCCCGAAGGGAAGCACACCCTGACCGTGCGCGTGAACAACCAGCGCAAGGATAAGCAGGTGTGGGTCCCCAAGGTGATTGTTTACGGTAACAAATAGTCTGCTGTATGATAAAGAGAATACTTCTTGCCGCGGCGGCGCTGCTGCTGTGCAGTGTGTGGGCGCTGAACGCTTCAGACGCGAAGACCTATAGTTACAAGCTCGACGGCGGGCTCAATGTCAGCGTGCAGGTGTGTGCGGACAATATTTTCCGCATCCGCATCTCCTCTCGCGACGAGTTCTCCGAGTCCCTGATGGAGCGCTACGGCATCCTCAAGACGGACTGGGCGGAGGTGAGCAGCTGCGAGACCACCGTGGACGGCCTGCCCGCAATCCGGACCGCAGGCGGGTGGGAGCTCGTGTTCGACCCCGCCGCCCGGCTCGCCAGGCTGCTGACCCCCGATGGCCTCACCCTCGTGCAGGGCATCAGCTTCGTGGGCGCGGGAAGTCCTGCCTGCGAGAGCCTTGCCAAGGTCATCAACGACAAGTTCTCCGGAATGAACGTCGCTTCCAACGGCGGTATCATCGGCGATGACGACGGCACCGTGTCCGAGAAGGACAAGGCCGAGAGCGGCGACCCTGCCAAGAGCAGCATCATCAGCTTCGCTCTCGCCCCTTCGGAGCGCTTCTACGGCGGCGGCAGCACTTCGCGCGAGCACATCCAGCATCGCGGCGAGCTGCTCCGCATCCACACCACATACCAGCACACGGAGATTCCTATGCCCTTTATGGTTAGCTCCGCCGGATGGGGCGTGTTCAACAACACCACCCGCAAGAACTACTTCGACGTGGGCTGCACACAGAGCGATGCTCTCAATATCTACAACACTTGCGACGAGGCGGATTTCTATATTTTCGCCGGGCGGAAGATGGAGGACGTGCTGGATATGTACACCCTCACCACCGGCCGCCCCTACGTGCTCCCCAAGTGGGCGTACGGCCTGTGCTTCGGCCCCAATATGCGTGAGGACCAGTGGGACATACTCAACGACGCGGTGCATTTCCGCCAGTTCGACGTGCCCTGCGACCTCTTCTGGCTCGAGCCTCAGTGGATGGAGAAGCGCTACGATTTCTCCACGCAGAAGAAGTTCAACATAGACAAATTCTCTCCCGAGCCCTACTGGCTTGTGGACAAATATCCCAAGCAGCTCTACAACCGCCTTTTTGTCGGCAAGCTGCGCAATATGGGCTTCCATCTGGGCCTGTGGCTGTGCGAGGAGTATGACCTCAGCGTGCAGGAGGAGGATGCGATTGCCGCCCGCGAGGGCCGCCCCGCTTCCGGACAGGAGCACTGGATGGACCACTTGAAACCGTTTATGGACTTGGGCATCGAAGGCTTCAAGCTCGATCCCGCCCGCACCATCGACGAGCACACCTATCGCAAGTACTACAACGGCCGCACCGACAAGGAGATGCACAATCTCAACCAGATTCTGCTCCCCAAGCAGATGCGTGAACTCTCGCAGGGCCACACCGGCAAGCGCAGCTGGCACCACTACTGCGCCGGCTGGAGCGGCACCCAGCACTGGAGCGCCTCCACCAGCGGCGACAACGGCGGCGGCAAGACGGCTCTCTTCGACCAGATCAATCTGGGTATGAGCGGCTTCATGAACACGTCCTGCGACGTGATGTCCGTGCCTGCCGACCAGGAGATGCAGAGCCTGCACTTCGGGATGTTCCTGCCCTGGGTGCAGATCAACAGCTGGTTCTCGATGATGCATCCCTTCTACTACAACGACTTCCAGCAGACCCTCTACCGCAACTGCGTGAAGCTCCGCTATGAGCTTATGCCGTATATCTATTCTATGGCTCTGGAAGGCGCCCTGACGGGAATGCCTATGGTGCGCTCGATGCCGCTTGTCTTCCCCGACGACCCCGCCTGCTACGATATGTGCTATCAGTATATGTTCGGGCAGAGCCTCTGCGTGGGCATATTCACCAACGAGATTTATCTCCCCAAGGGCACCTGGTACGATGCCTGGACCGATGAGAAGGTGGAAAGCGCCGGGCAGAGTTTCGTGCGTGACTATCCTGCCGACAGGGCCGGACTGCTGTTTGTGCGTGAAGGGTCCATCATCCCCTGTATGGAGCCCCGCCAGTACATCGGCACCGATCCTCTGGACACTTTCGTTGTCAAGGTGTGGCCCGGAAGCGAGGATTCGAGCTATGTGCTTTATGATTCCGATGCCGAGAGTTATGGCTATGAGCAGGGCCTCGTCGCCGCAACCCTCTTCAAGTGCTTCCGCAGCGGGACTGGCGTTAATTTAGAGATTTCGCCTGTTGACGGCGAATTTGAGAATATGCCCCGGACCCGCAGCTGGAAGTTGGAGATTCGCTCGGCCTCCAAGCCTTCCAAGGTCTTTGTCAACGGCTCCGCCATCAAGGACTGGACCTGGAATGGCACCTCCGTCTGCCTGACTCTTGGCGGCGTCAGCGCTCACGAGCGCCAGTTTGTCAGCTTGAAGTAATTGCTCCCTTCTGAAATCAACCCGGTCCCTCTGGAAATGGAGGGGCCGGGATATTTTCAAGAAATTTCGTATAATTAAAAAAAATTGTATATTTGCAGTCCCGTTTGACAAAAACGCGGTGTTGATTGGAGGGGTGGGTGAGTGGCTGAAACCACCGGTTTGCTAAACCGACGTACGGGTCATTCCGTACCACGAGTTCGAATCTCGTCCCCTCCGCAAACAGATAAGGCAGAAGCGCCGCACGGATCCGTGCAGCGCTTCATCTATTATAAAATAATGAACACGAAATGACGGAGACAGGCTGCTCTTTGATGGGAATCGTCAACCTCACGGACAATTCGTTTGTGGAGGAGTCCCGCCTCGGGGGCTTGACTCCCGCCGAGGTGGTGGATGCCGTGGAGCGGAAGTTCGCCCTAGGGGCAGACATCGTGGACATAGGAGCCTGCTCATCGGCCCCGGGCAATGCGGAAGTGAGCCCCGAGGTGGAATGGGGCAGACTGGAGGCGGGGTTGGAAGCCGTGTTCGAGGCCTTGCCGGACAGGATTTTCTCCATAGACACATTCCGCGGAGGCGTGGCCCTTGGCTGCTTGAGGGTGGCGCAAAAGCATCTGATCGATCCGCGCGAACAATTGATGATCAACGACATAAAAGCAGGCTCCGGCGACCCCGTGATGCTCCCTTTCATCTCCTCCAGCGGCCTTCAGTACATAGCGATGGACCGCACTGACAACCCGCTCTCATTCTTTATGGACTTCGCCGCGAGGGCGGAGAAGGAAGGCGTGCAGAGATGGATTCTTGACCCTGGGTTCGGATTCGGCAAAAGCGTCGAGCGCAACTGGGAGATTCTCCGAAATCTCCGGAGCCTCAAGGTCTTCGGGAAGAAAATCCTTGTGGGAGTGTCGCGCAAGAGAATGATATGGCAGGAGGCGGGTTTGAATCCGCAGAGCTGCCGGCCGCTATCGGTCGAAGCGGAAAAATTTGCAATAAATTCCGGCGCGGACATCGTTCGCACGCACGACTTGGAATATTTTTATTAACTTTGAAGATTGATAACCAAGAACTATAATCGCAATTCGTAATGAAAAAGTACGCAATAGGAGTCGATGTGGGCGGCTCGCATCTTAATTCGGCAGTCATAGATCTCGAAAGCAGGAAAGTGTGTTCGGAGAGTTTGGTCACTCCCATGGACAGCAGTGCTCCCGGCGCGGAAGTGCTGGACTGCTTCAGGCAGAATCTTCTTGGCTCAATTGAGGGTTTCGGAGGTGAAGTGGCGCAGATCGGTCTTGCGTTTCCCGGCCCCTTCGACTACAATAAGGGCGTCTCTTATATGGAGCACAAGTTCGAGCATCTCTACGGCATAGACCTGCCGCAGGCTCTGCGCAATCTCTTGCAAAAGCCCGGGCTCGAATTCCGCTTTGTCAATGACGCTTCCGCATTCGCTCTTGGAGAATGTTTCTGCGGCAGCGCGCAGGGGCGGCATCGCGTTCTCGCCCTCACTCTCGGCACGGGCGTAGGGTCCGGATTCGTGGTGGACGGAGTGCTCGATGACTCCTCGGAGGCGGTGCCGGCAGGAGGAGAAGTGTGGAATCTTCCCTTTGAGAACACGATTGTGGATGACTCGTTCTCCACAAGATGGTTTGTCAGAAGGTACCTCCAGCTCGCAGGCAAGCAGGTAAAGGGCGCGAAGGAAGTGGCCGAGGGCTACGGCACAGACCCTGCTTCCACGCAGATTTTCAACGAATACGGCTCGCGTCTGGGCTCTTTTGCCACCCCTGTACTGGAAAGGTTCGGAGCCGACACGCTGGTGCTCGGAGGCAATATTTCCAGAAACTTCAAAATATTTGAAGGTCCTCTGAAGGCCGCCCTTCCCGCCGGTGTGGAAGTCCGGACTTCGACTCTTCTGGACCGGGCTGCCATCATAGGCTCCGCGTCCCTTTTCAGCAAATAAAGAGCCTTTTCATAAAAATTTCAAGAAAAATTTGCGGATTAAAAAAAAGTGCGTATCTTTGCCGTCCCTTTCGGAGACGGAGGGGAGAACGGAAAAGTTCATTGACAATACTGAGAGAGATAACGAGGTAAAAAAGAAGTAAAAGAGATT
>R03__coassemble_1509_pt1 | contig 10776 bp, 8 predicted proteins | sample R03__metabat2_high_PE_033 | metagenome-assembled genome bin R03 | reverse complement strand
ATTGTGTCCATATGCCTTCCAAATTTTACTATGATTTTACTATGGATTCGGCAATGGGCCGGGACACAAAACAAAAAGCGGGATCCGGCACTCTCTGCCGATTCCCAGTGCGAATATAGCTATTTTGCTGCAATTTGAGTATATTTGCGGCAGATTTGAGCGCCATTAGAAGGCGTCACATTTCGAATACCAGCGGGCCCGGGGACTGCAAAAGTCCGTGGGCCTTTTTCGTTTCATAGTAAAATTATAGTAAAATAGAAAAACGAAAATGCCCCAGAGCGTACTCTAGGGCATTTGAAGGCGGTGCGGAAGGGACTCGAACCCTCGACCTCCGGCGTGACAGGCCGGCATTCTAACCAGCTGAACTACCGCACCAATTTTGGTAGCCGGAAACCCGGCGCTAGCTGCTTCTCTGTCGAAAGCGGTTGCAAATATACACATAATTTTCGAATCTGCAACTTACTTTTCATTTTTTTTGCTTAAACCTCCGGAATCTTCTCTGTTCCCCAAAATTTCGGCTCACAGGTGAAGTTCCGTGTCATAGAAGATGATCAACTGGAATTCAAGGCTCTGCTGCCCTCGGGACGCTGCAATCTTGAAATTTTGCGCTAGCGGTACCTAAAACAGGTACCGCTAGCGCGATTTTTTGCAATTGCAACACAGTATGAGCAAAAAGAAGTACTTATGTCAGATTTTACACGGAACTTTGCAGGCGAACCAAAATTTATTTGTACTTTCGCATATCCAAAGACCCTTTTATGCTTCTGTCCAAAGAAATCGCCGTGTATCTCAATCTAGTGGCCTGCAAGTTCAAGCAGTTCACTTCCGCAAGTCTCAAGCGTGTCGGTATCGACCTCACTCCGGAGCAGTTCCTGCTGATAGACCTTCTGTGGAACATAGGTCCTATGTCCCAGCAGAAGATTGCGGACACGATGCACAAGGACAAGAATTCCGTGACCAAGCTCATCGACGGCCTTGAGAAAAAGGGCCTGGTGCTGCGTGGTCAGGACAAGAAGGACCGGCGCCTGAATATCATTTCGCTCACCCCTCAGGCCGATGAGATGAAGTCCGAGGCCAAGGAGAAGGGGATTTCCATTCTGGACACCATTCTGGAGGGCATTTCCGAGAGAGAGCTCCGCGCCTTTCTGGGCACAATCCGCAAGCTCGACGCCAATATGGACCTCGGCGGCCGCCCCTCTGCCGACCGCTAGTCCATCGGACTCTGGTAGTCCGACAGGGGAGGCAGCTCCTTTTTCCCTTTGACGCCCAGCGCTGTGACCACGTGCGCCGCGTGAAGTATGCTGGGGCCGTTCTCCCGCAGCTTGACCTCGCCCTCCTTGTAGGCTTCGGCGGCGTCTTTGAGCTTCTGGCCCACCTTCGCGTAGCTCTCGCAGAACAGCGCCACCCGGTCTGCCATCAGCCGCGCCGCGTCCACGATTCGCTCCTGGTTGCGTGCCTGCTCGAAGTTGACCCAGGCGGTGCGCACAAGGCGAAGGAAGGGCATCAGCGTCTCTTCGCTGGTGATGAGCACGCCCTTGCGGAATGCATCCGAAATCAGGTGTGGGTCCTTCTGGCGCGCGAGCACGAGAGCGTTCACGTTGGGGACATACATCACCGTGTAGTCCAGACACTTGCGCCCCGCCCTGAGGTAGGAGCTGTAGTCTTTGCGCGCGAGGCCGTCCACCTGGTCTTTCACGGACTTGAGGTTGCGCTCGGCCGCCTCGTCCCGGTGCGCCTCGTCCTGCGCCTCGAAGTAGTCCGAAAGGGCGCTTAGGGAGACCTTGCAGTCCACCACGATGTCTGTGCTGTCGGGGTAGTGGAGGATGAAGTCCGGGCGCATACGCTTGCCGGTGTCTTCGTTGTGCAGCACGATGCCCAGCTCGTCGCGCAGCGTCTGTTCGCGGTCGAAGTCGCGCCCCTCCGTGAGGCCTTCCGCGAGCAGCAGGTTGTAGAGCTGCGTCTCGCCCCAGCAGCCTTGCATCTTGTTCTGCCCGCGCAGCGCGCTCGACAGATGGTCCGTCTTGCGGCCTATGCTCTCGGTCTGGTCCCTGAGGTTTTTGACCGCCTCGCCAATCTGCGTGCGCAGCTCGGCCGAGGAGACGGCCTGCGACTTTCGGCTCTGCTCGAATGCCTCCTTCATGTCCTTGAGGTTGCGGTTGAAGTCGCCGGCGATGGTGTTGAAGGACTCCTCGGCCTTGCGCGTGAGCTGCTCCTCGCGCGCCTTGAGCATCTCCAGACTCTCGCTCTTTATCTGCGCCTTCACCGCCTCTATCTGCCGCTGCAGCGTCTTCTCGCTCTGCTCTCGAAGCTCGGCGAGCCTCTGCTCGAAGTCCTCCCTTGCCTTCTGCGCCTCCGCTGTCCTGTATTCCACGTCCTTCTCCAACCCCTTGATGGTCACGTCCTTTTCTGCCAGAGTGGCGGCGAGAGCGCTCTGGCGCCGAGTGTATCGTGCGCGCGTGAGAAGATGTGCCACGAGCCCCGCTATTGCGGCGGCGACAAGCGCTATTACTATAGTCAGTTCCATATCCCACAAATTTAGCATTTTTTGCAGACTGTAAAAAATATTAATTTTGTAGCCCTATGACCGATGTGCACACCCTTCTTTCGCCGGTGACGGACGAGACAGTTCGCCGTGAGCTGCCCCGGGCCCTCTCCGCCCTCCCGCCCTGGAGGCTGCAGAAGGCGCTCTCTTACAGATGCGACACAGACCGCTACACCTGCGCGAAGGCCTGGCTTCTGCTCTGCGGTCTCCTCTCCGAGCATTACGGCATCACGTCCGTCCCCGAGCCCTGCTGCGGGCCCTTTGGAAAGCCTTTTCTCAAGGATTTCCCGCAAGTGCATTTCAGCATCAGTCATTGCCGCCGGGCCGTGCTTTGCGCTGTCTGCGACGCTCCCGTGGGAGTGGACGTGGAGGAGCTGCAGTATGACCCCTCCCTTGCCCGCGCAGTCCTCTCCGAGGCAGAGCTCTCGCAGCTGCTCGCCTGCCCGGACCCGCGCCTTTGCTTCACTGAGTTATGGACCCGCAAGGAGAGCCTGCTCAAGCTCGAGGGCACCGGCCTGTCCGGCCCCGACCTCCGTTCGCTTCTTGAGCGGAAGGGGAGCGGGGTGGACCTGCGCACCCGCTCCGATCCCGCCGCCGGCATCGCCTGGAGCATAGCCACGCTGCAGCAGTAGGCAAAAAAGACGGGCCCGGGGCCCGTCTTTTAAAATAAACTGTATCCTGCTGCTACTCGCTCTCGTCGCGCACGCAGCGGACGGAGGCTCCGAAGTTGAGATTCAGGAAACCTGCTGTAACCGTAGTGGTCCTGGCCACATTGCTGACCATGAAGCCATAGACCTGAGTGGCATCGTTGCCGGCGGTCTTGTTGTAGCCGGTGCTGCCCCAGGCATACCACATGGAAGCCATATTGCGATAATCCTCAACTCCGGTGGTGTTGAGCACCCTGTTTCCGTATGCGGGTGTAGCGTTCACATACTGGTAAGGCAGAATGTTTATGCCGTCGGCATTGAGGTCGGTAAGGTTAGCGGTCTTGTCGGTGGCGTTGTAGTACGGAGCATCTACATTGGTCTTTGCGCTGTTGTTGCACTTGCCGACAAGGCCCACCATATCGTCAACGGTCGGGATATGCCAGCCTGCGGGGCAGATGCCCCGGTTGTCGGCCAGGGTCTCGTCTCCCTTGAAGGAAAGATCGGAGGAGCCGAAAGCGACTTCTGCGGAATAGAAATAGCCCTGCTCCTTAATCACCGAAGGGTCCTTGGAGGGGGCGACGTCCTTGTCGCCGGAGGTGACGCAAGGATACCAGATACCTTTGTTCGTGCTGAAATCGGTGGCGGAGATGCCGCAGCCGACGGGGATGTAAGCGAGGTTCCGGGCCATCCACCACTTGCCGTCCTGCATCTTCGCCACTCTGTAGTCCACGCCGTCATATGTGATATAATTTTCGTCCAGATGCTCTTGCAGCTCAGGCTCGTAGTCGGGAAGCCAGATGGTGACCTCCGCGTCTGCGCTGCCTAAGTCTTTGTAATATGCGCCGTTCCGCATCGTGTAATATGGCATTTTGCCGCTGAAGGATATCTTGCCGCCGGCAATTGTTCCCTCAAGGTCATTGAATGCCAGATCGTAATCAGAGTAAGTGAGGCCAACCTCCTGCGCGCCGTCAGTCCAGGCATTCCCGAGATAGTCGGTATCTATGATGATGTCGAAATCACCTTCCTGCAGGTAATCGCCGCCAAGGAAAGGCTCTGCGGCATAAGGGTTCAAGATCTTGTATACATTATGGAACTCGTTGCCAAGGTACAGGCCATAGACGTCCACTTCGTAGTTGGTAAAGGGGGCGACACCCAAGTAGCCGCTCCACAGTGTCTCGGCAAAGCGCCCCTTGCCGATTTCCTTCCACACGGTGGGGAACTGCTCTACATAGAAGCCGTCAATATATTCGTCGTCAAAGCCTTTGACTCCAATGGCCACGAAAGCCACCCTCGCCACTCCGGTGGTGTTCTCAGCAATCTTGAGGGTCAGATTGTCCGTCCTTACCGCCTTGGAGTCGGGAACGATTTCAATCCAGGATGCAGGCGTGTCCGAGTCCCCGAAATTGTCCCAGAATTTGACGTCATATTCCATATTGGTCTTGATTTCTGCGGACATTTCCTGCTCTTCTGCGTAAATTTCATACCAACTGTCCGCGACAAACATTATCTTGTCTTCGAACACGAGGGTCTTGGTGATGGTCTTGTCTGTGCCGTCGAATGCAATCACGACGATCTTTGCTCTCAGCTGGGCGTCATCGGGGTCGATGACTTTGACGGGAGAAATCTTGATCACGCCGTGGGTGGCGTCCGTGGCTACGACTTCGGCCTCCCAGTTGTGGTTGGAGATGGCCTCGACGCTGGTCTTTTCGTCGCCATAGCTCAGGGTGTACTCCACCTCGAACTCCTTGCCGTTCTCGACAAGTTCGCCGCACTCTGCAAAGGTAATCGTGAAGGCAGCGGCCTTGCGGGGGCAGGTGAGGATGGTGCCGTCGGCGAGGGTGAAATAGACATAGTCCTCGTCGCTGGTCACGCTCTTGAACATCGAGTCGCCTGTGGCCTGGCCCAGAAGCGTCCAGGTGCTGCCGCCGTCGACGGATACATACCATTTGCCTTCGTCGATTTTCAGCTCCGGAGTCTCGCCGTCGATACCCTTCGCCTGGACCATGTCGCCGTCCTCGTCAAGCAGCCATTCTCCGTCCAGAGTCCAATAATAGAGACCGTCGGTGTCTTGGCTCACGCTGATTTCAGGAGTCTCTCCGTCCTCTCCATTGTATATCGTGATTTCGCCGCTCTGCGAGAAGCTGATTTTGTAGCCGCCCGTGACGGGGGTGATGGACGTGATGAAGTCGCTCTTCTGCAGGGCCGCAACTATGGTCTGCAGAGAGGTGATGTTGGTGTTTGCCTGATTGCAGAGCGTCTCGAGCTTGGACACCCTGCTCTCCAGATCGTTCATTCTGTCGGTCAGTTCAGAAACCTCCTGGCAGCTTGCAAACAGCAGCGAAATGCCGCAGAGTGCAACAAGTAGTTTGGAAAGATGTTTCATGATTGATGAGATTTTATTTTAAACGATTCTTATCTGCGGTATTCTCCCTCCTCTCCCAGCACCTCGCGCGTGAGCAGGGGGAAGTTGGTGGTGATGGCGTCAACCCCTTCGGAGGCGTATTTGCGCATCGCGCTCTCTTCGTTGACGGTCCACACGTTTGTGCTCATCCCGAGGCTGTGGGCCTGCTCTATCCAGCCGGTGCGGCGGTTCACGATCTGGTCCATATAGTCCCATCCGTTGATGCCCAGGGCAGAGAGGCGCGAGGGCGAGAGCTCGCCGTTGAGATACTGGTTGATGAACTGCGGGGCTTCTGCGGCCACTTTCTCGCAAATGTGGCGGCTGAACGAGATGAACGCCACCCTTCCGGGGTGGAAGAGCCCGTGGGCCTTCAGAGCGGCGAATGTCTTCTCCACCAGCAGGTCCTCCTTTTCTTTGCTTGGCTGGCTCTTGAACTCAAGCACCAGGACGGTTCTGGAGCTTTTGCGCCCCTGTCGCAGGTATTCGTCCAGAGTGGGGCGCCTCTCTCCGTTGGGCAGCAGGAAGCCCTTGAGCTCGTCCCAGGTGTGGGTTGCGATGCGCCGGCCTTTGATGTTGTCGTTGTGATTGACTATGACCACGCCGTCCAAGGTCATCTGCACATCGAATTCAGAGCCCCAGAATCCTGCCTGCTGCGCCGCCTTGAGCGATGCGATGGAGTTTTCGCTGTAGCCTGCCTGCTCGCAGTTCCAGAAGCCGCGGTGCGCCACAATGGCTGTCTTGCCGCCGAAGTTCAGCTTGGGGGCGGCGCCGGGGCCCGTCGTGGCCGGATTGCGTCTTGCCTGCGTCCAGGCCTTGAAGTCGGCCCATTTATAATAAGGTCCGTCCACGGGGGTGAGCTGCGGCAGGCAGGCCTCCCGGCTGTTGAAAAGGAGCTTGAAGAGCACCTCGCCCTCGACGCCGCTCTGCGGGCGGTAGAGCACGAATTGCAGGTTGCTCGCCATCGGGATGTCATAGTCCTGGAAGCCGTATTTCACGTCTGAGACCCAGGCGGGGGTGAAGTCCTTGCCGTTCACGTTGATATAGCGTGTGAGACCGTTGAGCACATAGTCGTGCCCGAAGCGAAGGTCGGCGACGGTGACCGCCTCGCCCTCGCACGGGCCGCTTATTGCGAGGTCCGCATACTGCTCTATGTCCCGCACAATCTGGTCCATGTCGCACACGTACTGGTGTGCCGTTGACACCCAGTCGCAAAAGTTGCGCGCCTCCCACAGGCGGGCAATCTGCTCGGGGGTGAAGAGGTCCTCGAGGAAGTCGGCGTCGCTGTAGTTGTGGTATCCCGCCCAGAGGTCATACAGGCTTATGACAAAAAGCCTCTGCGCGGCCCGCTCGGACAGGAAGGAAGAGTCCGTGAAGAGCAGGGAGAGCACCTCGTCCGTGGGCAGCAGCCTCTCCCAGGCCTCGTCCGGAGTCTCAAGGCCCGCCTGCACCTCCCTCTCTTCCAGAAGCCAGGGGGTCTTCTCCCGGGCACGGCCCTGGGTCACATGAAGGTCCGTTGCAAGCGAGCGGCAGTCTATGTCGAGCTGTGGGCAGCACTTCTGGAGCGAAATGCAGAAGGACGCCATACTCAAGATTACCCTCTGCGAGGTGGACGCACGTGCGCTCACCTTTCCTCCTCCCTCGAAGACCTCGGGGAAGCTCCCGCACATCATCTGCGCGAGCCTCTCGTGCTGCTCCCATCCCAGTGTGCTGAGTTGTCCGTAGTCTGCCTTGGGCCCGGGGATGAAAGCGGAGTACTGCTCGTACAAGCGCTTCCCGCGCTCCGTCAGCACGCCCTTTGCCGCGGCGGAGTCGAGGGCGGCGCAAATGCTCTCGTATGTTTTGGGATTCCACGCATAGCGCGAGCCGTGGCGGCCGTAATGGCTGATGTAGAAAGGCCGGTAACCCTCCGGCGCGGGGGTGAGAGTACCGGCTTCCTCGAAGCGATAGGGGCCCTCGTGCCCGCTGGCGCGCAGGCGGTCGGATTTGATGATGCCCACTACATCGGGCTCGGTCGCGGATGCCCGCTGCAATGGCAGCAGGAGGGTTGCGAGAATCAGGATAAGGTGGTGTCTGTTCATAAAAATAGATAGTGATTTATTTGCGGCGTTCGTGCTTCCATTTGTCGCGGGCGAGCTGCTGCATGTCCACAACGATGTCGCGCTCATCGACAATCTCGTCGCCGAGGACAGTCTCGATGATGTCCTCCATCGTCAGAATGCCCTGGAAGGAGCCGTATTCGTTGATGATGACGGCTATCTGCTCCTTGCTTTGCAGCATCTTGTCCCAGATTTCCGCTATGGGGGTCTCCTCCTTGTATGCGTCGATGTCCCTGCGGATGTCACAGAGATGCATCTCGAACTTGTCTTCCGCCATAGCCTGCAGAGCGTCCATACGGAGGACATAGCCGGTGATATATTCGTCGTTCTGGCTGTAGACGGGGACCCTGCTGTGGTGATAGAACCTCTTGTCGCGGCAGAATCTGTTCACGCTCATCGCCTCGGAGGCAATTGCGCACACCACGCGCGGGGTCATCGCCTCGGCGGCTGTCATCTCGTCTATGTTGATGATGTTCTGGATGATTTCGTTCTCGTCCTTGTCCAGTTCGCCTGTCTCCTGCGCCACGTCGGCCATCGCCCCCACCTCTTCTCTGGACACGGATGCGGCGTCCGAGGCGTTTTTCGGGGTTATGAGCTTCTGCAGCCCCTCCACGCACCACACTATCGGGAACAGAACAATGATGAGGATGCGTATGGCCGCTGCCGCAAAGCCCATAAGGGACTTGCAGTGCGTGGTGCCTATGGTCTTGGGGATAATCTCGGAGAAGACGAGAATAAGTATCGTGGTCACCGCCGAGACCACCCCGAACCACTGCGAGCCGAAGACCAGAGTCGCCTGCCGTCCCACGCCGGCGGCGCCTATGGTGTTGGCTATAGTGTTGAGAGCAAGAATCGCCGCGATGGGCCTCGAGGAATCCTGTTTGTAGGCTTTCATCCGCGAGGCGGCCTTGCTGCCTTCGTCCTCGAAAAGTGATATGTACGAAATCGGCAGGCTCATCAGCGTCGCCTCCAGCACGGAGCACAGAAACGAGACGGCCATTGCAGACAGCAGAAAAACGAGCAGAAGTGTCATAAAGTCTGTATATAATGCTCCATCAGGAGCTTCATCCTGCCCTGGAGGAATTCGGTCTGGGCTCTCACATACTCCGGGTCCATTGCGTTGCCTTCCGGCAGGGTGAAGGGAGCGGAAACCATCAGGCGGGCGCGCGGCCCCAGAATCTTCACGGGGCCGTCCACATAAATCATCACAATGGGAACTCCGGCCAGGGCGGCAAGCATGACCACTCCGGGGTGGAAAGGCAGCTGGCTTCTGAAGGAGCCGTGACGCCCTTCGGGGAAAATCACGATATTCTGGTGCTCCTTGTGCAGCAGGTCCAGAGAGGCGTGCACCCAGCTCAGGTCGGGATGCTCCCGGTCGAGCGGGACGCAGCCGGTATGGCGCAGGAAGAAGCCGAAGCCCTTCTGCTCGAACCTGTCTTTGGCGGCAAGGCAGTGCATCTTGTTCTTCCTGAACACCGTGTTCACCACCGGGCCGTCCAGATGTCCGGTGTGGTTGACTACGACTATGCAGGGCTCGGGAAGCTTGCCGCACTGCGCCTGCGGTGTTTCAAAATACACTTTCGGACGCAGAAGAGTCCTGACCAGAAATGCTGTCAGCGAAGTGACGATATTGTCTGTGATCTTCATATTCTTATCCTGTCCATTTCAGATGCGGAAATAATTTCGAAAGTTAAGCAATTTTTTGCATATTTGCGAAATGGCAGACAATTATCTTGAGAAACGCTATCGTGACGTGTTCGGCGACAGTTCGGACAGAGATTCTGAGACAGGGTACGTGACCGCAAAGCCCCGCCCCCGCAGATTGTATTCCCATTCATATAAAAGCTCCTCCCCGGATGATGCTCATAAAGGGCAAGAGCAGGATTAGCTCTGTTATATGTGTGCATACTGACGGTGGAAGAAGGCAGATAATTGATGCCGTACCAGGTGACGTTCATCGCCAGAAATGCCAGAATGATGAGCGTGAGAGCGAGCCTTTTGCACTTTAAAGGGGCGCCAGAGGCGGCAAGGGTCAGAGCCCAGGTCGCTGCCGCCCAACATTCTTTCGGATCCCAGCTCCAGTACGAGCCCCAGGCCTGCTGCGCCCAGACTGCGCCGCATATCATCCCGATGAGCAGCCCGGACTGGGCGGTGGTCAGGAGCCGATGAGTCAGTCCTTCCGGAATCCGGCCGCTGAATGTTGAGCCGATGCCGGATAGCAGCGAGAGCGCCAGAATCGCGTAGGCGAGCATATATGCTGCAAGGTGCGGCGCGAACCAGAGGCTGCGCAGCGCCGGCGGCAGCGCCCCGAAATTGATCCTCGCAATGGAAATGGCGGAGAACACTGCCGCAAGGACGAGCGCCGGGACAAGAATCTTCCTGCCGCTCCACGCTCCCGCCAGTGACAGGGCCGCTCCGGATACCAGCAGCAGGGCTCCGAGCAGAAGCAGCGCCAGCCAGGGATTGCGCACAAGCTTCAGCACGCTGTACCCTTCGCCCCAGCAGGACTGGTATATTCGCCAGCCTTTGTAGCGCGCAGGGTGATTCACGCTTGTCTTCAGCGTCTTGCCTCCGATCTCCAGTTCGCTGGTATATTGCTTCGCTCTTGTCCCGTCCTCGTAGTAATCAATCGTGAACTTGTGCAGCGAGACCTCCCACGGGAGGTGCACAAGGCCTCCGTCACTGTCTATGGCCACGCTCTCGCTCCGGCCTTCTGCGACCTGGATTGTGACGTCAGTGAGCCCTGCTGCGCCCAAAAGCCCTCCTGCCAGCACAAGCAACAGTCCCGCGTGACTCAGCAGCGGGACTGTTCTTTTGTGGCGGAAATCACCTGCCGCCTCCGCTCCAAGCAGGAATATGGCGAGCAGCGTCAGGACAATGAAACTCCAGTGACTGTGGATTTCCACGGCCCAGGTTCCCTCTATGGCCGCAAGGACTGCAAAGACGGCAAGCAGGAAGAAAGCCACGGATATGCCTAGTTCGTCGCTTTCTTGGGGATGATGAGGTCAAGAAGCAGGGCGAGGATGAACACCACTGCAACACAGTTCTCGGCGAAGATGGTCTTGACCATCTGGGGGAAGATGTTGAACA
>R03__coassemble_1481_pt1 | contig 10882 bp, 8 predicted proteins | sample R03__metabat2_high_PE_033 | metagenome-assembled genome bin R03 | reverse complement strand
CCAGCACGCGGGGGACCGTCCCGTCCCGCCGCAACGAAGCAGTTCAACCCGCGGGAGACCGTCGCTGAAATCCGGAAGCAACTGCACGGCAAGGGTGCCACAGGGGCCTCTGGGTGAGGGCTGAGGTGTGCATTTGCTGTGGTTTATGGGGCAACTGCGCGGCAAGGGTGCATCAGGGGCAAGAGAATAAATATTCACGAGATTTATTGCATAAATGAATAATTATTTATAAATTTGCACGATTTTTATGAATATATATTCATTATGGCGGTAAAAAATGCAAGAATGGATGCGATTGCCCGGCTGATTGCGGACTCTGTGGTCCGCAGCCAGGAGGAGCTCCAGTCGCGACTCGCGGATATGGGCTACATCGCCACTCAGGCCACGCTCTCGCGCGACCTCAGGACAATGGGAGTTGTCAAGAAGCATGTGTCCGGTGACGGATATCGCTACACGCTGCCTTCCGGCGCGACCGCGCAGGGCATTCACCACGGCGCGACCGCGCAGGATATCCACCCCGCAGCCATCACCTCCGAGGGCATCCTCGGCCTCGAGTTCTCCAGCTCGCTTGTCGTGGTGAAGACCCATCCGGGTTTTGCCGGAGCCGTGGCCTCCGTCATAGACAACAGCGACAGCGCCGAGATTGCCGGCACTATAGCCGGAGACGACACCGTGCTCCTGATTCTCAGGGAGGGATACACCCGTGACGAGGCGCTCCGCTCGGCCTCCCGCGTGATAAACGGTATAGAAAACAAAGACAAAACTACAAGATAATGAGCAACAACAACATTTTCACGGTGGAAGTGGCTTCAGAGAAGCACATTCCCTACATTCCGGAGATTCTCAAGACAATCGAAGATGCCACCAAGGTGCGCGGCACCGGCATCGCCAAGCGCAAGCCCGAATATGTGGAGGCAAAAATGCGCGAGGGCAAGGCAATCATAGCGATGGACGGCGACAAGTTCGCCGGATTCTGCTACATCGAGTCCTGGGACCATGAGCACTTCGTGGCCAATTCCGGACTCATAGTCAAGGAAGAATACCGCGGGCACGGCCTTGCCAAGCAGATCAAGCACAAGGCCTTCGAGCTCTCCAGGCAGAAGTTCCCCAACGCCAAGATCTTCGGCCTCACCACTGGAGCCGCAGTGATGAAGATCAACACCGAGCTCGGCTATGTGCCCGTCACCTTCGGGGACCTGACCGCCGACCCGGCTTTCTGGAAGGGGTGCGAGAGCTGCATCAACTACGATGTCCTCACCCGCAACAACTTCACCCGTTGCCTGTGCACGGGAATGCTCTATTCCCCCAAGCCCAAGAAGGTCGTGGTGGCCTACAGCGGCGGTCTGGACACCTCCTTCACGATCATGTATCTCGCAAAGGAGAAGGGCTACGAGGTGTATGCCGCCTGCGCCAACACCGGCGGCTTCTCGCCCGAGCAGCTCAAGACCAACGAGGAGAACGCCTACAAGCTGGGCGCGAAGGAGTACGTCACCCTCGACGTCACGAAGGAATACTACGACAAGACCATTAAATATATGGTGTACGGAAACGTGCTGCGCAACGGCACCTACCCCATCTCCGTGTCTTCCGAGCGCATATTCCAGGCGATGGCGATAGCCCGCTACGCCAAGGAAATCGGAGCCGACGCCATCGCCCATGGATCCACCGGAGCCGGCAACGACCAGGTGCGCTTCGACATGACCTTCATGGTGATGGCCCCCGACATTGAAATCATCACCCTCACCCGCGATATGGCCCTTACCCGCCAGCAGGAGGTGGATTATCTCAACGCCCACGGCTTCAACGCCGACTTCGCGAAACTCAAGTATTCCTACAACGTGGGCCTGTGGGGCACCTCCATCTGCGGAGGCGAGATTCTCGACAGCACCAAAGGACTTCCCGAGTCCGCATACCTCAAGCAGGTGTGCAAGCAGGGGAGCGAGCAGATAGCCCTCGAATTCGTCGAAGGAAAGCTCGTGGGAGTGAACGGAGAGAAATTCACGGACGCCGTGAAGGCTGTCCAGAAGGTGGAGTCCATCGCCGCGCCTTACGGAATAGGCCGTGACATGCACGTGGGAGACACCATCATCGGCATCAAGGGCCGCGTGGGATTCGAGGCCGCCGCTCCGCTTCTGATAATCGCCGCCCACAAGTTCCTCGAGAAATTCACCCTCAGCAAGTGGCAGCAGTACTGGAAGGACCAGGTGGCCAACTGGTACGGGATGTTCCTGCATGAGAGCCAGTATCTGGAGCCTGTGATGCGCGACATCGAGGCAATGCTGCAGAGCAGCCAGCGCAACGTCACCGGCACCGTGACCATGCAGCTCAAGCCCTACTGCTTCGAGACCGTGGGCGTGGACAGCCCCAACGATCTGGTGAAGAACAAGTTCGGCGAATACGGCGAGATGCAGAAAGGCTGGACCAGCGACGATGCCAAGGGCTTCATCAAGGTCAGCGCGACGGCCCTGCGCGCATACTACGCCAACCACAAGGACGAGGCCGAGAAACTCGAAAAGGAGCTGTAAATGATTAAGGCAGGAATAATAGGCGCCGCCGGCTACACTGCGGGCGAGCTGATAAGGATCCTTGTCAACCACCCGGAGGTGAGCATCGAATGGGCGCAGTCCTCGAGCAACGCCGGAAACAGAGTCTGCGACATCCACGAGGGCCTGCTGGGAGACACGGACCTGCGCTTCTGCGAAGACGTGCATCTGGAGAACGCCGACGTGGTGTTCCTGTGCTCGGGCCACGGCAAGAGCTCCGCTTTCTGGCAGGAGCACGGCAGGCCGGAGGGCCTGAAGGTCATCGACCTAGCGCAGGACTTCCGCGACGAGAGCTGCGGCTATGTCTACGGCCTTCCCGAGTGGCAGGAGGAAAAAATCCGGCGCTCTTCCCTGATAGCTAATCCGGGGTGTTTTGCCACCGCCATCCAGCTTGCCCTGCTGCCTCTGGCTTCGCAAGCTCTGCTCTCGGACGAAGTGCAGGTCACGGCCATCACAGGCTCGACCGGAGCCGGCGTCAAACCCGGCGCCACGACCCACTTCAGCTGGCGCACGGGCAATATCTCCACCTACAAAGTCTTCGAGCACCAGCATCTTCTGGAAATCTGCAGAAATCTTTCAAATATTCAAAATTCTGCCCCGGAGGTGAAATTGAATTTCGTGCCGGTGCGGGGCGACTTCGCCCGCGGCATTTTCGCCAGCGTCTATACTGACTGCGAACTGACGGAAGAGCAGGCCGTGGAGCTCTACAAAGAGTACTACAAGGACGCCGCCTTCACTTTCGTGAGCGACAAGAGCGTGGACCTCAAGGAGGTGGTCAACACCAACAAATGCCTTGTCCACGTTGAAAAGCACGGCGACAAGCTGGTCGTATCCTCTGTAATAGACAATCTTCTCAAGGGCGCCTCCGGGCAGGCTGTCCAGAATATGAACCTCATCTTCGGCCTTGACCGGAAGTCGGGCCTGAAGCTTAAAGCATCCGCATTCTGATGGAACTCTTTGACGTTTATTCCCTCTTTGACGTTGTCCCCGTCAAGGCTCAAGGGTGCAGAATCTGGGACGACAAGGGTCAGGAATATCTCGACCTCTACGGCGGGCACGCGGTAATCTCCGTGGGGCACTGCCATCCCGACTACGTGAAGGCGCTTTCGGAGCAGCTGGGCCGCATCGGCTTCTACTCCAACAGCGTCCGCAACCCTCTTCAGGAGACTCTGGCCCGCAAGCTGGGGGAGGCGAGCGGATATGAAGACTACAGCCTTTTCCTGGACAACAGCGGCGCGGAATCCAACGAGAACGCCCTCAAGCTCGCGTCCTTCCACACCGGACGGGACCGCGTGGTGGCTTTCCGCAAGAGCTTCCACGGCCGCACTTCAGGCGCCGTGGCGGTCACTGACAACCCTAATATCCAGGCCCCCTTCAACAAGGGTCACAAGGTGACTTTCTGCTCGCTGGGCGACGAGGCGGCAGTGGAGAAGGAGCTGCTCAAAGGGGACGTGGCCGCCGTCATCATAGAAGGCATACAGGGCTGCGGAGGCATCAATATGCCCGGGGACGGGTTCCTGCGCACGCTCGAGAGTCTGTGCCGCAAATACGGCACCGTCCTTGTCCTGGACGAGGTGCAGTCCGGCTACGGCCGCAGCGGCAAGTTCTTCGCCCACCAGTGGGCGGGCATCAAGCCGGGAATCATCACGATGGGCAAGGGCATAGCCAACGGCTTCCCCTGCGGCGGCATCCTCATAAGCCCGGAATTCGAGGCGAGGAAGGGAATGCTCGGCACCACCTTCGGCGGCAATTACCTCGCCTGCGCGGCCGCGAACGCAGTGCTTGACATCATTCAGAAGGAGAATCTCATCGCCAACGCGCTCGAGGTGGGCGAATGGATCAAGGCCAACATTCCTTCGTCTCCTCTCATCAAGGAGGTCCGCGGACGCGGCCTGATGGTGGGAATCGAGTTCTACGGCCCCGTTGCGGAAATCCGCAGGAAGCTCCTCTTCGAGAAGCATATCTTCACGGGCGTGGCCGGCTCCAATATGATCCGCCTCCTCGCGCCTCTGTGCCTGACCAGACCCGAGGCGGAACACTTTGTAAACGAACTAAAGACTCTTCTTTGAGATGAAAAAATTTTTCAACGTACAAGACGCAGGCGACCTCGGGCAGGCTCTCGAGCAGGCCAGGCAGGTCAAGGCCACACCTTACGCCTGGAAGCATCTGGGCGAGAACAAGACCATAATGCTGGTCTTCTTCAACAGCAGCCTGCGCACAAGGCTCAGCAGCCAGAAGGCGGCCCTCAATCTGGGAATGAGTCCCATAGTGCTCAACATCGGGCAGGACAGCTGGAAACTGGAGACCGAGCTGGGCGTGGTGATGGACGGAGACAAGAGCGAGCACCTCAGGGAAGCCATCCCCGTGATGGCAAGCTATTGCGACATTATAGGCGTGCGCTCTTTTGCCGGTCTGCAAGACCGCGGGTTCGACTATGCGGAGACCATCCTGAATCAGTTTGTGGAGTACAGCGGCAAGCCCGTCATCAGCCTGGAATCCGCCACGGTGCACCCTTGCCAGGCATTCGCCGACCTCATAACCATAGAGGAATACAAGAAGAAGAAACGCCCCAAGGTGGTCCTCACCTGGGCGCCGCACCCGCGTGCTCTGCCGCAGGCCGTCCCCAACTCGTTCGCACAGTGGATGAGGGCCTCGGACGTGGACTTTGTCATCACGCATCCCCGGGGGTACGAACTGGACCCGAAATTCGCGGGGGACGCCCGCATCGAGTACGACCAGATGAAGGCTCTCGAGGGGGCGGACTTCGTCTATGCCAAGAACTGGAGCTGCCCGGGAGTCACCAACCCTGCAGACTACGGCAAGATACTCTCCAAAGATATGGCCTGGACCGTGGATGCGGCTCATATGGCGGTCACCGACAACGCCTACTTCATGCACTGCCTGCCTGTGCGGCGCAATATGATAGTCTCCGACGAGGTGATAGACGCTCCCACGAGCCTCGTGATACCCGAGGCCGCCAACAGGGTAGTCTCCGCCCAGGTGGTGATGAAGCGGATGCTTGAAGAGCTATGAGAGTCGTAAAGATAGGCGGCAACGTCGTTGACGACGAGCAGGCGCTCCGCTTCTTCTGCCGCGATTTCGCCGCTCTCCCGGGGCCCAAAGTCCTGGTGCACGGAGGCGGAGCCGTGGCAAGCCACATCCAGGAGGCTCTCGGGCAGAAGCCCCTCAAGATCGAGGGTCGCAGGGTCACCGACTCCGAGACCCTAAAGGTCGTGACGATGGTCTATTCCGGCTGGTGCAACAAGCACATCACGGCCCTGCTTCAGGCGCAAGGATGCAATGCCCTAGGCCTCTCCGGCTGCGACGCGTCGGTCATCAAAGCACGAAAGCGCGCCCCCAGGACACTCTCAGACGGGGTAACGGTGGTGGACTACGGGTTCGTTGGGGACGTCACGCCCGAGTGCGTGGACGCGGCGATGCTGCGCAGCTTCATTGAAGCGGGCCTCACCCCGGTGCTCTGCGCCATCAACCACGACGGCGCCGGGCAGCTGCTCAACACCAACGCCGACACGGTGGCCTCATCGGTGGCGGCCGCTCTGGGGGCCGAGCTCATCACCTGCTTCGAGAAGAAGGGAGTGCTGCTGGACATAAACGACGAGGACAGCGTGCTGCCTCGGATAAACCCCTCGTCCTTCGCTCAGCTCCTCTCGGAAGGCCGCATAGCCGACGGGATGATACCCAAGCTTCAGAACGCCTTCGACGCCCTGCGCAAGGGAGCCGCGAGCATCACGATCAAACACGCCGGCGACCTTCAGCGGGAATCCGCCGGCACTAAGATAAGCCTCTGATGGATAAATATATAGATCTTCTCAAAAGGCTCGTTGCCATCCCTTCCACGAGCTGCGACGAGGCTTCCGTCGCAGACTGCCTGGAGGCTTTTCTGCGCTCGGAGGGTCACGAGGTGCACAGGGTCGTGAACAATCTCTGGGTGGAGACGGAAACTCCTTCCGAGAGACCCTGCATCCTGCTCAATGCCCACATAGATACGGTCAGGCCCGCCGCCGGATGGACCAGAGACCCCTTCGCCGCCACAGTGGAGGGAGACGTCATCTACGGCCTCGGGACCAACGACGACGGAGGGTCCCTTGTGGCCCTTCTTGCCGCATATGACAGACTCGCCTCCGGAGGAAATCTCCCTTACAGACTTGTCTACAGCGCCACCGCCTGCGAGGAGAACTGCGCTCCCGAGGGCATAGAGACGGCTCTTCCGCACTTCGGAAGGATTGACCTGGGCATCATAGGCGAGCCCACGGGGATGGCGGTTGCCGTGGCGGAGCGCGGGCTTATGGTGCTCGACTGCACTGCTCACGGAGTCACGGGACACGCCGCAAGGGAAGAAGGCGTGAACGCCATCTACGAAGCGCTGAAAGATATCGGATGGTTCAGAAATTACAGCTTCCCGAGGGTCTCGGAGCACCTGGGGCCGGTCAAGATGAGCGTGACGATGATACAGGCCGGCACGCAGCACAATGTCGTGCCCGCCGAGTGCAGGTTCACGGTGGACGTGAGGCCCAACGGCGAATACTCCAATCAGGAGATTCTGGACATCATCCGGGGGAGTGTCAGCTGCGATGTGGTCCCGCGCTCGACAAAGCACAACAGCTCGTCGATTGCGATGACCCACCCCGCCGTCAGGCGCGCTCTGGAGATGGGACTTGAGACCTTCGGCTCTCCCACCACCTCCAACCAGACCCGCTGCACGGCGTTTCCCAGCTTCAAAATCGGGCCCGGCGACTCGGCCCGCTCGCACCGGGCGGACGAATATATCCGCCGCTCGGAGATCGCCTCTGCGACGGATATCTATGTGAAGCTGCTTGAAGGGCTTACTTTATAGCCTCGAGCACCTGCGAGCAGATGGCCTTCATTCCGGCCGTGTCCGGATGCCCGAGGCCCTTGCTGATGTCGTGGAGAGACACGCACTTGATGCCATAATGGCGGCAGGCCTGAATCTGGCCTTCGGTAATCTCCCGGCTGAGGTCCGAATTGACGATGTTGACTACATTTGTCCCGGGACACTCCGTCTTGATGCGCTCCAGCATCCGGCAGAACGCGGGCAGGAAACTCTTCAGGTCTTCCTCCGTCCAGTCGGAGTACTTGAGTTCGCCGAGGGGCACGCCGGCCCAGCTGTCGTTGGTGCCGCCGAAGACGAAGAGATAGTCGGGATGCAGGGCGATGCACTCCTCGACCCTTGTCACAAAGGAGAAGGAAGTGGCGTCCGCCCCGTGGTAGCCCGTGTTGCACACCGGGGCGCCGCTGTAGCTGGAGTTGAGCACAAGGTCCACGCCGAGCGAATCGCAGAGCTGGCACCACCAGGTCTGGCGCACTTCCCGGACGTCATTTCCCTCCTTCGCCGAGGTGGAATACCAGCATCTGTACCCCCGGGGAATCTGCCGGGAGAAGGTGGAGTATGAGTCTCCGAGCACAACCGCCGTGGGCTTGGGCTCCACGGGAGCGGCGAGAGATGCCTTGACCGGCCTTGTAATCTGCTTCTTGAGTGGCAGCTCCACGGTGCAGCGCACATCCTCCACGGAGGATGCAAGGCTCAGAGTGTAGGTCCCCGCAGGAGCAATCCAGCTGCGGCAGTCTTCGTGGAAGGAGGCCAGATCGCCGAGAGGGACCTTCAGCTGCACCACCGCGCTCTGTCCGCTCTGCAGCAGGGGAGTCTTGGCATAGGCGCGAAGCTCCCTCAGCGGGGTCTCGAAGCCTTCGGTCTCAGGGGCCGTGGAGTAGAGCTGCACTACGTCCTTGCCGGGTCTGGAGCCCGTGTTGGTGACGGTGACCTGCACTGTCACCGAATCTCCGGTCTTCTTGATGACTTTTGCGTCGGACCAGTCGAAGCTGGTGTACGACAGGCCGTGGCCGAAAGGCCATACGACCTCCTTGTGGCGGGTGTTGAACCAGCGGTAGCCCACCCAGATGTCTTCTTCGTAGAGGGTGTATCCGAGATTGCGCGTGTGTCTTGTGGAGGGGGGAGCATAGGGCTTCACATCCTCCCAGCTGAATTCGTAGTGGACGGGGAAATTGGCCGAAGACGGGTAGTCCTCGTAGCGGAGAGCCCAGGTGGCGGGAAGCTTGCCCGAAGGGTTCACGTCGCCCTTGAGCACGTCGGCGACCGCCCTTCCCCCTTCCTGACCGGGCTGCCAGGCGAGCACGATGGCGTCGGCCTTGTCCTTGAAGGGCCTCACGTCTATCTGGGAGCCCATGTTGAGCACCACCGTGACCTTCTTGTCCTTGGCGTGGAACGCGTCGCACACCGCCCCGATCAAGGACTCTTCGTCCTTTGTGAGAAGGAAATCCCCCTCCGCATAATCCCTGTCCAGGCTCTCGCCGGCATTGCGCGAGATGCACACCACTGCGGCGCTGCAGTCCGAGGCCCTCAGCTCGAGGAACCAGGGGTTGGGCCTCGCCTCGAAGGGCCTCTTGAAGCCGAAGAACCAGTTGCGCCAGGTGGGGGTGTTGGTCTCGCGAAGCTGCACCTGCTCGCTCTCGAGATAACTCCTGTAGTATTCGTCCACGGTGGGGTGCACGCTGATGCCCGCACTCTTCAGGCCGTCCATCAGAGTGACGACGTGAGGCTTGTTGACGTCGGCCGAGCCTGTGCCGTTGGCATACCAGATGTACGAGCCCACACCGAACACGGCCACCGGGCCGTCTCCGCTCAGAGGCAGCGCGCCGCCCTCGTTCTTGAGCAGCACTATGCCTTCGCGGGCGGCCTCGAGGGCGACCTCCGCATCAGAGGCCAGGTCCGGGGCGTATGTGGGCACAAGGCCGTTCTGGCTCGGGGAGCGGAAGATGTAGCGTAGGACGTTGCGAACGTTGCGGTCGAGGTCCGCCGCAGGGATGCTGCCGTCCCGGACGCCGCTGATTATGTCTTCCACCTGACGGGGGTTTCCGCCCATGAAGAGGTCGTTACCGGCGCGAAGGCAGGCTCCTGTGTTCTCCGGGTCGAACCAGTCTGTCATCACCACTCCCTTCCAACCCCATTCGTCGCGGAGCACTCCCGTAAGAAGAGGCTCGCTGGCGGCGGAGCGGGTGCCGTTGACCCAGTTCAGGGAGCTCATCACGGCCACGGGGTCGCTCTCGCGCACGGCTATCTCGAAGTTCCTTAGGTATATCTCCCGCAGGGCCCTCTCGCTCAGGCGGGCGTCGTTGGCCACGCGGGCGGTCTGCTGGCTGTTGGCGGCGAAATGCTTGATTGTGGCTCCGACCCCCCTGGACTGCATCCCCAGGACCATCTGCGCGGCGGTGTGTCCGGCCAGATACGGGTCTTCCGAGTAGTACTCGAAGTTCCTGCCGCACAGGGGGTTGCGCTGGATGTTGAGGGAGGGGGCGAGAAGCAGGTCGCAGCCGTATGCATTCATCTCGTCGCCGATGCACTCGCCCACGCGGGCGACGATGCCGTCGTTCCAGGTGGCGGCAAGAAGGCAGGCGGACGGGAATCCGGTGCAGTAGTAGCGCTCGTCGGGGTAGCCTTTGCGCAGGGTGTCCATCCTCAGGCCCGTGGGACCGTCGTTCATCGTCGTCATCCCTATTCCGAGGCTCTCCACGCCGTGGGTCCTTCCGGCGGAGGAAATGATGTTGGAGGGGCCGCCTTCTTCCCAGACCCCCACCAGCAGGGCCGCTTTCTGCTCGAGGGTCATCGCCTTGACGGCCTTCTCTATCCTGGTTTCGAGTACATTGTCACGCGCCTGCCCGCTCGCGGCGAAGAGTAGCAGAACTGCAGTCAGGAGTGTAAATCTTTTCATAGGGACAAATTTAGTTTATTTTTCGGCGAAAAAATGTTAATTTTGTAAAATTAAAAAGACAATGGCTACTCTCTGGAACAAAGGTACCTGCGCCACCGATGCCGTGGAAGCGTTCACCGTGGGCAACGACAGGATTCTCGACCTCAAGCTTGCAAGATATGACGTGATGGGTTCCAAGGCCCACATCAAGATGCTCCGGTCCATCGGCCTGTTGAGCCCGGAAGAATTGTCTTCCCTCACCAGCGCCCTCGACGAGATTGCCGCCAGCATCGAAGAGGGATCTTTTGTGCTCGAGCCGGACGTGGAGGACATCCACTCGCAGGTGGAGCTCCTGCTCACCCGCAAGCTCGGGGACGTGGGCAAGAAGATACACTCCGGACGCAGCCGCAACGACCAGGTACTCGTGGACGTCAAGCTCTTCCTGCGCGATGAGCTGAGGGTCGTAAGGGACGAGGTTCTGAGCCTGTTCGAGGAGCTCCAGGGCCTCAGCGAGAAGCACAAGAGCGTGATTCTTCCCGGCTACACCCACGCCCAGATAGCGATGCCCTCGTCCTTCGGGATGTGGTTCGGCGC
>R03__coassemble_1230_pt1 | contig 12282 bp, 17 predicted proteins | sample R03__metabat2_high_PE_033 | metagenome-assembled genome bin R03 | reverse complement strand
TGTTCAACAAGATCGAGCACACGAGGAACCCGATTGTTTCTCAGTTCGACATTCTATTGGAGCAGAGTATGATTACCGTCGATTTATTGCTTGGCCGTCCTAAGGTGGATTTGGCAACCGGCAAGCAAAAGAAAGGAGGCGATGCTGTAAGTTTTAAAATCAAGAAAAGCGCTGCCGGACTTCTCTTCCCTGAAACGGTAACATATCTTTTCAAGGACTAAAAAAATCTCCACTCAGAGGAAACTCGGAACAGAAAAGTTTACCGATGGACGCATCCAAATCAAAATTCTACCAGTATCTTCTCACCCTCAAGAAGATTGAGATAGACGACGTTAGGGTCATCTTCGACTGCGACGTGGATACCCGCCTCAAAAAGCAGGAATTCGCCCTCGCTGTGGCTGATTATATACTCAACGAATCCGAGTACTGGATGCGTAAGCTCCCCACAACCGAAATCCAGTATATAGACCAGATACTTCAGGCCGGCCCAGGCAAGAAGGTTGACATGGGCTTTCTCCCTTACGAATCCATTCTGGAAGAATACAAGATGGTTGAAGCCGAATACGACGAGTACGACAATTGTTTCTACTCCGTCGATGAGTCGATGTACAATGCTTTCAAGTACGGAATCGATAATGCCAAGGCTTTCCTGATGGCAAAGGACTGCATTCCCTATGAGGCCATTGTACGCGGAGTATTGAACCTGTATGGAGTCATCCCCTGCGAGAAGATGTGGGACCTTCTAAGAAGCGCAGAGCCACTGATTTCCGCACAGACAGGATATTACAGCCCGCAACCGAGTTGGTATATCTACATATCGGAAGCCCTTCTTCTGCACAACTACGTTTGCTCTTACAATGGCACGGAGTATTTCTTCAATCCCACCATCGAGGACCACGACTACTTCATCAGGGAGCAACTTTCAAGAAAAGACCTTGAGTACAAGGAGTTCCCAATAGAGCAACTGCAAGATGCCGGAGGCGACCCTCCGTTCTGTATGGCGGGATCGGATTTTCCGCAGAGTAAAGCTATGATGAAGGAATTCCGCAAACACGTGGAAAACTTCGATGAGGTAGTTGATTACGACAATATGTACTGTCTCGCCCAGAACGGAATCAAGGGAATCATTGATATGGTTACGGAAGAACTTGAATTCCCCTCACTGGATGCCGTCAACAAATTTATCGGCCTTGTGAATGACTTCTCGAACCACATTCCACATTGGACCTTGAAGGGATGGTCGCCTAACGAAGTGTTCCAGAAGTTCGAGAAACCATCGCTCAATCCTCTCCCGAAGTCAACAGCAGGCAGCCCTATAGATGCCCTGTTCAGGTTCTCCGAGGCCATCAAGAAAGTCGGGCGCAATGACCCATGCCCCTGCGGAAGCGGCAAAAAATACAAGGAATGTCACGGTAAATACCAAAGCTAGCTATGCCCATCCCCACCTTCTACCACGGCACTGATGCCGTTCAGAGGATTGATTCTGAAAATCACTACTACATTGTCAGGATGAATGGTGAGGATTATAGGGTAAAACAATATCCATTTCAGTATTGCCTCCGGAAACCTGAAAAGACAACCTGTATCATGCCGTATGTCTTCACTGTATCCAAACTTCTGCGGAACGACGGCGAGACAATCAATGTCTTTTGAAAGACGAATACGGCTTCTCCTTTATCTATGGGCGGCAGAGCGCCCTCAAAGCAGAGGGTGTTGAACTTATCGTAGGTTCGCTGTATGAATGCGAGGTCGGGAATCATATCTTCAGCATCGCTTCACACCCCTCCAGTATGTCCTGAAAGGTCTGTTCGAAATCTCCGGTGTACCACGGGTCCGCCACATCGCGTCCGCTGCCGGTATAGGACATCATAAGGTGGATCTTCTTCTCCGGATCGTCAAGGATGATTCTGCGAAGCCACCTCAGGTTGCCGTGGCATATGAAGAGGATGCGGGGCATCAGTCGACGAACCTGATTTTGGATGCGTCACGCGGTTTTGCCTCGGGAGCCTCATCGGGATAACCGACGGCTATCACTACCCGCAACTTGTATCCTTCGCTGAATCCAAGTTTGTCAAGATAGGGCTTTGCCGCCTCGTTGCCATTTAAAAACATCGCCGGGCCGCCCATTATGCAGGTCCCTAGGCCAAGAGACTGAGCGGCGAGACAGATGTTCTCGCTCATAAGACCGACGTTCTGCAGATACATCCCGTCCGGGTCCTCAGCGGGACTGGCAATGAAGATGGCCGAGGTGGCATTGCGGAAGCCGTTGCGGAACTTCGGCTCATCGGTATTGACAAAAAGCGGCATATCCTTCTTCATCAGTAAAGTCACAGCATCGAAGTACTCTTTGCTGTCCACGATGCGCACCTCCCAATCCTGCCTGTTCATCGCGTTGGGTGCATTGATACCGCACTGGGCAATCTTTTGAAGTTCCTCCCTCTCAACGGGAGTGTCCGTGTAATGTCTGATGGAGCGGCGCGCCATAATGGCTCCGATTACGGGATTTTCCATACTGTCAGTCTGTTTTGGGGCGCAGCATACAAGGGAAAATGCTGCGGCAATAAGTATTAATATGCGTTTCATTTTATTTAAGGATTTGTGCAGATGCCGGCTCAGCCATCGCTTTGAGTGCTTGTTCTTTCATGACAGTTGTAATTTTATACAGTACAAATTTAACACTTTTGCCGAAGATTGAGTAAATTTGCAATTACACAATATAACTCACATGAAAGCAACCAACAAATTTATGCAGATTGCCATTGATGAAGCGTCCAACGGAATACACGCTGGCCACGGCGGTCCGTTCGGAAGCGTTATCGTCAAGGACGGTAAAATAGTAGGCAAAGGCCATAACCGCGTTGTAGGCAACAATGACCCCACCTGTCACGGCGAAATCGCAGCAATCCGCGATGCCTGCGCTAATATCGACAGTTTCGACCTGTCCGGCTGCGCAATCTACACTACAGGAGAGCCCTGCCATATGTGCCTGTGCGCCTGCATGTGGGCAAATATCAGCAGAATTTACTACGGATGCACGATAGCAGACAATGAGGATATAGGTTTCAGAGACGAGAAGTTCGACAAGGTTTTCGGCGGAAGGGAAAAACTGGGCGATTATCTTGTTTGCGTTGATCGCGAGGCGTGCCTTGAACTTTTCAATGAATATCAGAACATTTCACACACTCATTATTGAAAACGCTATGCTGAAACGCATCACAACTAGTACAAGGCGGGTGCGCCGGATGGGTTAAACGCACCTTGTGGAGTGATTCTCAGAAGGAATATTCCACTCCGCCGACAATCGAACGTCCCGGCATCGGGTAGCCCGTAACGGTCTCGTAACGGCAGTCCGCGATGTTGCGGCAGGAAAGCTTCAGAGCCAGATTCTTATCACCCGCCATACGGAATTCTTTGACAGCGGTAAGGTCAAGTGTATTGTAGTCAGGCATATCGCCATAAGAGTCCTTGCGGCCACAGCGAAGATTCCACAGTGCCGCAAGCGACCATCCTTTGAATGACACATCAGAGGCGACCAGGGCGGAGTGCTTTGCAAGATACGGCACGTCTTCGGCGTTCTGGAAAGAATATCTGGCGCTTAGCGATGCCCTCCAGGGGTCGGCTTCATAGGCTATGGCGGCTTCTGCATCCAGCCCCGTGCAAAGCACTTCGCCTATATTGTAGGGCAGCCAGAGCGACGGATTTTCTTCTGACGGGGCAGACACAATCTTGTCCCTCAGATAGTTGCAGAAAGCGTCTATCTTGGATTTCAGAGCCCAGTGAGCGCCGAATGAGCGGGTGTACTCGACTCCAAGATCCGTCAGGAAGGCATCCTCCGGCCGCAGTTCGGGGTTCCCGTATCCGGGATAATAGAGTTCGTTGAAAGTCGGCGCGCGAAAGGCTCTGCGGGCAAATCCCAGGATGTCAAATCCTTCAAAAGCATTGAATCTGAAGTCTGCAGAAGGAGAAACGACATTCTTCGGAGCGGCACCGTTGTCGTATGTGCCCTCCCACTGGAGCGTAATGTCTGCCTTGAAACGCGGAAGCTTGAATGACGCCCCGGCAATTGCCGTGACTGAGGTGCGGGATGCATCATAATAAGATGAGCAAAGGCAGTCCTGTTCCAATTCCGCCACGACGCTGACCTCGAGCCACTGCAGTACGTGGAATTTGTGTGAGGAATTGAGCTGAAATTCCATCTGGACATAGTCGCTGTCGCCCCATTCGCTCCTGTATTGCAGAGCATCAACTGCCGCCTTGACACTTGCATTCATTTCGTAAAGAAAGCCGAAGCGCTTGCGCGCAAACCCCTGCACGAAGGCATTGCGGTCTTTCTGGCGGTCAGATGACGGATAGTCGATGGAGCCCGGCGAGCCTCGGTCGGAGCCGTTGTAATAGAGTTTTGCAGTCCACTCGCCGCCGTCCATTATGCCGAAGGCGTCGAGTCCCGCTCGTATCTGCGCTATGTCGTTGTTTTCACGCCGCCGGCCCTCGCCGTAGCCGAAATCGCCCTTGCTTATGGTTCCGGCAGCGCTCGCGCTGAGGCTGAGAGAGTCTGATATCTTGAAATCCACACGCCCGTAAGGCAGAAGGGTGCCGAATGAGCCACCGCCGAGGGACACTTTCCCTGCAATGCTGCGGCCTCGGAATCCGGGTCTGCGCGTAGTGAAATTCACGCTGTTCTGGGCGTAATCGACAATAGCGGCGCCGAAATTCTCCAGCCCCAGCATCCCGAGGTCGGACTGTCCCGTCTGGACGCTTCCCACCTTGATTCCGTCTATGCGGATTGTCGTGTGGGGGCTGCCGAGCCCCCGAAGATTCACCGATTTGAGCCCCGCGAGGCCGCCGTAATCGGCAAGGACCAGTCCAGGACTATGGGAGAGAAGTTCGGAGAGCGAATTTGTGTTTCGGATGCGGATTGTGTCGGTCCTTGAAACCGAGATTCCCTGACCGGCCGTTACGACGGCGGTCTGAAGGGTGTCGGGAGCGTCAGCAAGGAGCGTCGCCGAAAGCAGGATTGCTGCCAGATACATTGCTATGTGCGTTTAACGCCCGGCTTGTCCCCGATCTCGCGTGATTAAACTTGACCGGGTCAGGAACCATTGCGTTTCCTCGGCATACATCTTTTCGAATATTCCGCGAAGCATGGGCTCGTCCTTGATAATGGCGCGGAGTTCACGCAGCCGCATCACATTCGGGGATTCCGGAATCCAGAGCCGGAGGTATCCCCCTTCAGCATACTTTTCGTGAAGATGCTCGAGAGTTCTCTTCCAATGGCCATCCTTGTCCTTCTCGGGATAGTGTTTGAGCCCGTATTGGATTGTCCTGCGAATGACTGTTTCGGGGACTATCTGACGGTCTGCTTCTGCGATTATCTTCCCGTAGATACTGCGGGGTTCATTCCCGGAAGAAGCCCTGTGGTCTTCAGCGGCCTGCGCGATAATCTCGATCTCGTCTTCCGTGAACCAACGGCGTAGATTCCGGTCGGAACGGATAATCCGCCCGGAGGCCAGATGATGCGTCTGTCTGTCTTCACAAAGGCCGGTATCGTGGTAGGCGGCCGCAGTATAGACAATCCTCGGGTCCAGATTATAATACTCCAGCAGAAAGACCGCCTGATTGATGACGGCGTTCACGTGATCCCTGCGGTGCCCCTTGTCAAAAGAGTCGTAGCGGGGAATGATTTCTTTCTCGATGTATTCCCGCAGATCCGAAGAGATTTTCTTGGCAATCTTAGAATCCATATCGCGAAGTTAATTATTTTTCCGACCGCTACAACAGCAGACTCTCCGAATCCTCGAACCTGGAAACCCGTTTGAGAAAGAAGCCGCTACGCTCTTGAACTCCGATGGATTCGGATTTCCCCTGCGACGATTGCGATAAGCAGAACCAGTAGTATGGCAGGTTCTGCGAACATGAAGAAGTGAGCTTTACCCGTAGTAAGTGCTACACAGGTGGAGCATAGGATTATCAGAGTCAGACAACAGACGGCGATATCTACATTGGCGCACCTGATGCCTCTGGCATCATCCAATTTCGGGAGCAGTTTGAAAAACAGGGCGCTTACGATGTAAATTCCTATGGCAAGAGCTAGGCTCACCAGAGGATATAGAAACAGCCTCGTGTATGGCATAGTATCCGCATAGCTTCCGTCAAGCGATATATGCAGCGGAAGTTCTGAAGGCAGAGCCCTTCTGCAGAAAAGCACAAGAGCGAAATTCACCAGTATGATAAATGAGGACAGTATCCAGAGCCGGTTTCTCATATTCAATATCGATCTACAACTTGTAGTCAAGAACCAATCGTTTCATCTTCGTTTTACTTACGGATATGACAAAATTGCTATTAAGAGCATCCGGGATTCCAGATCACGGACTACTCACCTCAATTTGAACACAAATGTACAAAAAATCTTCATCTGCGGCAAGGGCAAAATCTATTTGATTTATAAAATAATGCCTATAAATTTGTATCTGTAAAACAATTAAAACAACTGACACCATGGCAACAAAGTACGCCGGCACCCAGACCGAGAAAAACCTGGAAGCAGCATTCGCTGGAGAGTCTCAGGCTCGTAACAAATACACTTATTTCGCATCCAAGGCCAAGAAGGAGGGATACGAGCAGATTGCAGCCCTCTTCCTGGAGACCGCAGACAATGAGAAGGAGCACGCAAAACTCTGGTTCAAGGAATTGAACGGAATCGGCGACACCGCGCAGAACCTCGCCGCAGCGGCCGAAGGCGAGAACTACGAGTGGACAGATATGTATGAGGGCTTCGCCAAGACAGCCGAGCAGGAAGGCTTCCCCGAGCTCGCCGCCAAGTTCCGCGGCGTGGCCGCCATCGAGAAGCGCCACGAGGAGCGCTACCGTGCCCTCCTGAAGAACGTCGAGACAGCTCAGGTCTTCGAGAAGTCTGAAGTCAAGGTGTGGGAATGTCGCAACTGCGGACACATCGTAGTAGGCACCAAGGCTCCCGAAGTCTGCCCCGTCTGCGCCCATCCAAGAGCCTACTTCGAGCTTCACAAGGAAAATTTCTAAATTTCTCGCATCAGAAAACGGTTCATCCTCAAGCTTGATGAAAGCAATATCCCTATTTCTCCCAATTATTGTGGCCACATCATGCGCAAACACGAGCTATACCGGCTCCGTCCCCCAAGCAGACCTTGCCCAGGACTGCATCGATCTGCAAGAGGACGGGGGGCCGGCAAACTCGCATATGACAGGAGCCTACACAGACCAAAGGGAACCGAGCGACGAAGAAATGGCAATCTTCCGCAAGGTGACAGGCGAAGGCGATATGGTCTTCACTCCCCTTTCCGTGTCCAGCCAAGTGGTGGCCGGTCTGAATTACAAATTCTGGTGCCGCTATGAAGACGAAACACACGGGACTTATGGTCACTGCTGGGTTGTCATCTACAGGGACCTGCAAGGCAATGTCACTCTTACGAGCATCAATCCTCTATAAAATCACCGCCGCTGTCATTGGCTATCAGAGTGATGATATCAGAATCCTTGGTGTACCTTTCATCAAGACTTCCGGCTGCGACAGAACCCTTGGTAAGGCTTTCGCTGTCCTCCTTCACTCTTTTGAAGAATTGCAGCAAGGCCCGGGCGGCCTCGAACACAGACCTGTCTTGATAAATTTGTTCACCGTCTTCATTGATGTAAACGGGCGGCGTCAGCAGCATGGTTCTATGCTTGCTGAAGGCTATGGCGCAATGAGAACTGGGAAGCTCGCGCGGCAGGATGAAATTCCAGCCCGAAGTGTCACGCATCACCTTCAGCTGCTCGATATCGGGTTGGCTTATAATGATGGCCTTCCCTTTTTCGTATGCCTCCAACAAGGCATCCATATTCGCTTTGACGACCGAATGGTGAAGCACGAGCACTGTGGCGGAAGACGGATCGTCCGTCAAGAGATTCGCTGCACGTGCTCGAATCCACAATTCGTCCTCGCTGTCCATACCGCCCAGATAGGCGACTTGGTCCTGGAACTGCTCACCGTCAAAGCCTATAACCAGGCCGGCCTGATTAAAATAATCAGTCGTAGTTGACATGTCGTCGCTTTTTGAGCACGACCATATCAGTACGATAGTACTGATCCTCAATTCCGCAAACTTCCAAAAAATTATCAATGCCTCAGGTGCACCTTCCAGGTAGTACCTAACTTCAGATAGAGAGGCGACAATGTATATGCGACGGATGCAGTGCCATTGTCAACAGCCTTGCAGCACATACCGAATACTCGCAGATCGGGCGACCCCGTAGGGAACCAGCACAGCCCGCCGCCGATGGTCCAGTTGTCGGCTCCGTCGGGGAGCACGAGGTCTATGCCCACACCGGAGTTGCGGTCATAAGTGCCCTTGAACTGCAGTTCGAGCTTGTCCGATACACGGAAGCTGTATTTGAGTACTACGCTGAAGTCCGGAGCCGTCTTGCAGAGGCGGGCTTGCATTGCGACCAGACCTCTTTCCATAAAATCTATGTCGAGAGTCTGCCTTCTACCAATCAAAAATCTGTTGCCGAGAGACAGGTAGTCTATGCAGTTCCAGTCAAGATCCTGCTGGAAGACATTGACAGACCAGATGGTCTCCCACTTCGGGAGCACCCTGCCATTCCACATAAGACTAAAACCATAAAGATCGTTGGGTCTGCCGCCCAAGCCGCAGTACGGACTTTGGCTTATCTGGAAAGAAAGTTTCTGACGGTCATTAAATTTGTATGCAGCACTCGCGGACAGAAGGTAGGCGTTGATGGCATTGGAATGGTCGCAAAACCAATATTCGTCAATCGGAGTCGAATCGACCTCGTATCCGCCCAAAGCTACGGCGCCCTTGCCGGCCGTGAATTCCAGATTGCCGGCAGAGTATGCGAGCATAGCAAAATCGATGCTGTCGAAAAAGCTGCGACCGTCAAAAGTCCTTTCGGTCAATCTCTGCCGATAGAAGTAATGCAAGCCTTCGGACAGATCGCCGAATATTCTGACATTGCCCATACTTGCGTGGAATCCGCTAGCATCGTGGTCAACTCCTCCCGAGACAGTGGAGACATTGTCTATTTCCATCCTTATCTCGAGATCGACATTGAATGTAGATTGGGCGCAGAGCGCCGCCTGTGACATCACGAGGGCTACGGCAAGAGCTGGAATTCGTCTCATAACAAGATTCCGGACAAGAATATGGAAATGATGGCGACAGGAGCAACGTATCTGATAAGGGACTCGAGGACACGGTAAGCAGCATTCTTACGAGGAGTGAGATTGTCTCCGAGGAGCTCCTGCTTCTTGTCCTCACGTTTCATCTTCCATCCTACGAAGAGCACAAGCACCAATCCGCAGAACGGCATCAGATAATTGCCTATAATATAATCGAAGGCATCAAATATACCGAGATCGCCGAGATGGATATGAGCGAGCGGCCCGAAAGAGAGGGCACATACTGATCCGACAACAAGTGATGAGACAAGGACGACGATGCATGCCTTGCGCCTGGACATCCCACGACTCTCTATGAGCCAACCAACCGGCACCTCGAAGAGAGACATTGACGAGGTGAGCGCCGCCAAAAGCACGGCAAAAAAGAAAATCACAGCCACAATGCTTCCCATTGGCATCATCGTGAAGACGATAGGGAGGGTCTTGAACACAAGCCCTGTCCCCTGCCCCGTAGGCATATTGAAGGCAAACAGAGCGGGGATTATAGCTACAGCGGCGATAAGCGCAAACACGAAATCGGCACATATCGTACTGGCAGCAGACTTCACAAGATCGGCCTTCCGGGGAAGATATGACGAATATGTTATCATTATACCCATCCCGACCGAGAGCGAATAGAACGCCTGCCCCATCGCCCTGAGGAACACCTCGGGAGTAATCTTGGAGAAATCAGGCTTGAACAGATACGACACGCCGTCCTTCGCGCCGGGCAGGGTGACGGTACGGACCGCAATCACTATCATTATGGCAAACAGTAGCGGCATCATCACCTTGGAGCATTTCTCGATGCCTTTTTCGACGCCGAACAGGATGACGACAAAGGTCAGGAAAAGGAATGCAGCAGTGCATATGAGTGGCAATGAAGGCGAGCTGACAAATGCTCCGAATCCATTCTCGATACAGACAGAATCGGAGCCCGCCACGAACTCTCCGGCAATGGACTTCACCAGATATCCCAGTGTCCAGCCACCGATGACAATATAATAGCACAATGTGCTGAAGGGGATGAACACGGCGAGGACACCATAATGCTTCCAGGGGTTCTGCGGGCACAACTTCCCTACAGCGCTGAATGCGCCACACCTGCTCCTGCGACCAACTATGAATTCGGACAGCATTATAGGCATCGAAACAAGTACCATACAGAGGATATATATCAGCACGAAAGCTGCGCCACCATATTCTCCGACCATATAAGGGAAACGCCATATATTTCCCAGCCCGACAGCCGACCCGGCAAGTGCGAGGATCGAGCCGAAATTGCTTTTGAATTTCCCTTCTGACATAGACAATTGCTTAAAAGGCTACAAATTTAACACATTTGAGGGAATATCAAAGACAACTCTCCCGCCACGCTTATAAGAATTATATCCGGAAGGATATAATAACTGCTCATATAATAAATTTATACCCTATGTGGTATTATTTCAAAAATAATACATATATTTGCACCCGAAAGGATATAAAGAATATGAATCAAACAGATTTGTCACGAACCGTAAAGGAATTGCGCAAGCAAAACGGCCTCACGCAGGAGAGCGCTGCCGAGTATGCGAGCGTAGGATTGAAATTTATTCGCGAACTGGAACAGGGGAAGCCCACTGTCAGAATGGATAAGGTTAACCAATTACTTGCCTTGTTCAATTACGAACTGGTGGCAATGCCAATCAAACGCAGGAAATGAGACAGGCGGAAATATACTACAAGACAATGAAGGCCGGAGTGCTTACAGAGGTCGACGATGACGAAGATGTATATCACTTCAAGTACTACGAAGAGTACCTCAAATCTGCTGAGGCCGAGCCTATATGCCTCACAATGCCACTTAGAGAGGAAGAATACAGAAGCCAGAGCCTGCTGCCTTTCTTTGATGGCCTTATCCCGGAGGGCTGGATCCTGGACGTCGCCCTGCGCAATACTGACATCTCAATACTCGACAGGATGGGGCTTCTGCTGCTTTGCTGCAAGGATTGTATCGGAGCGGTGAGCATAGTCAAAATATAGCGTAAGATGGAAAAAGAACTGAGGAAATTTTTCGGAACGCAGGACGTTCCGGTCTTTGACTATGACAGAGCGGATTTGGATTCGCTCGCGCTTTCACTCATCAAAGCGCAGACTACAATTACCGGCGTGCAGCCCAAACTCTCGCTGCACATTGAGAAGCACGCCGGCGGCAGCCGCCTTACCATTGTAGGGCTTCAGGGCGACTATATTTTCAAGCCGCAGTGCGAGCAGTTCAGACAACTTCCAGAAAACGAATATCTGACGATGACTCTTGCGAATATAGCAGGAATAGCCACGGTCCCATTCTGCCTGATTCAAGCCCGCGACCTGTCATACGGATACATCACAAAACGCATCGACCGGAAGGAAAACGGGGAGAAAGTGCGTATGGAGGACCTATGTCAGCTCACGCAGAGAATGACCGAGCACAAATACAATTGTTCATATGAGCAGGTGGCAAGAACAATTGCTCAATACTCCGGTGTCCCGAAACTTGATGTAATCCTGTTTTTCCGTCTTCTGATATTCTGCTTCCTTACCGGGAACAACGACATGCACTTGAAGAACTTCTCTCTTTACGAGAATAACCTAGGACAGATCCGCCTCTCCCCCGCTTACGACCTGATAAATGTCGCTATCGTCAATCCCGCAGATGACGAACAGCTGGCTCTGAGCCTGAACGGGAAGAAGAAGGGAATCGTCGGGTCAGACTTCATCGCCGCGGCAGCAAAATCCGGAATCGGAGAAAAGACCGTCCGCAAGATTATCGCGGAGCTTGTTGGTCTGCTGCCGAAGTTCGAGTCTGCGATAACATCTTCGATGCTTTCTGAGGACCTCAAGTCCGATTACACACGCATTCTGAAAACAAGGCAGGCGGCAGCTGCGCGATAATCAGTCAAATTTTTTGCACACTACGCGACTGAGTCGCGTAGTGTGCAAAAAACCCGCCCGGGAAACTAAAATTGTCAATCAGTCGTTACAAAGCCCTGACGGCACGAACCCAGTATTCAAGTGTCTTCCTGTGGGAGTTGAGAGGCTGATGATCTTTAGCTTCACCGAAGTGG
>R03__coassemble_1123_pt1 | contig 13160 bp, 10 predicted proteins | sample R03__metabat2_high_PE_033 | metagenome-assembled genome bin R03 | reverse complement strand
GCTACACCCACGCCCAGATAGCGATGCCCTCGTCCTTCGGGATGTGGTTCGGCGCCTACGCCGAGGCCCTGACTAGCGATATGGAGATGCTCCGCGGAGCCTACAGGGTGATCAACCGCAACCCTCTCGGCTCGTCCGCGGGCTACGGCAACTCCTTCCCTCTGGACAGGGAGATGACTACGGCCCTTCTGGGCTTCGCCACTCCGGACTACAACAGTGTCGCCGCCCAGATGAGCCGCGGCAAGGGGGAGAAGTGCGTCGCCGCCGCCCTCGGCTGCGTCGCGCTCACGCTCAACAAATTCGCCGCGGACTGCTGCCAGTATATGTGTCCCAACTTCGGCTTCATCCACTTCCCGGACAGCCTGACCACAGGCTCCAGCATCATGCCCCACAAGAAGAATCCCGACGTGTGGGAGCTGGTGAGGGGCAAGTGCAACAGGATTCTGAGCGTGGAGAACGAAATCAATCTTCTGTGCAGCAACATGCCGCACGGCTACCACCGCGAGTATCAGCTCCTCAAGGACATACTCTTCCCCGCGCTGGAGCTTATGCACGACTGCCTCCGCATAACGCAGTATATGCTCGGCTACATCGAGGTCAACGACCACATCCTCGACTCGGACCTCTATAAATATATGTTCACCGTGGAGGAGGTCAACCGCCGCACGCTCGAAGGCAAGCCCTTCCGCGAGGCCTACAGGGAAGTGGGCGTCGAGGTGAACGAGGGCCGTTTCTGCTACGACGGCAAGGCCGCCGCGGGCCTCAAGGTCGAAGACCTCGCCCACACCCACACGGGAAGCATCGGCAATCTGTGTAACGACAAAGTGGCCGCCCTTATGAGGGCCGCCTCCGATTGGGAATAAAACAAACAAGACATATGCACAACATCCACAAAGTCATAGTGCTCGGAAGCGGAGCGCTCAAGATAGGACAGGCCGGAGAATTCGACTACAGCGGCTCCCAGGCCTTGAAAGCCCTGCGTGAAGAAGGCATCAGCACGGTGCTCGTCAATCCCAACATCGCCACGGTCCAGACCGGGGAAGGCATCGCGGACAAGGTCTATTTCCTGCCCGTGACCCCGAGCTTTGTGCAGAAGGTGATCCTGAAGGAGAAGCCGGACGGCATCCTGCTCGCTTTCGGAGGGCAGACCGCCCTCAACTGCGGAGTCGCGCTGCACGAGAGCGGATTTCTCGCCTCCCACGGCGTGAAGGTGCTGGGAACCCCGGTGCAGGCCATAGAGGACACGGAAGACCGCGACCTCTTCGTCAAGAGGCTGGACGAGATAGATGTCAAGACAATACGCTCCCACGCCGCTTCCTGTCTGGAAGAGGCCAAGGCGTCGGCCGCCGAGGTGGGATATCCCGTGATCATACGCGCCGCCTATGCCCTCGGAGGTCTGGGCTCCGGCTTCTGCGACAACGAGGAGGAACTTGTGGCCACCGCCACCAAGGCGTTCTCCTTCTCCCCGCAGGTGCTCGTGGAGAAGTCTCTCAAGGGCTGGAAGGAGATTGAGTTCGAGGTGGTGCGCGACAAATATGACAAGTGCCTCACAATCTGCGATATGGAGAACTTCGACCCTCTCGGCATCCACACCGGTGAGAGCATAGTGGTGGCCCCCACGCAGAGCCTCACGCAGCAGGAGCTGGACTATCTCCACGCCCTGTCCGTGAAGATTGTGCGGCATCTGGGCATAGTGGGCGAGTGCAACGTGCAGTTCGCCTTCAGCCCCGACGGGTCCATGGACTACCGCGTCATCGAGGTCAACGCACGCCTGAGCCGCTCTTCCGCTCTGGCATCGAAGGCCACCGGCTATCCTCTCGCCTTCGTGGCGGCCAAGATAGGCCTCGGCTACGGCCTGCACGAGATTCCCGGCGCCGACAAGACCCCCGAGGTGGACTATGTGGTCTGCAAGATTCCCCGCTGGGATCTGGCGAAGTTCCGCGGCGTCTCCCGCGAGATAGGCACGAGCATGAAGAGCGTGGGGGAGGTGATGGCAATCGGCGCCAGCTTCGAGGAGACCATCCAGAAGGGCCTGCGTATGATAGGGCAGGGCGCCAACGGATTTGTGTGCAACAAGCCTTTCGGCTCCGAAGAGCTCGACCACGCCCTCTCGCACCCCACCGACTCGCGCATATTCGCCATCGCGGCGGCCTTCGAGGCGGGCTACAGCGTGGAGCGTATCTATGAGCTCACCAAGATCAACCCCTGGTTCCTCGAGAAGCTCTCCAACATAGAGGCCACCTACCGCGAGCTGGAAGCCTGCGGAAGCCTGCAGGATGTGGGGGCCGCTCTCTTCCGGAAGGCCAAGAGGCAGGGATTCTCCGACTCTCAGATTGCGCGGATCTTCCATCTTGGAGAAGCCGTCGTGCGCGAGAGGCGTCTGGAGCTGGGACTGCACCCCTTCGTGCGCCAGATACGCACCCTCTCCCAGGCCGAGGGACAGGAATCCAATTATCTCTATCTCACCTACGGCGCAGACGGCCACAAGGTGGGCTTCAGCAGCGGCGAGCACACCGCCATCGTGCTCGGAAGCGGAGCATACCGCATAGGCAGCAGCGTGGAGTTCGACTGGTGCGGCGTGAACGCCATCCAGACTCTGAAGAGCAGCGGCTACAAGGCCGTGATGATCAACTGCAACCCTGAGACCGTCTCGACCGACTACGACACTTCCGACCGCCTGTACTTCGACGAGCTGAGCGCGGAGACCGTGATGGACATCTGCTCCTTCGAGAACCCCTACGGAGTCATCGTGAGCGTGGGCGGCCAGATTCCCAACAACCTGGCCCTCCCTCTCAGCAAGGCCGGAATCACCCTTCTGGGCACTTCCGCCACCGATATCGACCGCGCCGAGGACAGGCGCAAGTTCTCCTCCGTGGTGGACAAGCTGGGCATAGACCAGCCTATGTGGAACGAGCTCACCACGCTCGAGGACGTGGACGGGTTCGTGGCCAAAGTCGGCTTCCCCGTGCTCGTGCGTCCTTCCTATGTGCTGTCCGGAGCGGCCATGAACGTCTGCTACAGCATCGAGGAGCTCCACAAGTTTCTGGAGCTCGCCGTGGAGGTGTCCGAGGAGCATCCGGTGGTGGTCAGCTCGTTCATCCAGCGCAGCAAGGAGCTCGAGTTCGACGCCGTGGCCGACGGAGGAAGAGTGCTCGCTTATGCGATTTCCGAGCACGTGGAGTTCGCGGGAGTGCACTCCGGAGACGCCACAATCCAGTTCCCGCCCCAGAAACTCTACGGGGTCACCGCCGCCCGCATCCGCAAGATAGCGGAGAAGATCGCCCGGGAGCTGCGCATCACCGGACCCTTCAACATCCAGTTCCTCGCCTCGAGCGGCTACGTGAAGGTCATCGAGTGCAACCTCAGGGCTTCCAGAAGCTTCCCCTTCGTGTCCAAGATACTGAAAATCAATCTCATCGAGCTTGCCACCCGGTGTATGCTCGGCGAGCATCCCGCGAAGCTCGACTACGACGCGTTCGAGCTCGAGTACGTGGGCGTCAAGGCTTCCCAGTTCTCCTTCTCGCGCCTTAATCTGGCGGATCCCGTGCCGGGAGTGGATATGGCTTCCACAGGAGAGGTGGGCTGCATCGGAGACAGCTTCGACGAGGCTCTGCTCAAGTCCATGATTTCCGTGGGCTACGCTCTCCCCGCCAAGGGCAGCGCGGTGCTGGTGTCTTCCGGAGACTCCCTGCAGAAGGCCAAGATGCTCAAGGTCATCAGGATGCTCTCGGAGAACGGATATGAAATCTATGCCACTTCCGGCACCTGGAAGTATTTGTGCGAGAACGACGTGCCTGCAAAGCGCGCCCTCTGGCCCTCCGAGGAGGATGTGGGCGGATTCGACAAGGCGCTCGACCTGATAAGGGACCACAAGGTGAGTCTGGTGGTGAACATACCCAAGAACTTCACTCATCACGAGCTCACCAACGGCTACAAGATACGCCGTGCCTCGATTGATTTCAACGTGCCTCTTATCACCAACGCCCGTCTTGCGACGGCGTTCATCCGTGCCTTCTGTCTGATGGACGAGGATGCGCTGCTCATCAAGAGCTGGGACGAGTACAGGTAGCGCGCCGCCTGCGCGCACTGCACTCTAGCTGTGGCGCAGGGCCAGCTCCTTCTCCAGGTCTTCTATGCTCACGCCCATCTGCTCCATCAGCACAAGCATATGGTAGGCGAGGTCGGAGGCCTCGTAGATGAAGCGGTCGCGCTTGCCCGAGACGGCCTCGATGATGGCCTCGGTGCACTCTTCCCCCACTTTCTTGGAGATGGCCTTGGGCCCTTTGATGAAGAGCCGGCTGGTGTAGGAGCCTTCCGGCATGGCGGCGTGGCGAGCTTGTATCACCCTCTCGAGCGTGCGCACGAAGCCTTCCGTGTCCGGGGTGTCGAAGCAGGAGAGCGTGCCGCGGTGGCAGGTGGGGCCGTGGGGACGGGCCTTTATGAGCAGGGTGTCGGCATCGCAGTCGGAGTACATCTCCACCACGTCGAGGAAATTGCCGCTTGTCTCGCCCTTGGTCCACAGGCGTCCTTTGCCGCGCGAGTAGAAGGTGACCCTGCCCTCGAGGACGGTCTTGTCGAAGGCAGCCTCGTCCATATAGCCGAGCATCAGCACCTTGAGAGTGGTGGAATCCTGGATGATGACGGGAAGGAGCCCGTCGCCGGTCTTGCTGAGGTTGAAGTCGCTGAATTTCATATCATTCTGACGTTTATCCCCCGTCGGGAAAGTTCTTTCTTGAGCTCCGGTACGGGAATCTGCCCGTAGTGGAATATGCTTGCCGCGAGGGCTGCGTCGGCGCGGCCGGCGGTGAGCACTTCGGCTATGTGGTCTATGCTGCCGGCCCCTCCGGAGGCGATGACCGGGATGCTCAGCTCTTCGCTGAGCCGCGCATACTGGGGGCAGGCATAACCCGCCTTGGTGCCGTCGTGGTCCATGGAGGTGAAGAGGATCTCTCCGGCGCCGCGCTCCTGGGCTTCCCTGGCCCAGCTGAAGAGCTCGCGCCCGCTCAGACGAGACCCTCCGTGCGTGGTGACCCTCCACACTCCGTCCAGAAGCTTCGCGTCTATGGCGCACACGCAGAACTGGCTGCCGTACTTGTGCGCGATTTCGCTGATGAGCTCCGGGCGGGAGATTGCGGCGGTGTTGACGGAAATCTTGTCCGCTCCGCTGTCCAGAAGGCGCGAGGCGTCGTCCAGAGTGCTGATGCCTCCGCCCACCGTGAAGGGGATGTTGATGCCGAGGGCGATCTTCTCCACAAGCGAGGTGAACGTGCTCCGCTCCTCGCGCGAGGCGCTGATGTCCAGATAGACAAGCTCGTCGGCCCCTTCTGCGCTGTAGCGCACGCCCATTTCCACGGCGTCCCCCACCTCGCGAAGGCCCTCGAAGTTGATGCCTTTGACAACCTGTCCGCCCTTGACGTCCAGACAGGGAATTATGCGTTTTGCAACTGCCATTGCGTGATTTCTTCCAATGTTATCCTGTGTTCGTAGATTGCCTTGCCCACGATTGCCTTGGGCATCCCGAGGGTGTCCAGCGCCTCAATGTCGCCCATAGCCTGCACCCCGCCGCTTGCGGTGAAGCGGATGGTGGGGAAGTCCTGCATAAGGGCTCTGTAGAGCTCCACGGAGGGGCCCTGCAGCATCCCGTCGCGGGAGATGTCCGTGCATATCACCTCTTCCAGAGAGTCCGGCAGGAACATCCGTATCTGCTCCTCTATGGTAAGGGGCGAGCTTTCCTGCCATCCCCTGACGGCCACTTTGCCGTCCCGGACGTCCGAGCCGAGCAGGATGCGCTCCGGCCCGAAGGCCGCGAGCCATTCCCGGAAAAGCCCGGGCTTGAGCGCCGCCACGCTGCCTGCTATAGCCTGCGTGGCGCCGGCGCTGAAGGCGGAGCGCAGGGCTCCGGAGTCCGACAGCCCGCCGCCCCATTCTATTTCCAGACCGGACTTCGCCGCGCAGCTCTCAAGCACCGGGAGGTTGCGCGGGGCTCCGGCTTTGGCTCCGTCCAGGTCCACCATATGGATGCGCGCCACTCCGCAGTCGGCGTAGCGCAGGGCCATATCCACCGGGGAGGCGTCATAGACCTTCTTCTGCAGGTAGTCGCCCTTTGTCAGGCGCACGCAGCGGCCGTCTATTATGTCTATTGCGGGAATTATCTGTGTCATAGCGAGATGAAGTTGCCGAGGATCTTTTCGCCCACTCCGCCGCTCTTCTCGGGATGGAACTGCGTGCCGTAGAAATTCTCATATTTGAGCGCCGCGCTGAAAAGCTCGTCCCCGTGGCGGCAGGTCGCTATGGTGTCCGTGCAGAGCAGAGGGCGGTAGGAGTGCACGAAATACACGCTGCTCCCCTCGTCCACGCCCTTGAAGAGCTTGCTCTCGAGGTTGCTTATCCGGTTCCATCCCATATGAGGGACTTTCGCCTCCGGGGCGGGGGAGAATCTGGACACGACCGTGTCGAAGAGTTCCAGAGCGTCCACGTCCCCTTCCTCGCAGTGCCTGCACATTATCTGCATCCCCACGCATATGCCCAGCACGGGCTTCCTACGCCCCTTTATGGCTTCCACAAGACCTTTTGCGCGCAGGCTCTGCAGGGCTTGGGCGGCGTTGCCCACTCCGGGCAGAAGCACTTTCGGGGAGGAGGCGATCCTGCCGGGGTCGGCGCTGAATTCATATTCCGCCCCCAGACGCTGCAGGGCGCAGATGACGGAGCGGATGTTGCCGCAGTCGTAGTCAACAATGGTTATCATAGCATTCCTTTGCTTGAGGGCAGGCTGCCGCTGAACACGTCCCTTCTTATGGCCTGACGCAGAGCCCGCGCGAAGGCCTTGAACACCGCCTCCGCGATATGGTGGTTGTTTTCCCCGCGGGCCCGGACGTGGATGTTGCAGCAGGCCGCGTCGCACAGGGACTTGAAGAAGTGCTTGAACATCTCCGTGGGCACGTCGCCCACGTATTCGCGGGTGAAGGTGACGTCCCATTCGAGGCAGCTGCGACCGCCGAAATCGAGCAGCACAAGCGCCGCGCTCTCGTCCATCGGAAGGGCGAATCCGTAGCGCTCCAGGCCCACTTTATCGCCGAGGGCCTGCTTTATCGCCTGCCCGAGCGCGATGGCGATGTCTTCCATCGTGTGGTGCTCGTCCACCTCGAGGTCTCCCTTGCAGACAAGAGAGAGCGAGATGCCGCCGTGGTGGATGAGCTGCGTGAGCATATGGTCAAGGAATTTCAGACCCGTGTCCACGCGGCTCTCTGTCTTGCCGTCGAGGTCGAGGGTGAGGCGGATGTCGGTCTCGGCGGTGGCGCGGTGCACGCAGGCCGTCCGGGAGCTTGAGCGCACCGCCTCCACGGCTTCCCGCCAGCAGGCGGCGGGGGCTGCAGGGTCTATCCGCAGGAAGCGCGCGCCCAGGTTGCAGGCAAGCTGCCTGTCCGTGTCGCGGTCGCCGATGACAAAGCTGGCGGAGAGGTCGTAGGAGCCGTCCATATATTTGCCGAACATCCCCGTGCCGGGCTTGCGGTTCGCTGAATGCTCCTCCGGGAAGGAGGGGTCTATCAGGGAGTCGTCGAAGCTCACGCCTTCGCCCTCCAGGGTGCGCAGCATCTTGCCGTGGGCGGGAAGGAAGGTCTCCAGAGGAAAGGAGGGGGTGCCGAGGCCGTCCTGGTTGGAGGCCAGCACCAGCTCGAAGCCCAGAGCCGCGAGCGCCTTCATCCCGGATATGGCACCTGGGACGAACTCCAGCTTCTCCAGACTGTCCACCTGCTCGTTCTGCGTTATGTCGGGCTCGACAATCAGGGTGCCGTCCCTATCCACGAATATTGCCTTTTTCATAATCTTGGAGTGAACTCAAAAGCTTGTCATTCTCTTCTTCCAGCCCCACGGTGATGCGAAGACATCCCTTGCAGCCCTTCACGCGGCTGCGGTTGCGCACTATGATGCCGTCCGCGATGAGGTGGGCGTACAGGGCGTCCGCGTCGTCCACCCTCACGAGCAGGAAATTGGCTTCGCTCGGCCAGACCTTCTTCACGCAGCTGAAAGCGGGCAGGGCCTCGCTCAGACGCTGTCTCTGGCGTATCGTCGCCTGCACCTGCGGGCAGATGTCCGTTTTAAGAGCCTCGAGCGCGGCCTTCTGGGTGGCGCCGCTGATGTTGTACGGATATTTGACCATTGACATCAGGCGTATGGTCTGCTCGCAGGCAAACGCCATCCCCAGGCGCAGGGAGGCAAGACCGCGCGCCTTGGACATGGTCTGAAGCACCACGATGCCGGGATTGGCGGCCACAAGGGGCAGCAGGCCGGGCTCGGAGCTGAAGTCCACATAGGCCTCGTCCACCACCACAAGACCGCAGAACTCCTCCGCTATCCCGAGGATGTCGCTGCGTCTGTAGGCGTTGCCGCTGGGGTTATTGGGACTGCACAGGAAGAGCAGCTTCGTGTGCGGGTCGCAGACTCTGCGGACATCCTCGGCCGTGAAGCTGAAGTCATCTTCCGAGAGCGGGATGCTGCGGAATTCCACGTCGTTGATTGCCGCCGCCACCGAATACATCCCGTAGCTGGGGCTGATGGCCGCGATGTTGTCCTTGCCCGGCTCGCAGAAAATGCGGATGAGAAGGTCTATGGCCTCGTCGGAGCCGTTGCCCAGGAAGATGTTTTCCACCCCGATGCCCTTTATCCGGCTTATCACCTGTTTCAGCTCTGTCTGCCGGGGGTCGGGATAGCGGTTCCAGAGGCCCGGGAAGGGGCTTTCGTTGGCGTCCAGAAAGACTCCCAGACCGCCTTTGTACTCGTCGCGCGCCGTGGAATACGGCTCAAGGTTGCGTATGCAGGGCCTTGCGAGCGACATTATGTCCTTATTGCTCATTCATTCTCACTTTGACGGCGTTCGCGTGGGCTCCGAGGCCTTCCGCTTCCGCCATGTCCACTATAGTGCGCGAGAGGCCGGCGAGGCCTTCGTGGCTTATCTCCTGAACAGTCATCTTGCGCATGAAGCTGTCTATGTTGACTCCGCTGTGCGACCGCGCCCAGCCGCAGGTGGGCAGGGTGTGGTTGGTGCCGGAGGCGTAGTCGCCTGCGCTCTCGGGCGTGTAGGGCCCCACGAAGACGCTCCCTGCCGCGGTAATGCGCCCGGTGATGCTCCAGGGGTCGGAGGTGTTGATTATCAGGTGCTCGGGGGCGTAGGTGTTGGCAAAGGCGACGACATCTTCGTCGTCCGTGAAGACCACCGTGCGGCTGGAGTCCAGGGCGCCGCGTGCCATTGCGCCCCTGCCCAGCGCGGACAGCTGCTCTTCCACCTGCCCCTGCACTTCGAGGGCGAAGCGCTCCGAGCGGCACACGAGCATCACCTGGCTGTCCACCCCGTGCTCCGCCTGCGAGAGGAGGTCGGCCGCCACGAAGGCGGGGCTGGCGCTCTCGTCCGCTATGACCATCACCTCCGAAGGCCCTGCGGGCATGTCTATGGCCACCTGCGTGCCGCCCAGAATCTGCTTGGCTGTGGTCACGTAGCGGTTGCCGGGGCCGAAAATCTTGTCCACTCCGGGGATGGTGGAGGTGCCGAGCGCCATTGCGGCTATGGCCTGCGCGCCTCCGACTTTGAAGACATCCGTGACTCCGCATTCGCGGGCGGTCCAGAGCACCTCGGGGCTTACTTTGCCGGTGCTGCGGGATGCCGGGGTGCAGAGTATGACGCTGCCGCAACGGGCGATCTTCGCCGGCAGGGCGAGCATGAGGACCGTGGAGAAGAGGGGAGCGGTGCCGCCGGGGATATACAGGCCCACGCGCCCGATGGGGACGGGCTTCTGGATGCAGCGCACGCCCGGGGAGGTCTGCACTTCAATGCTGCGGGGCATCTGGGCCTTGTGGAAGGCTTCTATGTTGGCGGCGGCCTGTCTGACTGCCGCTTTCACCGCGGGGCTCACCGCCTCGGCGGCTTCTGCAAATTCGGCTTCGCTTGCCCGCAGCTCGTCTATGTCGATGCCGTCTATCTCGCGGCTCAAGGCCCGGAGAGCGTCGTCGCCCCCGCTGCGGACCCGTCCGATGATGTCCAGCACGCGGGAGCGTATGGCGCCGTCCTCGGAGGAAGGGCGCACGCACAGGGAGCCCCAGATGTCGCGGGAGGGATTGATATATGTTTTCATTGTCGTCTTCCTACGGGATTATCTTGTCAACGCTGAGCACGAGTATGCCCTCGGCTCCTATCTCCTTGAGCTGGCGCACTTTGTCCCAGAGGTCGGAGGTGTCCACCACAGAGTGCAGCGAGCACCACCCTTCGGCCGCCAGAGGCATCACCGTGGGGCTCTTCATTGCGGGAAGAATCTTTATGGCCTGCCCGAGGGAGTCCTTGGGGAGATTCATCAGCAGGTACTTCTTGCCCCTGCTGCCGCGGGCCGAGCCGATGCGGAAGAGCATCTCGTCCAGAATCTCCTGCTTGCCCGCTTCCAGAGCGGGGGAGCTGATGAGCACGGCTTCCGAGTGCAGCACGGTCTCCACTTCCTTGAGGCTGTTGGCCACAAGAGTGCCGCCGGAGGACACTATGTCGAATATGGCGTCGGCTATGCCGGCGGCGGGGGCTATCTCCACCGAACCCATTATAGTCTCTACGGTGGCCCTGACTCCGTGGGCTTCGAGATATCTCTTCAGGACGGAAGGGTAGGAGGTGGCTATCCTCTTGCCCTCGAACCAGGTGGGGCCGGTGTATTCTGCGGCCTTGGGGATGGCGAGGCTGAGACGGCAGGCCCCGAAGCCGAGGCGCTCGACAATCTTGACTTCGCATCCTTTCTCTTCCACTTCGTTGAGGCCCACGATCCCGAGGTCGGCGGCTCCGGAAGCCACCACGCCGGGGATGTCGTCGTCTCTGAGATAGAGGAGTTCAACAGGGAAATTGGATGCCTGGGAGAGATATTTTCTGCGGGATTCGTCCACGTCGATCCCTATTTCGCGCAGCAGGGCGGTGCTCTCCTCGTTCAGCCGTCCTTTGGATTGTATCGCAATTCTGATCATAACTAACAAAAGTAGACAAAAAATGTGGAAAATCCTGCTTTCGGGGTGATTTTGTCGGATTTTATGTGTATTTTCGCGATTGCACAAGCGGCGGATATTCAATTTTTAAAGATATGTACGGAAAATTTCAGAAATTTCTTCAGGACGAGCTCAAGGCCATAGACGAGGCCGGGCTCTACAAAAGAGAGAGGGTGATATGCTCCCCGCAGTCGGCCGAGATTGTCCTCGAGGACGGCAGCAAGGCGCTCAATTTCTGCGCCAACAACTATCTGGGTCTGGCGGACAGCCCGCGCCTTGTCAGCGCCGCCCGCAAGGCTATGGACGAGCGCGGCTACGGCATGAGCTCCGTCCGCTTCATCTGTGGCCAGCAGGACCTCCACCGGAGGCTCGAGAAGGCCGTGAGCGACTTCTTCCACACCGAGGACACCATCCTCTACGCATCCTGCTTCGATGCCAACGGAGGCGTGTTCGAGCCTCTTCTGGGACCCGAAGACGCCATCATATCGGACGCCCTCAACCACGCTTCCATCATAGACGGCGTGCGCCTGTGCAAGGCTGTGCGCTACCGCTATGCAAATGCGGATATGGAAGACCTTGAGCGCTGCCTCAAGGAGGCTCAGGCGCAGCGCCACAGGCTCATCGTCACGGACGGCGTGTTCAGCATGGACGGCAACGTGGCCCCGATGGACAGGATATGCGATCTGGCGCAGAAGTACGACGCGCTCGTGATGGTGGACGAAAGCCACTCGGCGGGTGTCGTGGGCCCCACCGGCAGGGGAGTCGCCGAGCAGTTCGGCTGCTATGGCAGAATCGATATCCACACCGGCACCCTCGGCAAGGCGTTCGGAGGCGCGGTGGGCGGCTTCACCACCGGCCGGCAGGAGATAATAGACATGCTCCGCCAGCGCAGCCGCCCGTATCTGTTCTCCAACAGCATTCCTCCGATGATTGCGGCGGCGGGTGTGGAGACGTTCAACATCCTCGCCGAGTCCTCCGCCCTCCACGACAAGCTGGTGGAGAACGTGGAGTATTTCCGCACGCGCATGATCGACGCCGGATTCGACATCAAGCCCACCCAGAGCGCAATCTGCGCCGTGATGCTGTATGACGCTCCGCTGAGCCAGAAATTTGCCGCCGAGATAGCGAAGGAAGGCATATTCGTGACAGGCTTCTACTATCCTGTGGTGCCCAAGGGGCAGGCCCGCATAAGGGTGCAGCTCTCCGCCGCCCACCGGAAGGAGCATCTGGACAAGGCCATCGCCGCCTTCGTCAAGGTGGGAAGGCAGCTGGGCGTTATTATTTCTTGAAAAACTGCGACTTCTGAGCCTTCTTGCGCTCCGGGTCGCGCTCCACGAACACCGGCTTCATCCCCCTGGGATCGAGGCCGGTGTAGTACATCACCGAGGAGGTGGTCATAGGGGTGGGCATGAAATCCTGTACCTGGTCCATCCATATACCCTTCAGAGCGGGATTGCAGGACAGGCGGCGCATATCCTCCATCGTGCAGCCGGGGTGGGATGAGATGAAGTAGGGGACAAGCTCCACGTGGGTGCCTTGCTCGCGGTTTATCTTGTCGAATTCGGCCCGCAACTTCTCGAAAAGACGGAACGAAGGCTTCGCCATATAGGCGAGCACCTTCTCTTCCGTGTGCTCCGGGGCCACCTTCAGGCGTCCGGAAGTGTGTGTGAGCACAAGCGAGCGCAGGTATCTGCGTCCGCTCTCGTCCACGTAGCCGTCCGGCTCCAGAAACAGGTCATAGCGGACTCCGGACCCTATGTAGGCGTGCTTCACCCCCTTGACTTGGAGCACTTTGTCGTACAGGTCCAGAAGCGCCTCGTGGGAGCGGTCCATATTGGGGCAGGGGGCGGGATAAAGGCAGGATTTACGGCGGCACCCTTCGCACAGCGCCGGGTCCTTGCCCTTCATTCCGTACATGTTCGCGGTCGGGGCGCCGAGGTCGGAGATGTTGCCGCGGAACTGCGGCATTGCTGCGAGCGAGCGCACTTCCTTCAGGATGGACTCGGGGGAGCGGCTCTGGATGAATTTGCCCTGATGCGCCGCAATCGTGCAGAAATTGCAGCCCCCGAAGCAGCCGCGGTGCGTGATTATCGAGTCCTTTATCATATCGTACGCGGGGATTCTCTTCCCTTTGTAGCGGGGGTGGGGGAGCTTGG
>R03__coassemble_904_pt1 | contig 15265 bp, 12 predicted proteins | sample R03__metabat2_high_PE_033 | metagenome-assembled genome bin R03 | reverse complement strand
TTGGTCGAGAAGACGTGACTCGAACACGCGACCCCTACGTCCCGAACGTAGTGCGCTACCAACTGCGCTACTTCTCGAAAAAGGGACGCGCCCTAAGACGCGTCCCTTTGTTTCTCTTAGGCTAACTTGTTGATGTATACCTGGATGCCGCTCTTGAGATTGGACGCCTTGTTCTTGTGGATGAGACCGAGCTTCGCGAGCTTGTCAATCATTGCGTAGACCTTGGGGGCGTTCTTCTCTGCTTCCGCCTTGTCTGTGGTGTTGCGAATGTCGCGGATTGCATTGCGCGTTGTCTTTGCATAATACCTGTTATGCAGACGGTGCCTTTCGTTCTGGCGATCGGCTTTCTTTGCTGATGCTGTGTTTGCCATTATTTTACTTTTTTAATATTTTTTGTAGTGGGTAGGAGAATCGAACTCCTATTGCAAGAATGAAAATCTTGAGTACTAGCCGTTATACGAACCCACCAAGGGACTGCAAAGGTATAAAATAATTTTCGAGACACCAAAATATTTTATCATTTCATCACTTAATCCCGTAATACCCTTCTATCATCCTGCAGAACAGGGAACGGGGCATCAGCGTCTTCAAAATAATCGAGAGGTGCTGCTCGAAATTGCTTATCACATAGTTGCAGCGCGGATGGTGGCAGAGGACGATGCGGGAGAGCTTCGAGGCAAGGTATTCCGGCGTGAGTCCGCCCTTCTCCTCTCCTTCCAGACGTCCCAGAGTGGTGTCCAGAAATGGGTATGCCTCACGGGCTTGCTGTGATACGCCGTTTTTGACCCTTGCCGCAGTGAATCCGGTGGAGAAGTCTCCCGGCTCAATGGTGATCACGTCAATGCCCGTCCCGGCGAGTTCCATCCGCAGGGACTCGCAGAAGCCTTCCACCGCATATTTCGAGGCGCAGTAGTAGCCCTGCAGCGGCAGACCCATTACCCCGCCTATGGACGAGAAGCAGATTATGCGCCCCCGCCCTGCGGCCCTCATATGCGGGAGAGCCGCCTTGACAAAGCGCACCTGTCCCAGAAAATTGGTGTCCATCTGCAGGATTATGTCCTGCTCGGAGCAGAACTCCGCAGGCCCGCCGATGCCCATTCCGGCGTTGCAGATGAGGACATCCAGACGGCCTTCGGCCTCAATCACGGCGTTCACTGCCCGGAAGGCGTCCTGCTCGCTGCGCACGTCCGCCCTCAGGTAATGCACTCCTTCCAGAGGGGGCACGTCGCGGCGGACCGTGCCGTACACGACGTGGCCGTCTGCGCTCAGGCGGCGAGCCATCTCAAGACCGAAGCCCGAGGAGATACCGGTAATGAGAACTGTCATTTCGCGTCGGGGGGAGGAAGGGGGATTCCGAGGGTGCGTGCGGCGTCCACCAGCTGGTCCAGGGCGTAGGTAATCTGCTCCTTCTTGTGCTCGCTTGTCACGTCAAATCTGAGTCTTGCCTTGCCTCTGGGCACAGCCGGGTACATTGCAGGGGGGACTGCGACGCCCCTTTTCTGCATCTCGTTGCTGAGCACAACGGCGTCTTCGTCGCGGCCCACCAGCACCGGCAGGATGGCGCTGCGGCCGCCCTTGCAGATGTTCAGGCCCCTCTTGAGGGCTTCGGAGGCGAAGAACTCGATGTTTTTCTTCATCTGCTGCATGATGGAGGGGTCTTCGCGCAGCAGGCGCACGGCTTCCAGCGAGGCGGCCGCAAGGCCCGGGGAAATGCCCACGCTGAACACGAATCCGGGAAGGTTGTATTTGAGGTATTCGATGAGCTCCGCCTTGCCGGCAAGATATCCGCCGCAGGTGCCGAGGCCCTTGGACAGGGTGCCCATCTTGATGTCTATGTCGTCAGGGGCGAGGCCGAAGTACTCGTCCACGCCGGCGCCCGTGGGACCGAGCACGCAGGCGCTGTGGGCCTCGTCCACCATCAGGAAGCAGCCGTACTGCTTCTTGATGCGCACGAACTCCGGCACCGGGGCGATGTCTCCGTCCATGCTGTACACGCCCTCGATCACTATCAGCACTTTCTCGAAGTACTTGCGCTCCCTGGAGAGTATCTGCTCGAGGGCGGCTGTGTCGTTGTGCGGGAAGGGCTTGGTGGCGCTTTCGGACAGGCGGCAACCCTGGGCTATGGAATTGTGCGAGAGCGCATCGTAGAGGATGAGGTCGTTTTTGCCGCAGAAATTGCCCACGATGGTGACGTTGGTGGAATGACCGCCCACGCACACGACGGCGGCTTCAGCGTGCTTCCAGGATGCTATGGCGCGCTCCAGTTCGCCGTGGACAGGCTTCTCGCCAGCAAGCAGGCGGCTGCCGGAAGCGCTGGTGCCGTAGAGGTCTATCGCTTTCTTGGCCGCTTCGCTCACTTCCGGCCGTCCGCTCATGCCGGCGTAGTTGTAGTTGCCGAAGTCGATGTATTCGCGCCCGTCGATTATGCAGGTGTCTCGCAGCGGCGAGGAATGCACGAGGAAATAGGGGTCGTCGCCTCCTCCTGCGAGCAGGTCGTCACGGCGTTTGCGGAAGGTCTTGTATTCGGCAGAGTCTGTGAATGAGGTGACGGGAGTCCTTGTCACGCGCTGTTCGGGGGCGCCTGCCGCAGCCCCGCCGTGGGTGATGCGGTGGACCATGTCGGCGGCGAGCTCCACCGTGGTGCAGCTGATGTACTCCGTCTCGGGGATGAATATGTCGAAGAGGTCCTCGAGCTTGGTGACGACTTCCAGTACTTGCAGGCTGTCGCCGCCGAGGTCTTCGAAGAAGAGGGTGTTGTCTCTGATGTCTTCGACGGGGATGGCGAGCACCTCGGCGAACACCTTGCGTATCTTGTCCCTGTTTTCTGCTCCGGCGTGGCCGGCGGGGGCTGCATCCTGCCCCTGCTGGGGGACGGAGACCGTGGCTGCGCCGGACAGGTCCAGATTCTTGAAGACAAGCTTGCCGGAGGCTATGGACCTCTTCACCTCTCCCTTCTTTATCTTGAAGCCGTTGGCCGCCGGGAGCGTGGAAGGGGTGACAAGCAGGCGCTTGATTTTCTTGTAGGGAGGCAGAGCAGCGTTGAGCTGCATCACCTGAGAGCAGAGGCCGGAGAGGTAGCCTGCATTGTCGTAATTCGTCCCCACTGCGAGCAGCAGTGAGATATCCTCATATTTGCCGGCGCTGCGCGGCAGGCCCAGCACTGCAGTCTGCCCCACGCCTTCAAGGCCGCCGAAGACGCCTTCCAGCTCGTCCGGATAGACGTTCTCGCCGGACTCGTTGACTATCACGTCCTTGATTCTGCCTTCTATGAAATACTGGCGCGCGGGCTTGTTGATGCGCATTATGTCGCCGGTATCCATCCAGCCGTCTTTATCTGTAAGGGGCGGGGCCATCTTGCCGTCGATGAAGCGGGCGTCGTGCAGGCCCGGGCCCTTGATCTGCAGCTCTCCGGTGGCGCCGCCGCCTTTGATGCGGTACTGTGTGCCGGCCATAGGGGCGCCTATGCTTCCAAGAAGCCTGTTGGAGAGCGTCCAGGAGGTCTCGAAACTGGTGATTGCGGCTTCCGTCATCCCGAAGCCGCACACGGTGAAGTATCCGAGGGCGTTCAGGAGCCTGAGCGACTCGGGGTCGGCGTGGCTCCCTCCGAGCACAAGACTCTTGATGTGTGTGCCGAGAAGCTTTTTGCGCGTGGAGCGGAAGAGGCGATGTGCGGTGAAATGCCCGTAGCGGGGTGAGATGCTCTGGAGGAAAATGCTGAAGGAAATGAGCATCTTCATCGAGGCTCGCACCAGGAAATTCTGGTTCGCCAGAGTGGCGTTGAAGGATTTGGTCAGGTTGCTCGCAAGCAGGGGGACCGTGACTATCTGCGACACTTTGCACGTCTTGACTGTCTCCACTATGGTCTGCGGCGCGCGGTCCTTCAGGTACACAGTGATGTATCCGAGGAAACTGCTCCAGATGAACACGCCGGCAAAGCCGAGAATGTGGTGGAAGGGCAGAAAAGCGAGGGTGCGGAAGAGAGAATTGTCTATCAGCAGGCGGTTCTCCTCGTACACCTTGCGGGAGAAGAGCGCAATCTCGCAGATGGTCTTCTGATTGTAAACGAAGATGTTGGAATCCGATGTGGTGCCGCTGGTGCAGATGGCGATGTCTCTGGCCCAGACCGGGGTGCACGTCGCTCCCTCGGGAAGGGTGTCGGGAAGGGCCTTGAGAGAGGCGATGTCCACCTGGAGGATGTCGGAGCCGAGTTGGCGCTTCTTCGCGCCCACGATGATGGTGCAGGCGCACTGCCGCATCATCGACTCCGTCTTGGCGTCAGAGAACGAGGGGTCCAGAAGAAGGGTGTCGTGGCCGCTGCGCGCAAGTCCCCAGAAAAGCGGGAACCATTCCTTGCAGCTGTCAAGGGAAATGGCGACCCTTCCCTCGCGGGGGAGAGTCATCGACAGATGCACGGTCCAGACGTCGGTGCGCTCGGCCTGCTGCCTGAATGTGATTTCTTTTCTCCGCCCGCCTTCCATGTACATTGCGGCGTAGATGTCGTCGTGGCTGCATATCAGGGAGTAGAGATTCTCAAACGTTTTGTCGCTCTCGAGGAGCGTGCAGTTTCTCTCGATGTCGTAACTGCTGTTCAGCTTGATCATATAGATAAGGTTTTAGTCAGGATTTTTCCGTTTATTCTTCCGCCTTCTCCCAGTCCCAGCTGTAGAGGATGGATTCCACTTGACGCAGATATTGTCTCTTGTCATACTTGGGGGCATAGACAAAGGCTTCCGCCACGATGATTTCGCTGCCGTCGGGCGAGTAGAAAGAGTGGCTCACGAAGGGGCCTCCCATATAGTCGTTCTCCACCTCCCAGTAGCCCCTGGTCTGCGCAAAGGCGCGGCCGTGGTAGCGGGTGTATTCCACCTGTGGGGGGAAGAAGGTGCTGGTGGTCATCCAGGTGTCCTCGAACATTCCGGGCACATTCTCCTTCAGGATGGAGTTGCGGTGGCTCACTATGTTGGAAAGCGAGAAGGGGTCCTCGTCTGCGGGATATTTGTAGATGAGGATGTCCTGCATCGTGTACTGCTTGTCGTCCGCAATCCAGACGAAGTCGGCCGTCTTCTTGCGCAGCTTGTATCCCATCGGGAAATGGGGCGAGCCTCCGAAAATCTCCTTCACCCGGGGTGCGATGCTCAGCTCTTCGTAGCGTATCGAGTTGGCTATTACGCGGTCGCGCTCTGCCTGCTCGATTGCGCTCACGATGAGTTTGCCGTTCTCTCGCACCACCTTCTCCGCGCTCTCCGCCCTGTCGGCATCGATTTGCACCACGCACTGCGGGGTGGCCCAGACATCCCTCTTGTAGAGTACGCGGCAGCTGTCCACTTGGGGCGCAATGTTGAAATAGACTATGTTGCGGTGAATCTTGAAAAGGTCGGCGAATCCTCCCTGAGCCACGTTGACAAGGGAGTACAGAGGTTCGCTGGAGGCAAGGAACGGGCATTCGGTGGCAAGAAGCTCGCGCGCCGCATTGCCGGGAGCCCCTTCCCAGTCGGCCTTCTCGATGACCACAATCACTTCTCCGGCCTTGCCGCTCACGTTGGGCAGGAGCGTCCCGTGGCTCTTGCACCCGCACAGTGCGGCGGCCGCCATGATGATTGCCAGATTTCTGTTGATTTTGTTCATATAGCGTTGTGTTTTTTTGTCAGTGAATCAGTCTTCCTATGTCGTTGCCGAAGGCCAGTACCATCAGAGCGAGCAGAAGCGCGAGCCCTATCATCTGCGCCACGGCGAGGAACTTGTCCGAGGGCTTGCGCCCGGTGACCATCTCGTAGAGCACAAACAGGATATGCCCTCCGTCCAGCCCCGGGACGGGCAGCAGGTTCATCACCGCGAGCATTATCGAGAGCAGCGCGAGCAGGTTCAGGAAGCGGTACCAGTCCCACGCGGCGGGGAAGATCTGCCCTATTGCTATGAAGCTTCCCACGGACTTGTAGGCGCCCGAAGAGGGCTGCGCAAGAAGCTTGAGGTCCCGCAGGTACCCGCCCACGGTCTGCCAGGCATACTTCCATCCTGCCGGGATGGCGGCAAGGGCTCCGTAGGTCCGGCGCTCCACCTTCGGCATCTGCAGATACACTCCGATGAGGCCTGCCGTGTCCACCTGCACCGCAAGGGCAAGAGTGTCCTCTCCGCGCAGCACTGTGGCGCACACCTGCCGTCCCTTGAAGGCCTGCAGCACTTCGCGCGCATCCTGCACATAGCTCACCTGCTCGGACCCGAATGCGAGGATGCGGTCGCCTCTGCGCAGCCCGGAGGCGGCGTTCAAGGGCGCGAGCGAGTCCACGGTGAAGGGCACCGCCACGTCGAAGAGCAGGGGACAGTTCAGCACTTCCCCTATGAGCGAATGGTCTATATAGACGGAGACGGTGTCGCCGCCGCGAAGGACTCTCGCCACCTCCACGTCCCTCCTTGCGAGGTCGGCCTGCAGCATCCCGAAGTCCTCGGGCACATAGTCGTCTAGGGCCAGAATCCTGTCTCCGGTGCGGAAGCCCAGCTGCCGGGCGAGCTCGCCGGCATAGATTTCCGTGCTTTCGTTGCTTATGTACGCGCTGCCCCATATGCCGAGTATCAGGGCATATGCGAGTATGGCGAAGATGAAGTTGTTGAGCACGCCGCCCGCCATCACAAAAAGCCTCTGCCAGACGGGATGGCTGCGGAATTCCCAGCTTTGTGGGTCCTTTTTGAGCTGCTCGAGGTCCATCGACTCGTCCACCATTCCGGATATCTTGCAGTAGCCTCCGAGCGGCAGCCATCCTATGCCGAATTCGGTCTCACCCCGCTTCCAGCGCGCCAGTCTTTTGCCTCCGATGTCGAAGAAGAGGTAGAATTTCTCCACCCGTATGCCGAAGAGCCTGGCCCACAGGAAATGTCCTAACTCGTGGATAATTATGAGTATGGACAGGGCAAGTATGACCTGAAGGGTCTTAATCAATATAACCATTTGCTATCGCTGCGATTTCACGGTTGGTCTCGAAGATGTCGTCCAGAGTGGGATGCGCTGCAAAATTCAGGCCTTCGAGGCAGCGCGCATTGATCTTGGATATGTCGTAGAAGGATATGAGTCCGTGCAGATATGCGTCCACCGCCACCTCGTTGGCGGCGTTGAGGGCGCAGGGGGCGTTGCCTCCCCGCCCGATGGCCTCGTAGGCGAGCCTGAGGTTGGGGAAGCGCGCGAGGTCCGGCTCCTCGAAACTGATGCTGCCGAGGGCGGCGAAATCCACTTTCTTGTTGCCCACGCACAGGCGCCGGGGGAAGCTGAGCGCGAAGCCTATCGGCTCCCTCATGTCCGGGCAGCCCAGCTGGGCTATTATTGCGCCGTCCGCAAACTCCACCATCGAGTGTATGAGCGACTCGGGATGCACGACCACGTGGATGCGCTCCGGGGCCATGTCGAAGAGCCATTTGGCCTCGATCACCTCGAATCCCTTGTTCATCATCGAGGCCGAATCTATGGTGACCTTCGCCCCCATGCTCCAGTTGGGGTGCTTTAGGGCCTGGGCGGCCGTGGCGGCGGCGATTTTCTCTCTCGGCCAGGTGCGGAACGGGCCTCCCGATGCCGTGAGATGGATTTTCTCCACTTCGTTGCCCTGCGCCGCAAGCAGGCACTGGAATATTGCGGAATGTTCCGAGTCCACGGGCAGGATGACCGCGTCGTGGGCGCGCATGGTCTGCGTCACTATGTCTCCTGCGGCGACCAGAGTCTCTTTGTTGGCCAGAGCCACGATTTTGCCTGCCTCGAGGGCCGCGAGGGTAGGGCGCAGACCGCTGAAGCCCACCATCGCCCCCACCACTATGTCCACCCTTTCGGATTGCACGAGGGTGCAGAGGCTGTCATATCCCGCCCACACCTTGCAGTCGCTCTCTGCCAGAGCGCCGGAGACCTTGTCGTACCTGCGCTCGTCGCAGATCACCACGTTGGCGGCGTCGAACTCGAGCGCCTGGGCGGCGAGCAGACTATCGTTGCTGCGCGCGGAAAGCATCTCCACCTCGAAGAGGTCCGGATGCCGGCGGATGACGTCCAGAGTTTGTGTGCCTATGGAACCGGTGGATCCCAGAATGGCTATTCTTCTTCTCTTGTTGCAGTTGTCCACGTCAGAATTTTATGTATTTGGCCGGGTCGACCGGGTTGTTCTTGTACCAGAGTTCGAAATGCACTTCTGTGGATGTGGCGGCAACGGGGGCGCCGGCTTTCACCTTGTCCCCTTTCTTTGCCAGAAGCTTGTCGCAGCAGCCGTACACGGTGATAATGTCCGAGGGGTGCTGAAGGAGTATGGTGTAGAGCGTCTGCTCGTCCCAGCAGCAGTGGACCACCACTCCGTCCAGAGCGGCGCCCACCACCGTGCCTGCGGGGACGGTGATGTCCACTCCGGGATGCTCCAGAGCATCGAACCGCTCCGCCGCCACTCCCTTCACCGGAGCGAAGAAGTGCATTCCCTCTATGGGAACCGTCTTCTTGCCGCCGCTGCCGCTGACGCCGAACTGCTCGTCTCGCATCACCTGCTCGCGCAGGAGTGAATCCTGCCGCGCGAGCTCTTCCCGGGACTTGGCGCTGAGGTAGCGGGTGAGGTTGCCCTGGATGATGCTGTCCATATTGAGCGTCTGCTCTTCGCGCAGCACGCGTCCCAGATTCTCCGCATAAAGCTCCCAGCGGGCTATCGAGCTTTCCAGAGAGTCTATCTTGATTGCGTTCTGCACCGCCAGTTTCTTTGAATCGGCATCGGGGTAGCCGGGTATCGTGAAGCGCAGGGGAGAGAAGGCGAAAATGCAGTATACGCCTCCCAGGATGAGCACGGAGAGCGAAGCCAGAAGGGTCACGAGGCTGAATTTCGTGAACTTGAACGACTTTATGCTCTTGTGTGAAGAGTTCTCCAGAAGGGTCAGACGGTATTGTTTTGCCATTCTTTTTGATTATTTTTGCATTTTATGGACAGAACCATCGGAATAGATTATGGAAAAGCCAGAGTCGGAGTCGCCGTAAGCGATCCTCTGGGCATATTCGCCTCTCCGCTGGAGACTGTCCCGTCTGCAAATATAATAGAATATCTGCAAAAATACGCCGCTTCCACCGAGAGGATAGTGCGCTTTGTGGTGGGATACCCCCTCAATCTCAACGGCTCGCACGCCGAGGCGGCCGCCGACGTGGACAAGTTCCTGCCCGCTCTGCAAAAGGCTTTCCCGGACACCCCGATAGCCCTCGAAGACGAGAGATTCACCTCCGTGCTGGCCCACAGGGCAATGATAGACGGGGGGATGAAGAAGAGCGGGCGCCGCGACAAGGCGTCCGTGGACAAGATAAGCGCGGCGATAATACTTCAGAGTTATCTTGACAAGACAAAAAGATGATACAGCCAATTTATTTATACGGGTCCGAAGTGCTGCGGCGCAAGGCCGCCCCTGCGGACATTGCGGACGCCGAGGGCACCGCCGGCCTTGTGCAGGACCTCTGGGACACTCTCGCCCGGTCTGAGGGGTGTGGACTTGCCGCCCCGCAGATAGGCGTGGGACTGCGCGTGTGCGTGGTGGACGGGGACGTGATGTCCGACGTGTACGACTATCTCGCCGGTTTCAAGCGCACATTCATCAATCCCGTGGTGCTTGAGCAGAGCGCCGAGCAGTGCGAGTACAACGAAGGGTGCCTGAGCGTGCCCGGCATCTATGCCGACGTGCGCCGCCCCTCGAGGATAAAGGTGGAATACTACGACGAGACCCTGCAGAAGAAGGTCGAGACCTTCGACAAGTTTGCCGCACGGATGATCCAGCACGAGCTCTCGCATCTGGACGGCGTCCTCTTCACGGATCTGGTGGCTCCCATACGCCGCAAGATTCTCTCCAAGAAGCTCGCCTCCATAGCCCGCGGCAAGGTGTCCACAAGATACAATTCCAAAATCAAGTAGAGGCAGATGGGAGCATTTCACGCATATGACATAAGAGGCGTGTGGGGAGTGGACTTCGACGCTTCTCTCGCCTATAAAGTAGGATATTTCATCCCCTCCCTGCTGGGCGCCTCCAAGGTGCTGGTAGGAAGGGACTGCCGCCTTTCTTCGCAGCAGATACGGGATGCGTTGGTCCGGGGCGTGTGCGATGCCGGAGCCGACGTGGACGACCTCGGCCTTGCCACCACGCCGCTGGTGTACTACGGCACTGCCAGTCTCGGCTACAAAGCCTCTGTGCAGATTACCGCTTCCCACAACCCTGCGGAATACAACGGGATGAAACTGAGCCGCGAAAACGCCCTTCCGGTGGGCCTGGACAGCGGTCTGGGGCAGATAAAGGAATGGGTGGAGTCCGGCCGGTCCACGCCTGTGGCCGAAAGGAGGGGCCGGGTGCGGAGCCTGGACATACGCAGGCAGTATCTGGACTTTCTCCAGGGTTTCAAGCAGAGCGGCACCAGCGGACTGAATCTCTCTTTCGACCTCTCCAACGGGATGGCGTGCCTGTTCGCGCACGAAGTCTTCAAAGGCGAGAATGCAGGTTTCATTTTCGACACCCTTGACGGGTCTTTCCCCAACCACGACCCCAATCCTCTGCTTCCCTGCAATACGCAGGCGCTGCGCGACTTCGTCCGCGGGCGGGGGTCCGACCTGGGCATCATCTATGACGGGGACGCGGACAGGGTGATGTTTGTGGACGACCGGTCCCGATTCGTGGCCCCTGACCTTGTGATAGCGCTTATGGCCGAATATTTCTGCGGCATCAAGGGCGCGGAGAGGCCGCGCGTGCTGCAGGAAATCCGCTCCTCCAAGGGAGTGGGAGAAGCTCTCGAGGAATACGGCGCCGAGCTGCACACCTGGCGTGTCGGACGCGCCTATGCGGCCCCCAAGCTGCGCGAGATAGACGGCCTGTGGGGAGGGGAGCTCGCAGGACACTATTACTTCAAGGATTTCTTCTATTCGGACTCCGGTCTGCTGGCCTCCATAATAATGGTGAGGATAGTCTCCGCTCTTAAGGAACGGGGCGTGCGCCTGAGCGAAAGGATGGACGAGATGAGCCGCTATCGCAACTCCGGGGAGATTAACTTCAGGGTTGAGGACAAGAAGGGCGCGATGGATGCCGTGAAAGCATATTTCGAGAGCTCCGGGACACCTTCTGCCGTGATGGATTTCGACGGCTGGAGGCTTGAGTGGCCTCAGTGGTGGTTCAACATTCGCCCGTCCAATACGGAACCCTACTTGAGGTTCATCTGCGAAGCCCGTTCGGAGGCCCTGCTGCAGGAGAAAATCGCCCTGGCGCAGGAAATAATAGAAAAGCGGTTCGGAGGGGTCAGAGTATGAGAATTTCAGTAAAGACGACAGTCGCCGTGGCCGCCCTTCTGTGGGCTGCCGTGCTGCAGGACATTTATGCTCAGGAAGACCCCGGCGCCAACGCCCTCTTCCCCGGAGCCCCCATAGTCACGGCCCCTTCTGCGCAGGAGAGGGAAGCGGAGCAGAAGCGCTTCCGGCTGGATTTCACCAAAGGCGACGGAGCTGCGATAGATACCCTCGACGTGGGTGACGACAGGGTGAAAGTGGTGCTGTGCGACGACGGCAGCTGGTTCTTTGTCAAGGACTTCAACGCTCTGTCCTCCGACGACATCTTCACGGACCACTGGACGGAAAATTCGATCAACGCCTACGCCGACATAAAGCTCACGGACCTGCCGCTGCACAACACCATCGTGCTCGCCGACTCGCTGAGCCGCTGGGTGTGCCCGTATCAGACGAAAGTGTTCTCGAAGTTCGGCTACAGGCACCGCCGCCGCCATCAGGGAGTGGACCTTCCGTATCCGATGGGCACCCCCGTCAAGGCCGCCTTCGACGGCAAGGTGCGCACATCGATGTACAGCAAGGGTTACGGCAATCTTGTCATCATAAGGCACGAAAACGGCCTCGAGACCTACTACGGGCATCTTTCAAAGCGCAATGTGGAACCCGGCGATTGGGTGCGCGCGGGAGATATAATAGGTCTGGGCGGTTCCACGGGGCGGTCCAGCGGTCCGCACCTTCACTTCGAGACGCGTTACCGCGGTTTCGCCTTCGACCCCGAGTGGATTGCCGACTACGAGTCCGGCAAGCTGCGTCGGAGTGTCTTCGTGCTGCGCCGCTCGTATCTCGACCCGTCCTCGCATTATGTCCCCGAGTCCATCGACGAGGAGGAGGACGTGTACTTGAGCGACGAGAAGATAGTGGAGGAAGAGAAGCGCATAGCCGAGGAGAGGGCCGCGATGCGCTGGCACACCGTCCGCAGCGGAGATACCATCTCCGGCATCGCTCTCAAGAACGGCAAGAGCCTCGCGCAGATCAAGAAGCTCAATCCCGGGCTTGACGTCAACAGGATACGCATAGGTCAGAAGATAAGGGTCAATTAAGCAATAATCATATTATGACAAGAGTAGCTGTAGTAGGATATGGCAATATCGGCAGATATGCCCTGGACGCCGTGGATGCGGCTCCGGATATGGAACTCGCCGGCGTGGTGCGAAGAAGTCCCGCCCCCGCCCCCGGCCTGCAGGGCCGCAAGGTCGTGACAGATGTCGCGGAGCTTGGGAAAGTGGACGTGGCGATACTCTGCGTCCCTTCCCGCAGCGTGGAGCAGACGGCTCTGAAGTATCTTTCCCTTGGGATAAGCACCGTGGACAGTTTCGACATCCATTCTCTGGTGCCGTCCCTGAGAGGCACTCTGGACGAGGCCGCAAAGAGCGCGGGGGCCGTGAGCGTGATGTCCGCCGGCTGGGACCCGGGGAGCGACTCCATCGTGCGCGCCCTGATGCAGGCAATGGCCCCGGAGGGGATAACCTACACCAATTTCGGCCCCGGACGCTCCATGGGACACAGCGTTGCGGCGAAGGCCGTGCCGGGCGTGAGGGATGCGCTGAGTCTCACCATTCCCGCCGGCAGCGGGATACACCGCCGTATGGTGTACGTGGAGCTGGAGGAGGGAGCCGACGAAGGGGCGGTGCGCTCCGCAATCTGTGCCGACCCGTATTTCGCCTCCGATGAGACGCACGTTGCGGTGGTAGCGAGCGTCTCTGAGCTCAACGACGTGGGCCACGCGGTCAATATGGTGCGAAAGGGCGTGTCCGGCCTCACGCACAACCAGAATTTCGATTTCAACATGAGCATCAACAACCCTGCCCTCACCTCCCAGGTGATGGTTGCCGCCGCAAGGGCTGCCACCAGACAGGCTCCCGGATGCTATACGATGATAGAGATACCCGTGGTGGACTTCCTGGAAGGAAGCCGCGCGAAATGGGTGGCCCGCCTTGTGTAGTGGCGAAGGGGGGGCTTATGAAGAGAATTTTAACGATGTTCGCCTTGCTGGCGGGCTGCTGCGCCCAAGCCGTTCCTGCAGAAATCTCCCTTGACGGAGTATGGACTCTTGACCTCTGGCCGCAGGGGCAGGCTGCAGCAATGACCCCGGAGGCGGTCGAGGCTCTGGAGTATCAGACCATTCCGTGTACAGTGCCCGGCAATGTCGAACTCGATCTTTGTGCCGCAGGCCTCGCTCCGCAGCCGGAGGTTGGCAGCAACGTGCATCTGCTGCGCCCCTACGAGGGGTATCAGTGGCGCTACCGGTGCGAGTTCGAGGCGCCTGCGATGGGCCCGGACGAGTCCGTCGTGCTGCATTTCGGGGGCATAGATTGCTATGCCGAGGTGTATGTCAACGGCATCCACGCCGGCAGTGCGGACAATATGCTGATCCCCCACGATTTCCCCGTCACGGGCCTGCTGAAGAGCGGCAAGAACCGTCTGGAGGTCATCATCCGCTCCAGCGTGGAGGAGGCACGCAGCCATATGGTGCCCACCTTCAGCAATAACTGGCACCGCCCCGAGACGGTGTTCACGCGCCGTGCGCCGCACTCCTACGGCTGGGACATAATGCCCCGCCTTGTGAGCGCCGGACTATGGAAAAGCGTGAGCTTGAAGGTGCTGCCGCCCGTGTATATAAGGGATGCGCACTGGATGACCGCATCGGTGGATGTCCCCGGCCGCCGAGCGAACTTGTATCTGGACTACACTCTCGCGCTCCCGGTGAAGTATCAAGACAGTCTGCGCATACGCGTGAGCCTGAGTCGGAACGGAGAGAGCGTGCTGGAGGCTACGGAGAGGGTTGCGATGCACTCGCGCAGGATGAAGTTCGACCTCGAGGACGTGGACTTCTGGTGGCCGCGCGGATTCGGCGAGCCAGCCCTCTACGACGCTCTGGTGAGCGTGCTGGACAAGGACGGGCGTGAGCTGGACCGCGACTGCCGCAAGATAGGCATACGCACCATTCAGCTCGAACGCACCGACGTGCTTGGGCCGCAAGGGGAGGGGCAGTTCCGATTCGTCGTCAATGGCGAGCCCGTCTTTATCCACGGCAGCAACTGGACCCCTATGGACGCCCTGCATAGCAGAGACCCTCAGTGGCTGGAGCGCACCGTGGGGCTCGCCGTTGACCTCAACTGCAATATGCTCCGCTGTTGGGGTGGCAATGTCTATGAAGATGACCGCTTCTACGAGCTCTGCGACGAGGCTGGTATAATGGTCTGGCAGGACTTTACCTTCGGTTGCAGTTTCTACCCCCAGAACATAGAGTTCCAGATGAAGCTCGAGAAGGAGCTCGAGTCGGTGGTCACGCGTCTTCGCAGCCACCCCTGTCTTGCCCTGTGGGCCGGTAACAATGAGAACGACGAGGAGATGACTGACCGGAATTTCCGCAGCTTCGGACCCGATCCCGGAAGGGATGTGGTGAGCAGGGTCACGATTCCCTCGGTGCTATATTCGCTCGACCCCACCCGCGATTACCTGCCGTCTTCGCCTTATTGGAGTACGGAGTTTGTCCGGGAGCATTATGCCGACACGGACGCGCTCCCCGAAAGGCACCTCTGGGGTCCCCGCGGATATTACAAAGCGCCTTTCTATACGACCGAGGCCAAGTGCCTCTTTGCCAGCGAGACAGGCTATCACGGCTGCCCGGCGCGCAGCAGCCTCGAGAAGATGTTCCCTGCCGCGAGCGTGTACCCCTGGACCGGAGAAGGGGAGTTCCACTGGAATCCCGACTGGATCACCAAGGCCGTCACGGAGTATGAGGAGTATGACTACTATCACGCTCGCAATGATTTGATGATCAATCAGATTCGTGTGCTGTTCGGGAGCGTGCCAACGGACCTTGACGAGTTCGTTGAGGCTTCCCAGACCGTGCAGGCCGAGGCTATGAAATTCTTTGTGGAGAGATTCCGCGGTGCCAAGTTCGCCCCGCGCACCGGTATCATCTGGTGGAATGTGCGCGATGGCTGGCCCATCATCTC
>R03__coassemble_850_pt1 | contig 16003 bp, 13 predicted proteins | sample R03__metabat2_high_PE_033 | metagenome-assembled genome bin R03 | reverse complement strand
GGAGTCGTTGAAGCACGCGGTGGCATTGGTGTCTTCTCCGTAGAAATAAGCGATGTCCTTGACCGCCACACCCTGCCGGAGCAGGAAGCAGCAGCGGGCGAGATAGTCGTGCCAGGGGCGCGCCTGCTCCGCCCAAGTCTCGTTGCGGTTGAACCAATTGCCGAACGACCCCAGCCCGAGTCCGGGGATACGGCCGTCCACCGGGCAGTGCGGCGAGCAGTGCAGGATAAAGCGGTTGAGACCTTCGGAAAGAGCCGCGTCGGCAATGGGCTTGAGCTTGTCCGGATGGCACTGGTAGGCGGGGAAATGCCCCTTGACGGTGGGCCTGCTGTTGACCGAGAAACTCTCCGCCGCGCATATGTTGCCCCCATAGATGTGGGCCGCCGAGGCGGATTCGCGTATGTCCGCTTCCGCCACGGGATTGGACGACTCCCAGCCATTGTTGAAGTTGACCCAGATGGCACCCATCGGCACAGCGGCGCCGCGTTTGGCTCTGAGGCCGTCGCCTATGAATGCCTGCGCCGCCTCGTGGGATTCGGCGTGAATCTTCATTCCGTATTCCTCGAGCAGAGAGGAGGCAAGGTCATAGTGATTCTCGCAGATCAGCTCGCCCAGAGTCCGCCGCCAGTCATAGAGGAAATCGTCGCTCTGCCGCGCGCTCCCGACAACGCATCCGGTCAGCACCGGAAGCCAGGGGATGAGGTCGTATCCGCGGCGCCTGCGGAACTGCTCCGGAAGGTCAAGGGTCCAGGTGGCCTTACCGGCTTCATAACTGTCTATCATCAGATATTTTACGCTCGTGCCCAGCCTGCCGCCGCTCGCGCGGTCGAGTATGCCCAGATAGGTGCGGAAATATCGCTCCATCGCCTCTGCGCTGAGTTTGTCCGCCTCCAGACCCACTCCCGCGGCCTCCACCGGCCCGTTGTGCCGTCCCAGCAGATTGCAGCCGAAGCGGTAGATTCTCCAGCGGCCGCGCGGAGCTCTCCAATGCAGGATGCCGTCACGGTAGTATTGCGTGATGTCTATAACCTTTGTGGCGGCGGCGCTTGCCGTCGTCGGGGGGTTGTGGGCGGAGACGGCGCGGTCTATCTCGAAGCCGGCCTTGTTCCTCCACCGCGCCACCGTGTCCCGGGGCGACAGAGCGTCTATCTGCACAGCCACCACCGCTATGTCGCGGTACCAGCGGTATTTATAAATGTCCCGGGGCCATTGCGGGATGTTCTGGAACGGGCCGCTGAACTCATACGGATCCGGCAGAGAGATGTCCAGACGCTTGGGCCCGTCCACCTCGATCTGCTGCCAGGTGAGCTTTTTCTGCGCATCGTCCATACTCACCCAGGGGCCTCCTGTGATGCTCCAGCCCGGAGATGCCGCCACGCTCACTTCAAGTCCCAGGGAATCCGCCACATCAAGTGCGTAAGCGAACATCTCGTCCCACTGCTCAGAGTAGAGTTCCACCCTCTTGTCCACAATCACGTCCGTGGGATTGAGCTGGCAGTTGAACTGATGGAATCCTCCGATTCCCGCCCGGTCCATCCACTCGAGATCCTTGCGGATTCCCTCCCGGGTGACGTTGCCGTTCATCCAATGCCACCACACTCTCGGCGCGTATTCCCTGCCGGGAGAGACAAATTGCCCGTAGAGAGGGTCCGGGGTCTGCGCGAGGGCGGCGGCGCACAGGCACAGGGAGAAGATAGTGATCAGTGTCCGTTTCATCATAAGCACGAAGGTACGGAAAATTCTGGCTATTTTGAGTTGTAGTACCTGCAAAAATATATTATATTTGCGAGATTGAACCAAAATTGTGCTATATGCCTGAACCTCGAAAAAGAAGCATTAAAGACCGCAATGACGGCTGGTACTTGAAAGACATCGATTCGATGCACGTGATAATGCCTTACGTGATGCCTCACCGCTGCGCCAACGAGGCGGTGGTGACGGAAGAAATCGATATGACCGCCGTCAATGACTTCGTGACGGCCAAGCGCGAGCTCGGACTGGAATTCAAATACACCTGGTTCCACGTCATCTGCGCCGCTCTCGCAAAAACCCTGATTCTGCGTCCGAAGATGAACTATTTCATCGACGGATACAGGATGTACGAAAGGAAGAATCTGGAGCTGGCCTTCACAGTGAAGCGCAAGTTCGAAGACAATTCCGAAGAAGCGCTGGCAAAGCTCAAAATCGCCAGAGAAGGCACTTCCCCGATGGACCAGGTCTATACCAAGGTGCGCGACTACGTGACCGCTGTCCGCGTCAAGGACAAGACCGTGGGCATCACCAACAAGTTCAACTTCTATCAGGTGCTCCCCCGCCCCGTGTTCCGCTTCTTCGTGTGGTGTCTCAAGGTGCTCAACTATTTCGGGCATTATCCCAAGTCCATGGCAAAGGACGACCCCTGCTTCTGCAGCGTCTATGTGACCAACCTCGGAAGCATCAGACTCAACGCCGACTACCACCATCTCTTCGAATGGGGCAACAACTCATTCTTCGTGGTGATAAGCGAGAAGAAAAAGAAGCCCTTCTTCAAAGAAGACGGCAGCTTCGAGATGAGGGACACCGTCCGCATCAGCATGACAATAGACGAGAGAATCGCCGACGGATATTATTACTCCAAGAGCATCAGGCTTTTCAAGCATCTGCTCGCCCACCCCGAGCTTCTCGAACTTCCCGCAGAGGCTCCCATAGATTTTGACTGAAAATGAAAGCAACTGTTATCAGCGCTCCCGCCTGCCCCTGGATGGACAGCTACGGCGAGGTGCCCGCACATCTTGACTACAGCGACAAGTCGATGGCCTCGACCGTCCTCGACACAGCCGCAAGAGAAAAGGATTTTCCCGCACTGTCCTTTATGGGCAGGAAAATTTCGTACACGGATTTCGCCTCCAGCATCGAGGCGGTGGCCCGTGCCTTCTACGCCCTGGGCATCCAGAAGGGCCGGAGGGTGATGGTGTGCCTTCCCAACGTGCCCCAGGCGGTGTACTGCCTGTACGGCCTCAACAGGATAGGTGCCGTGGCATCGATGATTCATCCCCTGTCGGCCGTGGGCGAGATTGTCCACTACCTCGAAGAGGCGGACTGCGACTGCGCGGTGACCCTCGACCAGTTCTACGCCAAGTTCATGGACGTGGTGGCCATCAGGCCCCTGAAACATCTGGTCATAGCAAGGGTGTCCGAAGAGCTCGGAACGCTCAAGGCTCTGGGCTACAAGCTGCTCAGCGAGCGCAAGTTCCCCAAGGTGGTAACCGGCGGCAGCGTGATGCTCTGGAAAGACTTCCTCAAGGGAGGGGAGAGGGTCTCGGAAGGCTACGCCGTCCCGGACAAAGACCCCCTGACAGAGGCTGTGGTCCTCTTCTCCGGCGGCACCACAGGAGTGACCAAGGGCATAATGCTCAGCGACTTCAACTTCAACACTCTCGCCCTGCAGACGGAAGCGATGTGCAACGAGACCGTGCATCACGGCAAGATGCTGGCCGCCATGCCCGTCTTCCACGGATTCGGCCTCGGGGTGTGCATCCACACGATGATGGTCTGCGGAGGCACCTCCATCCTCGTGCCCCGCTTCAACGTGAAGAGCTACGCCAAGCTCATCAAGGACAACCGTCCCAATTTCATTGCCGGCGTGCCCACCCTCTTCGAAGGCATCACGCGCAACCGGTATCTCGACGGCGTGGACCTCTCCTGCCTCAAGGGCGTCTTCTCCGGAGGAGACTCCCTCACCATCGAACTCAAGAAGAAATTCGACAAGTTCCTTTCCGAGCACAACGCGCGCATCCGCGTGAGAGAAGGCTACGGCACCACCGAATGCGTCACCGCCTGCTGTCTCACCCCCTACAACAAAGAGAAGGAGGGCAGCATAGGCATCCCCTTCCCCGATACCTATTTCAAAATCTGCAAGGTGGGCACCACGGAAGAAGCCCCCTACGGCACTGAGGGCGAAATCTGCCTTATGGGCCCCTCGGTGATGCTCGGCTACATAAACCACGAGGAAGAGAATGCCAACACGCTGCGCACCCACGCCGACGGCAACGTGTGGCTGCACACCGGGGACCTCGGCACCATGGACCCCGAAGGCTTCATCTACTTCAAGCAGAGAATCAAGCGGATGATCATCACCAGCGGCTACAACGTCTATCCTTCCCAGATCGAGAACATCCTCGAGCAGCACCCCGCCGTGCGCCGCAGCTGCGTCATCGGAGTGCCCGATCCCTACAAGATGCAGAAGGTCAAGGCATTCGTCGTGCTCGCCGACGGAGTCGCGGACACTCCCGAACTCCGCGAGGAGATCATGTCACACTGCCGCAGGCACGTCGCCAAATACGCGATGCCTTATGTGATAGAAGTCAGAGACTCCCTCCCCACCACCCTTGTGGGCAAGGTGGCATATACCCAACTTTCATAATGTTCGGCAAAAACGTATATATCCGCAGACGCGCCGCCCTTGTGGAAAAGCTCCGGGGCGAGAGTGGCGGCATCCTTCTCTTTGTCGGCAATGCCGAATCCCCCGCCCAGTACCGCGACAACTGCTACAAATGGCGTCAAGACAGCACCTGGCTCTATTTCTGGGGACTGGACGAGCCGCTGCTTGCGGCCACCATCGACCTCGAGAGCGGTGAGGAGTGTATCTATGCCGACGACCCGGATATAGACGAGATTATCTGGAACGGCCCGACCCCTTCCGTGAAGGAGCTCTCCGCAGGAGTGGGGGTGGAGCACAGCGCCCCCTCGCGCGAGCTTGACGCACGCATCAAAATCGCCCTCTCGCAGGGTCGCAGGATACATTTCGCGCCCTGCTCGCGCCTCGAGAACGCAAGCCGGATCGGGGCCCTTCTGGGCATAGACCCGCAGAGCGCCTTCAGCGCAGGCAAGAAAGGCTGCCCCGCAGCGTCGGAACCTCTTGTGAGGGCAATCATAGAGATGCGCCTGCGCAAGCAGAGCGAGGAAATCGAGGCGCTGGACGCCGCCTGCGACCTCGGCTTCAGGATGCACTCGGTGGCAAGAGACAATATCAGATGCGGCCGCATTGAGCAGGAGATAGTGGGCGCAATGGAAGGCGAAGTGCTCCGCAGCGGCTGGGGCGTGTCCTTCCCCACAATCCTGACCCAGCACGGGGAGATTTTCCACTGCCACTCGCACGCGTGCGAAATCGCCCCGGGCAAGCTTATGGTCATCGATGCCGGAGCGGAGACGAACACACACTACGCATCGGACTTCACCCGCACCTACCCCACCTCCGGCCGCTTCTCGGCCAGGCAGAGGGACATATATCAGACCGTCTATGAGTGCAACGAGCTGGCCTACAACATGGTGAAGCCTGGGGTCAAATACCTCGACTGCCACCTTGCGGTGGCCCGCCATATGCTGGACAACCTCAAGCAAATCGGACTTGTGAGCGGAGATGTCGGCTCTCTGGTGGAACAGGGCGTCGCAGGACTCTTCATGCCGCACGGCCTCGGACACAATATGGGTCTGGACGTGCACGATATGGAAGATTACGGCGAGGACCTCGTGGGCTACGACCCCGACCAGAAGCGTTCCTCCCAGTTGGGACTCGGCAGCCTTCGTATGGCAAGACGTCTGCAGGAGGGGAACGTGGTCACGGACGAGCCGGGAATCTACTTCATCCCCGATCTCATCGAGCAGTGGAGGGCTCTGGGGAAAGGCGGCGGATGCATCAATTATGACAAACTCAAATCCTACTACGACTTCGGCGGCATACGGCTGGAAGATGACCTTCTGGTGACCGCGCAGGGGGGCCGCAGGCTGGGGAGCGCACGCCTTCCCATCGCCCCGGACGACGTGGAGGAAGCTATGGCAAAACAGAACTGATATGGGACTGCTTGAAGGAAAAGTCGCCCTCATAACGGGCGCATCCAAAGGGATAGGTAAAGCCATCGCGCTGCGTTTCGCCTCCGAAGGGGCCGACATCGCTTTCACCGACGTGCGCGTGCTCCCGGAAACGGTCGCAGAACTGGAAGCGACCGGGGTGAGGGTGAAAGCCTACAGCTCCGATGCCTCCAGCTTCGAGGATGCCCACAAGGTGGTGGAGCAGGTGCGTGCGGACTTCGGCAGGATAGACATCCTTGTCAACAACGCCGGCATCACCCGCGATGCCCTTATGCTCCGTATGGAGGAGAGCGCCTGGGACGCAGTACTGGGCGTCAATCTCAAGTCCGCATTCAATTTCATCCACGCGGTGACCCCGGTGATGTCCCGCCAGAAGGGGGGCTCCATAATAAGCATGAGCTCCGTGGTGGGCGTGAACGGCAATGCCGGACAGTGCAACTACAGCGCCTCCAAGGCCGGCCTCATCGGCCTCACCAAATCCATAGCCAAGGAGATGGGACCCCGCGGCATCAGAGCCAACTGCATAGCCCCCGGATTCATAGTCTCCGATATGACGGCAGCGCTCCCCGACGAGGTGCGCGAGCAATGGGTCAAGACCATCCCTCTGCGTCGCGGAGGGACCGTGGAAGAGGTGGCCGGAGTGGCTCTTTTCCTGGCAAGCGACCTGTCCTCCTATGTGAGCGGGCAAGTCATCAACTGCTGCGGCGCAATGTCCTGCTGACACTTCTTTTATGGACAGAAGGCTGGAGCGGTTGGATATCAGAGGGGCACTCTCGGCTGTCGCGGATCTCGCGCTGCCCCGGGTCTGCCTTGTGTGCGGAGCGCAGCTGCTGCCGGAAGAGAAGCACCTGTGCGTGTGCTGCCTCGGCGACCTGCCTCTCACACGCTTCGAGAATCTGGACCGCAACCCTATGGCGGACAAACTCAACGCCCTCCTGGACGAAGACCCTTTCGCCCCATATTCATGCGCCTCCGCGCTCTACTACTACCGCGAGGGGTCCGGCTACGACCGTATCTCGCAGGAGCTCAAATACCGGCGCGGCTTCAGCTGCGGGAAATACTTCAGCGCTCTTCTGGGGGCGCGTCTGGCCTCCTCGAAGCTCTACTCGGACGTGGATCTTGTCATCCCCGTCCCTCTTCATCCGCTGAGGCGCATCAAGCGCGGATACAATCAGGCGGAGGTTATCGGGAAAGAACTTGCCGCTGCGCTCGGCGCAGCTATGCGCACAGACATCCTCAAGAGGGTGAGGCGTACCCACACCCAGACCACTCTGGACAGCGAGCACAAGCTCTTGAACGTCCAGGGGGCCTTCAAGGCATGCGGCGCGAAGGGAAGCCTTGACGGGGCGCGGCATATCCTGCTTGTGGACGACGTGTTCACCACGGGGTCCACGCTCTCAAGCTGCCACAAGGCACTGCGCGGCGCCGCGGGCGCGCAGGTACGCATCTCCGTCGCCACTCTGGGATTTGTGGGGGACTGACCCTATTCTCTTGTAATATGCGCGCCGAGAGCGTTGAGACGCGCCTCTATGTCTTCGTAGCCGCGGTCTATCTGCTCGATATTGTCTATGCGTGAGCGGCCCGGCGCGGACATTGCGGCCAGAAGCAGCGCTATGCCGGCGCGGATGTCGGGCGAGGTCATACGCCCGGGGCGCAGCTCGTGATGGTGGTCGTGGCCGATCACAACCGCCCTGTGGGGGTCGCACAGGATTATCTGCGCTCCCATATCTATGAGCTTGTCCACGAAGAAAAGGCGGCTCTCGAACATCTTCTGGTGTATCAGCACGCTGCCCTTGCACTGAGTGGCCACCACGAGCATCACGCTCAGAAGGTCCGGGGTGAGACCGGGCCACGGGGCGTCCGCGAGCGTCATTATGGAGCCGTCGATGAAAGACTCTATCTCATAGCTCTGCTGCGCTCCCACATAGATGTCGTCACCGCTCTGCTCAAGCTTCACGCCAAGCCTGCGGAAACACTCCGGGATGATGCCCAGATTGACCCGGGACACGTCCTTTATCAGAAGGGAGCTGCGGGTGATGGCGGCCATGCCGATGAACGACCCCACCTCTATCATATCCGGAAGTATCCTGTGGGACGCACCGGAGAGCTTCTCCACGCCGTGCACGGTGAGCAGGTTGGAGCCTATGCCGTCTATCCAGGCACCCATATTCACAAGAAGCGTGCAGAGCTGCTGCACATAAGGCTCGCAGGCGGCATTGTATATGGTGGTGGTGCCGGTGGTGAGCACGGAGGCCATAAGGATATTGGCCGTGCCGGTGACCGACGCCTCGTCCAGCAGCATGAAGCAGCCGCGCATCGAATGCCCGCCCGTGAGGTGGTATGCCCGCTTGGAGGCGTCATACTCGCAGCGCGCACCCAGCTTCATGAAACCGTCTATGTGCGTGTCCACCCTCCTGCGGCCTATCTTGTCGCCGCCGGGCTTGGGGAAATATGCCTCGCCAAGACGGGCGAGAAGGGGACCAGCCACCATCACGGACCCGCGTAGGGCCGAGCACCTGCTCACGAAATCGTCCGAGCAGATGTAGTCGGCGTCAAGATGGTCGGCCGTGAAAGTGTAGTCTCCCTTGGCGTGACGCACGACTCCGACCCCCATAGACTTGAGAAGCTCTATGAGGTTGCGCACGTCCAGAATCTCGGGGACGTTGGTGATGTGCACGCTCTCGGGTGTGAGGAGAGTGGCGCTGAGCACCTGCAGAGCCTCGTTCTTGGCGCCCTGAGGCGTGATGCTGCCGCTCAGGCGGTATCCTCCGTCTATGATGAATGAACTCATGACAGAATGAGTTCTTTGAAGGTGTGGACACCTTTGAGACCCTCGGTCATGGTGGCGGCCACGACGGCGCCCTCTGCGAATCCCTCGCGCGAGAAGGCCTCGTGGGAAATCTTTATCTTGTCCACATCGGACTTGAACTTCACGACGTGCGTCCCGGGCACCTCGCCTTCGCGGTAAGAGGTGATGTCGGGCTTGATGCCGAGCGAGTCCGCGACCAGCCGGGCCATAGTCTTAGCCGTGCCGCTGGGGGCGTCAAGCTTGTGGATATGGTGGGTCTCCTCGATATGGGGCACATAGCCGTATCCCTTGAGCACGGAAGAGACCTTCTCGAGAGCTGCGAAGACCGCGTTGACTCCGATACTGTAGTTGGAAGAATAGATCATCGGGGTGCCGGCGGCATAGAAGGCGGAGACCACCTCGGAGAATATGTCGTCCCAGCCCGTGGTGCCCACCACAACGGCCTTGAAGTGCTCTGCAATCCATTTGTAGTTGGCCCTGAAGGCATCGGGGGTGGTGAAGTCTATGCACACGCACTCGGAGGCGAGGGCGGGGTCCACCGCGCAGACATCTTCCGTTGCAAGAGCGAGAGGGATCCCGCGGCGGAGCAGCACCCCTTCCACCATATGGCCCATCTTGCCATATCCGCTGATTATCACTTTCATATGAGACCTTTTTTGAGAAGTAGCTCGGCAATCTGCACTGCATTGGTGGCGGCACCCTTGCGGAGATTGTCGGCCACGCACCAGAAATTGAGGCCGCTGGGCACGCTGAAGTCCCTGCGGATGCGTCCCACGAACACCTCGTCCTTGCCCCAGGCGTAGAGAGGCATAGGGTATTCGAGTTTGGAAGGGTCGTCCTTGATGACCACACCGGGCATCTGAGCCATAAGCGAGCGGGCCTGCCCGAGGTCAAATTCGCGCTCGAACTCGAGATTGACGCTCTCCGAATGGCCTCCCTGCACCGGCACGCGCACGGTGGTGGCGGTGATGGCGATGGAGTCGTCGCGCAGAATCTTGTGGGTCTCGTTGATCATCTTCATCTCCTCCTTGGTGTAGCCGTTGGGCTCGAAGACGTCGATGTGCGGCAGCACGTTCTGGTCTATGGGATAGGGGAACTTGGCATCATAGCTGCCCCATTCGGCTCCTTCGCGCTCGGTGTTCATCTGATTGATGGCCTTCATGCCGGCGCCGGTGACGCTCTGATAGGTGCTCACCACTATCCTCTTGATGCGGAAAGCCTCATGGAGCCGCGGCAGAGGCAGCACCATCTGGATGGTGGAGCAGTTGGGGTTGGCGATGATGTAGTCGTCGGCGGTGAGCACGTCGCCGTTGATTTCGGGCACGACAAGCTTCTTGGCGGGGTCCATTCTCCACTGCGAAGAATTGTCCACCACGCGGCACCCCACAGCCGCAAATTTGGGGGCGAGAAGAGCAGACGTGCCGCCTCCTGCGCTGAAAAGTGCCAGATTGGGCTTCATCGCTATGGCGTCGTCGGCGCTCACCACTGTCCACTCCTTGCCGCGGAAGGTCAGCTTGCGGCCCACCGACTTCTCCGAAGCCACGGGGATGAGTTCATCAACGGGGAAATTGTGCTCCTCAAGTACCTGGAGCATCCTTGAGCCCACCAGTCCGGTGGCGCCCACTACTACTACTTTCATCATAATATACCGATGTTTTTTAATGTCTGTGTCATCGTCTGCACGGTCTGGGGCGTGGCGGGGGTCAGGGGCAGACGCACGTCGCGCTTCATAAAGCCCAGAAGCTCCAGGGCGGCCTTTACGGGGATGGGGTTTGACTCCACAAAGCAGGCGCGGAACAGTTCGGACAGCGTCGCATCAAGCTCGCGGGCCTCCTCCCATCTGCCCTCGAGAGCCGCGCGGGTCATCGCGCTCACCTTGCCGGGAGCCACGTTGGACGCCACGGAAATCACTCCCGCGGCCCCGATTTCCATAATGGAGCGGGTCATGTCGTCGTCTCCGCTCAGCACGCTGAAGCCCTCGGGAGCTCCTTTCAGGATCTCGGCCACCTGGTCGAACTTCCCGGAAGCCTCCTTGGTGGCGATGATGTTGTCCACCTCGCAGGCGAGCCTCAGGCAGGTCTGCGCGCTCATATTGGCTCCGGTGCGCCCGGGCACGTTGTATATCACCACGGGAAGGTCTGTGGAAGAGGCTATCTTCTTGAAGTACAGATACTGCCCTTCCTGCGTGGGCTTGTTGTAGAAAGGCACCACCACAAGCCAGGCGTCGGGTCCGAGAGGAGCGAGCAGGTCCATATTGGCGAGCGTGGCTCCCACGGAATTGGATCCGCAGCCCACAACGACCGGAAGCCCCGCGCAGCGCTCCTTGGTGATGCGCAGAAGCCTTGTCTTCTCCTCCGCGCTCAGAGTGGGGGTTTCTCCCGTGGTGGCGAGGGCGACAAGGAAATCCACTCCGCCCCCCACCTGACTGTCCACAAGGGCGGCATAGGCATCATAATCCACCTCTCCCGCCTCCGTGAAGGGGGTCACAAGAGCGGTTCCGCAACCTTTAAGAATCAATTTGTCCATATGTTTATTTCCGTTTTTTCAATCTTGCGGCAAAGCTGTCCGCATCGCACAGGTCCTTCTCCTTGACCGACGCGGCTATTATACGCGTGCTGACACCGGAAGAAGGCTTGGAGATTATGCGCAGCATATCGCGGGTCCGCTCCGGCGGCGAGAAGCGGCGCGGATTGAACCAGATGCCGCCCCCGATGGGGATGGGGCGCTGCGAGACATCGGCAGGATGCACGCCCCAGGCCCCGGCATAGCCTTCGCCGCAGAAAACCTGCTCCCCTTCGTGGAAGTTGACCCCGGTGAGGAAACGGACCTTGCGGCCGGAAAGCTCCCGCGCGCTCACTTGAGCCACGCGGCTGCCGTCACGCACGTCTATACGGATGGAGATGTCCACCTTGTCCCCGCAGTATTCCACGCCGTAGGCAATGATTTCCGCAAAGGAGCCCCTGCGGGTGGTGCCCACACGCGCCGTGCGTCCTCCGGAGGCCTTGAGCTTCACTTCCTTCTCTCCGTCCCAGAGGGCGATTCCGCCAAGGCCCACGGTCTTTCCCACGCGGTACTCGTCACATCCGGCGCCCTCCTCTCTCTGCTGCTCCTGTGTGGGATACCACAGGTAACGGAGCAGTTCCATCCCTTCGCCGGACTTGCTGTAGACGTCGATGGCGCCGCTGTCGTTGAAATACAGGCGCAGCGCGCAGTGCGAATTCTCCACGGCGGGGCCGTGATGGCCCACCTTCTTGTATTGGGAAGCCTCCTGCGAGACTATCTCGCCGCGTTGGAGACTGTCGGCGCGCCAGAAAAGGCTGCAGGCAGTCTGCGCCGGGGAAATGACGGAGCAGACCGCACAAAAAAACAATATTGCAAGAAGCCTACGCATCTTTGACGGTGCTCGCGAGGAACAGCTCGTCCATCTGCACGCTGTCTATCTTGCTGGGGGAGTCGATCATCACGTCGCGTCCCTGATTGTTCTTCGGGAAGGCGATGTAGTCGCGGATGGTCTCCTGCCCGCCGAAGAGGGCGCACACGCGATCGAAGCCGAACGCAAGGCCTCCGTGAGGGGGAGCGCCGAATTTGAAGGCGTTGATTATGAAGCCGAACTTGTACTCGGCGTCCTCCTTGCTGATACCCAGCACCTCGAACATCCTCTGCTGCATGTCGGCGTTGTGGATACGGATGGACCCGCCGCCGAGCTCAGTGCCGTTGAGCACGAAGTCATAGGCGTTGGCGCACACCCTCTCGAGGTCTTCCTTCTTGTCGGAATAGAACCACTTTTCGTGCTCGGGCTTGGGAGCGGTGAAGGGGTGGTGCATCGCATAGAACCTGCTATCCTCCTCGCTCCACTCAAGAAGCGGGAAATCCACAATCCACAGGGGAGCGAACACCTTGGGGTCGCGAAGGCCAAGTCTGCCGCCCATCTCGAGGCGCAGCACGCCAAGCTGGGTCTGGGTCTTGCGCTTGGGACCGCACAGGATGAGTACCAGGTCTCCCGCGGCGGCCTCGCACTTCTCGCACACGACCTTGATCTGATCGGGAGTGTAGAACTTGTCTATGCTGCTCTTGAGGGTGCCGTCGGCATTTACCTTGATGTACACGAGGCCCTTGGCGCCCACCTGCGGACGCTTGACCCACTCGGTGAGCTCGTCCAGCTGCTTGCGGGTGTAGTCCGCGCAGCCCTTCGCCGTGATGCCGGCGACGTATTCGCTGCCGTCGAAGACGCTGAAGCCGCAGCCCTTCACGAGGGGGGTTATCTCGTGGAAGGTCATTCCGAAGCGGATGTCGGGCTTGTCGGAGCCGTAGTTGTCCATCGCATCATACCAGGTCATCCGCGGCAGAGGGTCGGGGATGTCGACTCCGAGGGCATTCTTGAACATCGAGCGCATCATACCCTCGAAGGTGCCGAGCACGTCCTCCTGCTCCACGAAGCTCATCTCGCAGTCTATCTGGGTGAACTCCGGCTGACGGTCAGCGCGCAGGTCCTCGTCGCGGAAACATCTCACGATCTGGAAGTAGCGGTCATAACCGGCCACCATCAGCAGCTGCTTGAAGGTCTGCGGACTCTGGGGAAGGGCGTAGAAAGTGCCCGGGTTCATGCGGGAAGGCACCACGAAGTCGCGGGCCCCCTCGGGGGTGGACTTGATAAGGTAAGGGGTCTCTATCTCCATGAAGCCCTGGGCGTCCAGATAGGTGCGAATCTCCTGCGCGAGGCGATGGCGCAGGGCCAGAGCCCTCTGCAGAGGGGCACGGCGCAGGTCCAGATAGCGGTACTTGGCCCTGAGGTCTTCGCCGCCGTCGCTCACCTCCTCGATTGTGAAGGGAGGGGTCTGGGCCTTGTTGAGCACCGTGGAGGATTCTACCTTTATCTCTATGTCCCCGGTGGGGATTTTTGCGTTCTTGCTCTCGCGCTCGAGGACTTCTCCCGTGACTTGCAGGACATATTCGCGTCCGAGCTCGGGAGTGCCGTCAAAGACCAGCTGCGTGATGCCGTAGCGGTCTCTGAGGTCCACGAATGTCATACTTCCCAGGCTTCTGACCTTCTGCACCCAGCCTGCCAGGGTGACTTTCTTGCCTTTGTCGGCGATGCGCAGCTCGCCGCAAGTGTGTGTACGATACATGGTATTGTGTGTGTAACAGTTTTTCCAAATCGCAAATATAGTGATTTTTCCCTATCTTTGTCATCGAAAAACATCGCAATTCATATGCAGGTAAGGGCAAAGAAAAGTCTTGGTCAGCACTTCCTTACGGACCAGAGCATAGCGCGGGGCATCGTGGACTCCCTGACGGCGGGCGGAGTGAGGGACACTCTGGAGATAGGTCCCGGCATGGGTGTGCTCACGCAGTACCTTCTCGAGCGGGAGGACATAGACCCGAGGATGATTGAAATAGACAGCGAATCCGTGGACTATCTGCTCACGCGCTTTCCCGGCATCGAGGGCAAGCTGATGGAGGGGGACTATCTGCGCCTGAATATGCGCAAAATCTTCCCGGGGCCCTATCGCGTGATAGGCAATTTCCCCTACAACATTTCCTCGCAGATTTTCTTCAAGATTCTGGAAGACAAGGACCTTGTGCCGGAGGTGGTGTGCATGGTCCAGAAGGAGGTGGCCGAACGTCTGGCCGAGAAGCCGGGCAGCAAAACCTACGGCATTCTGAGCGTGCTGCTCCAGGCCTGGTATGACATAGAGTATCTTTTCACGGTGGGATCCGGCGCCTTCGCCCCTCCCCCGAAGGTGCAGTCGGCCGTAATCCGGCTCAAGCGCAATTCCCGCACGGAACTCGGCTGTGACCCCGGGAGGTTCAAGCAGGTGGTGAAGACCGCTTTCAACCAGAGGCGCAAGACCCTGCGCAATGCTCTCAAACCCATTATCAATGAATGCCTTGCGGCAGGTATAGCCCCCGACCTCTCAGACCCCGTGTTCGACCTGCGGGCCGAAAGGCTGGGAGTGGAGGATTTCGCACGACTGACCCTGAAACTGCAGCTGTAGCAGAGCGGCCGTAGCGGGCAGAAGCAGCCGGCGGCGATGCCTTAACCCAAAGCGGCGGAGAGCTTGAGGGCGAGGTCGAGAAAAGCGAGAGAATCCGGACGGCTTCCCAGCGCTACAGGCACCCCCTCATCCCCACTTTCGCGAATGCTCTGCACCAGAGGAATCTGGCCCAGCAGGTCAATGCCGAGTTCCTTTGCCATAGCCGCCCCCCCTTCCCCGCCAAAAATGTAGTAACGCTCCTGCGGATGCTCCTCGGGAGTGAACCAGGCCATATTCTCCACCAGTCCGAAGATAGGGCGATTGATGCTCTTGTTGCGGAACATGCTCACTCCCTTCTCCACGTCACTCAAGGCTACAGCCTGCGGGGTGGTCACTATGACGGCTCCCTCCATCGGGATGTCCTGGACCAAAGAGATGTGGATGTCACCGGTGCCGGGAGGCATGTCTATGAGCAGATAATCCAGCTCTCCCCACTTGACCTGCAGAATCATCTGCTTGAGGGCATTGCAAGCCATAGGGCCGCGCCAGATGAGAGCCTGACCCTTCTCGGCGAAATAGCCCACGCTCATCCACTTCACGCCGAATTTCTCGATGGGGACAATCACGTCCGAAGCACCTTCCTGCACGGCTCCGGGCTGCTGCCCCTCGGTACCTGTCATCAGGGGGACGGACGGACCATAGACATCCGCGTCCGCAAGGCCTACTTTGTAGCCCATACGGGCGAGGGCAACGGCCAGATTGACGGCTACGGTGCTCTTGCCCACCCCGCCCTTGCCGGAAGCGATGCCTATGATATGGCGCACCCTCTCCAGCTGCGCGACTCCCAGCTCGAGGGGCCTCTTGCGGGGCTGCGCGGGCTCCACCACAATGCTCCTGACTTCGGAACGCGTCCCCTCGGGGAGATTGCGCACCAAAGCGGCGCGCGCGGCACCCACAAGGTACTCTGTCAGAGGATCCCTGCGCTTGGGAAATCCGAGAGTGACCCTCACCCCTCCGTCGGGAAAATCTATGTCGTGCACCATCCCCAGCTCCACGATGTCGCGGTCTCCCTGCGCCGGATGATGTACCTCCTTGAGATATTCGAGAATTTTGTCTGAATTCATAATTGTGCAAATGTACATAAAATCCGCCGATTTTTAACCTGCATTATTCACACTCAACCAAGCCCGAGGTTTTCTTTCTGTCATCAGGAATTGATTCTTTCCACCTCAGAGCAGACTTCAGCGAGTCTTCTATCCAGTAGAGAAACCTTGTACGTGGGTATCTGTTTTCGTAGCCTTTTACTTTCATATAAAGCTCCGGACCGTCACCGCTGTCGTGCCAGAGGTCCACGAAGGCATAGTCAGAAGAC
>R03__coassemble_819_pt1 | contig 16406 bp, 12 predicted proteins | sample R03__metabat2_high_PE_033 | metagenome-assembled genome bin R03 | reverse complement strand
GACCACCCTTACCGCCGCCATCACCAAGGTGCTGGCAGCCAAAGGTCTGAGTGAAGTCAAATCATTCGACCAGATCGACAACGCTCCCGAAGAGAAAGAGCGTGGTATCACCATCAACACCGCACACGTCGAGTACCAGACCGCCAATCGTCACTATGCGCATGTCGATTGCCCGGGCCACGCCGACTACGTGAAGAACATGGTCACCGGTGCCGCCCAGATGGACGGTGCAATCCTTGTGGTTGCCGCCACCGACGGTCCCATGCCCCAGACCAACGAGCACGTGCTTCTCGCAAAGCAAGTGAACGTCCCCAAGATGGTTGTGTTCCTGAACAAGGTTGACCTCGTCGACGACGAGGAAATGCTCGACCTCGTTGAAATGGAAGTCCGCGACCTCCTCAGCAAGTATGACTTCGACGGCGACAACGCCCCCGTCATCCGCGGTTCCGCACTCGGCGCCCTCAACGGAGAGCCCCAGTGGGAAGACAAGGTCATGGAGCTTATGGCTGCAGTCGACGAGTACATTCCCCTTCCCGAGCGTCTGGTTGACAAGCCCTTCCTTATGCCTATCGAGGACATCTTCTCCATCACCGGCCGCGGCACCGTGGTTACCGGACGTATCGAGGCTGGTACCGTTCACGTGAACGATCCCGCTGAAATCGTCGGCCTGAGCCACGACAAGCCGAAGAACACCGTCGTCACCGGCGTCGAGATGTTCCGCAAGCTCCTCGATCAGGGCGAGGCAGGAGACAACGTAGGTCTTCTCCTCCGCGGTATCGACAAGAAGGAAGTCAAGCGCGGTGAGGTTATCGCCAAGCCCGGCTCCATCAAGGCTCACGACCACTTCCTCGGACAGATTTATGTCCTCAAGAAGGAAGAAGGCGGTCGCCACACTCCTTTCCACAACAAGTATCGTCCTCAGTTCTTCATCCGTACCCTCGATGTCACCGGTGAGATCACTCTCCCCGAAGGTGTTGAGATGGTCATGCCCGGAGACAACGTCGAGATCAACGTCACCCTCATCTACCCTGTGGCTCTCAACGAGGGACTCAGCTTCGCAATCCGCGAAGGCGGCCGCACAGTCGGCGCCGGTCAGGTGATTAAGGTTCTTGACTAATCAGGATAACTCTCAAGGTGAGTGCCGGCACTACAGACACTCACCTTCTTTTAGGGGAATAGAACAAGGGTAGTTCAGCGGTCTCCAAAACCGTCGATGTGGGTTCGAATCCTGCTTCCCCTGCAAATATCAAAGGTTACGATTTGGTAATTGTTTAACAGATGCCGTACAATCCGCTTCCAACCCACGGCATCCATTAAATGTAAAGATGAGAAAGTTTATCAATTACTGTAAAGAGTCATTCGTGGAGCTCACCAAGAAGACCACCTGGCCCACTTGGGAGAAGCTTCAGGGTTCAGCCCTGCTTGTTCTGGTCACGACGGTCATTCTCGCCGCGGCCCTCTGGATCGTTGACTTCTTGTTCCAGCATCTGATGACCGTAGTCTACACACTGTAACATCGTACTCCCATGAGTGAAATGAAATGGTATGTTCTGCGTGCAACCGGAGGCAAAGAGAAAAAAGCAGCGGAATACCTGGTTAAAGAAATCGAACGCAGTGGCATTCAGGAAAGCGTGGGACAGGTTATAGTCCCCGTCAAGAAAGAAATCGTCACTAAGAACGGCAAGAGGAAGGCAGTTGACAAATTGCTCTTCCCCAGTTATGTTTTAATCCAGGCAACCCTCTCCCCCGTTCTCGAGAACATCATCCGCAATCAGGTCCCCGGAATGTCCGGCTTCCTCTCCGAAAGCAAGCTCGTCAGCAACGGCAAGGGCAACTCCCTTATGAAAGTTCCCGTCCCCATCCGCGAAGAGGAGGCACAGCGCATCCTCGGAGTTCAGGATGAGAATGCGGACAGCGCGGCCGAGGCTGTCGTCAACTATGAAATCGGCGAGGCCGTGAAGATTACCGACGGTCCCTTCAGCGGTTTCAGCGGCAAAGTGGAAGAGATTCTCTCAGACAGAAGCAAAATCAAGGTAGTAGTTGAAATATTCGGCAGGAAGACCCTGCTCGAGCTCAGCTTCACACAAGTAACTAAAGAATAACAATCAATTATGGCAAAAGAAGTTACCGGATTCATCAAGCTCCAGATCAAAGGCGGAGCGGCCAATCCAGCACCTCCGGTAGGACCGGCCCTCGGTTCCAAAGGCTTGAACATCATGGAATTCTGCAAGGCTTTCAATGCAGCCACGCAGGCTCAGGCGGGCAAGGTCCTCCCTGTGGTGATCACCGTCTTTTCTGACAAGTCTTTCACATTCGAGGTCAAGCAGCCCCCCGTCGCAGTTTCACTCAAGGAAGCGGCCAAGATTACGACCGCATCCGGCGAGCCCAACCGCAAGAAGGTTGCATCCATCACCTGGGATCAGGTGAAGGCCATAGCCGAAGGCAAAATGCCCGACCTCAACTGCTTCACCATCGCATCCGCAATGAAGATGGTGGCGGGCACGGCAAGAAGTATGGGTATCACCGTCAGCGGTGAATTCCCCAAGGACCTTTAAAATCAGACACGCATTATGGCAAAATTGACAAAAAACCAGAAGGCAGCATACGAGAAGTATGATTCTCACAAGCTGTACACTCTTGCTGAGGCGTGCCAGGTTGTGAAGGATATCACCTACACAAAATTTGACGCTTCAGTGGAGATTTCCGCCAACCTCGGTGTTGACCCCCGCAAGGCCAACCAGATGATTCGCGGCTCAGTCACTCTCCCCAACGGCACAGGTAAGACCGTCAAGGTCCTTGTTCTCTGCACTCCCGACAAGGAGGCCGAGGCCAAGGCGTCGGGAGCAGACTTCATCGGTCTCGACGACTACATCGAGAAAATCGAGAAGGAAAGTTTCGCGGACCAGGTTGACGTCATCATCTGCACCCCTTCAGTTATGGCGAAGATCGGTAAGGTGGCACGCATCCTCGGCCCCCGCGGCAAGATGCCCAACCCCAAGACCGGCACCGTCACAATGGCTATCGACGCCGCCGTCAAGGCAGCGAAGGCCGGTAAAATCGACTTCAAGGTCGACAAGACCGGTATCATCCACACTGCAATAGGCAAGGTTTCATTCACCGCCGAGCAGCTCTGCGAGAACGCGGCTGCAGTTCTGGGCGAGATTTCGAAACTCAAGCCCCAGACTCTCAAGGGCACATACATGAAGAGCGCAGCGCTCTGCTCCACAATGAGCCCCGGTATCAAGGTTGATCTCAAGGCATTCCTCAACGGTGCTGAGTAAAAATTCAATATTATGAAAAAAGAAGTAAAAGGTCAGATTATTGAAAGCATCTCAGCCCAGATTAAGGCGTATCCCAACTTCTACATCACGGACATCGCCGGTCTGAATGCTTCCCAGACATCCAAACTCCGCCGCGAATGCTTCAACAACGGCATAGTTCTCTCCGTTGTCAAGAACACCCTTTTTGCACACGTGCTCAAGGGGATGGAAGGCGAAGTAACCACTCTCGAGCAGACTCTCGCGGGCAATACCGCAATAATGTACACCGAGGTTCCCTCAGCTCCCGGCAAGCTTATCAAGAAGCTCCAGAAGGAAGGCTTCCAGAAGCCCGTCGTGAAAGGTGCCTACGTGCAGGATTGCGTATTCATCGGAGAAGACAAGCTTGACGCTCTCGCAGCCATCAAGACCAAGGAAGAGCTCATCGGAGACATCATCGCACTGCTCCAGAGCCCTGTCCAGAGGGTCCTTTCCGCTCTCGAGAACGCTTCCGAAGGCAAGGCCGAGACCGACAAGATCGGCGCAAAAACCACAACAAACGAATAATATCAACAATTTAAAAAATAAAAATTATGGCAGATGTTAAAGCCCTTGCAGAAGAGTTGGTAAACCTTTCTGTGAAAGACGTGCAGGAACTTGCACAGATCCTCAAGGATGAGTACGGTATTGAGCCCGCAGCCGCAGCAGTGGTGGTCTCAGCAGACGCTGGCGCCGGTGCAGCAGCAGAGGCCGAGCAGACTGAGTTCGACGTTGTTCTGACTTCAGCCGGCCAGGCAAAACTCAACGTTATCAAGGTCGTCAAGACTGAGCTCGGACTCGGTCTGAAAGAAGCCAAGGATCTCGTTGACGGAGCTCCCGCCACAGTCAAGGAGAAGATCTCCAAGGCAGAAGCAGAGGCCCTCAAGGCAGCTCTTGAGGAGGCCGGTGCAGAGGTCGAGATTAAATAAATCCGCCCTCTTCCCTGCTTCAGAGGGAACAAACAGGTTTAGAGCCGGGGTAAATAGGCTCTAAACCTTTTTCCGTATTAAATTTTTCTCAATTCCTAAGGAATACAAAGGCAGAAAATGTCAAAAAAGACTACCAACAAGCGAATCAACTTCGCAACATCCAAAATTCTGGAATACCCTGATCTGCTCGAGGTCCAGCTGAAGTCTTTCAAGGATTTCTTTCAGCTTGAGACCACCCCTGAGAATAGAAAAAACGAAGGCCTCTTCCAGGTCTTTCAGGAGATTTTCCCAATCGAGGACACGAGAAACAACTACAAGCTCGAGTTCATCGACTATTTCATTGATCCGCCCCTCTATACAATCGAGGAATGTCTGGAGAGAGGATTGACCTACAATGTCCCTCTCAAGGCCAAGCTCCGTCTGTCGTGCACGGATCCGGAGCACGAAGACTTTGACACAAAGGTGCAGGATGTCTATCTGGGCAACATCCCCTATATGACTCCTGCCGGCACCTTCGTGATCAACGGCTCCGAGCGAATCATCGTCTCCCAGCTGCACCGCTCTCCCGGTGTGTTCTTCGACCAGAGCATGCATGCCAACGGATCCAAGCTCTATTCCGCGCGCATCATCCCCTTCAAAGGCTCCTGGATTGAATTTGCGACAGACCTCAACAGGGTTATGTTCGCATATATCGACCGCAAAAAGAAGTTGCCGGTAACGACGCTTCTGAGGGCTATCGGTTACAACAGCGACAAGGACATCATAGACATCTTCGACCTCGCCGACGAGATCAAGGTGTCCAAGAAAGCCCTTGGCGAGAACAAAGGCCGCGTGCTCGCGGCAAAGGTCCTGAAAGTGTGGACCGAAGATTTCGAGGATGAGGACACCGGAGAAGTCATTCCCATCGAGCGCTCCAAGTCCATCCTCGAGAGAGGGACTGTCCTGGACGACGATACAATCCAGACAATTCTCGACTCCGAGGTGAAGACTGTCCTCCTTCAGAAAGACAGCGAGAACGCCGCCGAGTATGAGATTATCTTCAACACCCTCCAGAAAGACCCGACCAACACGGAAATCGACGCTGTCAACTATATCTACAAACAGCTCCGCAATTCCGAACCGCCCGATGAGAGCACCGCACGCGACGTCATCGACAAGTTGTTCTTCTCCGAGAAGCGCTACGACCTCGGCAACGTGGGACGCTACCGCCTCAACCGCAAGCTCCACCTGTCCATCGACCCCAATGTGCGCGTCCTCACGAAGACCGACATAATCGAGATTATCAAGTATCTCATCCAGCTTACCAACTCAAGGGCGACCGTGGATGACATAGACCACTTGAGCAACAGGCGCGTGCGCACCGTCGGCGAACAGCTCGCCAACCAGTTCAGCGTGGGTTTGAGCCGTATGGCCCGCACCATCAGGGAGAGGATGAACGTCCGCGACAGCGAGCAGTTCAGCCCCACCGACTTAATCAATGCCAAGACCCTCGCGTCCGTGATCAACTCCTTCTTCGGCACGAGCCAGCTGAGCCAGTTCATGGACCAGACCAATCCTCTGGCGGAAGTCACCCACAAGAGGCGTCTGTCCGCCCTCGGTCCCGGAGGACTCAGCCGCGACCGCGCAGGATTCGAGGTCCGCGACGTGCACTACACGCACTACGGCCGCCTCTGCCCTATCGAGTCTCCCGAAGGCCCGAACATCGGACTTATTTCCTCCCTGTGTGTCTATGCCCGCATAGACAGTCTCGGATTCATCGAGACCCCCTACCGCGACGTCAAGGACGGCAAGGTGGACCTGAGCGCCGCCGGTTGCCACTATATGAGCGCGGAAGAGGAGGAGAACAAGCTCGTCTCCCTTGCCAACATCAAGATGGACGAGGAGGGCAATATCCTGGAAGAGCGCATCCAGTGCCGCCAGGAAGCCGATTTCCCTGTCGTCACGAAGGAGAGCGTGAACTATATGGACGTCGCCCCGAACCAGATGGCTTCCGTGGCGGCATCCCTCATTCCGTTCCTCGAGCACGATGACGCCCACCGTGCGCTTATGGGCGCGAACATGATGCGTCAGGCAGTGCCTCTTCTCAAGCCCGAATCCCCCATCGTGGGCACCGGTCTGGAAGAGAGGGTCTGCATCGACTCACGCACCCAGTATATCGCCGAGCGCAAGGGAGAAGTCACCTACGTGGACGCCAACGAAATCCGCATCAAGTATGAGCGTACGGAAGACGAGGCCTTCGTGAGCTTCTCTCCCGAAGAGACCATCTACAAAATGCCCATATACCGCAGGACCAACCAGAGCACAACCATAAATCTTATTCCTATCGTCCGCAAGGGCGACAAGGTCGAGAAAGGCCAGGTGCTCACGGAAGGCTATGCCTGCCAGGGCGGCGAGCTCGCTCTCGGACGCAACCTCAAAGTGGCGTTCATGCCCTGGAAGGGTTACAACTATGAGGACGCCATCGTGTTGAGCGAGGAGATGGTGAAATGGGACGTGCTCACCTCAGTGCACGTGGACGAGTATCTTACCGAGGTGCGCGAGACAAAGCGCGGAATGGAAGAACTCACCTCCGACATCCCCAACGTCAGCGAAGACGCCACCAAGGATCTTGACGAGAACGGAATCGTGCGCATCGGCGCCCATATCGAGCCCGGCGACATAATGATCGGCAAGATCACCCCGAAAGGCGAGAGCGACCCCTCACCTGAGGAGAAGCTCCTCAAGGCCATCTTCGGCGACAAGGCCGGCGACGTGAAGGACGCCTCCCTGAAGGCCAACCCTTCGTTGAGCGGCACGGTCGTAAAGACAGCCCTCTACGCAAAGCTTGCAAAGGAAAACGGCAAGCGCGGATCCTCCAGAACCGAGCAGAAAGCCCGCATAGAGAAGCGTGAGGCCGAATCCGCCGCAAGGAAAGAAAAGCTCCGCGCAGAATTTCTGAGCAAGCTCGCAGTGCTCACAAAGAACCGGAAGAGCGCAGGCATCTTCGACCTCTACGGCGTGGAAGTCATCGCCAAGGACAAGAAGTTCTCCTCCGATATTCTCAAGAGCATCGACTACAGCAACATCAATTCCGGGAAGTGGACGACAGACAAGGACGCCAATGTCTTGATTCGGGAGCTCATCAACAACTACTGCATCGCCGTCAAGGCAGAAGACGCAGTCTGCAAGAGAGAAACCGACAAGCTCAAGGTCGGCGACGAGCTCGGCAACGGAGTGATGCAGCTGGCAAAGGTATATATCGCAAAGAAGAGGAAGATCACAGTCGGTGACAAGATGGCAGGACGCCACGGCAACAAGGGTATCGTGGCCAAGATTGTCCGTCAGGAAGATATGCCGTTCCTTGAGGACGGCACTCCGGTGGACATCGTACTCAACCCTCTGGGCGTGCCTTCACGAATGAATCTGGGCCAGATTTACGAGACCGTCCTCGGCTGGGCGGGCGCAAGGCTCGGGCTCAAGTTCAGCACCCCCATCTTCGACGGCGCAAGCATCGAGGAAATCTGCGATCTCACCGACAAGGCAGGCCTTCCCCGCTTCGGCAAGACCAGACTCCGCGACGGCGGTACCGGTGACTACTTCGACCAGAGCGCCACTGTGGGCGTGATCTATATGATCAAGCTCGGCCATATGGTCGATGACAAGATGCACGCCCGCTCAATCGGACCCTACTCCCTCATCACCCAGCAGCCTCTCGGCGGCAAAGCCCAGTTCGGAGGCCAGAGATTCGGAGAGATGGAGGTCTGGGCCCTCGAAGCATTCGGAGCGGCCAACGCGCTTCAGGAGATCCTCACGGTCAAGTCCGATGACGTGACCGGCAGGTCCAAGACTTACGAAGCAATCGTCAAAGGAGACCCCATGCCGCCCGCAGGCATACCCGAATCCCTCAACGTGCTGCTTCACGAGCTCAGGGGACTCGGTCTCAAGGTCACATTGGAATAATTGTTTGAACTAAAGGATATATGCCTACTTTCAATAACAAAGACAACAAGGTCAAGAACAACTTCCAGACCATCAGCATCTCGCTTGCCTCACCCGAGGACATCACCGAGCATTCCTGCGGCGAAGTCCTCAAGCCGGAAACCGTCAACTACAGGACCTACAAGCCCGAGAGGGACGGTCTGTTCTGCGAGAAAATATTCGGCCCCACCAAGGACTACGAGTGCTATTGCGGAAAATACAAGAGGATACGCTACCGCGGAATAATCTGCGACAGGTGCAACGTGGAGGTCACCGAGAAGAAGGTGCGTCGTGAGAGAATGGGGCACATCACCCTCACGGTCCCCGTTGCCCATATCTGGTATTTCAAGAGCGCGCCCAACAAGATTTCCGCCCTTCTGGGAGTCCCCTCCAAGAAGCTGGAGAGCGTCATCTACTATGAGAAATACATAGTGGTCCGTCAGGGAGCGAGCGAAATCGAGAAACTCGAGCTCCTCTCCGAAGAGGAATATATGGACGTTCTCGCACGCATCCCCGGCAACGAGAGCCTTTCCGATTCCGACCCCAACAAGTTCATCGCCAAGATGGGCGCCGAAGGCATCTATGACCTTCTTAAGGAAATAGACGTCGAAGAGCTCGGCAAAGAGCTCAGGGCCAGAATCAAGGCAGAAGGCGAGCACGGCTCACAGCAGCGCAAGGCCGAACTCCTGAAGCGTCTTCAGGTTGTCAAGTGGTTCCAGGAGTCCAAGGGAGTCAACAGGCCCGAGTGGATGATAATGAAAGTCATCCCCGTGATACCTCCCGACTTGCGTCCTCTGGTCCCTCTGGACGGCGGCCGCTTCGCGACTTCCGACCTCAATGACCTCTACAGGAGGGTGATCATACGCAACAACCGCCTCAAGAAACTCATAGAGATCAAGGCCCCCGAGGTGATTCTGCGCAACGAGAAGCGCATGCTTCAGGAAGCTGTCGACTCACTGTTCGACAACTCAAAGAAGTCCTCTGCAGTCAAGAACGAGTCCAACAGGGCGCTCAAATCCCTGTCCGATTCCCTTAAGGGTAAGCAGGGACGCTTCCGCCAGAACCTCCTCGGAAAGCGTGTGGACTACTCTGCACGTTCCGTCATCGTGGTGGGTCCCGAACTCAACATGCACGAGTGCGGCCTGCCCAAGTTTATGGCGGCAGAGCTTTACAAACCTTTCATAATCCGCAAGCTCATCGAGCGCGGCATCGTCAAGACCGTGAAGTCCGCAAAGAAAATCGTGGACCGCAAAGATGCAGTGATTTGGGACATCCTCGAGAATGTGATGAAGGGACATCCCGTGCTCCTCAACCGTGCACCCACCCTGCACCGCCTCGGTATCCAGGCCTTCCAGCCGCGCATGATCGAGGGCAAGGCCATCCAGCTGCATCCTCTCGCCTGTACGGCATTCAACGCCGACTTCGACGGAGACCAGATGGCTGTCCACCTGCCCCTCGGCAACGCCGCCATCATGGAGGCCCAGCTCCTTATGCTCGGCAGCCAGAACATTCTGAACCCTGCCAACGGAGCCCCTATCACGGTGCCTTCTCAGGATATGGTCCTCGGTCTGTACTACATCACCAAGATTCTTCCCGGAGCCAAGGGAGAAGGCAAGAGTTTCTACTCCGACGAGGAAGTCATCATCGCCCTCAACGAGAAAGCCATCGAGATGCACGCTGAAATCAACGTGCGCATCCCCGTGGACAAACTGGATCCTTCCAAGGGCACGCATACGGTCAAAACCACGGCCGGACGCATCATCGTGAACCAGTATGTCCCCGATGAGGTGCCCTACGTCAACGAGGTGCTCGGGAAGAAACCTCTGCGCAAGATCATCACCGATGTCATCAAGTACACCGGCGTGACCAGGACGGCGAAATTCCTCGACGACATCAAGAATCTCGGATACGAGCAGGCTTTCCGCGCCGGCATATCCTTCAACCTCGGAGACGTCATTGTCCCCGCCGAGAAGACCGCCATCATCGACGAAGCCTACAAGAAGATTGCCGAAATCCGCGGCAACTACGAAATGGGTCTGCTCACCAATCAGGAGCGCTACAACAAAGTCGTGGACCTCTGGTCTGCGGTGGACAACGACCTGATGAAGATTGTGAGCAAGCAGATTTCCAGCGACCAGCACGGATTCAACCCCGTGTATATGATGCTCGACTCCGGAGCCCGCGGATCCACCACGCAGATCAAACAGCTCTGCGGTATGAGAGGCCTCATGGCCAAGCCCCAGAAGTCCGGTGCCGCCGGAAACGATATCATCGAGAACCCTATCATCTCCAACCTCAAGGAAGGCATGTCGGTGCTCGAGTACTTCATTTCCACCCACGGTGCCCGTAAGGGTCTGGCCGATACCGCTCTCAAGACCGCTGACGCAGGTTACTTGACAAGGCGTCTGGTGGACGTGAGCCACGACGTGATAATCACCGACGAGGACTGCGGCACACTACGCGGTCTCATCGCCACTGCCATCAAGGACAAGGACACCGTCGTGGAGTCCCTGGGCGAGAGAATCCTCGGACGCACCTCCGTGCACGACATCTTCAACCCCCTGACAGGTGAACTTATCATCCGTGCGGGAGAGGAGATTCGCGAGAAAGAGGCCGACCTCATCAACTCCCTGCCCATCGAGCAGGTGGAAATCCGTTCCGTACTCACCTGCGAGAGCCGCAAGGGCGTCTGCGCGAAGTGCTATGGACGCAACCTCTCCACCAACAGGATGGTCGAGAAGGGAGAAGTTGTCGGAGTCATCGCGGCACAGTCCATCGGCGAGCCCGGTACGCAGCTCACCCTCCGCACATTCCATATGGGTGGTGCTTCATCCGGTTCTGCGGCCGATTCTTCCATCGACTCCAAGTACGACGGCAAGCTCGAATTTGAAGAGCTCCGCACCATCCAGAGGGTGAATGCCGATGGCGCTTCGGAGGAAGTTGTGGTGAGCCGTATGGCAGAACTCCGCATCGTGGACGAGAACACCGGCATGACCTTCTCCCAGTACGATGTACCCTACGGAGCCGTTCTCTACAAGAAAGACGGCAACAAGGTAAGCAAGGGAGACCGCATCTGCGAATGGGATGCTTACAACGCCGTCACCATCGTGGAGACTGCCGGCACCATACGCTACGAGAACGTGATCGACGGCGTCACCTGCCAGAAGGACAACTCCGACGCGTTTGCCACCAGCTCCGATATGGTCATCATCGAGTCCAAGGACAAGACGAAGAGCCCCGCGGTGCACATTGTGGATGCCGAAGGCAACACTGTGAAGCAATACAACCTGCCTGTAAAGGCCCACATCCTTGTGGAAGACGGCGCCACGGTCAATGTGGGTGACGTTATCATCAAAATACCCCGCGCATTCGGCAAGGCAAGCGATATCACAGGAGGTCTTCCCCGCGTCACCGAGCTCTTCGAGGCCCGCAACCCGAGCAGCCCCGCGATTCTCTCCGAGATCAACGGCACAGTCACTCTGGGCAAGGTCAAGAGGGGCAACCGTGACGTCACCGTAACCAGCAAGGGCGGCACCGAGAAGCACTATTCCGTGCCCACGACCAAGCAGCTCCTTGTCCAGGATGACGATTACGTGAAGGCAGGCACCCCGCTTTCCGACGGCGGCACCTCACCGAGCGACATTCTCGCAATCCTCGGCCCCGTGAAGGCTCAGGAGTATATTGTCAACGAAGTGCAGGCAGTCTACCGCCTTCAGGGCGTGAAGATCAACGACAAGCATTTCGAGATAATCGTGCGTCAGATGATGCGCAAGGTCGAGATAACCAATCCCGGAGACACCCAGTTCCTCGAGGAAGAGATGGTGGAGAAATGGAAGTTTATGGATGCAAACGACGCTATCTTCAACAAGTTCTACGTCCTTGCTCCCGGAGACTCCCAGAGGTACGAGGAAGGAGACATCATCGGTGCACGCGAAATGCACAACGAGAACTCCTCGCTCGAGCGTCAGGGTCTCAAGCCTCTGCTCACCCGTCCTGCCCAGCCCGCAACCGCACGTCTCGTGCTTCAGGGTATCACCCGCGCGGCCCTCAAGACCGACAGCTTCATGAGCGCGGCTTCCTTCCAGGAAACCACCAAGGTGCTCAGCGAATCCGCAATACGCGGACGCGTGGACCATCTCGAAGGCCTCAAGGAGAATGTCATCTGCGGACATATGATTCCTGCCGGTACTGGTCTGAAGGACTATCAGGACATCATCGTGACTCCCAAGACCGATCTTGTCGCAAGCCTTAACGAGCTGTAGGCAAGAAAACATAACAAAAGAAGAGGCCGACCAAAAAGGGTCGGTCTCTTTCTTTTTGCGAGCACCAGGCTCCGCAGCGGCGGCTGCCAGCCTCTGAGAGGACTCCGCTCACTTCGCTCGCTCCGGCCCCTCCCATTGTCATCTGCGTCATCGCTACGCGATAACTTGCTGCCAACGGGCCCCTCCCCCCTGCCCATGTGATGTGAACGGACCACATTTGTGGACCCGCAGAAAAAGCATTTTTTTAGCATATTAATAATAATCGCTGCAAAGATATGAATATTAAACCTTTACAACGATTTCATCACCCCAGATGTCCACTCTGCCAAAAAGAGAGTGACTAAGACTTTTTAGTCACCCTCTTCTTTTGTGCGGTAGGTGAGATTCGAACTCACACAGGCCAACGCCCACTACCCCCTCAAAGTAGCGTGTCTACCATTTCACCACTACCGCAATTCTTGGGACTGCAAAAATAGGTATATTTCTTAAATTCCCAAAATTTTTGGGCAAAATTTACTTATCTTTGTCAAAAATAAAGCAAATAGATATGGCAAAAACCGTTTTAGTGTCCGGAGGAGCCGGATTCATAGGCAGTCACGTGACCGTCGAGCTCATAGAAGCCGGCTACGAGGTTGTGATAGCGGACAATTTCTCAAACTGCGATGAAACCAACTACCGCGGCGTGTGCGCAATCACGGGCCGGAAGCTGCCTCTGGTGAAGATGGATTTCTGCGACATCGAAGCCGTGCGCTCCCTGTTCGGCAAATATGACATCGACGCCGTCATCCATTTCGCCGCTTTCAAGGCTGTGGGCGAGTCGGTGAGCGACCCTCTTAAATACTATACTAACAATCTGGTATCCTTCCTCAACCTTCTGACCGTAGCCCGCGAGAAGGGCGGATGCAACATCCTCTTCTCCTCTTCGGCCACGGTGTACGGGGAGCCGGAAAACGTGCCTGTCACGGAAGCCTCTCCCCGGCAGAGCGCAACTTCCGCCTATGGCAACACCAAGCAGATGTGCGAAGATTTCCTGCGCGACTGCGTTGCGGCCTACGAAGGCATCAACGGCATAGCGCTGCGCTACTTCAACCCCATCGGAGCGCACCCGTCCGCCCTCATAGGCGAGCTCCCGAGGGGGGTGCCCAACAACCTGGTGCCCTATATCACCCAGACTGCAGCAGGCAAACTCAAGTGCCTGAGCATCTTCGGCGACGACTACCCCACTCCCGACGGCACCTGTCAGAGGGACTACATCGACATAGTGGATCTCGCCCGCGCCCACGTGTTTGCGGTGCGCCGGATGCTGGAAGGCAAGATGAAGGAAGGATATGAGATTTTCAATATCGGTACGGGGCGTCCTGTCAGCGTGCTTGAGCTCGTGAACGCCTTCGAGAAGGTGAATTCATTGAAGCTCAACTATAAAATTGCCCCCCGCAGGCCCGGAGACGTGACGGCAATCTGGGCGGACCCCACCCTCGCCAACAACGAGCTGGGATGGAAGGCGGAAAGGACGGTGGAACAAACGCTCGCCGCAGCTTGGGCCTGGCAGAAGAAACTGGGTTAAGAGGCATCCCCGGGCCCACAAGAGAAAATGTATATAGGTCTTCTGAGCGACACGCACGGCGTCTTCAGCGACGAATTCCGGCAATTCTTTTCCGACGTTGACGTGCTCTGGCACGCCGGCGACTTCGGCGGCGGTCTGGACTTCATCGACTCGATACGCGCCTTCAAGCCTCTTGTCGGCGTGTACGGCAACTGCGACGGAATGGACATACGCCGCGAGTTCCCCTGCCATCAGCTGCTGCAGGTACAGGGGCGGAAGATATTGATGACACACATCGGCGGATCCCCCGGGCACTATGACCTTCGCGCCCGCGCCCTCATCGATGCCCACAAGCCGGATATATTCATCTGCGGGCACTCGCATATCCTCAAGATAATGAATGACAAAGCTCTCGGCCTGCTGTACGTCAATCCCGGAGCCGCAGGGCTGCAGGGCTGGCAGGTTGTTCGCACCGCTCTGCGTTTCCGCATAGAGCAGGGACAAATCAAGGATATGGAAGTCTTCAATCTATAGGATGTGGAACGCCAGGAAGGCAACCACCCAGGCTATCAGCAGCGAATGCACGACGCTGAACACGGCCCATTTGCGCCCTATTTCCTTGCGCAGCGTGTTGATTGTGGCAATGCAGGGGAAATACAGCAGCACGAAAAGCATGAATGACATCGCGGCGGCAGGCGGTATGGCTCCGCTCTGCTGCAGCGCCACGGCAAGAGAGGCTTCGTCCTCCGTATGGTAAAGGATGCCCATAGTGCTCACTATCGCCTCCTTGGCGGGCAGGCCGGTGAGTATGCACACATTCATCTTCCAGTCAAAGCCCAACGGAGCCATCGCAGGCTCCATCCATTTCCCTATATGAGCAAGGCACGAGCTGTCTTCGGCAGCGGGAAGACCGCCGTCGCGGGTGGGAAAATATTCCAGAGCCCATATGACCACGGAAGCCGCCAGAATCACTGTGGTAATTTTCTGAAGGTAGTCCTTGCACCTGTCCCAGATATGGCTCCAGAGGACCTCTGCGGAAGGAAGACGCAGCCCGGGGAGGACGAAGATGTCATCGTTCTTGCTCTTGCGGAACCACTTGGTGTTTTTCATCACCATGGCGAAAAGGATGCTAAGCACGATTCCGGCCACATAAAGGCCAATCATCACAAGCGAGCGGCAGTGCGGGAAAAAAGCTCCGGCAAAGAGCAGATAGACGGGCAGGCGGGCAGAGCAGGACATGAACGGAATCATCAGCATCGTGAGCCTGCGGTCCTTGCGGTTGTTGATGCCCTTTGCGGCCATAATGGCCGGCACATTGCATCCGAAGCCCAGAAGCATGGGGATGAAGGAGTTGCCGTGCAGGCCTATGCCGTGCATAAACTTGTCCATGAGGAAAGCCGCGCGGGCCATAAAGCCGCTGTCCTCCAGAAGGGAGAGGAAGAAGAAGAGTATGAAGATGTTGGGAAGGAAGGATATGACCGCACCACACCCCTGTATGACACCGTCCGCAAGCAGGCTTCCAAGCCATAACGGCAGCGGGAGCGCCCGGACGCGGTCTGCCAGAAAGTCCACTCCTCTCTCAATCCATCCTTGCGGATAAGCTCCCAGAGAGAAAGAGAGCTCAAAAATAGCCGCCAGCACGACAATCAGGATGGGGATGCCGAACCAGCGGTTGGTGATAATCTTGTCTATGCGATGGGCGAATCTGCTCTCCTCGGACCCGTCATTGCAATACTGGTCGCCACGCGCGTATTTGCAATGCGCGCAATCGCCGTTGCATATGTACCGAGTGTCGCTCAATCTATCTTCTTCCAATATACTTTCTCGCTTATCAGACCCACGGTGCCTTTAACGCACAGGCGACCGTCGACCTCAAAATAGAGCGTGGCATTGGCATTGATGCCGCGCTGCGGGTCATATATCTTGCCGCCGTTCCAGCACTTCTTCTCGGAGTCGTACTTGAGGCCGCGCAGAAGAACTATCTGGTCGCAGGGGACGCTGCGCAGCGACTTGTCGGGATTCTTGGTGTCCAGCAGCTTCTCTCCGGTAGCGGGATTGACGCTGTCCTTGAGCCAGATGATGCGACCGGTATAGACTCCGTCTGGATCCGCGGTGATGCTGACCTTGAACTCGTCACCCTTCTGGGAGGCCAGATATGTGCCGGAAAGAGAATCGGGGAAATAGTTGACGGAGGCCTGGGGGAATGCACAGACGGCGGCGCAAAGGGCCAGAGCGAAGGATGCAAGAATCTTTTTCATATTGCAAATATAATAAATCTTATTAACTTTGCACCCGCTCTCGAGAAGAGCACATCAAGGTTTAACAAATTAATACAGATTCACAATGGCTGTTAAAATCCGTCTTCAGCGCCACGGTAAGAAGAATTTCGCATTCTTCCACATTGTTGTGGCCGACTCAC
>R03__coassemble_801_pt1 | contig 16685 bp, 14 predicted proteins | sample R03__metabat2_high_PE_033 | metagenome-assembled genome bin R03 | reverse complement strand
GTGACGCCTGCAGGATTCAAACCTGCGACCTTTTGATCCGTAGTCAAATGCTCTATTCAGCTGAGCTAAGGCGCCATTGGCTGCCGGCACAGAAAGACCGGCAGTATGCTATTCGGCTGCAGAGGGAGCGACCTTGCGCTTGGCTTCCTTGATGCGCGCCTTCTTGCCTGCGAGGTTGCGGAGGTAGAAGATACGGGCCCTGCGAACTTTACCGACCTTGTTGAGCTCTATGTTCTCGATGAAAGGGGACTCATAGGGAAAAATCCTCTCGACACCCACGCCGCTGGAAATCTTGCGGATGGTGAAGGTCTTGGTGTAAGGAGTGGCACCGCAAATCTGGATGACCACACCGCGGAAGTTCTGGAGACGCTCCTTGTCACCTTCCTTGATACGATAGGTAACGGTGATGGTGTCACCGGCCTTGAACTCGGGGTAGGAAGCGGCTTTGTTCTGAGAGAAAGCCTGCTCTACAACATTAATCAAATCCATAATTTCAAAAATTCATAAGCGCAGCGTCATCAAACCGTCTGAAGAGAGGCTGCTTTCGGGACCGCAAAGTTAGAAACTTTTCTGGAAAGACCAAAATTATTTTAAAAATACTTGCTCTCTTTTTCAAACAGCTCCCTGTCTTCACGGTTAGGGTCCGGCCTGACGGCGGCGCTGTCCTTGAGAGCCTCTATCTTTTCGCGGTCGCCGCCCTTGAGCCTGCGGGGTATCCACACGAGAATCTTGACATACAGGTCACCGCGTCCGTAGCCGTTGACGGAAGGCATTCCCTTGCCGCGCAGACGCTGGACGGTGCCGGACTGGGTGCCGGGGTCGAGCTTGAGCGTGTAGCCGCCGTCAAGTGTGGGGATGACGACCTCGCAGCCGAGGATGGCATCGGTGATGCTTATCACGCGCGTATAGAAGAGGTTCTCGCTCTCTCGCTTGAGATCCTTGTGCGGCAGTTCCTCCACTATGACCTGCAGATTGCCGTTGACGCCGCCGCGTGGGGCCGCGTGACCTTCTCCGCTGACGTTGATCTGCATGCCGTCTTCCACACCCGCAGGGATGCTTACTTTTACTGTTTCTCTCACGCGCACCAGACCCGCTCCCTTGCACTTGGGGCAGGGGTTGGATACAACTTTTCCCGTGCCGGAACAGTTGGGGCAGGTGCTGTAGGAAATCGTGCGGCCGAAGAGGCTGTTGGATATGTTCTGGACTTGTCCGCTGCCGTTGCAGGTGGGGCAGGTCTTGATGTCGGAAGAGTTGCGCGTGCCCTTGCCGCCGCAGTCGGGACAGGGACGGTTGCGCTCTATGGAGACTTCCTTGACGCAGCCGGAGGCCATTTCCTCCAGGGTGAGGCGCACCCGCGTGCGTATGTCGCGGCCGCGGGGTGTACGTGCCTGTCCTCCTCCGCCAAAGCCCCCGAACCCTCCGAAGCCCCCGAAGCCTCCTCCGCCGAAGCCTCCGAAAGCGCCGCCGAAGAGGTTTTTGAGCAGATCGTCCAGCCCCATTCCGCTGAAGTCGAAACCGCCGGCTCCGGCTCCCGCCGCTCCGTCCACTCCGGCGAAGCCGAACTGGTCATAGCGCGCCTTCTTGTCGGGGTCGCTGAGCACGGAATAGGCTTCCGAGGCCTCCTTGAATTTCTCTTCAGCCGTCTTCTTCTCCGCATCCGTGCCGCTGACCCAGCGGTCGGGGTGCCACTTGAGGGCCGCCTTGCGGTAGGCGCCCTTTATGTCGTCTGCGCCGGCCCCTTTCTGGAGCCCCAGCACTTCGTAGTAATCTCTTTTTTCTGCCATAATTCAATAAAGGTATCAGCAGCCCACCACCACCTTTGCGTAGCGCAGCACTTTGCCGCCGAGGGTGTAGCCTGTCTGCACCACGTCGATTACCTTGCCCTTGAGCTCCTCGCTGGGGGCGGGGAACTGGGTCACTGCTTCGTGGAAATCTGTGTCGAAATCCTTGCCTTTGGACTCGATGACTGCGAGACCGCGGGTCTTGAGGTAATCAATCAACTTGTTGTATATCAGAGAAGTGCCTTCCTTGGCGGCTTCGTCGGACGAGGCCTCGAGAATCTGCATCGCCCTCTCGCAGTCGTCCAACACGGGCAGCAGGCCCTTTATGGTCTCGGCCGAAGCGCTGCTGACCAGATTGAGCTTCTCCTCGGCGCTGCGTCTGCGGAATGTCTCGAATTCCGCCATCAGACGGAGATAATCGTCCTTCTCTTTTGCCAACTGCTCCGTAAGAGAGGCAATCTGCTGCTTTGCGGAGGGTTTCTTTGTCTTGTCTTCTGCCATAGAGTCTTACTTTTTTGTCGCCGCAAAGATACACAAAAGCTCTGCCAACAAGCAAACTTTGACAAAAAGTCACAAAAAGAACCTGTCGATCTCGGCTATCGATTCGGGCATCGCGAAGATTGCGACCTTGTCATATGGTTCGATGCGGGTGTCTCCCACGGCGATGAACGAGTCCGTGCCGCGTATCACGCCCGCTATTATTGCTCCGTGGGGGAAATTGATTTCCTTCAGGGGGCCGGAAGTGATGGCCGCGCCTTTCGGTACGGTGTATTCTATCACCTCCGCGTTTGTGCCTGTCATATAGCGCACGAAGCGGGCTTTCCCGCTGAGCGTGAACTTGAATATCCGGCCGGCCGTCACAAGCTTTTTGTTGATGACATTGTCCACGCCCATCTCCTCAGCAAGGGGGATGTACTCGATGTTCTCCACTTCTGCTATTGTGCGCGGCACCCCGAATTTCTTGGCCACCACGCAGGCGAGCACGTTGTTCTCGTCGTGGCTGGTCAGGGCGATGAAAGCGTCGCAGCCGTGTATGCCTTCGTCGAAGAGCACATCGGAATTGCGCCCGTCCGCATTCACTATCTTCACCTTGCCGTCGAGCCTCTCGGTGAGCTCTATGCAGCGGTCCTTGCTTTTGTCTATGATCTTCACGTCCACTCCTTGCCTCGAGAGCGTGCGCGCCACCATTTCGGCTATTGGCGTACCGCCCACTATCATCACGCTGCGAGCCTCGACGTTGCTCTTGCCGAAGTATTTGAAAAGGGCTTGCGCGCCGTCCTTGCGGCTTATCGTGAACACTAGGTCGCCGAAGAGGAACTTTGTGTCCAGATGAGGGATTATCGTCTTGCCCGAGCGGCTGATGGCCAGCACTCTGAACTGCTCGAGTTCCAGGGCGGAGGGCAGCTTTATGAATTCTTCCAGCCGCAGGTCCAGCATAGGGGAGTCTTCGTCGAGCTTGAAAACCGCTATCTGCAGCTTGCCGCGCTCGAAATCCATCATCTCTGCCGTGGAGTTGTGCTTCAGGGCGGCCACTATTTCTTCGGCGGCGCTCTTCTCCGGGTAGAACATCAGCTCGATGCCCATCTCCTTGAAGAGCAGCTTGTTCTCCGCGCTGAAATAGTCCTCGTCGTTGACTCTGGCAACCACTTTGGCCGCTCCCAGCTGCTTGGAGAGGAGCGCGCCCACTATGTTGACCTCCTGCGTGGAGAAGGGATAGACGGCTATGAACAGGTCGGCTTCCTGTACCTTGGCGTTGCGCAGGACGCTGATGGACGAAGGGTTTCCATATACGGTCTCCACGTCCACTTGCGAGGCCAAAGCGCGCAGACGCTCTTCCTCGGCGTCAATCACCGTGACTTCGTTGGCTTCCGCGCGAAGCATCTTGGCAAGGTGGGAACCCACTTCCCCCGCGCCTTCAATGACTATTTTCATATTTCCTGAGATATTTGAATATACCTTTCCCTTTTATGAACGCCTTGGGCAGCAGACATATGTCCAGCAGCCCGTCCGGGGTGAAACCGTCCACCTGCCGTTCTGCCTTCCCGGTGAGAGCCCTGTATTCCCTGTGGGCTTGAAGCACGGCCTTGAACGCGCCGACCCTGCCGCTGCACAGATAGAGTGCAGCGCTCAGAGCGTCCAGCGCCATCCGTGCCCGGACTCTGTGTCGCGGAAATTTCCCGTCCATCAGAAGGAGGTTGTTGCGGTAGTTGAGTTTCAACTTGAAGGGGGAGTCCTTCGCGAGCGTGCCCGCCCCCAGATGCCAGACCGCCGAGCCGTACACCACGTCCACCTTCCATCCCTGCTTCTGCGCTCTCCAGCAGTAGTCTATTTCTTCCATATGCGCAAAGAAGCGTGCGTCCAGACCCCCGAGGTCCTTCCACAGGGAGGCCCTCGTCATAAGGCAGGCTCCGCTTACCCAGAGCACGGAGGAGGGGAGACTGTCATACTGCCCGCTGTCCTCTTCCGTGCGTCCAAGCACCCTGCCGCGGCAGAATGGGTAGCCGTAGCGGTCCATAAGGCCTCCTGCGGCTCCTGCATATTCGAAGCGGGAGCTTCTGCTGAAGTCGGGCCTCATCGCGAGAATCTTCGGGCCGCACACCCCACACTGCGGATGGCTGTCCATCCATTCCTCGAGGGGCTCGAGCCAGCCTGCGGGGGCTTCAATGTCGGAATTGAGCAGGACAACAAACTCGAATCCGTCGTTGCGGACAGCATCGATGGCCCTGTTGTAGCCTCCAGTGAAGCCGAAATTGCGCTCCAGCGGAATCGTGCGCACGGCGGGGAACTCTTCCGAGAGCATCTGAAGGGACCCGTCCGTGCTGGCGTTGTCCGCCACATAGACCTGCGCGCGGCAGCCCTCCAGAAGCGGAGGAAGCCACCTTCGCAGGTAGTCCTTCGTGTTCCAGTTGAGTATGACTACGGCTGTGCGCAAAGCTTGTTGGTGGCTGTTATTTCTTCTTGCCTTTCCCACAGCAATGGCCGTCGTGGCTGCCGTCGCAGCCTTCCTTGCCGCGGTTGCATCCTTCCCCGCCTCCATTGCAATCGCCGTGGCAGCCGCATCCCTCGGAAGGGAGGTATTCGCCGTGCAGGCCTTCCGCGAGCTCCTTGTCCGTGGCCTCGCGCACGCTCTCCACCTTCCCGGTGAAGTGCAACGTCTTGCCTGCCATAGGATGGTTGAAGTCCATCGACACGGCATCTGCCTTCAGCTCTTTCACCGTGCCCTGCATCACCTGACCCTGATTGTTGAGCATAGGGATGATGTTGCCCGCCACGAGAAGGTCTTCCCTCAGCTGCCCGTCCACCTCGAACGCGGCCTTGGGGATGTCGAGCACATACTCGGGATGCCACACTCCGTATCCGTCCTCGGGACTGAGGATGAAGTCGAACCCTTCTCCGGGCTCCTTGCCTTCCACGGCCGCCTCGAAGAGGGGCAGCAGCATATGTGTGCCGTGAATGTATTCCAGAGGTTTTTCGGACCCGGCGGCGTCCGCAATCCTGCCTTCCACTTCAAGGGTGTAGCTCACAGCCACCACTTTGTTTTTTTCTGCTTTCATCTTCTTGTCTGATATTTTTGTATTATGATTTATCCGTTGAAATCCACGTTTGAAAACGCTAAGGTAGGAATAAGTTTTGACATACAGCTGCGCGCATCGCTTCCGGCCGCCACAAAACCTTGCCAGAGCTTGAGAAAGTTGCCCGTTATGAGCATCTCGCTGACGGGCCGCACAATCTTTCCGCCTTTGAAGAGGAAGCCCTCGATGCCGTAGGAGAAGTCGCCTGTGGCGCTGTTGGAATTGCCTCCGTTGAAGTCGGTGACCAGTATCCCGTCACCGCACATCTGCAGAATGTCATCCCGGAGCAGGCCTTCACGCGGCCATCCGTGCAGCTTCGGGCGTGTGGCTTCCTCCGATGTGGGGGCCATCTGCATTTTCGCTGCAATATATGTGTTGAGGAAATATCTCTTCACCACGCCTCTCTCTATTATGGGCGCCGGGGCGGTGGCAACTCCTTCCGAATCGAAGAGTTTGGAGCCGGTCTGCCCCGGAATCAGCGGCTCGTCCGTGAGGGTGAGCCCTTGGGGGAGCGCCCGGGTGCCGAGCGTGCCGGCCATGAAGGAATTGTTCTGCTGTATCTCGTAGCCGCTCAAGGCCCGCAGAACGGGTGAAATCATTTTGGAGGCAACCTCCGTGTCCACGACCATATTGTATCTGCCTCCCTTCACCGGACCGGCTCCGATTGATGCGGCGGCCCGCTGCACGGCCTTTTCTCCGCACCCGGAGGGGTCGAAGCGGGATGCAAACGGCGAAGATTCCCACCAGTAGCCGCTGTATTTGTCGCCCCGTGCGTCTTCGAGAGTCACTTCCACGCCATAATCAAGACAAGTCTCCATGTGTCTGCATTCGAGTCCCTGCGTGTCCGCCGTGTACAGGTCATATGTGCTGTCCGAATATTCCCCCTCTTCGCTTATCAGCTTGAAACCGGGCCCCCGGGCGGCGCTTTTGCCTGTCACGGATGCCGCCAGAGCCCTGCGTATCCGCTCCTCGGGGGGCGTGCTTTCGAGGTCTGGGTCGAAGATCCCGCACTCAAGGCCTGTCACGGCGTTACGGCAGCAGCGCGAGGGATCGGGAAGGTCCCGGCAGGGGTCGCAAGCGAGCATGCGGGTGAGGTCCACCGCCTTTGCCACGAACTTCTCCAGACTCTCCGCCTCCATCCTGTCGGTGGAGAAGGAGCCGTAGCGCGAATCCACGAAAAGCGAGAGACTCAGCGAGCAATCCTCGCACCTTGTGATTTTGTCTGTCCGGGCGTCCAGAGTGCTCACCAGATTCTCGCAACTTTTGCTCAGGCTTGCCCGGGCTTTCTGCGCGCCCAGATTGAGCGCCGTCTGCAGCGTGTGCTGCACAAGCTGTATTTCTTCGCTGTTTATCATTGTCCTCCTACCGTAAGATTGTCTATCAGCACCGTGGGGATGCCGCAGCTGACGGCCACGCTCTGCTCCTTGCCGCAGGTCCAGGTGCCTTCGTCCACTTTGAGGTCGCCTGCCACGGCGCGTATGTCCGCGAGCGCACGCGGTCCGTTGCCTATTATGTTGATGTCCTTTATGGGCCGGGTCAGACGGCCGCCTTCTATCAGGAAGCCGCTCTTGACGTAGAAGGTGAAATCGCCTTCGCCTATCTTCACCTGCCCGTTGGCGAATTCGTCCACGTAGATTCCTTTGTGCACGGAGCCTATCAGGTCTTCGCGCGTGCCGTCCGCCCCGCTTTCCATATAGGTCGTGCGCATGCGCGGGATGGGATTGTAGCGGAAGGACTCGCGCCTGCCGTTGCCCGTGGGCGCCACACCGTAGAAGGCGGCGCTGATGCGGTCGTGCAGGTAGGAGGTGAGTACTCCGTCCGTGACCATATAAGTCTTCTGCGAAGGCACTCCTTCATCGTCGTAATTGATGGACCCCCTGCTGGACGGCAGCGTGCCGTCGTCCACTATGTTGATTCCGGGGCGGCAGATGCGCGTCCCCATGGCATCCGAGAAGATGGACTGTCCCTTGCGGTTGAAATCGGCTTCGAACGCGTGCCCCATCGCTTCGTGCAGCAGGATGCCGGAGGCTCCCGCGCCCATCACCACGCTCATCTTCCCGCCCTTGGGACGGCTGGCCTCGAACATCTCGTCCACACCCGTGGTGGCCCTCCGTGCAATGTCCAGCAACACTTCTTCCGAGAGCAGTTCCGCTCCGGTGCGAAGGCTTCTGCTCACCGACTTCTGCTCCACGGCCTTCCCGTTGCGGAAAATCACGGTCACGGAAATGCTCCCGAGAGGCCTGCAGTCGCGGGTGAGCTCGCCCAGAGAGTTGTACATCAGCACTTCGCTGACCGAGCTTGAGAGCATTGCAATCACTTTCTCTGTCCTGCTCTCGCGCCGGCGGATTTCCGTCTCTATCCTTTCCAGCGCGGGGACCATAAGAGAGGCCTTCTGATCCCTCCAGTCCCTCTGCATCCCGTATCGTTCGGGAGAGATTTCCGGGATGTTGCGGCGCGGGGCGGCGGACACGTTCAGAGAAGGGGAAGCCGCGGACGGACAGACGGCTATCGAGCCGGCGGAGCGTGCCGCTGCCAACAAGGAGGCCATATCCAATGTCTGGGAGTATGCATATCCTGTCTTTTCGCCGCAGAGCACACGTATGCCGCAGCCGCAGTCGGTGTGGCAGCCTCCCGAGCTCACCACCGAGTCGCGCAGCAGCAACTCGCTGTATTCGGTGTTCTCGAAATAGAGGTCGCACCACTGTCCTCCGTCCCGCAGCCCTTCACGGACAAGGGCTTCCAGCGAGGCTTCGTCCGGAGCGAAATTGAAATTATTGGTCATCATTGTCGTCGGGATACGCCAGATGCCAAATCTGGCGGTATTTGTTGTTGTCTTTGATTTGGATTATCTGCCCGCTTCCTTCCGCCACCACCGTGAAAGGCGGGCGGGAATTGTCTGCCAGTACCCAATGATCCGCGAGTGGGACATAGGAGGCGAAAAAATATTGCAGCCCCATCAGGTAGCGCCTTCGCACCACATCGTCGGATATGTTGTGCCCTCCCGTCTTCACTCTCTCCCGGACCCTTGCGATGGCCAGTTCCGTGGAATTGAGCCAGAAATACAGGATGGTGATTTCGTAGCCTTTCTCTTTGGCCTGTTGCACAATCCCCACCAGAGATCTTGTGGCCAGAGTGGTTTCCACGCAGAAATCCAGCTCCCGCTCCAGCAGATAATGGATTTTCTGGAGCATCAGGCGGCTTGCGCTCACAGATGCCGCCGAGGGGTCGAAAGGGGAGAGGCTCTTGGCGAATTCGTCGGAGTTGACAAATTCGCTGCAGTCCAGCATTTCGGGCAGCAGCGTGTACGAGGCCGTTGTCTTGCCGGACCCGTTGCATCCCGATATTATGTACATTCTAGGCATTCCCGGAAGTGACCCCGTGGCCGAACAGCGCAAAGTCGCCCAGAAGCGGGTCCTCCGGCCAGATTTCCCTGAACGCGTCCGTAATCTGCCGTGCCGTGGCGCGGTCGCGCTGCCGACGTGTCGTCAGCCCCAGAGAAAGCGCCTGAGTGTGCACGTGCACGTCCAGAGGCACCAGCAGGTCGGCGGGGCTCGCTGCGGTCCACAGACCCAGGTCTACCTTGCCGTCGCGCCGCACCATCCAGCGCCTCATCATATTTATTTTTTTGTTGGGCGCCTTGGGGTCGTCCTTGCAGCGGAATATGATTGTGCGTATCTCGTCTGCGGTCAGACTCTCAAGAGAATCGTGCCAGCTGTACCATTCTCTCAGGCGCCGGCAGATTCCCGCCACTTCGGACCATTTTATCGTGCGGTGCAGAGACTCTTCATCGTCCCTGTAGTCGCCGCTGCGCACATACTCGAGCGGCTTCCATTCCATATGCTCGAACAGGCGCGTGCAGTCGCGCACTATCATTGCTCTGCGTCCCCAGGCCAGATGCGAGGCGAGCAGCGCTGCAATCTCCACGTCTTGAAGGCTTCCCCCGCGGGAGAGAATCTCGCGGGGAAAGGCTATGGGATCCTGCCGGAAATAGACCGGATCATTGTAGATGGCGGCCCATTCCATAAGCTTCTCTTTTATCTGCCCGGTCATCGGCGCATTATTTTTCGGGTATGGCTTCCAGGACGGCCTTGAGGAACTCCCAGCTCTTGGCCACGGAGGCAATGTTCACTTTCTCGTCGGGGGAGTGGGGATACATCACGGTGGGTCCTATGGACACCATCTCCCAATTGGGATATTTGGCTCCGAGCAGGGCGCACTCCAGTCCGCCGTGGGTGGCGGCAACGTTCATGGGCGCTCCGTACATCTTCTCGTGTATGGAGTTCAGAAGTGCTATTACGGGAGTGTCCGGCTTGGGCACCCAGCCGGGATAACCTCCGGAGTAGCGCACCTTGGCACCTGCGAATTCGAAGATGTAGCGTACTCTCAGCGCGAGGTCTTCCTTGGAGGCGTTGATGGCGCTGCGCAGCAGTCCGTTGACCTTGATGTGGCCGCGGCCGGAGCGCACGATCGCGAGGTTGATGGAAGTCTCGGTGAGCCCGGGCATGCTCTGGCTCATGCGGATGACGTTGGACGGGCAGGCGGCTATTGCCTTGAGGGCGTTGAGCGCCACGGCGTCTTCAATGTAGCCTGTGGCTCTGCGCTGCGCTTTGACAATCGTGCATGCCATTGCAGGGTCGCTCTCCTTGTATTTGAGCTTGAGGGTTGAGAAAATCTTGCGGGCTGCCCTGAGCGCCGCTCCGGCCTTCTGTCTTGGGATCAGGACTGTCGCCGCCGCTTCGAAGGGGATGGCGTTGCGAAGGCTTCCTCCACCAATGGAAGATATCTTCGCGCCGTATTTCTCCACCAGAGGGATGAGTGCACGCACCAGAATCTTGTTGGCGTTGGCGCGGTACAGGGAGATATCCATTCCGGAGTGGCCTCCGCTCAGCCCCTTGATGTTGAAGTCGAAGGCGGCAAAGCCTGCGCCCACACGCATCGTCTTGTACCTGAAGTCGGCTTCCAGATCCAGTCCGCCGGCGCACCCGATGCACAGCTCCATATCGTCCTCGGAGTCGATGTTGATGAGGATGTCTCCCTTCAGGACACCCGGTTTGAGGGCTTCGGCTCCGCTCATGCCGGTCTCCTCGTCATAAGTGATGAGCACCTCCACGGGGCCGTGCTTGACTTCCGGACTCTGGGCCACGGACATCGCCAGAGCCACGCCCATTCCGTTGTCGGCACCCAGAGTGGTGCCTTTGGCTTTGACCCACTCGCCGTCAATCCAGGGCTGTATGGGGTCTTTGAGGAAGTCGTGGACGGTGTCAGCGGTCTTCTGGGGCACCATATCCATATGGCCCTGCAGAATCACGCCGCGGCGGTTTTCGTAGCCGGCAGTGGCGGGAATGCGCATTATGACGTTGCCTCCCTGGTCGGCGAAGGCTTCCACTTTGTGCTCTTTGGCCCAGTCAAGGATATGCTGGCGCACTATTTCCTCGTGCTTCGAGGGGCGGGGACATTGCGTGAGAGAATAGAAATTGCCCCACACGACAGAAGGTTGGAGATCTTTGATAGTCATGGCTTGTGATGTATGTTGTTTTGTTTCAAATATAATATTTTTTGCTCATTCTGCGAAAATGATTTGCTCTTTGTGCCATCCGCCATCGGAGGTGAACTTCACCAGGCAGGCTCCGGAGGACCCCTCTGCCGGCCGCAGAAGAATCTGCGCGCGGCCGCTGAAAGTCTCGATCTGCAACGAGCCTTCGGATCCGGCGGCGGGACGCTCCACGGCCTTGAAGCCGGGATCTCCGTTGCCCCAGCCCAGCAGGACGGCATCCTGCGGGCTGACGCTCAGCGCCATTGCCGCGTCCGGCACGAAATTGCCTTCCCTGTCCACGGCCTTGATGTCGAGCACCGCAAGTTCGCGCCCGAAGGTAGTGGCCTCTATGGAGATGTCTGAGGCTTGCCCCGAGGTCTTCAGGACTGTGGAGATTCTCTTCCCGTCCTTCCATCCCACGGCCTCCAGAGTGCCCGGGGCGTAGGGGAGTTCCCAAAGCGCGAACCCGTCTTCCTCCACTTTGCGCACCCCTGCCGGTCTGCCGTTGAGGCGCAGGGACACTTTTTCGCAGTTGGTATAGGCCCAGACGCTCACCTTCCGCCCTTCTTCCACGGGGTGGTTCCAGTGCGGGCTCAGATGCAGGATGGGCTCTTCGCGCCAGACGGACTGCAGATAGAAGGCCTCGTCCTTGGGGTAACAGCAGTAGTCCAGCACTCCGTACTGCGAGCCGGTGGCTGGCCAGACCATAGGGTTCGGCTCGCCGCGATAGTCCGTGCCGGTCCAGTAGAAGAGTCCGCCGAGCTCGGGGTGGGCCTTGTAGTAGCGCCAGCCTCGAGCGATGACGTTCAGGAGTGTGTCCGCTTCCGCGTCCTTCACTCCGTTTCTGTTGTGGGAGAGCATCCAGCCTTTTTCCGGACAGGTGGCGTATTTGCCTCTGGTGCCCGCTCCCGAGGTCTCCTCCGTCCCCACTCCCGTGCGGGAGGGGAATTCCTTCAGCAGACCATCGATGTCATTCTGCACTATGTAGTTGAATCCGAACACGTCCACCCCCCTTTGCGGCGCGGGGCCGGAGGACGAGCCGTAGGTGGTGGGCCTTGTGGGGTCTATGCTGTGGGCCCGGGCGGTCATCCTGCTGGAGAGCCGCGTGCCGGTGACGTTCCATTCGGCGCTCCACTCTTCGTTACCCACGCTCCAGAGGATGACGCAGGGGTGATTGCGGTCCCGCCGAATCATATTCTCGAGCTGCCGCAGCTGCTCTTCCGCCGCTCCGAAGGGGCGGCACTCGTCTATGACCAGAAAACCCAGAGAGTCGCACAGGGCGAGCATCGCGGGGCTTGCCGGATTGTGGGAACTGCGTATGGCGTTGAATCCGTATTTCTTCAGTTGGAGAAGTTTGTAGCGCCACAGCGCGTCCGGTACTCCCGTACCCACTCCGGCGGCGTCCAGATGCAGATTGCACCCTTTGAGAGTGAATTTTTCTCCGTTGAGAAGAAATCCTCCCTCGCGGCTGAATTCCGCCTTGCGCAGGCCGAATGCCAGAGTGCGCTCGTCGCTCGGCACCCCGTCCAGGAAGACGGTGAGCCTGACGGTGTAAAGATAAGGGTCGTCCGGGCTCCAGAGGCGGGTGGGGCGCTCCACGGGATTGCCTCCTGCGTCCAGAAGCACGGACTGCACGCTGATTCTCCCGCCCCGGTCTGCGAGTGCCGGAGTCCCGTCCGCCGCCGTGAGCTCACAGGTGGCGCGCCCGAGCGAGTCCACCGCCACGGAGAGAGGGTCTATTGCCACGGGGCCGGTCCTGCGCAGGCGCACGTTGCGGTATATGCCGGCGCCTTCGTAGTACCATCCTTCCTCGAGGGAGGCATCGCAGCGCACGGCAAGGAGATTGTCGTCCGAGTCGGGATTCAGATAGGGAGTGAGCTCATAGACGCTGCTGAGGTAGCCGCTTCTCTCGCCTCCGAGGAAGTAGCCGTTCAGAAAAACCTGACTGTCGCGATAGATGCCGTCGAACTCCACGAACCAGCGCGAATCCTCCCCCCGGCCGGGCTGCCCCTCCTGCGCGGCGGCGGGGATGCTGAGGTGCCGGCGGTACCAGCCCACGGAATTCTGCGGATACCTCCATCCCAGACATTTGTAGCCGTGGCTGTGGCTTGCTTTAGGGCTGTAGGGAAGGTCCACCGCCCAGTCGTGCGGGATGCTCACCCGCTGCCACTGCGAGTCATCGTACTCCGGCATTATGGGGGAGTGGCTGTGGGCAGCGGACGCCGCCTTTGCGAGGTAGGTGAAATATTCCGTGCCGTGGGTGAAGTCGCCCTGCATCGAGGACGCGTCGCCCAGATGGAAACTCCAGCCTCCGGAAAGCAGCGCGGCCTCCAGCAGAAGTGTCAGGACACGGAACATGTTGCCTCCTTGAGCTTGCGCAGCATCGAGAACATCACCACGCCGGATATCACGCACAAGGCCATAAGCACGCTCCAGTTGACCCAGAGAGGCACGTTGTCCCAGAGCATCGCGGGGATGGAGCTGAGGTAGTTGCCGATTGCCGTGGCGGCGAACCAGCATCCCATCATCAGACCCTTGTACTTTGGAGGAGCCACCTTGGATACAAAGGAGATGCCCATAGGAGAGAGCAGGAGCTCGGCGAAGGTGAGCACGAGATAGGTGCTGATAAGGTACATCGGCACCACCGGGTCGGGAGACACGCCGCCGATGGCCTTGAGCTCTGCAGGGGAACTCTGGCCGCCGGATGCCGCGAGCATAATGAGATAACCCATAGCGGCCACGAACATTCCCAGACCAATCTTCATGGGAGCCGAAGGTTCCTTGCCTTTCTTTGCGAGAGCGCCGAAAATAGCCATCGACACCGGAGTGAGGGCTACCACGAAGAACGGGTTGAACTGCTGGAACTGCTGGGGCAGGATGCTGACAACCTCGTCCATTCCGGCATAGAGCGCATAAGCGCCTCCCCAGAGGATGAGCGTGACGGCTCCGCATATGCCGCGCCCCTTTGCGGTCTCGGACTGGAAGGTGGCGAAGAGGGTGTAGATAGAGATGGCAATAAGGAAGAGTGGCCAGATGTTGAAGCCGATTCTGGTGATACCGCTCACCTCGGTCTGAGTGTAGTCGCGAGCGAACCAGGTGAGCGAAGAGCCGTTCTGGTGGAAGGCCATCCAGAAGAAAATTACCACGGCGAAAACGAAGCACAGGGCAACAATCCTGTCCTTTGTCTGTTTGGGGGTGAGCTCCACCACATTCGCGTCTCCGCTCTCGGCGGCCTGCTTGGCGTTGACATCGGTGTGTTTGAACCAGGGGCGGAAGATGAAGTATATGCTGATGGAGAATATCAGGGATACGCAGGCCACCGCGAAGCCCAGATGGTATGCCGTGGAGAGTTGCGTGATATAGAACTGGCTGAACTCCGGCAGGGCCATCGCCCGGGCTTCGGCTCCCGGCATCAGAGCTTGCAGGCTCTGGAGAGCCGTAGGGTCGGACAAGGTGCCGCCGAGGCACTGGTGGGCCAGAGCGGGGATATCGGCCTTGTAGATAAGACCGGCTTTGGACAGATGGCTGTTGGTCAGGGCCGTGGCGGCTGTGGGGGCGAACATCGAACCGAGGTTGATGGCCATATAGAAGAGGCTGAAGCCGGAATCTCTCTTCGCTCCGTATTGTGGATCGTCATAGAGATTGCCGCACATCACCTGCAGGTTGCCCTTGAACAGGCCTGTGCCCACTGCAATCAGCAGCAGGGCTCCTGTCATTAGGGCTAGCGCGAGCGAGCGGTTTGCAAAAGCGTCCGTCGGGATGGCGAGACACAGATAGCCTGCGAACATCACGCACACTCCGGTGACCACGCACTTGCCGAAGCCTATCTTGTCGGCCAGCCATCCGCCCAGCACAGGCATGAAATAGACGGCTGCCAGGAATATGGCGTAGAATTGTCCCGCCGCCGAGGCGGAGAAGCCGAACTTGGCCTGCAGAAACAGCAGGAAGATGGCCAGCATCGTGTAGTAGCCGAAACGCTCGCCCGTGTTGGCAAGGGCGATGGCGTAAAGGCCTTTGGGTTGGTTCTTGAACATATTTGTATGGTTTTGTCGTTTTTGCGGCGAATCATACAAATATAACACAATTATTTCAGACTTCCACCTCGATGTCGTGTTCCCCCCGCTCGTAAGGGATAAAATGGCTGCGGCCGCTGCCCGTATTGTGGACAGTGATGTCATAGACTGCGTCGCGGAATACCCTGTGCACCTTGTACGTGGGGAACTTGTCCGGGGGCAGGCAGGGCCTCACCGTCAGTCCGTCATATTCCGGCATGATGCCCAGCAGCCACTGCGTGACGGCGTACCAGTTCCACGCCGCCGTGCCGGTGAGCCAGCTGTTCTTGCCCTCGCCCGGGCGGGCGGCTTCCTTGCCGGCCACCATCTGGCAATATACATACGGCTCCACCTTGTGGAGGGTCTGGTCCTTCGTGTATGTGGGGCATATCTTGCGGTAGTGCTCCCACGCATCTGCGGCGCGGCCCGCCACGGCCTCGGCGATGATGATCCAGGGGTTGTTGTGGCAGAAAATGCCGCCGTTCTCCTTGTATCCCTGCGGGTAGGAGGAAATCTCTCCGTATTCGATGTGGTAGCGTGTGAACGCCGGGTAGTTGAGCACTATGCCATGCTCGCTGTCCATCAGACGCCCCACGCTGTCCAGAGCCTTGTCGCACATCCCCTTGTCCGCCCCGACCCCAGCCATCGCGCACCACCCTTGAGACTCGATGAAAATCTTGCTCTCTTCGCTTTCGTGGGACCCTATCTTCTCGCCGGAATAATCGTAAGCCCTCAGAAACCACTCCCCGTCCCATCCGTAGCGCTCTATGGCTTCTTCCATCTGCTTTATTTCCGCCTTCACCTTCCGGATCAGGGCATCGGAGACGAGGCTCTGGCCCGGACTTGTGGATGCGGACAGCGTCTGAAGGAGCTCCAGATACTGCCGCCCGCAGAAGACGAACTGGCCGGCAATCATAAGAGACTCCGCCTTGCTCCCTTCCGTCTTGTTCTCGGTGGTCTGGAAACTCTCGTCGGGGTCATCCGAGAAACAGTTGAGGTTGAGACAGTCGTTCCAGTCGGCGCGGCCGATGAGCGGCAGGCCGTGGGGCCCGAGATTGTTCTGTACGTGCTCGAGGCTTATCTGCAGGTGCTCCAGAAGCGTCTTCTCGCTTCCTTTCGCATTGTCGAAGGGCACCAACTCGCTCAGAATTCCGAAGTCTCCGGTCTCTTTGATATATGCAACGGTGCCGAAAATGAGCCATAGCGGGTCATCCCCGAAGCCGCCTCCTATGCCGTTGTTGCCTCTCTTGGTCAGGGGCTGGTACTGATGGTAGCAGCCTCCGTCGGGGAACTGCGTGGACGCGATGTCGATTATCCTCTCGCGTGCCCGCTCCGGAATCTGGTGCACGAAGCCCACCAGGTCCTGATTGGAGTCGCGGAAGCCCATTCCGCGGCCGATTCCGCTCTCGAAGAAAGAGGCGCTGCGCGAGAAATTGAAGGTAACCATGCACTGGTATTGGTTCCACACGTTCACCATTCTGTCCAGCTCCTTCTCCCCGGTGCTCACGCTGAACTTGCCCAGCAGCGCATCCCACGAAGCTTTAAGCAGCCCGAACGCCGCATCCACCTTCTCCACCGTATCGAACGCCGAGAGCATCTTGAGAGCCTCGCTCTTGTTGATCGGCGCTGAACAGCTGTTGAAATACGCGGCAGCAGGGCAGTGGGGGCCAGCCCCCCCCAATAAAACAAAAAAAAAAAAAGACAGCCAGCCCCCCCACCCACCAAAAAGACGCCAGAAAATAAAAAA
>R03__coassemble_753_pt1 | contig 17257 bp, 13 predicted proteins | sample R03__metabat2_high_PE_033 | metagenome-assembled genome bin R03 | reverse complement strand
GCTCGAGGGAGGGCAGGGCGGGTTGACCTGCACGAAGCCTTCTCCGCAGCTCTCCACCAGGGTGCGCGGGTGCATCAGATTGGCGTTGGTCTCTATGGCGTGGAAGTTCTCGGCGAAGTCCTTCTTGCTCCGCAGACAGTCTTCGTAGGAATGCAGGACGCAGGCGTCCGAAGGCAGGGCGGAACCGCTCCGATAGAAGGCTATTTGCGGCAGAGTCTGCATCCGGTGCTGGCTCCAGCCTTTTTCCATTGCACGCGTGAGCCGGAGCATCGGCTCCTCTCCCATGCCGTAGCACAGGTAGTCGGCCCCGCTGTCCAGGAGCACGGAGCGCATCAGCGAATCGCTCCAGTAGTCATAATGGGTCAGGCGCCGCAGCGACGCCTCCACGCCTCCTATGACCACGGGTGTGTCCGGCCAGAGCTGCTTGAGTATGCGCGTGTAAACGGTGACGGCGCGGTCCGGCCTCATCCCGGCTTTGCCTTCCGGAGTGTAGGCGTCCTCGTGCCGGAGACGGCGGGCGGCGGTGTAGTGGTTGACCATCGAGTCCATCGCGCCGGAGCTGACGGCGAAATACAGCCTGGGGGAGCCCAGCTTGCGGAAATCCCTCAGGTCGTCCCTCCAGTTGGGCTGCGGCACCACCGCGACCCTGTATCCCCGGCTCTGGAGATAGCGCGCTATGCAGGCCGCTCCGAAGCTGGGATGGTCCACAAACGCGTCGCCGCTGAAGAAGATGACGTCGATGTAGTCCCAGCCCAGATTCTGCACCTCTTTTGCGGAGGTCGGTATCATAGAAGTGTCCATCGGGGACAAAAATACTCAAAAATGTCGTCACACGTGTTTTTTCTTTCATTTATTTGCCTTATTATTGCAGGCGCAATCAAGAACCTGATTTTATGCCTGTAGAGAATAAAAAGCGTCACGTAGTCAGCTACGAGAATATGACCCCCGAACTCGCCGCCCTTTTTCTGGAAAGATATCCCGGCGGTTACAATGATTATCTGCCCGATCTGGTGAAGTTCAGCCCCGGCGTCAATCCCAGGACAGGCAAGACGATAGATCCTTTCTATGCCGTCACCATCGAGACCGACTCCGACGTCTTCCTTGTCAAGATCAAGGTGAAGGTTGACGATACGGAAGACATCGAACGCTGGCTCGAAGGCGAGGAGGAGGCCGAGACCGAGGAGGTGGCCGGCGCCACCGGCACCCCGGACGCAGAAGGCGCCACCCTGCCGGACGACAACATTTCCCAGTACGGCGGGGACGAGGACCCTTCCGATGTCTAAGGAGGGCAAATTCCGTTTTTCAAATCTCTCCGAAAGGAACAAGCTTCTGTGCCTGAGCCTTTTGGTGGGTATTCTGTCGGGCCTTGCGGCCGTGGCGCTCAACCTGGCCGTCGATTCCCTGCGCTCTCTTGTGGGCGCAGACCCCCTCGCTTCGAGATGGGGCTCCTTCGTGCTTCCCGGAGTCGGTATGCTCCTGTCCCTTCTTCTGGTGCGCTTTGTCATACGGGACAACATAGGGCACGGCGTCACCAAGGTCCTTCTCGCCGTCTCGCGCAACGAATCGCGCATCAAGCCGCACAACACCTGGTCTTCGATGCTCACCTCGGCCCTTACCATTGGTCTGGGCGGGTCCGTGGGAGCCGAGGCCCCCATAGTATATACGGGCGCGGCGATAGGCAGCAACCTCGCCCGGAAGGCCGGCCTGAGCTACCGCAACGTCACGGTGCTTCTGGGCTGCGGCGCCGCCGGGGCGATCGCCGGCATATTCAAGGCTCCTCTTGCAGGCGTGCTCTTCACGATGGAGATTCTTCTCTTCAACCTGTCAATGAGCTCGATGGTGCCGATGCTCCTTTCCACCGTCAGCGCGACTGTGGTGTCCTATGTCTTCCGGGGCCAGACTCCTGTCTTCGCCTGCACGCTCACGGAGTTCTCGATGATCAATATCCCGTTCTACGTGCTGCTCGGCGGGGTCGCGGGCCTTGCTTCGCTGTATTTCACAGGAGGCGCTCTCTGGCTGGAGGACAAGCTGGGGAAGATATCCGATGTCTATCTCCGCTGGGCGGTGTGCGCGCTGTCTCTGGGACTGATAATTTTCCTTTTCCCCCCCTTGTACGGAGAGGGGTACGACTCTCTCGGCGCCCTGCTGCAGGGCAGGGAAGTCTTTGAGGGCGGGTCCAGATGGGGCGTGCCCCTCTTCTTTGCCGGCGTGTTCCTGCTCAAGGTGGTGTCGATGACCCTGACCAACAGCGGAGGCGGCGTCGGAGGTACGTTCGGTCCCACTCTTTTCGAGGGTGCAGTGCTTGGCTTCGTCGTCGCGAGGAGCCTTAACATACTGCTCGAGGGGGCGGATTTTTCCATCCCGGAGCAGAATTTCGTGCTGGTGGGAATGGCTGCGATGATGGCTTCCGTGATGCAGGCTCCGATGACCGCCATATTCCTCATCGCCGAGATTTCCGGAGGGTATGAACTTCTCATCCCTCTGATTCTCACTTCCGCCGTGTCTTTCGGCACTGTGCGGCTGTTTGAGAAATATTCAATCTACACCAAGCGTCTTGCCCAGAGCGGAGACCTGCTCACGCACGACAACGACCAGGCGGTCCTGACCCTTATGAAGACCCGGGACCTCATCAGGGACAAATACCCCCGGCTCCATCCCGAGCAGACGCTGCGCGCCCTCGTGGACACCGTGTCCGAGAGCACTGCCGCGGTGATTGCGGTCGTGGATGACGAGAATGTCTTCCAGGGCTATATCGACGTGGATTCCTGCCGCAAGGACCTTTTCCGTACCTCTGAGTACAAGTCGCTTCACGTGTATAATATGATGAGCGAACCTCCTGCCGTGATAATGGAAGACGAGAAGATGGACAGCGTGATGTCCAAGTTCGACTCCTCGCAGGCCTGGAGGCTTCCTGTGCTGGACCGCGAAGGCCATTATCTGGGATTCATTTCCAAGTCCAGGGTGCTGATGGCCTACCGGGACGAGCTCAAGGTCATTTCCCACGACTAGGGGCGCCGCCCTCCCTTCTGATGTTGAAGACTTTCATCTCCGTCTTGCAGTAGATTATGTCGAAGCAGGAGAATTCGCTATGCCCGTGACTGTCCTTTCGCAGCCCTGTCATCGTGGAGCCGTCGAATCCCATCACCTCCAATGCCTCCATACTTATGCTCGAGCGGCCGCTGCCCAGGACTATGGACAGGATTTCGTAGTTTCTTTTAAGAGACTCCATGGTCCGGGTCTTCTGGGCCCGGAGCACGTTGCGGCTGCGGTTGTGGAAGCTGTTTTTGCACGTGGTGTTGCAGAATCTTTTGTCCTGCCTGCCGTAGATGGCCTTGCCGCATTCCAGGCAGGTCGCGCCGTCTTCTCCGTTTCTTGTCTTGTAGCTCATGGGGCCGAATATGGCCCGCCGCCGGACATTTCCCAAACAGAAGTAAAAAAGAAATCAAAATATTTACGTTTGCCCGTGCGATAAAATTAGTTTTATCATCATAAAACAAAATTTGCGAGCGGGGCGGCAGGGGTGCGTTCTGCCGCGCTTTTTTTATCTGCGCCGATAAAAAAAGGGTGAGACGGAAAAGAAACGTAAATATCTGCGGATTTTTCCCGGTGAACGCTTTTTCGGGAGTTGCGCACTCCGTTCCTTTGCGCTGGGACAAGGGACCGCGCGGCCTTGTGTCCCGAACCTGAAAAATCATAAAATATGGAACAACTCAACAGAATTGAATTGCGCGGATACGTGGGAAGCGTATCCCGCTACAACGGTGGAGACAAGCCTATGGTAAGGCTCACTCTTGCCACCTCGCACGCTTACAAGGACAAGGCCGGAGCCGCCGTCATAGAGACTACCTGGCACAATGTGGTAGCCTGGGAGGGCAAAGGCACTTCGGACTTGGACGCTCTGGAAAAAGGGAGCCGCGTGTATGTGTGCGGACGCTTGAAGAATCAGAAATACACCGGCGCCGACGGGATAGACAGGATGTCTTATGACGTCTATGCCAGCAAGCTCAATATCCTCGACGATAATGAGCTGCTTCAGAATGAAATGTAGTGATGAAGACTCACTCTGAGTTAGGGACCTGCCGGGGAGGACGGGGCTTCGGCCACACTCCTGCCGCCCTCCCCGGCATCCCTTTGCTTGCGGCCGGAGTGCTGTGGCTGCTGCTGAGCATATGCTCGTGCGGCACGCAGCGCAAGCTCTCCGCGATCCGCGGCGGAGTGGACTCGGTGTCCCTTCAGCTGCCCGCAAAGCAGGAGTCGTTCGTGCCCGACGTCAAGAACATCACCGCCCCCGTGGGCGACACGCTCAAGGTGACGGGCCTTGACGGGGAGGAGATGCTGATAATGAAGGCCATCCGCGACGACGAGTCGGGGGAGATGGTGGCCACCGAGCAGCTGGAGGCCGCCGTGGTGACCGCGCGCTTCCGCAACATCGCCGAGCGCCACGGCAAAATCGACCTCGAGTTCCAGATCATCGTGCCCGCCTCGATGCAGGACAGCAAGTGGCAGCTGCGCTTCCACCCGGATATGTACGTGCTGGAGGACAGTGTGCGTCTGGACGACATTCTCATCACGGGGACCTCCTACCGCAAGGCTCAGCTGCGCGGCTATCAGCACTACGAGCGCTTCCTGCGCAGGATAGTCAGCGACACGACCAGGTTCGTCGACGCCCGCAACCTCGAAATCTGGCTCTCGCGCAACATCCCGTCCCTGTATGCCTTCAAGAACGACACCTCCTTCGTCTCCGACGAGGCGTTCCGCTCGTGCTTCGGGGTGAGCGAGAGGCAGGCGATGGACCACTATACCAACAAAGCCGCCCGCCGGGCCAACGAGAGGCGCAAGGCCAGCCGCGAGAAGATGTTCCGCCGCTATGTCAAGAGCCCCATCGCCACCGAGCACATCCGCCTGGACACGGTGATGGTGGACGGGAGCGGCGATTTCGTGTACAACTACGTGCAGACCATCAGCACCCGCGCCCGTCTGCGGAGCGTGGACATAGTGCTGGGCGGCGAGATCTACGAAGAGGACAGGCAGATCTACACGATGCCCCGCAGCGCCCCTCTGACCTTCTATGTCAGTTCCGTGTCCGCGTTTGTGGACGACACGCCGCGCTACCTCACCCGCATCATCTCGCGGGATGCAGTCTCCAGCGCCGAGTGCATCATCGACTTCGGGGTGGGCCGCTCGGACATAGACGAGACGCTTGGGGAGAACGCTCGCGTCGTGGCCGAAGTGAAGCGCCACCTGCGCGCTCTGCTGCTCAACGACAGCTTCGAGATGGACTCCGTGACCATCACGGCATCCGCCTCTCCCGAGGGGTCCGAGAAGGCCAACAACCAGCTCTCGTTTCAGAGGGCACGCAGCGCCTCCGCCTACTTCGAGAGCTTCGTGCGGCAGGTCACCGACTCTCTCGAGCGTGAGGAGGGCCTGTACATAAGCGTGGGGGAAGACTTGCAGGAGAGCGGGATGAAGGTGTCTGACAAGACCCGCAGGGCGGTCAACTTCATCAGCCACAGCGGCGGGGAGAACTGGCCCCTGCTCGATGATCTGGTGCGGGAGGACTCGCTCATCTCGGATGCCGACATAAGAATCTATGACAGCAAGCGCGGTCTCGGGGCGGACGAGCGCGAGAGGGCTTTGTCTTCGATGTCCTGCTACCGCCACCTGCGCGAGGACCTGTATCCGCGTCTTCGCACAGTGCGCTTCCGCTTCGCCCTGCACCGCCGCGGGATGGTCAAGGACACCGTCCACACCACCGTGCTGGACTCCGCCTATATGGCGGGCGTGCAGATGATACGCGACCACGACTACGAGGGGGCCGCGGGAGCGCTGATGCCCTACAATGACTACAATGCCGCCGTTGCCTACGTGGCCCTCGACCGCAACATCAGCGCGATGAACATCCTGCGGGATCTTGAGCGCACCGCGCAGGTGAACTATATGCTCGCCCTGCTGTATTCTCGCGAGGGGGACGAGCGAAATGCCGTGGAGTGCTACGTGCGCTCCTGCCAGCAGAACAGCGGCTACGTCTTCCGCGGCAACCTGGACCCGGAAATCTCCGTCCTCATCAAGAAGTACAACCTCAATGCGGAGCCGGACGACTTCTGATAAATCAATCTTCATATGCTTAAGAAAACAATTACAATTGCAGCGGTGGCGCTGCTGCTGTGCGTCTGCCGGAGCGAGGCCCGCTCGCAGGGGCCGTCCGGGCAGGAGCAGACCCCCGCGGGGGGCTACAGCGAGAGAGCCGCGGGCATCAACGCCCGTCAGAATAAATGGACGGATCCGCGCGCTATGAACGACTGGATGCGCGCCCACGCGGACGGTTCCCTCAGCGCGTCCCGCTGGTCGGTGTCCACGAACGTTGGGGACTGGGCGGCTCTCGGGACGGCGAACCTGTGGCTCGCGTTCGGGCTCAGCCGCCACGTCAGCCTGGAGCTCGACGCCAAAGCCAACCCGTGGACCTTCAACCGCGGGGGAGACTCCCAGTTTGAGAACCGCAACGTCACCACCGCCCTCGGCGCCCGCTGGTGGCCGTGGTATGTCTATTCCGGATGGTGGTTCGGGGGCAAGGCCCAGTATCAGCAGTACAACCGCGGCGGCATAGGCTCCTCGGAGACCGAGGAGGGCGACGCCGTCGGCCTCGCTCTGGGTCTGGGCTACGCCGTGCAGGTGGCCCCGTGGTTCAACATCGACTTCGGCCTTGGCTTCTGGGGCGGCACCACCGCCTTCGTGACCTACGCCTGCCCCCGCTGCGGGAAGGTGGTGGACAGCGGCCACAAGCTCTTCATCCTGCCCAACGAGGTGCTGATTTCGGCACAGTTCATCTTCTGATTCACAAATCTTCATTCAATATGCGAACACTACTTCTACGTCTTATCTGCGCAGGGCTTCTTGCCCTCTCGCTCTTCTCCTGCAGGGGAGTGCTGGACGGCGCCGTCCTGAGCGCCGGACAATATCTGCCGGGCAACGCTGTCTTCAGCGATTTCAAAAAGGGCTACGGCCTTATCTGCCTTTTCGACCTCGAATGCTCCGACTGCCGCTCCGAGCTCGAAATCGTGGACTCGCTCTACCTCTTGCATCGCGACAGTGTAGTCTTTCTTGCCGTCGGGCGCGACCACGACAGCTCGCAGATTGCCTCCTACTGGGAGGAGCACGACCTGTCCGTCCCCTTCGCGGATGACCCCGACCGTGAAATCTACAACAAATTCGCCACTTCCGTGGTCCCTCGCAACTACCTCACCAGCAACAACAAGATAGTAGGCCTCTGGGCGGACATCCCCATAATGTCGGCGGAATCCTTCGAGGAAGCCTTGCATAAAAACTAAACCATCATGAAAAAAATTCTATCCATCTCTCTTGCGGCCGCGGCTCTGCTGTGCGCCTGCAACAAACTCGATCCGGCCGATGGCTCCGTTGCCGAGAACGGTGCGCCTTGCACCCTGACCCTTTCTTTCTCCGGAGCCGAGGCCACCAAGGTGGCGGGTTCCGCCGTCTCCGACAATGAGAAGAAGATCAACGACGTCCAGGTGTTCGTCTTCAAGCGCAGTTCCGAGCCCGGCAAGGACTCGGGGAAGCTCGAGGCCGCCGTGCACGAGACGGGCATCACCGCCACCGGCAACTACACCCTCACGGGGAAGCTCGAATGCACGCAGGGCGACCGCGAGATCTGGGCCCTGGTGAACAGCGCGGTGAACTACGTGGACGGAGACGCCGCCAATATGGTCACGGATCTTGCCGCCCTGCGGGCGAAGACCTCTCTTCTGACCGACAATTCCTCTACTTCCCTTGTGATGGCGGGTAACATCCGCGTCACCCTCGCCGCCGCGAACGAGACCAAGGAGGTGCAGGTGTCGAGGATGGCCGCCGCCGTGCGCCTGTCCTCCATCACCAACCTGATGTACTCTCCCGCGCTGCGCCAGAGCGGCAAGGTGCTCATCAGAGGCGCTTATCTCCTCAATGTCCCCGCGCAGCAGAGGTTTGGCAGTCTCAACTGCATTGCCTCCGAGCGCAGCTTCATCGCCGGGGCCGACATCGCCGAGGACTACTGGGTGTCCAGGAACGTCAAGGACAGCCGCAGCGCCTGTCTCGCGCTGACCGCCGACACCTATTCGTCCGCGAAGACGCTCAACTACGACACCGCCAACAAGCTGACTAACCTCTCCTTCTTCTACGCCTACCCCAACGACTGCGCCGCGGCGAAGACCGAGTCCTGGAGCCGCCGCGCCACAATGCTGGTCGTGGAGGCCACCGTGGACGGGGAGGAGTGCATCTATCCCATCCAGCTGGGCACCCTCGAGAGCAACAAGGAGTACAGCGTGTCCCTTGTCATCCACCGTCCCGGCTCCGACCCCGACGACCCCTTCAAGCCCATCGAGTTCGACACCGTCACCCCTTCCATCAAGGTCGTGAACTGGTCCACGGGAACCGCCGTCTCCGAAGAAATCTAATCTTTTCTTAAGATGCTGCACAGCAAATCAACAATTCTTTCAATCCTGCTCTCGGGCGCCGCCCTTCTGTCTTCCTGCTCCTTTGTCAAGGAGGACAGGGGAGAGTGCCCGTGCACGCTGAATATCAATATGGACGCTTTTCTGGAGAACGACGCCATCGACGACACGCGCGCGCTTGTCAGCGTGCAGTCTGCGGCTCTCTTGCGTGAGGAGGCGGACCTGCTGGAGCACGAAGGGGCGGGGCTCGACGTGGAAGTGCAGCGCCGTCGCACTCCGGTGAGCGTTGCCGTCGGATGTCAGAACGCCTCCGTGAAGGGGGATACGCTCGCTGTGCGAGCGGGCAGGCAGTGGGATCCGCTCTTCGCCTGCGCCGGCGAGCCGGACTGCAACGGAGACCTTTGCAGCTGGCTGGCGCGCCCCCACAAGCAGTACTGCACGGTCCATCTCGTCTTGCAGCACTACAAGGCCGGAGACGAGTACCCGTATGACCTCTGCATCAAGGCCGACTGCAATGCAATGCGGCTGCTGACCCTCAGGCCCGTGACGGGAGAGTACAGCGTCCTTGTGGACCCGTCGGCCGCCGGAGTGTTCGACGTGCGTCTCCCGCGCCAGAAGGAGAACAGCGTCCTGCTGGAGATGTACGCTCCCAACGCCCGACGCGTCTATGACCGCTCGGACCGCGTCAACTTCGTCAATGTCGGCGAACAGATGGAGGCCCGGGGCTACGACTGGGGCAAGGAGGACCTCGACGACGTGTACGTCACCATCGACGCCGTGACTCTTCAAGCTGCCGTCACCATCATCGCTTGGGACTCCAGCAACATTAATATAGAAATATAGATTCAACACACTGCATACAATAAATTCTTTCACTATGAAACGTCAGTACTCACTACCGTGTGCGCTCCTGCTGTGCGCACTCGCGCTCTGCTCCTGCAGAAAGCAGGACACATCAGTCCCTTCCGCTTCCGCAGAAGGAGGCCGCATCGTCTTTTCTGCCTCCGAGAGCGGCTGGACCAAGGCGTTCGCCCCGACCACGCTCGCCTCCCTGCAGAGCTCCGGCTTCAAGGTCGCGGGCGTGCGCGAGTCCAACTCGGAGGTCCTTTTCAATGCCGCCACCTCCTTCGACTCGGGCCTCTACGAGGTGGAGGGCGGCCCGTTCTACTACCCTTCCTCCGATGCCCTTGACTTCTATGCCGTCTATCCCGCCGGGACGGACATCACGGTGGACTCCGGAGGCGAGGCGAGCTTCACGGCGGCCCACGACCCGGACGCGGACATCGTGGCCGCCAAACTGCTCGGGGTCACGGATACCGACGGGGCGGTGACCCTCTCCTTCGACCACGTCCTCTCGCAGCTGGACATCAGGCTGAAGGCTCCGGACGACGGCTATGCCTGCACGCTGACCTCTCTGCTGGTGAGTGTGCCGGGCAGCGGCACCTATTCCTTCGAGAGCGGCGCCTGGAGTCTTGGGGCGGATGAGCAGATAGATTGGACAGGGGGCGTGGCGCAGAGCATCGGCACGCAGGCCGCCGGGGCGGGGGAGTCGGAGGTCATCTCCGTGATTCCCGGCCTTGTGACCATCGAGGCGCAGTGGAGCTGCAGCAAGGCGGGAAAGTCCCCCGTGGAGTACTCCCGCTGCATAGAGACTTCCTTGCTGCAAGGACAAAAGACCACATTGACCCTTACTCTGCCCAATGACTTGTCGCACACGGCCGACATCAAACTCACTGCCGCCGTCAGCGAATGGAGCGAGTGCGCCTCGGAGAGGTCGATAGATGCGCACCTGGAAGACCGTCTGAGCGGACTCTTCACCGTCAATGACAACGGCGACAAGGTGCGTTTCTCCCGAGGCAATCTCAGAGCCCTTGTGAACGCTGACGGCAGTGCCGTCACCGAGTGGTCCTTCCACGAGCATCAGTATGACTATGAGGGTAACACCGATGCCAACAGGACCCGCAAAGATGGATATGTCGATCTCTTCGCGTGGGTTGAAAAGGGTAGGTATAGCGACAAACTGATAGAGTTCGGCGTGTCGTCTAGTTTATTATCTTCTACAAATCAGTATGTCATAATAAGTCTGGGCTACCATCAAGCAGACTGCTGCGACTGGGGCAGCCGATTGGGAGGTGGAGGCTGGAGGGTGCTCACCAGCACCGAGATAGCCTATCTGCAAAACAACAGCAAGGTCGATTCTGAAGCCACCATTAACGGAGTCCTCTGTACCATACTCAAGCCTGACGGATGGTCGGGGACTGTGGCAGAGAGCTACACGGCAGAAGAATGGGAGGATGCCGAAGCGGCCGGACTGGTGGCTCTGCCACTTGCGGGAACATATAACAAATACGGGACGTACGCATCCAGAGGCCGCTTTTGGGCTAGCAACCTGTACTATTCAGGGACTGATAATGATCCGAAAGGCTGGGACATTTCTAATGATATAGGTCGCGCCGCCGTCCGTCTGGTCTTCCCGGTGGAGTAGGGACCGTGCAGAGAACATAATGAGATGAAGCATACATTCAAACTATATCTCGCCGTCTCTGCGGCCCTGGCGCTCCCTCTCTCGTGCACGATGCGCGAGACGGACGCGCCCGACACCGGCCGTCACGTCCCCGACTCCGAGGCGGCGACGGTGTCCCTCTCCTTCTCCGGCCTCGGCAGCCCGTCGGCCACCAAGACCAGCACGCTGGACGGCGCCGAGACGGTGCATAGCGGCGCCACCGTGTACGCCTTCGAGCACTCGACGGGTCTTCTGGACTCCTACTACGACGTGCCCTCCACGGCGGTCGAGGCCCCCGGCCACAGCCCCTCCGGGAGCGGGGTCACGATGCGCCTCACCGCCGGCAAGACCTACGACTTCGTGGTGGTGGGCAACCTCTGGGCCATCGACCGGAGCAGCGGGGAGAAGAAGGACCTGATGACCGCCCTCGGCGTTAACTGCCCGTCCACGCTCTCGGAGCTGCGCAGCCTCTCCTACGTGTTCGGGGCCTCCACCATCAGCGCCACCTCCACCGCCTACCGCCCGGAGACCTTCGCCGAGGTGGCCACCTACGGCATCCCCTACAAGGGCCTCGCCGAGAACAAGTCCGTGGTCAACGGCGGGACCGTCACCATCGACTGCTCGTATGCGTTCGCCCGCCTGCACGTGACCGTGGACCACACGGCCTTCGACGGCGCCGAGGCGGACAAGGTGGGGTTCTTCCGCAACATGGACCTTCTCGTTAGCGGCGGCAACGCCCTGATGCACCCGTTCGGGACCGCGGCGGAGAAGCTCACCTCGGCCTCCTACCGGATGGGCGTCGCGGACAACGACCCCTCGCCCTCCAACGGCAACGCGGTCGAGTTCGACCTGTACGTCCCGGAGAACTGCCACGGCGACCTGCTGCCCTCCAACAGCGACCCGCACGCGAAGACCTACGACGCGCTGTCGTCCTACAGCCTGCGCGACTGCCTCACCTACATCGAGTTCCGGGGCGAGGTCAACCCCGACAACGCCTACGCCTCGCGCATCGGCTACGGCGGCACGTACCTCTACCGCTTCTACCTCGGGACGGACAACGTGAAGAACTTCGACGTCACCGGCGGCCGCCGCTACGACATCGACCTGACCTTCACGATAAGCTCCCTGTTCGAGCCGTGCGCCGAGTGGATGGTCGATGACGGCGGCACGTTCACCGACACGCGCCTGTTCAGCGCCTGCGAGGACGCGGACGGGCAGACGCTCATCGCCGAGTCCCGCACGGTGGCCGTGCGCTCCAACCGCGCCGCCTCCTTCTGGCTCTATCTCAACAAGGAGGGCAAGAAGGTCTCCGAGGGCGGGAGCAACCAGCTGAGCGGGGTCGCGTCCTCGAACGCGGGCTTCGTCCCCGCCGACCTCGAGGACTGCTCGTGGTACCTGGAGAGCGTGACGTGCGCGGGCGACGACATCCTCGCCGACAGCGCGAGCAACGGCATCACGCCCTCCTTCGACGGCAACAAGGTGACGCTCACGGTCACCAACGCCGACGCGTTCGCCGGCTACCGCGACTACTACGACCTCTACGGGGACTCCTACGCCCTCAAGTACACGTTCCGCCTGCTGCCCTCGAAGGCGGGGGAGCAGCGCGCCGTGGTGACGGTGCACCCCTACGCCGACATCGCCTTCGAGGTGGACAAGCCCCTGAACAGCGACTACTACGTGGGGATGAAGCGCACGGTGACCTGCGCGGGCCTCGCGGGCACCAACGTGGAGGTGTGGAACGGCGAGTCCGGCTGCACCGCCCAGAGCGTGAAGATAGTGCAGGGGAGCGCCCGCGAATGGGTCGGGGGCGAGGACAACAAGATTGCCGTCACGGGGACCTCGTTCGGGGTCGCGGCGTACCGGGAGACGTATGCGTATTCGAAAAACCCGACTGCGGCTTCAAAGGCCGACAATCTTTCGAGGGTGACGACCCCCACCCGCGCCTGCACCCTCCACGTGACCTCCGACGACCCCTTCAACGACGGCGAGGGTCTCACCCTGCCGGTGAGCGTGCAGAGGACCTGGGTGAAGACGGAGGGGCCGAACGGCGGGCAGGCCCGCGGCAACTACTCCTGCTACGTGGACGGCAACGGCACCGAGGTGGACCAGTTGTGCTACAAGAGCGCGAGCATGTACAAGGCGGCCGACTGGGTGACCGAAGCGGGGTTCCACGAACTGGGTCCGTGGAAGCCCGGGGACGAGGCGGACGGCTACGGCTGGGTCTTCTCGAGCCCGATAGACTACTCCGCGTTCGACCCGGTGACCTACGAGGAGCTGTTGAGGCCCGTGTACACCGTCGCCGACAACAACGCCGTGGAGGCGAGGGCGACACTGCTCTCCGCCTCCGACCTCTCGAGGTCCGAGTTCTACGTCTACAAGGTCAAGTCCGCGTATTCATCCACCTCCGCCTACAGCTGCGAGATCAGCTACACCACCCCGTATGCCCGCGACATCGCGAGCAGCACCTGCGAGCCGGCCGCGTGCTACAGCGGCGTCATCACGATGACCGTCCCGAAGCTGGACGCCTACGACTCGCACTCGAACGCATACAGGAAGTCGAACCCCCTGCGGCTCGACGACTACAGCACCCTGCCGAGCGAGTCCGGCGACTACCGGGCTTCGACCTCCGGGACGATAGACAGCGAGTTCTCGTTCGGGGTCAGCAGCGCCTCTGACCTCAAGTTCGAGGTCGTCCCGCAGATGGAGGGCTCGCTCTCGAACGGCGCCTGCTCGGCCTCGATAAGCGGCCTCGACGGGGGGACCGTCACGGTGACGATAGCGGGCAGGAACTACTCGCACTCGGTGGGCTACCACAACCTGCTCGCCTACGCCGTCAACACGCGCTCGAACACGAAGATCTATTCGAGCTACCGGGGCGTCGTGAAGATAACCCTCCACCTGTGCGTCGGCGGACTGCTGGGGACCCATTACAGCTCCACCACCGGCGGCAACATCCCCACGGAGGTCTGGCAGGTGAAGTCCGCCTTCTACGGCTCGTCCGTGCTGAGCGGATACGCCAGCAACATGGGATCGAGCGGCGTCACCGTCACGTCCGCGAGCGGCTGGGAATCTCCCTCGGGCGGGCCCACGCACGGCGGCTTCTACAGGTGGGAGAGCCGGGTTGTCAACCAGGTGGCGAACCCCGGCAGCGGCGCTCTGCGAGAGGACGCCTTCGCGCAGGACTCGCTGAACTTCACCAACCCCTCCCTCGCGCAGATCAAGTCCTCGAGCTGGATCGAGGCGACCTACACGCCGAGAATCACGCTGTGCGAGTATCCGAGTATGAGCGAGATTTCGGGGGAGGCTCCGATAGGAAGTATGGAGGATACGGTGACGGCGGCTGGCGCACCGACACGTCCTAAATACCTCAAGGTTCGATGCTATAACGATTGGGCTGACTAATAGCTTACAACACAAAAATAGGCGGGCTCCCGGAATCGGGAGTCCGCCTATTTTATTGAGATATAATTATTCTCCCCAGAATCCGCATCCATTTATGCAAAGGAGTATGTTCGAGTACGAACTTGGACCGTTCTTACCCTTCCAGTTGGTTCTGAAGTAGAAGCCTATGTCAAAGATGCTCATTCCTTCCGGATTATGGAGGTCACTCATGTGTTGAAAACTTGGACACCACGCTCCCTGTCTTCCCTGCAACTCGGAGAAGTCAAAGGCGTAGGTCTTTCCGGTCTGATAGAAAGGCTCTATGTCAAGATTGAAGTACTCGGCCACGTCCTCGAAACTGCTTGGACTAACCGGATACACGGTCCACTGCTCCACGTACCTCCACGAAGCATTCTCGGGGACGAGGTTCTGAATGGTGAGCATCTCGTAGCCGGGGCCATCTTCGTCTACAATCGAGGCCGTAAGGTGCGGTCTTGCAGTTCCTCCAGCACCGATTCTCTGCCCATTCCCATATATATCCTGCCTATTATACTCCCACATAATCCTCTGTTCCTTGGTGCTGTAGGTTCCTTCGGTGATGAAATAGTGGTCGTCGGGTCCGAGGGTGAACTCCACGGCCTGCAGGGGGATGACCTCCTGCGAGGCGACCTTGAAGGTCTTGGTGTGGCTTCCGGCGCGCGCGGTGAGGGTGACGAGCTCCGTGTAGCTGTGCTTGGTGTAGGTCTTCTCCTTCCACTGGTACTCGGGCGTGTCGTACTTGACTGCGTTGTCCTCCCTCGGGGAGTCACCCGCCCAGACGAGTGTGAAGGTGTTGGCGGATTCCTTGCCTGCGCTGTCCTTTGCGGGCTCGACGCGCACGAGTCCGTCGTCGGAGGAGGTGAGCGAAATCCCCGTGAACGCGGACGAGGACGAGGTGGCCGTCACGGTGACGGTGTTCCAGGCGGTGACGACCAGCGGCAGGTCGGCGGACTGCTCGTCGCAGAGGATGCCGTTGGCTCCGCTTCCGACCTTCCAGGTGAACAGGTGGTCCTGACGGTTCTCGACCACCGAGAGCGTGAAGTCGGCGTCGGGGTACTCGGGTGTCGTGTCCTTGTTGCAGGAGCACGCGAGGAGAGCCGTGACGATTGCGAGCACGGCGGCGAAAAGATGAGTGTTTCGTTTCATGGTGCGATGAAGTTTTTTTTGTGTGTCGATATTTGGTTTTTCAAAAGTGTCTTGTTGCAATATTCCCAAAATCTCCCCTCGGCATTGAGGAGAGCGACAAGCTCCTTAACTGTTTCGAAATGTCCCACGTTTCTGTGTTTTGGCAAATATACAAAAAAATCAATGTATTTTTCCCTTGCTATTCTTCGCAAATCCCTCACCCTTCCTTCCCCTTCTTGTACGCTTCCGGGAGCAGGGGCAGGCGTGTCGGATGTTATCTCGTCCCGGCCGAGGCGGCAGAACTCGCGTCAAGGCTTTAATGCTCCTATTGGAACTATCAAGATACCATTCTCGTCCCTATAGGCAAACGTTCCGGTCCCTGTAATAACCATTTTGAACGAAGGGCCTTCCATCTTTTCCGTATCGATATTTGACGCCAGATCATTTATTGCTTTCACGCCGTCAGCAATAAGGTCGGAACCGCCCAGCTTGACTTCAATCAGGCCGTATTTGCCGTTCTTCAAGTGAACGACAGCGTCGCACTCAAGACCTTTCTTGTCGCGATAATGGTACACGTCACCATCAAGTGCATCAGCATATACACGAAGGTCACGGATACACAATGTCTCGAAAAGAAGTCCCATCGTATTCAAGTCATAAATCAGGTCTTCCGGGCCAAGTCCGAGAGCCGCAGTTGCGATGGAGGGATCTACAAAATATCTGGTATCAGACGTGCGGATTGCTGTTTTGGAGCGAAGATTGGGATTCCACGCCATAGAGTCCTCTATTACAAAAAGTTGCCTGAGCGCGCCCAAATATGCAGAGATGGTTTCTTGTTTCAAGGAGCCAGACTCATTGGAGACCAAATCAGAATGAATCGTCGATATTGTCGCTTGGGACGCTTGCGCCCTCGCATAACTTCGCAGAAGACGGCGGGTGAACATTTCATCGCGCCTGACGCCGTCAACATTTGATATGTCATATTTAGCCACGGCATCCAGATAATTATACGACTGTTTCAATGCCGCCTTGGGAGTCATCGATAAAGCGGCCGGCCAGCCACCACGGCAGATAAGGAACGCAAGTCCACGAATGTCATATTCCTTCGCTTTATAAACATCCTGTACATTACCCTCGAACAATTCACCAAGGCTGACACTACCTATGGATTCTCCGGATTCAAACAAACTCATCGGACGCATTTTCATGCGTCCAACTCTGCCTGTCCCGCTATGCTTCATCTTCTCCTTGTCCTTTTCTTTGACAACGGTCGACCCGGTGAAGATAAATTGTCCTGTGCTTGCTTCTCTATGGTCAACTTCAAAGCGTGCCGCATCCCATAATTCTGTTGCATCCTGCCATTCATCCACGAGTAATGGAGTTCCTCCTTCCAAAAGAATGGAGGGAGATGTCTGAGCAAGTTTCAGATAAGTATCACGCCTTACGGGATCATTAATATAGATTACACTTTTCGCCTGCTGCTCTGCAGTAGTCGTTTTTCCACACCACTTGGCTCCCTCAATCAAAACAAGGCCGCAAGCATCAAGATTATCGCGTAATACTGTATCAGCTATTCTGGGACGGTAATTTTTCATACGCCGATTTTTCTGCAAAGATATTGATTTTTCAGACAATCCGCAAGTTGGCCAAGTTTTAATCCGTCAATTGGCCGAAGTTTAATCCGCCGATTGGCAGATCAACAAATTCCCGCTGCACCAGCTTCCAAAAGTAGACACGAAAAATTTTTTAAAGTGTTAATAATTTT
>R03__coassemble_717_pt1 | contig 17695 bp, 14 predicted proteins | sample R03__metabat2_high_PE_033 | metagenome-assembled genome bin R03 | reverse complement strand
GCCCCCCCCCGAAACGGCGGAGAGGCGGCCCTTAAGGATGAAATTCAAACTGTATCGTCCAGAAAATTGCATTTACAAACGGCAAAGATAGACATTAATTACTTGATTTCCAAATATTTTTCAAGATTTACCCCCCCCGTAAACCACTGGTTATCAATCAGTTGCACTTCCAGCACCACCTTCTTTCATTGCACCCGCGACAGGTAGGCGCTCACGGCTAGCCGGTAGTCGATGCGGCGCTCTATGCTCTCCTGCTCGCAATTGCGCAGGGCAAGCTCCGCTTGCAGAAGGTCCGAGAGAGTGGCAAGGCCGGCGTCATAGTCGGCGCGAAGGCGCCGCTGCGAGTCTGCGGCCACTTCTGCCGCCTCCCGGGCCACCTCAAGCTGGTCCCAGGCCGACTCCATCTCCACCTGCAGCTGACGCAGCTGAAGCAAGAGCTGGGCGTCGAGATACTCTTTCTCGATGCCGGCCTTCTGGATCTGATAGTTGTATCTGCGCGAGCGGTTCACCGCCTTGCCGATGTCCGTGATGGGCACCTGCACCGTGGCGAAGGCGATACCGTTGAAGCTGGCGGCGGAATGGAGGTAATTGCCGTATCCGTATGCGGCGCCCACGGCCACCTGAGGCAGGAACTCTCCCACCTGCATATTCTTCTCCAGCTTCTTGGACTCCACCTGCATCCCCAGCAGGGAGGACTCGTCGAAGACGGGCACGTTCTCCTCCGGCACGACGTAAGTCCGGGGAGCGAGCAGCGAATCACAACCGCCCGAAAGCGCCACGGAATCAAGGGCAAAGAAGCGATACTGATAGCCTATGGCGTTGAAAAGGTCCATCTTGGCGAGTTTGAGGCCGCTGCGCAGCTTCACGCGTCCGGAAGAGAGCTCCTTGCGCTTGAGAAGGACCTGCAGCAGGTCGTTCTCGCCCGCAAGACCGGCGGCTACAGCGCTGCGCACATCCCTCTCGAGGCTGGAGAGAAGCTCGTCGGCCCTCTGAAGGGTCGTCTCCTTCTCCTGCAGGGAGACAACGGTCCAGTATTTCTTCTCCACCTCCTGACGGGTCTGGCGGAGCCGGAGGCGCAGCTGGACATCGGCGGCCTGCACTCCGAGCGCGGCGAGACGGTTGCCGCTGACAATGCGTCCGCCGGCATAAAGAGGCTGCAGGGCCATCACGGAAGCGCCGTATCCGCTCCGCAGGGCGGTGTAGCTGGAGTTCAATCCGTTTTCCTGAGCGTAAGTCTCAAGCGAATTGGTCAGGTCGCGGGCGGCGTCGCTGCGGCCGAGGATGTCCGTGAGCGTGATGGTGACCAGAGGGTTGGCTGACCTGTAGCCCATCGCATTTATGGACACGGAAGGGAAATATGACCAGAGCGCCTCCGCCTTCTGCGAACGGGCTGCAAGTGCGTCCAGACGGGCTCCGCGCACATACGGGTCGCCTGCCTCGCTCATCTGCAGACACTCCTCGAGAGTGAGTTCGGAGGTCTGCTGCGCTCCGGCCGCAGGGCAGAACACGCTCAATGCGGCCGCAATTATGACAAAAAGGACATCACTGCTTTTCATTGCGCACATCGTTTTTGAACAGTTGCCAGTAGGACACGGGCATCACGAGGGTGATGAGGAAAATCGTAAGAAGCGTACCGAAGCAGATCACGACGCCCATAGGCATCCAGAGCTGGTCTCCGCTGATAATCATCGGGAGTACGCCGAGGGCCGTGGTGCAGGAAGTGAGGAAAATCGGGCGCATACGCCTTCTGCCGGCATCGAGCGACGCCGTGCGGCAGTCTTCGCCGTGCACAAAGCGCGCCTCCTCGGCATACTCGAACATAAGTATTCCGTTCCTCACTATGATGCCCACAAGGGAGATCAGACCGAGGACTGCGGTGATGCTGAAGTCAAGACCGAAAATCCACAGGCCGAACGTGGCGCCGAAAAGGCATAGGCAGCTGAGCCCCATAGTGAGCACGGCGAGGGAAGTCTTCTTGAAGTGGAAAATCAGGAAGACGAAGAGCACGGCGCAGGCCGCGAGGAAAGTGAGAATGATTTCGGGGACCACCTCCCGGTTGGTGCCGGACAGGCCTTCATAAGTGAGGCTCACACCCTCGGGAAGATACGGCTCCACGTTCTCCTTCACGTACTTCTTTATCTTCTTCTCGGCGGCAGGCTGGCTCTTGCCGCTGCGCATGTCGGCATACACGCACACGCACGACAGGCCGCCGTCACGACAGAGCCTGCCGAGGCTCCAGTCCGGGCCCACGGAAGCCACCTGCCTCAGAGGCACGCTCACCCCGGGCATCATCGTGTTCACGAGCTGGTTGGAGACCGCCTCGTAGGGCATCCCGTCGTCGATTCCATCCGTATAGATGTTGACCGGCACCTCGTTGCCATTCTCCCAGAAGGTCGCGATATTCTGCCCGTTGAACGTGCCGGACAAGCCGAAGGACAGGCTCGCCTTGCCCACACCCAGTCTCCCGGCCTCGTCGGGGTCGAGCTCTATCATCACGCCGGGCTCGAAGTCGTCCGAGTCGGAGTGTATCCACTTGAGCTCGGAATTCAGGGTGTACATATAGCGCTTTATCTTCTCCGCGCTCTCCACCAGATCGTCCCTGTTGTCGGAGCGCAGCTTCACCACAATGGGCGCATCCACGGACTGATAGTCCATCTGCTTGAAGCGCAGCAGGGCATCCGGAAACATATACTCGTAATCGGCCTCGCAGAGCCGCAGAATCTCCTCGGTGGCGCGGGAACTCTTAGTGTTGACAATGAGCTGCGCGGTCTGAGCAGAAGGCAGGACGGGGGTGTAGGTGGCGCTGAAGCGGGGAGCTCCCGTGCCCACGAACGCCGTCACGGACACGACGTCGGGATGGGCGGTGAGAATAGAGGTGAGCGAATCGGACACCGCCTTCGTGCGGTTCACTCCCTTGCCGGCATCCACATAGACTTCCACCACAAAATAGTCGCGCGCCGCGAGAGGCATCATCTGCACGTTGAGCTGCAGGAAGATGAAAACGCCCAGCGCCACGGACACCACGCCGCCGCCGATACACACGGCAGGGTGGCGGAAGCACCATTCGAGGACGATGTCATAGAACCTCTGGATGAAGGCGAAGAAACGGTCCTGCGCACGGGCGATGAGGTTCTTCTTCTGCCCTTCCTGCGCAGGTTTGATGAATTTCACCTCCATCGAGGGCACCACGGTGACGGCATAGAAGAGCGAGGTCATCAAGGCTATCAGAATCACCCAGGGGAAAAGGCTCACGAAGTCTCCAAGGTATCCGGTGATGATTCCCTTCATAGGGAAGAACATCAGGCAGATGGCCAGAGTGGCGGTGAAGGTGGGAGCGAAGAGCTCCTGAGCACTGGCGGCCGCGGCATCGGCTCCCGTCAGTCCGCGGGAGGTCTTGTCCATATAGCCGTCCATCGTGATGATGGAGTCGTCCACAATCATTCCCAGCACGACTATCAGAGCGGCGAGGGTCACGGTGTTAAGGTCCATGCCCGTCATATACATCACCGCCACGGCAATTGCCGTACACACCGGCACGCCGGAGCTGGCGATCAAGGCGCTGCGCATCGGGAACATCATAATCATCACGAAGATGACCACAAGCATCGAAATCACAAGGTCGCGAAGGAACGACCACACGGAATTCCCGACAACCTTGGGCTGATCCATCACGCGGCTCATCTTCACGCTCTCGGGCACCTCTGCGCCGAAGTCCTTGAGGACCTCGTCCACCTCGCGCCCGAAGGCGACGATGTTGTTGTCCGGACGCATCTCGATGTTGAGAATAAGGCAGGCGTGACCGTTGTACATCACGAATTCCGAAGGGTCCTTGCATCGCCGGCAGACGGTGGAGATGTCCTTGAGGCGGATAATGTTGCCGGAAGGGTCGGAATAAACTATTCTCTCGGCTATCTCGCGCTCGCTTCCTATCGTGCTCCGGATGTGGATCGGGGCACTGGTGTAGCGGGTGTCGAAAGTGCCGGAGGAGATGGGGACCGAGGATGTCTGATAGTTCATCAGTATCACCGCGGGGTCGATTCCGTAGGAGGAAATCTTCTCGCGGTCGAGGGTGACGGCAATTTCCTCCTGCTGCTCACCCACCACGCTCACCTTGGCCAGATCGGGAATCTGGCGCAGCTTCTCGCAGAGGGCATCGGTGTACTGCTGCAGCTCCATATAACTCTTGTCGTCCGACTCGATGGCGACAAGAAGCGAGGAGGAGTTGCTGAAATCATCCAGCACGGCCACCGCGAGCACGCCGGAAGGGAGGGTCATCTTGCGGGCCTGCAGGCCGAGCTTTATCTTGCTCCAGATTTCGTCCTTCTTGGACTGCGGCACATTGGTGTTGAGGTCGACGTATATGTAGCAGATGCCGTTGCGGGTGACCGAATGCACAGAGGAGCGGTTCACTTCCTTGTAGGAGAAGAGCGTCTCTTCCAGAGGCTTGGTGAGCTGCTGCTCCACCTCCTCGGCGGTGGCGCCGGGATAGATGCCGGCGACGAGCCCCTGCTTGATCTGGAAGGTCGGGAACTCGTCCTTGTTCATCTTGCTGAGGCCCAGGACGCCCACGACCACAAGGCCGAGTATGACAAGATAGACTATCTTCTTCTCCCTGACAGCCCATCTGACCCAGCCTCCTATGCCGCCCGAGCCCTTGCCCAGTTCTTTGGTAAGTTCTTTTATATCCATCTCACTTCACAGCTTTGACACTCATCCCGGTGGACACCTTGCGGCTGCCCTCCACGATGACCGAATCGCCTTCCTGAAGACCGGACTTGATGACTACCCCGTCGCCGTTGTAGCCTCCGACCGTGACATAGCTTCTGCCCACCACCCCGTCTTCGACGGTCCAGACGTAACGGCCTTCCGTGTCTGTCATCACGGCCGAAGCGGGCAGCACGAACACCCGGGCTCCCACGCTGCCGACCGAAATCTTGCACACCATTCCCGGCATAAGGCTCCTGGGGATAGAGGGCAGGCTCACAATGCAGTCATAGCTACGCGAGAGCTTGGAAGCCACGGCAGCCTTGGCGCTCACGCTCGCCTTCAAGTCGGTGATGCCCAGCGCAGGGATTTCCACCGAGACTCCGGTGCCGATGCCGATGACGGCATATTCGTTCTCGGGCAGGGGGAAATGAATCTCCGCGGAAGAAGGGTCCACGAGCTCGACTATGGACTCGGCGATGTTAACGTTTGTCCCGTCGGAGACCGCGACAGAGTTCACCACCGCGTCGAACGGCGCCCGAAGCGTCATCTCGTCCACGCTGCGGGATGCGGCCGCCGCGCTTGCGCGGGCCTGCTCGAACTTGGTCTGCACCTCCACCACCTTCACCTCCGTGACGCTGCGGCTCGAGCGCACCTTCTCTATCCTCTCCCATCCGTCCTCGGCCTGAAGCAGGGTCGCACGGGCGGCATCGTAGGCGCTGCGCACCTGGGCGGACTCTATCACGCAGAGCTCCTGTCCCCGGGACACGCGGTCCCCCACCTTGAGACAGAGACCCGTCACGGTGCCGCTGTTGCGGGCGGAGACCACAGCCGTGCGCGAAGCCTCCACGGTGCCCACATAGCTCGCCGTGCCCACATTGTCGGAGAATTCCACCTTCTGCACCTTCACCAGCACCTTCTGCTGCTCGGGTGCGGTCTTGAGGATGAGGCTCCGGACGTCTTCCTTCACCTTGCAGGAGCACAGGGAAAGGGCGGCGGCCATCAAAACAATTGTTGCGCTTGATTTCATCATTCGTTCTCCTTTGCGCGGCAGTAGATGTCGCTGTCGTAGATATTGTACAGAGTGTTGTTGTATTTGTAGGTGCCGCGGTAGTCGAGGGTGAAGAGCAGGATGTTGTCATACTTGCGGGCGCTGCCGGTCACGACTATATCGGCCTCCACAGAGGTGTCCGAATACTCTACCTCCTCGTCTCCGGAGGAGATGGTGCTCCCGCCGATGCCGGTCTTGAGGTGGCGCCGCGCACTCTCGAGGACGATCTCCCCGTCCTTCTCAATGCCGTAATAGACTATGAGGTCCCCCGCCGTGCAGTTCATCGTGATGAGGTCGCGGTCGCCGGACATCGGGGTGATGTCCATCTGCCCGGACTCAGTGTCGATGGAGAAGATGGTGGAGTCCATATTCTCGGAGATGAGGGTGTCCGTGACCCAATTGCCGCTGGTGTCCCGCCGGGACACGTACGAGGTGTCGAAGCGGAATGCGGAGTCCCTCACGGCGAAGAGGGTCCCGCTGGTCTTGAAAGAATAGTTGCCCCGGACAGGATTGTCCTGCTTGGAGCAGGAGACGGCCCCCGCCAGAAGGCCGAAGGCCACCAGAGCGGAGAAAATTTTTATTTTCATCATAATAAAAAATGAATTTGCAACTTTCCAGCAAATTTACTAACTTTACGGGATTGTAAAAATTTTTTTAGAAAAATGAGTGCAGAATTCAAGTACGCGCCGATGTTCCAGGTCGGCCTAGACACCACAGAGTATTATAAAGTTCCCGGTTCACAAGCACTTGTGAGCACGACCGAATTCGAGGGCAAGAAGATTCTCAAAGTCACCCCGGAGGCCCTCACGCTCCTGTCGCGCACGGCCTTTCGCGACGTCAGCTTCCTGCTGCGCCGCTCGCACAACGAGCAGGTGGCCGGAATCCTCTCCGACCCCGAGGCCAGCGAGAACGACAAATATGTGGCCCTGACCTTCCTGCGCAACGCGGAAATCTCCGCCAAGGGCAAGCTCCCCCTCTGCCAGGACACCGGCACCGCCATCATCCACGGCGAGAAGGGTCAGAGGGTGTGGACCGACTTCGACGACAAGGAGGCCCTGAGCCTCGGCGTCTTCCAGACCTACACCGAGGAGAATCTGCGCTACAGCCAGAACGCCCCTCTGGATATGTACAAGGAGGTCAACACCAAGTGCAACCTCCCCGCCCAGATAGACATCGACGCCGAGGAGGGAGACGAGTACCGCTTCCTGTGCGTGACCAAAGGCGGCGGATCGGCCAACAAGACATACCTCTATCAGGAGACCAAGGCCCGCATCCAGAATCCCGGCACGCTCGTGCCCTTCCTCGTGGAGAAGATGAAGAGCCTCGGGACCGCGGCCTGCCCTCCCTACCACATCGCGTTCGTCATTGGCGGCACCTCCGCCGAGAAGAACCTTCTCACCGTCAAGCTCGCAAGCACTCATTACTATGATGGCCTGCCCACCACCGGAGACGAGACGGGGCGCGCCTTCCGCGACATCGAGCTCGAGAAGCAGCTTCTCGAAGAGGCCCACAAGATCGGTCTCGGCGCCCAGTTCGGAGGCAAGTATATGGCACACGACATCAGGGTTGTGCGTCTGCCCCGCCACGGAGCGAGCTGCCCCATCGGCCTCGGCGTGAGCTGCTCGGCGGACCGCAATATCAAGGCGAAGATCAACTCCGACGGCATCTGGATCGAGAAGATGGACGACAAGCCCTACGAGCTCATCCCCGAGAGCCTGCGCGCCGCGGGCGAGGGCGATGCCGTGAAGGTGGACCTCAACCGCCCGATGAGCGAAGTGTGCAAGCAGCTGAGCCGGTATCCCGTGAGCACCCGCCTGAGCCTCAACGGCACCATCATCGTGGGCCGCGACATCGCCCACGCCAAGCTCAAGGCCCGTCTGGACGCTGGAGAAGACCTGCCCCAGTACATCAAGGACCACCCCATCTACTACGCCGGCCCCGCGAAGACTCCCGCCGGAATGCCCTGCGGCTCGATGGGCCCCACCACAGCCAACAGAATGGACCCCTACGTGGATGAATTCCAGGATCACGGCGGCTCTCTGATAATGCTCGCGAAGGGCAACCGCACCCAGCAGGTGACCGACGCGTGCCGCAAGCACGGCGGCTTCTACCTCGGAAGCATCGGCGGCCCGGCGGCCATCCTCGCGCAGGAAAACATCAAGAGCATCGAGTGCGTGGAATACCCCGAGCTCGGGATGGAAGCCATCTGGAAAATCGACGTGGTGGACTTCCCCGCATTCATCCTCGTGGACGACAAGGGGAATGACTTCTTCAAGACTATAGGCTAGCCCCGACGCTCAAAGCGGCATAATCGCCGATAGACTCACCCAGGGCGGCGGGAACGATTCTGCACACATCGGCAGACAAGCCGAGAGCTTCCTTGCGGATGACCTCTTCCACAAGCGGCTTCATCATCTGCTCGTTGCGGGCATAGATGCTGCCGATGACAATCACTTCCGGATTGATGATGTCTATCAGCACGGAAAGGCCTATGCCCAGATAGCGGGCGGAGAGTTCGAAGACAGAGCGAGCGAGCGGATCCCCTGCGGCCATAGCTTCCGCAACGGTCTTCGCGCTGATGCTCTCGAGATCGCCGCCGGGACACCAGGAGACTTTGCGGCCCATCATCAGCTGCTCTCTTACGGCCGTCTGCGCGAGCTGCTTTATGCCTCCGCCGCTGCAGAAGCCCTCGAAAGACCCGGCCTTGCCGTAGCCCACGGGACCGAAGGGGGCAAGGCGGATGTGGCCCAGCTCGCCGGCGTTGTCGTTGGTGCCGGCGTAGAGTTTGCCGTCCAGAATCAGGCCCGCCCCGAGGCCGGTGCCAAAGGTAAGGAAAGCCATATTGCGGCAACGCCGTCCGGCGCCGTAGAGCCATTCGGCAAGAGCGCAGGCGTTGGCATCGTTCTGCAGCGCGGCCCTGACGCCGAACTCCTCCTGCAGGATCTTCACTATGGGCACATTGTCCCAGCCGGGAAGATTGGGGGGCGAAAGGACGACCCCGCGCTCGCTGGAAAGCGGCCCCCCGCAGCTCACGCCTATTGCGGCGGCGTTGGAAGCGTCCAGACCGGCGCGGTCACACACGGCGTGCAGGGTGCTGATTATGCGGGCGAGAGTCTCGTCTCGGGAAGTGGTGGCAAAACTCTGCTTGTCCATTACAGTGATGTCGCCGCCGGTCTCCCTGCCATAGGTTATTGCGCATTTGGTGCCGCCCACATCGACACCGAGGATGTTTCTAGACTCTTTCATATACCCAATTCCTTTTCGAGTGCTTCTATTACTATATGAATTACTTTGATGTGTATTTCCTGTATGCGGTCGGAATGCGGGGTGCGGGGCGCCTTGAGGCACACGTCCGAAAGGGCATCCATCTTCGAGGGGCCGTCGGAAGTCAGGCAGACGACCTTCATACCGGCCCTTCGGGCGGAGACGGCGGCACGCACAACATTTTCCGAATTGCCGCTGGTGGTGATCGCAAGAAGAGTGTCGCCCTCGCGTCCGAAAGCCTCCACCCAGCGGGCGAAGATGTCCGAAAATTCGAAATCGTTGCCCGTGCAGGTCATATATGCAGGGTCGTTTATGGCCATCGCGGGAAGGGGCCGGCGGGAGTCACGGAAACGTCCCGTGAGCTCCTCGGCGAAGTGTGTGGCATCGCACAGGGACCCTCCGTTGCCGCAGGAGATGATTTTCCCGCCGGAGCGCAGGCACCCTGCCATCACGTTCACGATGGACTCCATCACAGGGACGGTCCGAGGGTCGGCGAGGAAGTCTTCCAAAGCGGAGCGGGCCTGGGCAAGAGAGGCGTTGATAATGTCTGAAGTCATAAAATCTGCTTTTGTGGAAGCACAAATATAGCGATTTGTGAAACAGGAATCAAACAATTATCTTTGCACGGCAGAAAAAATCACCGATGACGACACAGGACCAGATAAAAGAGCTGCGCGCCCGCATAGAGACCCTCCACAGGTGTCTGGACATTGAGACCAAGCGCGAGGAGGTGCAGCAGAAAGAAGAGCAGAGCCAGGCTTCCGGCTTCTGGGATGACCCCAAAGCCGCCGAGGCGTTCCTCAAGGAGATAAACAGCATCAAGTCCTGGATTTCCGCCTATGACGCCCTCGCGGGAGCCGCCGATGACGTGGACGTGCTTCTGGAGCTCGACCCCGAAGGAGAAGACGTGGACGCGGCCTTCGCCGACGCGCTCTCGAGGGCAGAGGAGCTGGAGCTCAAGAACATGCTTGGAGGGGAGGGCGACAATCTGGGCGCCGTGCTCACCATCAACTCCGGGGCCGGCGGCACGGAAGCCAACGACTGGAGCGCGATGCTTATGCGCATGTACACCCGCTGGGGTGAGCGCAACGGCTACAAGATGACCACCACCGAGCTGATAGAAGGCGACGAAGTGGGCATCAAGAGCTGTACGGTGAGCTTCGAGGGCGACTATGCCTATGGCTACCTCAAGGCCGAGAGCGGCGTGCACCGTCTTGTGCGCATAAGCCCTTTCAACGCACAGGGCAAGCGCCAGACCACCTTCAGCAGCGTGTTCGTGTATCCGCTGGTGGACGACAGCATCAACATCGAGATCAACCCCGGCGACCTCGAGTGGGACACCTTCCGCTCCGGAGGACACGGCGGGCAGAACGTCAACAAAGTGGAGACGGGCGTGAGGGTGCGCCACATCCCGACGGGCATTACGGTGGAAAACACGGAGACCCGCAGCCAGCAGGACAACCGCCAAAGAGCGCTGCTCATCCTCAAGAGCCGCCTCTACGACATAGAGCTCAAGAAGCGTCAGGCCAGGCAGGCCGAGCTCGAAGGCCAGAAGAAGAGCATCGAATGGGGCAGCCAGATCCGCTCCTACACTCTGCACCCCTACAAGCTGGTCAAAGACCACCGCACCCTCTTCGAGACCGCAGACACGCAGGGCGTTCTGGACGGCGACATCAATGCCTTCATGAAGGAATTCCTTATGAACAAGCAATAAGCAGCTTGCGCAGCACCCGGGTGTCTCCGGAAGCAAGAAGGGTAACATCGCCGGCAGCGGCGCACTCGAGCGGGACTCCGGCCTCCGAAAGCACCTCCACGAGGCGCCGGGCCACGGCAGGAGCGGGATCTATGATGCGCACGGAAGGCCCGCAGACGCGTTCGATGACTCCCCGCAAGAAAGGATAATGCGTGCATCCGAGCACTATCGTATCCGCGCCCTGCTCCAGAAGCGGGTCCACAGCCTCATGCACGGCCTTCTCCACTTCTTCGCCGTCCAGGACTCCCCTCTCCACAAGCTCCACAAAAGCGCGTCCCACCCTCTCGACTATCTGCACGTCTGCCTCGAAACGGCCCTTGGTATCCAGATACTTGGAAGCCTTGAGGGTGCCTGCGGTGGCAAGCACGCCCACGACTCCGCTGCGTGTCCCGAGAGCCGCAGGCTTGACGGCAGGCTCCATCCCCACGAACGGGACGAGGGGGTATTCCTCCCGGAGCGTGGCGATTGCGGCGGCGGTGGCCGTGTTGCACGCGACCACTATGGCGTCCGCGCCGCGGCCGAGGAGCTCCCCGGTGATGGCGCGCGAGCGGCCGATGATGAATTCCGCGCTCTTGTCGCCGTAGGGGCAGTTGGCGTTGTCCGCATAATAGATGCACTCCAAGCCGGGCGCCGCCCGCCTTATCTCACGCAGCACGGACAGTCCGCCCGCGCCGGAATCGAATATGCCCACTCTTGCCATTTCCAGCCTACTTGTAGATCCAATATTTTTTTGCCAGAGCGCGGAACCCTTCCACGTCGGCATTCCAGTAATCATAGATATCCGCCACCTTCAGGCGCCGTCCGAAGGTCGTGCGCACATAGTCGGACCCGCACACCTTGTCGAACATCGCAAGCCGCCCCTCGCTCATCGTGATGGGGTTCTTGCCGTAGAGCTCATAGACCGCCTGCATCACCCAGAACTGGGTCAGAGTGACCGTGGCGGCCTCGTAGTCCGTGAAATGATACTGCACCCCGTGGACAAGCTTGCCGGCAAGCCTTCCGGAAGTCGGCTTGAAATGTATCGTGCGCCAGGCCACTCCGGGCACGTTATAGCTGTCCAGACGCGCCTTGAGCGCATCGGCGTCTATCCACTGCTCGGCAAACACGCCGAAGGGAAGGGTGTAGCCTATGCCTATATTGAGATAGCCGTAGAATTCTCCGCAAAGGCCGGCCGCGGGATAGCAGACGGCAGTCTCCGCGTAAGGGATGTTGGGGGACGGGAGTATCCACGGAAGACCGGTACGGGGGAAAAGCATATCCCGCTTCCAGCCGTCCATAGGCACTATGATCAAGTCGCACTTCAAAGGCTTCTCATTGCCCTTCTGGCCGCGGTTGAGCCCCTCCTCGTTGATAAGAGTGGCGAGCTCGCCCACGGTGAGGCCATATATATAAGGTATCTTGTACTGCCCCACGAAAGAGTGGAAGCCGTCCCGCACCAGAGCCCCCTCCACCTTCAGGCCGCCGAGAGGATTGGGCCGGTCCAGCACCATCACCGGGATACCCTTCTGCGCGCACGCGCTCATCACGAGGCCCAGCGTGCTGATGAAGGTGTAAGAGCGCGAGCCCACATCCTGGATATCATACACCATTATGTCTATCCCCTCCAGCATAGCCTGGGTGGGCTTGCGCGTATCCCCGTACAGAGAATGCACGGGAAGGCCCGTCGCGGGGTCCACGCCCGACTCCACGCGGCCGCCCGCATAGATGTCTCCGCGCACACCGTGCTCGGGAGCATAGAGGGCCACCAGATTCACCTGCGGGGCTTCATTGAGTATGTCTATGGTGCTCTTGAGATTGCGGTCCACTCCGCTGGGATTGGTCACAAGGCCCACCCTCTTGCCGCGAAGGCCCTGATATCCCGTCCCGACGAGCACCTCAATGCCGGGACGCACCTGAGCGGATGCGGCACAAGAACAAATCACAAGCGCCGCCGCGCAAAGCAGGTGACGCAGATAGTGGCGAAACAGCATATCATCACAATTATAAAAAATCCAACATAGCCCACGGCCTCCTGGATACGCCCCGCAACGATACCGGGAAGCATCATACTCAAGGCCATGAAAGCCGTACATATTGCATAATGCGAAGTCTTCAAGTCACCCTCGCTGAAATGCATCATATAGAGCATATACGCCGTGAAGCCGAAACCGTAGCCGAACTGGTCGAAAGCCACGCAGGCATACACCACCCAAATCTCCGAAGGCTGCGCCGCCGCCAGATACAGATACACCGCGCAAGGAAGGGCAAGACTCAGCGACATCGGCCACATCGACGCCTTAAGGCCCCGGCGCGCGGCAAACACACCGCCCAGAATCCCTCCCAGCGTGAGAGCGACGACCCCCACCGTACCATACACAAGTCCGCTCTGTGCAGTACTCAAAGCGAGCCCGCCCGCCTCCACCGGATCCAGCAGGAAGGGGGACAGCAGGCGTATGCTCAAAGCCTCCGGCAGGCGGTAGAGCAGCATAAACACTATCGCAAGCCCCACTCCCCTCTTCCGGAAAAAGCTGCTGAAACTCCGCACAAACGGCGACCGCGACGCCGGGGGCTGCAGACGCTGCGGAGCCTTTTTCCCAAATTTCACAGGCCCCGCAGCGGCTGTAGCCTCCGGCGGCGCAACTGCAGCCTCCGGCGTTGGCAAAGTAAGCAGATGCCAGAGGGCAAGAAGCGCGAAGAGGACCGACGAGCCGAGCAGAGTCAGCCTCCAGGCCTGCGGGATATCACCCAGGCGCATCTCCAGCACCCCCGCCAGCACCACGATCACCCCCTGCCCGAACACCGACGAGATGCGGTAGAACGTGCTCCTGATGCCCACAAAAAGCGACTGCTTGCGCCCATCGAGAGCCAGCATATAGAAGCCGTCCGCCGCTATATCGTGGGTGGCGGAAGCAAATGCGAGCACATAGAAAAATATGAGCGTCCACACAAAAGTGCCGGAGCCCGCCGACAGAGCGAGCGCGGCAAGACCTGCGGTCACCACTGCCTGCATAGACAAAATCCACCACCTCTTGGTGCGGACGGCATCCACAAACGGACTCCACAAAGGCTTTATGGCCCAGGGAAGATACAGCAGGGAAGTGTACGTCGAGAGGTCGGCATTGGACATTCCCAGACGCTTGAACATGGTCACGCTTATCACGTTGACTATGAAATACGGTATACCCTCGGCAAAATACAGCGTCGGCACCCAGGCCCAAGCGGATTTGTCCCCTGCACTCATAGCACACGCAGTTCCGTATTCTTGTAATAATGGGCAAGGATGGCGCGATAGGGATAGCCCTTGCAGGCCATCACGGCGGCGCCTATCTGGCACAGACCCGCCCCGTGACCCCATCCGCGGCCGCGCAGCAGCAGCGTGTCACCCTCCCACGACGCCTCGAAGTCCGAACTCTTGAGACAGCTCGGGCTCAGGGCCTTGCGTATCGCGAGCTCCCGTCCGATGACGCCGCTGCCCTTGCTTCCCCGCACGCGAAGAAGCGAAATCCTGCCCGAAGGGCCACGCTCCAGCGCCTCAAGAGCCTCGATGGTCCCTATCCCGGAAGCAGTCTTGCGCTCGAATATCTCTGAAATCTCCTCCCTGCCGCGACGCTCGGTCCATCTGTAGAAATCGCGGGTGGAGAGGTCATAGTCGTTGAGAACCTGCGAGAGCACGGCAGGGTCGTTGCAGTCGCAGAAATCGCTCCCGCCCTGTGGCGGACGGTCCTCTATGCTCTGCAGCCAGGGGACGTCGGGGCCCTCCCAGCAGGTGCTGAAAAGCTCCGTGCGGCCTCCGCAGCATTTGGAATAACGCGTGTCGCACACCTCGAGGCCGCAGCTGAGGACTTCGCCCCAGGTACTGTCAATCGCGGCCCGCACGTTCCCGCCGACGGCCATAGTGAGCCCCTGATAGCGCTGGCAGCAGTCATCCGAGCACACGTCGTACCCCTCGTGGACTCCTCTTCCTTCGCGCCGATCCCGCATACGGCATAGCACCCAACTGCGGGAAATCACGGCATGCGCCTTGAGCAGTTCCAGACCCGAGGAAGACTTCATCTCGGAACTGATGACGCTCAGCAGGTAATCCTCCAGACCGATGCGGTTGATTGCGGTAATCTTGTCGCCCTGCACGATGAAGCGCAGGCTCCCGGCATATTTGAAGCTGCGACGCTGCTCCCAGTGGAAACCTATGCCGATGCACACGTCCTTGAGCACGAATGACGGCTCTGCAAAAAGGGTTGAGCGCGTCACGGCGTCGAAGGTCAGAGAATCATACAGCTGGCCGTTGTAGCTGATGCGTCCGTCGTACCAGCTCACCCTCTGGGGGCCGGCGCCGTCGGAGATGATCTCGAAGCTGATTTCCCGCGCAGACAGAATACCCACGTCCAGAAACGGCTGCACCCTGGTCAGGCGGCGGATCAGAGCCTCCTCTCCGGCACGGGAGACACTTACCTCGGAGAGCATCTCCTCAAGCACAGGGGCGGTCACAGTGGTGAAATCGCGCTCAAAAGGAGCCACGAAGAAGCCGGCCATATCGGCGGCGCCCGGGCTTATGGACAGATGATCGGGGCCGTCGGAATAATAATGATGGGAGCGGACGGCCGCGCGGAAACACACACAGCCGCGGAACTCCCCTCCCTCGCGCCAGCAGAAGAGGTTGAGCGGAGGCTCCCCCGCGCTCTCCAATGGCGTCCAGCAGCAAAGCAGGCGGTAGAAGAGCTTGGTCAGCGACTTGGCGGTGGCGGCCTTGAGGGCAAACACTCCGCGGGTAAAATGGGGATAATGATACAGCGAGGCGTCCTTGTTGACAGCAAGCGGGGCAGCCTCGGGATGGTCCAGAAACTCACCGACGGCCTTCTCGAGAGGGAGGAGAGAGCGCGGCACGGCCTGAAAGTGCAGATGGTCGGGAGCGGAAGCTCCGCTCTCGGGCCCGTTGTAGAAAACCGTCCAGTCGGGATAGAGGGAAGCGAACTCGAGCATATCCGGAAGATGGTGCCAAATCGCCTGCGGGATATGCTCCTCGCGCACTATCACCAGATGCTGCGGGAATATGGGATACGGGTTGACCTGTATATTGTAGCGGCGCCCCTTGCGGCCTTCGAACTTTATGTGGTACTGTTCGGCAGGCCTTGAGGCGGCGCACAGGAAGCAGGGGCGGGCGGCAATCGCGGCGGCGGAGGTGTCGGCCGTACACGATGCCACGCGGCAGGGATTGTACTGGACCTTGCAGTCCAGACCTCCGACGGTCAGAGTCTTGACGCTCACCTGCCTCAGGGCCCGGAAATTCTCCGAGGCAAGCGGCCACACGGACAATTGATCCTTTATGAATTTTCGCAGATCCTCCATCGAGTCAGAGAAGGTTGAGAAGAGATTGAGCGAACCGGGCGAACTCAAATTCGAAATTGGCGGTGAACACTCCCGCTCCCAGCGAAGACTCTATTTCGGGAATGGTCCACCAGCGGCCTTCGGAGACCTCGTCACCATCCGGCCGGAGGGCGAAAGACCCCACGGCGGCAAACGGGAAAACCAGCTCCTTCTCGGTTCCGGACTCCCAGAGATAGGGCTCGAGAGGAACGGGGCTGAAGTCGAAGAGGCCTATCTCTTCGCCGGCCTCGCGGTAGAGGGTCTCCCTGACATACTCGCCATATGTCACGTGCCCGCCGACCGCAGTATCCCACATACCGGGGAACTGTTTCTTGGTCTCGGAGCGTTTCTGAAGATATATCCGCGCCTGCCTGTCGATAAGATGGACGTGCACGGTGGGGTGAAGGTGAGCAAGACCTCCGCCGCCGTCCCCGTGGCAGAAACTTCTCGGCGCTTGAGAAAGGACCACTCCGTTGATGTCCACAATCGGAAGCATCTCGGAAGCATCTCCACGCACGGCTCCGCGTTCCAGACGCGCCGGGCTCTGAGGATAGACCAAATCCATCATGACAGTCCCAGAAGTTCGAGCTCCTCCTCACTGTAGAGCAGGGAGTCTATAAAATCGGGGGCCACATTGGCCAGAATGAGGAAAATGCAGAGGAACACCACCACTGCACAGACGGCAATCAGAGGGATGAGCCACCACGCAAAAGAGGATTTCTTGTCGTCCTCCACTTCCAGGGACGGGCGTATCGTCCTGTTCCTGAGCGAGCTGCCATAGCCGGCGGGCTCCGGGACGGGAGCGGGCTCCTCCGGAGCCTCAGGAGCGGGGACTTCGGGGGCAGGAGCGGGGGCTTCGACCGAGCCGGCGGCAAGAATCTGCGAGAGACGGCTCACTGCCATACTGACCTCCCCGTCGGACTCGGTGTGGGTCTTGAGACTGACGGGCTGAAGGGTCATACCGTCGGGGAATATGTCAAGATTTTCATCCTGAATAAAGAAAAAGTTATTCTCTCTGGTCGCTCTCAAGCGCCCGAGACCACGAAGAGTCACATTCTTGCTGCTGACAAGAACTTCACGCAACTGCACCACATAATCAGCGATTATTGCCCTTGCGGCCGCCCTGTCAATCCCGTTGACCCTGGCATAATAATCAGAAAGCGTTTCATCCACGCCACTGCCTTGTACGAAAAGCAAACGCCTGTACGGGGGATTTATCGTATAACCCTTGTCTGAAAAGCTTGCGGGAACCTCCTCGGCGACAAAAGTTCCCATCCCCGGAAGGCCGATGCTGTCGTGGTCGAGCATCAACTCCCTTAACATTGCGGAAAGCAGCTGTGTATCCATATTTTACAAATATAAATGTTTTTTTGGATACCTGCAACTGCCCGCCCGGCCCCTCACCCGGAAGCAACTGCACACTCAGCCCCTCACCCAGAGGCCTCTGTGGCACCCTTGCCGCGCAGTTGCCCCATAAACCATAGCAACCGCACGCCCACCCCCTCACTCAGAGCCCCCCGTGGCACCCAGCCCGTGCAGTTGCGTCCGGGCAGTCTCTCCGGGCCAGATATTAATTTCAGGTT
>R03__coassemble_687_pt1 | contig 18142 bp, 9 predicted proteins | sample R03__metabat2_high_PE_033 | metagenome-assembled genome bin R03 | reverse complement strand
CTCCTGCGTGAGGGAACGGACTTCCATATAGGCGTCCATGTTCACGTCCTTCACAAGGAAACCGTCGGCCTTGAGCATCTGCTGGATTGTGATGACGTCCGGATGGACCTTGCCCCAGGAGAGAGGCTCCACGGCAACGTCTATGTATTCCGCTCCGGCGCGGGCTACCTCCAGCATTGAAGCGGGGGAGAAGCCGGGGCCGCAGTGGCCGTGGTACTGAACCTTGATGTGAGGATATTTCTTCTTGATCTCGCTCACGAGTCTCGCAAGGTCCGTCGGGCGGCCGATTCCCGCCATGTCTTTGAGGCAGATTTCGTCCGTGCCGTACTCCACCAGATGGTCCACGACACCCATATAATACTCAACCGTATGGACGGGGGAGTGGGTGATGGAGAGCGCCGCCTGGGAGATCATCCCGGCCTTCTTCGCGTATTCCACGGAGAGCTTGAGGTTGCGGTGGTCGTTGAGGCCGCAGAAACTGCGGGCGATGTCCGTGCCCTGGGCTTTCTTCACTTTGAACATAAGTTCGCGTACGTCCGCGGGAACGGGATACATTCTGAGGGCGTTGAGACCTCTTTCAAGCATATGGGTCTCGATTCCCGCCTTGTGGAAGGGCGCCGTCCACTTTCTGACGGAGACGTTGGGGTTTTCTCCGTAGAGAAGGTTCACCTGCTCGAAGGCTCCGCCGTTTGTCTCGACTCTGTCGAAGCAGCCCATATCTATGATTGCCGGAGCCACCCTGACCAGCTGGTCCACGCGGGGCTGGAATTTTCCGGATGACTGCCACATATCTCTGTAAACCAGAGAGAATTTAACTTCCTTTGCCATATTACAGCTGTTTTAGTGTTTGCGAAATCTCTCAAAGTTAGAAAAAAAGTCGCAATGCCCCAAAAGAAAATTTTGTTATTGGTAAAATAATTGTACCTTTGCAGCATCTTCCAACACGGTGCGATTAGTTCAGTTGGTAGAGCACCAGATTGTGGTTCTGGGTGTCGTGGGTTCGAGCCCCACATCGCACCCCAAAATGCGGCGAAAAGTCAGACTTCTCCAGCAGAAAGTCGAGCTTTCCGCCGCATCTTTTTTTGCAGGACTATGAAGATTTCGCAGATGCACAAGGCCGACAGGCCCAGAGAGAAGATGCTTGCGCGCGGGCCGCAGAGCCTTGGCGACGGGGAGCTGATAGCCGTGCTCCTGAGGGTCGGGAGCCGCGGAGAGAGCGCGATTGAACTGGCACAAAGGATGTTGCAGCAGTCGGGAGGGAGCCTCGGCGTCCTTTTCAATACCTCCCTGCAGCAGCTCCAGAAGATGAAAGGTGTGGGACCGGGCAAGGCTGCGGCCGTGGCTGCGGCCTTCGAGCTCGGCAAGAGGTTCCTGCAGGAGGAGTCCGCCTCGAAGCGGCGTCCGCTCGCTTCCGCCCGCATGATTTACGACCTGATGATTCCCTGCCTGAAGGGCCTCCCGCACGAGCAGTGCTGGATGCTGTGGCTCAATTCTGCCAATATGCTGACAGGCCGGGTCCTTGTGACTTCGGGCGGCCTCGAGTCCACGGTCATCGACATCCGCCAGATAGGCCGCCTCGCTCTCGAGGCCGGAGCGAGCGGCGCCGTCCTGGTGCACAATCACCCTTCCGGCGACCCGCGGCCGAGCGCCGCCGACATCCGGCAGACAGACAAGCTGAGGGGCGCCCTGCTCGCGCTGGGCATTGAATTCGTGGACCACGTGGTGGTCAGCGACTCTTCTTTTTACTCTTTTTCGTCCGGAAAGGTGTTCAGCGGCAGGTAAGATGACTGCTTTTCACCACCCCTTCTTTCTTGAAGCTCATACGGGGACTCTCCTGCCTGACGTCCGTCTCGGAATATGTGATGGCCCAGGTCGGGGCCTGAAGAAGTTCCCATATCCGCTCCGGGGTCATAGGAGCCGCATAGCGTATGCGGATGCAGGGTACCAGCTCTTCGTTGAGGCAGAGGTAGAGTCCTATGATGCCTTCTTCGCGTGAGAGATAATTGCCAAGGAACGGCAGGCCGCGCTTGATTATGGGCTTCTCGTAGCTCTGCTCGGCGAGCTCGTACCAGTATTGCGGCTGTCCTTCGTATTCGAGCAGGCGTTTGCGTACCACGGTGGTGTCTCCGCTGGGGTAGCGTCCGTTGAATTCGGCCGTGAACGGGTCGAACATCCTGTGCAGATACTCCTCTATCCCGATTCTGCTCTCGCTCTTCTCCAGCCGCACGAATTCGAAGTCCACCGGGGTGACCTTGGTGCCGCCGCCGTGGACCGGCATTTCCAGCTCCTTTCTGTTCACGATTTCGCGGAACCACTCCTCGTCGAGCTCCTCGTCGGGAGACATATACACCCTCACTATAAGCGGGCAGTCATACTCGGACTCGAGCCCGAACACGCTTCTGCCTGTCTGCCTCATCTGGAGGCCAAGATAGTTGAGGTCCATCTTGTCGTTCATATGCTCGGTGCGTATGGTCTTGACCTTGAGTTCGGAGAGCTTCGCGGGGTCCGGACTCCAGATCCGGAAATGCGAGGGAACGAACACCTCCGCCTGCACTTTCCCGGCATTGGTCACGGCAGGGTCATAGCTTATCACCACGGTGTGGGAGCGGACGAAGGTTTTCACTCCGTGCACCCCGCGCACCTTTTCCATCCTGGCCTTGAAGGCCTTGGAACTGCCGTAGCACTTGACGGACGCGAGATTCTCTATCCTCAACGTCTCGAGGCTCATCCCTTCCTCCACGCCCCAAGTCTCGTTGATGGTGGGGAGCTCGAACCTGCTGCCGGCAAAGTATGCGCCGCCAAGCAGCGCCAGAGTAAGTATTGCGGGCAGATAGCGTCCGAAGACACCGCCGGAGGGCTTTGTGCCTATGCTGAGCGCCTTGCTCGGGCAGGAGACGACACATTCGCCGCAGAGGGTGCAGTCCACGTGGCTCACGTAAGGGGCCTGGGCCTGTACGTCTATGCCATAGGGGCAGGCCTTGCGGCAGCTCAGGCAGCTGCCCTTGCATTTGTCCTTGTCCACCTGCACGTGCAGAATCTGCATCTTGGGATTGGCGTGGAATACTTCCAGACACCATCCCAGAATGGCCCAGCAGGCCACCAGAGCCTTCCAGCTTATGCTCACACCGCACACTCCGAGCAGCACGTACGCACATACCAGAAGCAGCATCCATCCCCAGAACTTGAGGGAATTGGACAGAGCCCCCAGCGGGCATACGTATTTGCACCAGAAGCGGTCTATGAAGAATCCTCCCGAAATCACAATCCCCACGGTGACAATGCTCATCCAAAGGGTGATTTCGCCCTTGAATCCGGTGGCCACGGCGTAGTAGGGGTCAAGATTCTTGCAGAAGAGCTCGCTCGCATCCACGGTCATATACAGGATAATGACGAGAAGAGCGTATTTGACGAGTCGCAGGGCTTTGTCGGCAGGGCTGCCTGCCTTGATGACAAGTCCCTTTATCTTCAAGGCTTTGCGCCCCTTTGTCAGCAAATCCTCGACGCTGCCCACCGGGCAGAGGTACGAGCAGAAGAGCTTGCTCAGCAGCACGACGGCGGCGGCGAGAACCAGACCGAGGATTATCTGCAGGGAACTCATCGAGCAGGGGAGCGACCCCTTCACGAGATGGGTCACGAATGCCTGCAGCCCGCCCATAGGGCAGAGGGACTCGGGGTCTTTCGCAAGCAGGATTATCGCTGCGAGCGCGGCCCATTGGAGTGCCCATTTGGGCCAGTTGGTGCGGAAAGTGGAGCTCTTTGCCATATTTTATTTCTTGTTTGCGGGTATGATGTCAAGGCTCTCGAGCAGGGCCCGTGTCTGCGGGTCGTGGCCGCGGAAATTGCGGTAGAGCACGGCCTCTTTTTCGGAGCTGCCGCGGCTCAGGACATTCTCGCGGAACGAGCGCGCCACGTCGGTGTTGAAGATGCCCCTCTCCTTGAAGAGGGAGTAGGCGTCGGCGGCCAGCACTTCGGCCCATTTGTAGGAGTAGTAACCCGCGCAGTAGTTGTTGGTGAAGATGTGGCTGAAGGTGGTGCTCATACAGGTCCCGGGAATCTTGGGCACCACGTTGGTGGGCTCATAGACCGCCGCTTCGAATTCCAGCGTGCCCTCGGCGGGCAGCGACGAGCGGTTGTACCAGGCCATGTCCAGAAGCCCGAACTGGAGCTGGCGCAGCTGCAAGTATGCGGCGTGGTAGTTCTTGGCCGCTATGATTTTGTCTATCAGGGAGTCGGGAATCACCTCGCCGGTCCGGTTGTGGCGTGCGAAGCTCTTGAGGTAATCCTTCTCGTAGGCCCAGTTCTCCATAATCTGGCTGGGAAGCTCCACGAAGTCGTGGTCCACGTTGGTGCCGGTCATGGAAGAGTAGCTGCCTTCCGCCAGCATCCCGTGCAGGGAGTGGCCGAACTCGTGCAGGAAGGTCGTGAGCTCGTAGTGGGTGAGCAGCGAGGGTGAATTCTGCGTGGGCTTGCTGAAGTTGCACACTATGCTCACGAAGGGGCGCCTCTCCACTCCGTCTCGAATGCTCTGGCCGCGGAATTCCGTCATCCAGGCACCGCCCCGCTTGGATGCTCTGGGGAAGAAGTCTGCATAGAAGAGCGCCAGATGCCTGCCGTCCTTGTCCTTGACGTCGAACACGTGCACGTCCTTGTGGTATGCGGGGATGTCCGGCCTGGGCTCGAAGCTGATTCCGTAGAGGGTGCCGGCAAGGCCGAGCACGGCGTCGATGGTGGACTCGAGGCTGAAATAGGGCTTGAGCTCTTCATCGCTCAGAGCATACTTCTCGACACGGAGTTTCTCGCTCCAGTAGCTGAAGTCCCAGGGCATTATCTGCCCGCCCTCGAAGCCGTGGGCCTTCGCGAAGGCCATCACTTCCTCCACCTCTGCGCGGGCTGCGGGCAGGGTGGGCTCCAGCAGCTCCTGCAGGAAGCCCTCCACCTTGGCGGTGGTCTCCGCCATATGCTCTTCAATCGCATACTGGGCGAAGGTCTCGTATCCCAGCAGGCGTGCAATCTTGATGCGCAGGTCCACTATCTGGCGGCACACCTCGGTGTTGTCGAATTCGCCGCCGGCGGCCTTGCTGTTGTACTGCATCCAGAGCTTCTCGCGCAGGTCGCGGCGGGCGCTATACTGCAGGAACGGGCTGCAGCTGGGCTGCGAGAGGTCGAATATCCAGCCCTGCTCGCCGTTTTCTGCGGCGGTGGCGGCTCCCATCTCGCGCACATAATCGGGCAGGCCTTCGAGATCGGCTTCGTCAGTGAGCTTGAGCTTGAAGGCGTTGGTGGCGTCGAGGGAGTTCTTGCCGAATTTGAGCTCCAGCATCGAGAGCTGCTCCTGGTATTCGCCGAAGGTCTTCTTGTCCTGCGCGGAAAGGAGCGCCCCGCCGCGCACGAAGCCCTTGTAGGTCTTCTCGAGAAGCCTCTGCTGCTCGCGCGTGAGACTGAGAGACTCTCTGGCGTCATACACTGCCTTGACCCTTGCGAACAGGGGCTCGCTCAGAGATATGTACATCGAGTATTCTGTCATCATCGGAGCTACCTGCACGGCGATTTCCTCCATCTCGTCGTTGGTGTCGGCCTCCTTGAGGTTGTAGAAGATGGAGGCGACCCTGTCCAGAGTCTGACCGGAGAATTCCAGAGCCTCGATCGTGTTGGCGAAGGTGGGAGGCTCGGGGTTGGACACTATGGCGTCGATTTCCGCCTTTCCTTCCGAGATGCCCTGCTTGAAGGCGGGAAGGTAGTGGCAGTTGCATATCTTGTCGAACTGAGGGGCTCCGTAGGGGAGGGTGGATTCACACAGAAGGGGATTGGTCATTTCACAGGGTGTTTGATTGTCTATTTCTTTCAGGATGGCGGAAGCGAGGGCGTATTTCTCAAGTGTCCACAGCACGAAGCGTATGTCCACGCAGACGCACTTGCAGTAGTCCGGCACCCACCACACGTCGCCACAGAGAGATTCCTTGTTGCCGTCGAAGGCAAGGCCTATGATCTCGCCCTTGGAGTTGAGCACGGGCGATCCCGAATTGCCGCCGGTGATGTCGTTGTCGGTGATGAAGTTGACCGGGACCCCGCCGTCTTCTTCCAGAAGGGCTTTCCAGTCGCTCTTGATGCTGAAATCGTGGTCCTGAGGGTTCTCCTTTGCGAGAATCTCTCCGGAGAAGGTCTGACAGGGGAGCGGGGCGCCATCGCGCTCGAAGCTGCCCACGGTGCCGTAGGTGAGCCGCATCGTGGAGTTGGCATCGGGGTACTGCGGCACTCCCTCCTTCAGCCTCGAGGCGTAGAGGGCGCGTGTGTACTGTTTTCCGAGCTCGGCCACACCGGGGGTGCCCTGAGCCTTGTCCACGGCAGAATTGTAGTCGCGTATGCTGCAGTCCGTGAAGAACTTGTAGATATTGTCGGCGGTGCTCATCCGGGAGTCTGTCCAGAGGTGGGCGCACAGGCCGTCCCAGAACACGACTCCGTCCGCAGACCGGAACAGGGCGAGGACTTCCTTCTGGTAGGGGCCCCACATCGAGGAGTCCACGTGTTCGTAGAAAGCCTGCACGTTGTAGCGGAAAAGGTCTTTTTCCACTCTCATGTCAAGGCCTGCGTATTCCTTGTCGAGGTCAACTGCGGCGGCCTTGCTGTGGGAGAGCTTGGTCGCGACAATGGCGAGATGCGACCCGCGGATGAGGGTCTCCCGGTACCAGTTGATGTCGGCGGCCCGGGAGCGCTGCGCGCTGTATTTGTCCTCCAAAGAGCGCAGTAGCTGCTTGTTCTGCTTGCCGCGCAGCTCCTTCTTTTCCACCTTCTTTTTGGCCCGGACCACATCGAAGCGTTTGCAGCACTGCACCATCCCTTCGTTGTTCTCCTGCACGTTGCTGAGCATGAAGAAGCGGTCGGAGTATTTGAGCCTGACTTCCGGGTCGGCGTCCATCCATTTTTTCATAATGGCCATCTGGGCGCCTCTCACCTCGTTGGTTATGGGAAACTTGACGCTCGTGTTGAATTCCACCTCGGCGCTGCCCGAGTACCTGTCGGTGCGTCCGGGGTAGCCGAGGACCATCGTGAAGTCTCCGGGACGATAGCCTTCGCGGCTTATTTTCAGCCACTTGGCGGGCTTGAGAGGCACATTGGCTTCCGAATGCTCCGCGGGCGACCCGTCCGGGGCGGCCCAGATGCGGTACATCGCGAAGTCACACTTGTGCTGGGGCCACTCCCAGTTGTCCACATCGCCTCCGAATGCGCTGATGCTCACCGGAGGGGCGGCCACAAGGCGGATGTCCGTATATACTTTATAGAGCGCGAGATAGTACCGCGAACCCGCCCACATTGAGCTCAGGCTCGCATCCAGACCGGTCTGCTCGCTGTACTTCGTCTCCATCAGATGGCTTATGCGCCTGCTTCCCGTGGACTTGCCTAGCGCTTTCTGCTCCTCTATGAGAGCCTCCACCTCGTCGGTGACGTCGAGCACTCTCTGGAGAAAATAGGCTCTTTTGCCGGGGATGTGGATTTCCTCGCTTTCGCCTCCTGCCCAGAAACCGTCCTCGAGATAGTTGTGCTCGGCCGTGCTGAGCGCGTGTACGTCGGCATAGGCGCAGTGGTGGTTGGTGATGAGGAGTCCGCGTCCGGAAATCATACTTCCCGTGCATCCGAAGTCCAGGGACACGATGGCATCGCTGAGAGCGACCTCGTCCGCATTGTAGATGTCCTTTCCGTCAAGCGCAAGGCCTTCCGCCTGCATCTTCTGTACGAGGGCCTCGGAGATGGCGTTCACAAGCCACATTCCCTCGTCCGCGAGGGCGCCGGTGCAGAAAAGCGCCAGAGCCAGGCATACTGATATCATTTTTTTCATAGTGCAAAATTAATAATTCTCGCCTATTTTTTATAACTTGCGAAGTTTTATTGATTCGAAAGTCCGCACTTTTATGATAATGAAGAAGTCAGCGATACTTATGCTCATATGCGCCGTGCTCTTCCTCGCCGTGCCGTCCGCCGCCGAGTCGAGATTTCCGGTGGGCGGCCGTCTTCTGGACGCTGCCACCGGAGAACCTCTTGCAGGGGGCGTCGTGAGTCTGGATGCATTGTGGGCGGTCACCGGTGAGTCCGGAGCCTTCGAGATAACGGGCGTGCAGCCCGGCAGGTATGTCCTGAAGACCTCTCTTCTGGGTTATAAGGACGAGGCGGTAGAGGTGGTCGTGGGGGATGGTATGAAGCCTCTGGAGGTCCGCCTGAAGCCGAGCAGTCTGGCCCTTGACGGCGTGACCGTCACGGCGAGCAGGGACGCGGAGGCGATGAGTACATCCCACAGCATCAGCCGTGACGCCCTCAATCACTTGCAGCTCAGCAATATGACCGATATGGCGGCCTTGCTACCCGGCGGCAAGACCGTCAATCCTGACCTCACCACTTCCAATTCCTTCTCCATACGGGAAGGCGGCAGCACGGCGGGTAACGCCTCTTTCTCCACGGCCGTCGAGGTGGATGGCGTGAGGGTGGGCAACAACGCCGGATTCAGCGAACCTTCCGGGGTGGACACCCGCAGCATAGCCGTGGACAACGTGGAGTCCGTGGAGGTCCTCTCGGGCGTCCCTTCGGCCGAATACGGAGACCTCGGGGCAGGAGTGGTGAAGGTGCACACAAAGACCGGCCGCACGCCTGTCAACGTCACTTTTTCAGTGAATCCGAGGACTTGGCAGGCTTCCGCTTCCAAAGGAATCAGTCTTGGGGACAAGGCCGGCTATCTGAATCTCAGCGCCGAGTGGGCCAACGCCACAAAGAAGCTCACCTCCCCCTACGAGTCCTATACGCGCCGGGGCCTGAGCGTCAAATATTCCAACATGTTCGCCGGCTGCCTGCGTCTGGAGGCCGCGCTGACGGGCAATCTTGGCGGAATGAACAGCGAGGACGATCCCGATGCCTTCAGCGGCGCCTGGAGCAAGGTGCGGGACAACGTCCTGCGCGGAAGCACGTCGCTCATCTGGCTCCTCAACCGCAGCTGGATCACCAATCTGGAATTCAAGGCTTCCGTCAACTACAATGACAACTGCTCCCGCACTCACGCATACAATTCCTACGCCTCCTCCCAGCCTGCGGTCCACTCGACCCTGAGCGGATATTACCTCGCCGACGCCCTGCCTCTTACCTACTATTCGGACAAGGTGGTGGATTCGCGCGAGCTGGACTTCGCCGCGTCCCTTAAATACAGCTGGGACAAAAGAGTTGGGGAGTGCCGGAGCAAGCTGAAGGCCGGCGTGCAGTGGAAGGCCAACGGCAATGCGGGAGAGGGCGAATACTACGAGGACCCTTCCCTGGAGCCCAACGGCTACCGCCCGCGTCCATACAGTGACTATCCCTATATGCACAACCTCTCCCTCTATGCGGAGGAGGAGTTCGGCTTCCCCTTCGGCCTGACACTCAGCGCCGGCGTGCGTATGGAGAACGTTTTCGTGCGCGGGTCGAGCTATTCCGACGTCACTTCCTTCACCCCGCGCTTTAATGCAAGATGGAAGATAAGCGATGCCGTGACCGTGCGTGCCGGCTGGGGCGTGTCTGAAAAGCTCCCTTCCTTCTACATCCTCTATCCCGAGCAGCAGTACAGGGATATCCAGACTTTCGGATTCTCCTATGGCGGGGGAGCGAGCTATGTCTATTACACGATTCCCTACACCACCGTCTATAACCCCGACCTCAAATGGCAGCGCAATGAGAACGCCGAGTTGGGCGTGGACCTCGCGTTCGGGGACTTCAGCCTTTCTGTGGCGCTTTTCCGCAACCTCACGCTCAACCCCTACAAGGTCACGTCCCTGTACGAGCCCTTCTCGTACAACATAAGCCGGACTCCCTCCTTCTGGAGCGCGCCGGACAATCCGCAGATAAAGGTGGACAATCAGACAGGAGACGTGTATGTGCGCGGCTCCTCCGACCTCGTGTGGACCAAGATGGACACCAAGGTCACGGACCGTACTTTCGTTAAGACGGTCACCCAGACCAACGGGGCTCCCATAACCCGCGCCGGAGCGGAGTTGACGGCTGAATTCCCCGAGATAAAGCCCGTGCGTACGCGTCTGCGTCTGGACGCCGCCTACACCTACACAGGCTACAACGACAACTCCGAATCATATTACTACAACAACGGTTGGTCGCACACCTCTCTGCCCGACAGGTCCTACCAGTACGTGGGCATCTATGCCAACGGAGACAACTCCTCCCGTATGGTGAGCGGCAGGAAAACCCATAATCTGGACGCCAACCTGACCTCCATAACCCATATAAAGGAGGCGCGTATCATCATCACCTGCCGTCTGGAGATGGCGCTGCTGCGCCGCTCGCTCAACATCCCCGCAGGGTCGAAGAAGTGCCTCTATCCCACGGCCTATATGACTCTGGACGGCGTCGTGCATTCTTTCACCGAGGCGGACAAGACCGACCCGGAATTCTCGAGTCTGGTGGTGTATCCGTCCAACGACTATCTCTTCGATCTGGACGGCTACGGGATGTATGCCAGCGCAAACCTTTCCGTGACCAAGGAAATAGGCGATCACGTGTCTCTTTCCGTGTTTGTCAACAACTTCACCAACTCCCGCCCCACGGTCTATTCGCTGGCCACCGGCGTGGGAGCCATTTTCACCCCCAACCTCTATTACGGCCTGACGTGCAGAATAAAAATATGAAAGTCTTGAACCCCGCCGCGGCCGCTCTGGCCGCATTTGTGATGCTGCTCTGCTCCTGCGCCTCCTCGCAGACTGACCCGTATGCCGCCACGCTCTGCACCCTGACCGTGTGTGCGGAATACCCCGACGGCTACCGGCCCTCCGAAGGCGCCCGAGTGAGCATCGAGGACGTGAATCTGGGCAGCAGCTATGTCCGCTCTTCGGATGCCTCCGGCTGCGTGAGCGCCGAGGTGCCCGCCGGCCTGTACCGCATAAGCGTGACGGACAGGGACGGGGCCGATATCTTCAACGGCAACCGCGACAACGTGCGCGTGACCTCCGACACCCGTGTCAGCGTGAGCCTGAGCCACTCGCGCGCGGGCTCGATAGTGATAAAGGAGATATACTGCGGAGGATGTATGAAGACTCCCGAGGAGGGTACCTATCAGTCGGACCAGTACGTCATATTACACAACAACGACGTGGGCGTGCAGTATCTGGACGGCTTGTGCTTCGGCACTCTGTGCCCGTACAACTCCAATTCCAACAATCCTTTTCTGGAGGCCGACCCCGTGAGCGGAGAGTCGGCTCTGCCTGATTTCCTGCCCATAATACAGGCGGTGTGGCAGTTCGGCGGAGACGGGCAGACCTTCCCTCTGCAGAGCGGCGAGGACGCCGTACTCTGTCTGCGGGGAGCCATAGACCACAGCAAGAGCTACCCCTTGTCGGTCAATCTGGACAGGAGCGGATATTTCGTGTGCTACAACTCCACATATTTCACCAACACCACCTACCATCCCGCCCCCGGTGTCAACATCGCTCAAGACAGGATCCTGGACGTGGTGGTGAAAACAGGACAGGCCAACGCCTACACCTTCTCCATCAATTCGCCCACCGCCGTGCTTTTCCGCGCGCCGGAAGGGATGACTATGAGAGAGTACGTGCAGCAGGAAGGAGCCATCGTGCAGGTCCCCGGGAGCTCCGTGGACAAGGTAGTGAAGGTGTCGCCGGACTCTGTTGTGGATGCCGTGGAAGTGTTCAATGGCTCCTCCACCAACAATACCAAGCGCCTTCTGCCGTCGCTGGACGCGGGCTATGTGTCGCTGTCCGGCACTTTCCTCGGCCACAGCCTTATGCGCCGTCTGGACGAGGAACTGACCGCCTCTTCGGGCTATGAGGTCTATTGCGACACCAACAACAGCAGCGAGGATTTTTATGAACGCCAGATACAGTCATTGCATGAGGAGGAGTAGATTCATACTTGTTGCGGCCGCGATGCTCTGCCTTTGCGGGGCGGCCGGCGCGCAGACCTACGACAAGGTGCTGCGCCGCAATTTCTGGAACGACGGGAACGGTGTCGTGGGAATGAGGCAGGACAGCGTCAGCGTTGCCGTGGCGGAACTCTCCGGCGGATATGAGGATGGCGGGCTCCGCTCGGCAAGCCAGGCCGCAAGCGCCTGGACGGCCGGGGCGAGGTCTGCCGCCATAAGGCACCTGAAGAATTTCTCCGTGGCCGGGTCCCTTAGCTTCGAGCAGTTCTGGGGCAGCGGAATGGCAGGGTCGATGTTCGTGCGGCCGGGCTTCTTCCCCATAGATGTGTATGAGTTCACGCCGGCAGACAAGAGAAGGCAGACTTATGCCTTCAGCGGGGCGGTGAGCGTGGATGTGGGGGCGCAGTGGAGGCTTGGCGCCGGCGTGGAATTCACCTCGGCCAATCTTGCCAAGCTGAAAGACCTTCGTCACACCACGTATATGCTTGATTTCAGGGTGAATCCCGGTGTCCAGTACCACAACGGGGACTTCGCTCTCGGCCTCAACGGCATATTCTCCAAGACCAGCGAGACCGCCACCGCCGAGCAGATAGGCAGCAAGGTCGCCTCCTATGAAGTGTTTCTCAACAAGGGGCTCTATTACGGCGTGGGCGAGCTGTGGACGGGCAGTGGGGTGCATCTCAGCGAGGCGGGCGTGAGCGGGTTCCCTCTAAGCCAGACTTCCGGCGGAGTGTCCCTGCAAGCTTCGTACGGCAGCGTGTATGCTTCATTGAGCTGGACGGCGCACAGCGGTTTCTGTGGGGAGAAGGACAAGCTGTGGTACCGCTTCGCCGGCAGCACTCTGGGAGTCAATCTGGGGGCGCGTTTCCCTTCCGCCCTCGGGACGCACTCCATCCGCGGCTCGGCAGAATTTTTCAGCCAGACCAACAACGAGACTGTCCTTGAGAGGGTCAATGAGGGCGGGGTCACCACCACCGTCGAACTCGGGGCCAACCAGGTGCTGCTGCGCACAAGGCTTAAAGCTTCCCTTGACTATGATTTCGCAGGCAAAGGATGGTCTTTGGGAGCAAGCGCTTCCTTCGTCGACAATGAAGGGGTGCAGTCCGGACTCTATCCTTATGTGGGCACGCAGGTGCTCCGGACACCCTTTGTGAGTGTGAGGGGAGGGGCGGGCATATCTCACTTCGACCTGCGTCTGGGCATAGGATACACTGCGGGCATTATGGAAGATACCCTGAACTCCGTGGACGCTTCTTCCGGGGTGAGCGGGGAGCCTGAGAGGCTGGATTCCTATTTTGTCAAGTTCCGTGACCAGATGACCGCGCACCAGATTGTGGTCACTCCTGTGGCACGCTTCAATTTCTGTCGCGTCTTCTATCTGGAGGCCGGAGCCGTGTGGGTGCACGGATTCAATTTGCAATATCTGGGAAGCAACCGCATCAACGCTTCCCTGAAGTTCGGTTATAATTTCTAGATTCTATGTTTTATATGAAAAAGTCAGTTTTTGCCTTTGCCGCCGCGCTGCTTGCGCTTGCATCTTGCAATAAAGACACGGGGACGAATCCCGCTTCCGGCGATTGCAGCTTTGTTAAAATAGAGCCGGTCATCACCCGCGCCACGTCCACCAACTTCGAGAGCGGGGACAAGATCGGGGTCGCCATCACGGTGGGCGAGTCCGTCTATGTGGAAAACGAATGTCTGACGTATTCCGAGTCCGATCAGGCTTTCAGCTCCACGCTCAAGTGGTATGCGCAGGGCGGCGAGTCCTGCTCCGTGAAGGCTTTCTATCCTTATCAGGCGGACGGATTCCCCTCCAGCTTCACGGTCGCCTCTGACCAGAGCGCCGGAGCCGGGGCTTCGGACTTCATGGTGGCTTCCAAGACGGGAGTCTATCCCCAGAGGGCCGCCGTTGCAATGCAGTTCAAGCACTATCTGAGTCAGCTGGTGGTGAATATAGACAATGCTGCCGGCGCCGACATTGAGAGCGTCATCTTCAAGAGCCTTGTACCCACCGCCGGCATCGAGTTGGACGGGGAAGCCGTCACCGTGACCCCCGCCGTGGGCGTTGCCGCCGCCGACATCAAGGCGGAGGCCGTGACCGCCGGCACGAAATACCGCGCGGTAATAGTCCCGCAGACCGCCGCTTTTGCGATGGAAATCAAGATAAAGAACGGCGGGGTGATTGCCACCGACATCCCCGAGTCCATCATCAAGCAGGGCTATACCTACAGCATTTCCGCCGAGGTCACTTCCGACTTCGTGAAGGCTACCCTGTCCTCAGAAATCCAGAACTGGGAGGACGGCGGCCAGCTGGACGGCACTCCCGTGAAGGAAGCGACCTTCAACGAGTATCTCGATTCTGCCCGGCCTTACTTCGAGTATGACGGGGTCAACTACAATGTGGTCAAGCTAGCAGACGGCCGCTGGTGGATGGCTCAGAATCTGGCATACCTCCCCAGGGGGTTGAGTGCATCAGACTCTCCTTCAGCCACTTCTGCCGACTTCGTGTTCTATCCCTACACCTCCGACGGCACCACCTGCACCGCCCTCACCGATGCCGCTTCCGTCCGGGAAAGGGGCTACCTATACAAGGCCGAGGCCGTGTTCGGGGAAGCCGTAACCGCAAGCAATTATTCCTCCTTCGAAGGCGCGCAGGGTATCTGCCCGAAGGGCTGGCACGTGCCCACCCGCGCGGAGTATTTCGCCCTCGTGGGATATTCCAACAAGAGCGAGTATCTAGGCGAGACCGATGCACAGTCCGATTCTGATGCGTACTATTACAACAGTGTCTGCAACGGAGGCAAGGTGGGCGAGCTGACCGCCGCCGGGTTCAATGTGCAGCTCGTCGGCGCAGTGGCCAACAACATATACCAGAAGCTCATCATTTCTTCTTCCAACTGCACTGTGGAGGACTACTACGGCAATCCCTCGATGACTTATTACTGGACTTCCTCACCCAACAAGGCTAACCAGCTCTTTGCGCTTATGACTACCTTCACAAAGACCGGTTATCCGGAAGGGCGTCTGTCTCTGGCATATGCCGATGTGGTGAAGGCCGGATGCTCGCTGCGCTGCGTGCGTGACGACGAATAAATTCGCGTTTGTCAACTTTATTGACTAAATTTGCGCCGCAAACGACAAGACATCAAATTAATTAAAGTATAAAACCTATGTCCAACTGCAAATTCAATGTAAAGTACTGTGTGCTTCTGCCTATCGTGCTGATAGTCACAGTCCTTCTGTGGTGCCTGCCCTCCGAGGTGTTCGGCATTCAGGGCCTCACGGTCACGATGCAGCGCACGATCGCGATCTTCGCGTTCGCCGCTCTTATGTGGATCTTCGAAATTGTCCCCAACTGGGTGACCTCCCTGATGGTCATCGTGGGGTCTCTGCTGACCATCTCCAACAAGAGCCTCAAGTTCGCGATGCAGACAGGCGACGACTCCGTCTTCATGTCCAGCAAGGAGCTCATGCGCTCCTTCGCAGACCCTGTGGTGATGCTCTTCATGGGGGGATTCGTGCTCGCTATCGTCGCTTCCAAGTATGGGATGGACGTCAAGCTCGCCAGAATTCTTCTCAAGCCCTTCGGCACCAAGCCCAAGTTCGTGCTTCTGGGATTCCTTGTGATCATCGCGGTGTTCTCGATGTTTATGAGCAACACGGCTACTGCAGCTATGTTCCTCACCTTCCTCGCACCCGTGCTCGCCACACTCCCTGACGGAGAGAAGGGTAAGGTGGGCCTTGCGCTTGCAATTCCCATCGCGGCCAACGTTGGCGGCATCGGCACCCCTATCGGCACCCCTCCCAACGCCACTGCAGTGGGTATCCTCGAGAACAACGGTATGGCAGTTACATTCGCTGACTGGGCAATCAGGATGATTCCTTTCGTGATCATAATGATTCTCATCGCCTGGGTCATCCTTCAGGTTTTCTTCCCCTTCAAGGCCAAGGAAATCAAGATTGAGATTCCCCAGAAGGACAGCAAGAAGACCTGGAGAGACTATGTGGCCTGGATCACCTTCGGCCTCACCATCATCCTCTGGATGACCGAGCAGCTTCACGGCCTGAGCTCCAACATCGTCGCCCTCATCCCTCTTGTTGTGTACACCGCCACCGGCGTGTTCACCACCGAGGACATCAAGGAAATCAACTGGAGCGTCCTGTGGTTGGTTGCCGGCGGATTCGCCCTCGGATATGCCCTCAATGACACAGGCCTTGCAAAGGCTCTCATTAACAGCATCGACTTCGGCTCCATGAGCATCATCGTCGTGTTCGTTGTGGCCGGCGGCATCTGCTACTTCCTCTCCAACTTCATCTCCAACAGCGCCACCGCAGCCCTTCTCATCCCCATTATGGTCGCTATGGGCAAGGGCCTTCTCGAGTCCAGCAACAACGCCGCATTCGTCGCTATGGGCGGACAGCAGGGCCTCGCAATCTTCGTTGCAATGTGCGCTTCGCTCGCAATGCTCCTTCCCATCTCCACCCCTCCCAATGCCCTCGCATCATCGACCGGCCTTGTGAAGACCAAGGACATGGCGAAGATCGGCATCATCGTCGGCGTAATCGGACTTGTGCTCGGATACTTCTGGGTCACCAAGTTCTTCCAGTTCCCTCAGATGTAGAATATGAAAAAGACTCTTATATTCATAGCAACCGCGTTGCTCCTCTCGGGCGGCGCTTTTGCTCAGGGGCCCAAGGAGGACAAGAAGTCCGAGTCCCACCTGAAATTCTACGGATTCATCCGCACTTATTTCGCCTTCGACACCCGTGAAAGCTCCGCAGGCACCGAGGACCTCTATTATTATATGCCCAAGGACCAGAATATCGTGAATGGAGAGGACCTCAATGCGATTCCCTCCTTCAGATATGCCACCCTTACCTCACGCGTGGGGTTCGATGTGACCGGATATGAAGTCGCCGGCTACAAGATAGGCGCAAAGGTCGAGACCGACTTCTATGCCGGAGTGTCCGGGGTCACCGGCACGGCTCAGCTCCGCCTGCGTCAGGCATACGTGAGCGTGGCGAAGGGCGCACGCACCTGGAAGGTGGGTCAGGCCTGGCATCCTATGGCAGCCGACCTTCCCGACATCTTCTCTCTTGAGAGCGGAGTTCCCTTCGGTCCCTTCAGCCGCACTCCGCAGGTGAATTTCACCGCCGATATCGGCAAGGGCTGGAGCCTTACTGCCGCCGCCATCTGGCAGATGCAGTACACCTCCACCGGTCCCGACGGCAATTCCGCCAACTACATCAAGTATGGCTGCACCCCCGAGCTTTATCTGGGCTTCAGTCACAAGGGTGACGGCAGTCTCTTCCGTTTCGGCGCGGACCTGCTGAGCATCAAACCGCGCAACTATGCCTATAATGTTGCTACCGGCAAGGCCATCGGCACGGTCAGCGACCGCCTCACCACCTGGAGCGTCTTCGAGTTCGGCCAGTTCAAGGCCGGTAACTGGACCATCAAGGAGAAGGTCACTTACGCCAACGACGGCTCCCACTTCAATATGATAGGCGGCTACGGCGTCTCAAAGATCAACTTCGACGGCAGTTGGGAGTACAGCGCCACCCGCAACCTCTCCGGCTGGCTCACCGCCCAGTGGAAGAGCAAGGACAGTCGTTGGAGCCCCAGCTTCCTTCTGGGATATGCCAAGAATTTCGGCACTTCCAAGGATATCGTGGGCGACTTCTGGTGCAAGAACAACGCAAATTCTCTCAATCAGATGGTGCGTTTCCAGCCCGAGGTCCTCTACAACCTCGGCAAGCTCGCCTTCGGTCTCGAGTACATGCTGACCGGCGTCCAGTACGGCAGTTGCGGCGCCCGCAAGGTTGCCACCGAGAACCTGCACTGGGTCTTCAACAACAGAGTGCAGATGATGGTGAAGTTCACGTTCTAAAACGCAGAGACCACAAAAAGAGGGTGACTAAAAAGTCTTAGTCACTCTCTTTTTTATTTGTAGCTCCGAACTGACAGGCAGCAGCCTCCGGGGGAACTCCGTTCGCTTCGCTCACTCCGGCCCCTCCCACAACACAGCGTCCCGCTAACGCGGAACTTGTATCTTGCGGGCCCCTCCCCCTGCCCCAGTGTCCGGGGGTGGACAGGCCTCTCAGAGGCTGGCAGCCGCCGCTGCGAAGCCCTGGCGCTCCCAATAAAAAGAAGAGACCGACCCTTTTTGGTCGGCCTCTTTTTGTGGTTGGTCGAGAAGACGTGACTCGAACACGCGACCCCTACGTCCCGAACGTAGTGCG
>R03__coassemble_526_pt1 | contig 21431 bp, 18 predicted proteins | sample R03__metabat2_high_PE_033 | metagenome-assembled genome bin R03 | reverse complement strand
GGACGAACTCACCGAGCTGGTCCATTTCCACGGACTCTACGGTGAAGTTCTTGAAACTGCTCTCGGCCTTGGTCGCGACCTCCACGGCCTGGAAGCTGAGGAAATCCTTTGCGCCTTCCGTCTCCACGAGAGCCTTTGCGGCCTCCAGGGGCTGGATATCGAACTTGACCGCGCCGGGGGCGTCAACGTAGCCATCCGTATAGGTAGGAACGACTTTGATGCTCTGGATGCGGCCAAGCAGGTCCTTGATTGTCTGCTCCACGGCGGCAATCCTGGTCTCGAGGGCCTCGATGTTGTCTTCCAGGGTGTCGATCTTGCCCTGCAGGGTTGTCTTGGCCTCGTTAATCTGTTTGGCGATTTCGGCATCTATAAGTCCGTTCGCCGCGCAAGCCTTTTCGATGGCTTCCTTGAGGGAAGAGTCGAAATAGCTCTTGGCATCGGTGAATTCGGTCTGGAGAGTTGCAATCTTTCCTTCCAGCTCCGTTTTCAATTCGCCGTTCGCAGTGGCGGCGTCAGCCTTCAGCTGGTCAATCTTCGCAGTCACGTCAGATATGGTGGCATAGTCTGCAAGCTGTTCGCCCACCCAAGTCTTGAGGCTCGCCTCTATGGCGTCCACCTGACTCTGGATCTGGGTCTTGTAAGCCCCCATATCCAGGTCTTCGATGGCCTTGATGCGGTCCGAGAGCTCCTGAGCCTTGGTGATGGTCAGGAAGGTCGCTTCCGCCCAGCTCCTGGTGGCGTCGTCAAGAACATCGATGTAGAGGGTCTTGAGCTCGGAAATCTGCTTTTCAAGATCCTCGACCGTGGCCTTGAGGTCGGCGATGTCCTTCTTGTTTGCGTCGTCATCGGACTCCAGGGCCTTCACCCTATCGTCCAGAGTCGCCTTGAACTCTTCGAGCTGGGTCACGGTGCCTTTTATGGCGGTCACCTGCTGCTCGAGAGTAGGGATGGTGGTGCCCTCCAGAACGGTCACCCGGTCCTTCACGTCCGAGTAATCTGTCTGAAGCGCATCACAGCCGGGCAGCAGCACTATGGCCGCCGCCACGGCAAACAATGTTTGCAGTGATTTTTTCATCTTGTTGAATATGTTATTTGATTGTAATTTCCTGAACGGCAACGACTTATACCCCCCCTGAATAAGGGGCCGGGCTCTTGCGCAAGAATTTGCTCTCCGTCGCTTTCATATATTTTACAAATTTAAGAAAAAATCCCGGTTTTCCATACGTTCCGACCGGAAATTTCATGTGAAATCCTGACCTGTAGGTTAATTTTTTTTGGGGTACGGCGATGCGCTCTGGGCGCGCTTCCAGAGCGTGGTCACGGAAATCAAGGCTCTTTTTTGGGGCTTGATTTCCGCTATGCCCCGCCAGGCGCGCTTCTGAGTTGGGTGCTTGTACCCTGGAAAAAATTAACGAAGGGATACTCGGAGCAGGGCGACCGACAGAGGCACCCGACGAAGCGAAGCGGAGTCGGCATGTCCCCCGGGGGACTGCTGCGAGCAGCGAGGGATTAGCCGGCGCTGCGCGCCGCCTCTTCCCTCGGTCTCCGAGAGCAAAGCAAAGTGGCAGATGAGCGAGCTTTCCCTCACTCTCAGGGATTTGCTCCCTTCGGTCGCACATCCCTCCCCGCCTGCGGCGGGGCGATGCAAAGCCCAACAAAAAATCCGCGTTCAAGCAAGCTTGACGCGGATTTTTTGCCGTGCTTTGCGGAGAGTGAGGGATTCGAACCCCCGGACCCTCTCGGATCAACAGTTTTCAAGACTGCCGCCATCGACCACTCGGCCAACTCTCCTTTCGCAGGGCCTTCGCGCCGGAGCGGCTCGGCCTTGCGGGTGCAAAGTTAGATATTTTTAGCAATTTCACAAAAAATAACTATATTTGAAGTTTGACAGAAAAACGCGTGCAATCATATGGACAACACAAAGAATTACAAATGGAACTACTGCTCCCTCGGGGGAGTGGTCAGAGTGAACATAGCCAGCGGCGAGGATATCGCGCATCTGGACGAACTGGACCAGAAACTCTGGACAGTGCTCAGCTGCCCGGTGCATGGGCTGGAGTTCGACCCTGTCACGCTTCATTTGCTGGACACGGACGGCGACGGGAAAATCCGAGTCGGCGAGATTGTGGATGCCGCGAAGTGGCTCACCCGCATTATAAAGGACAAGGATCTGATACTCAAAGGAGATGACTCCCTCCCTCTGGCGGAATTCAACACAGAAGACCCCGACGGAGCGCGCCTTCTGAGGTCCGCGAAGCAGATTCTCGGCAATCTGGGGCTCGAAAAGGATGAGATTTCTCTCGCCGACGCCTCCGACAGCGTGGCCATATTCGCCAAGACCCAGTCCAACGGAGACGGAATTGTCACTCCCGCATCCACCTCCGATGCTGTCCTCTCCAAGACCATTTCCGATTGTATCTCCACCATCGGGTCGGTCGTGGACCGCAGCGGCGAGAAGGGAGTCAATGCGGAACTGATAGAGAAATTCTATGACGAATGTGCCGGCTACAGCGCCTGGATGGCCGACGCCGATGCCCACAGGGCCGAATATTTCCCTTACGGCGAGGACACGCTGAAGGCGATGGCGGCCTGCGATGCGCTCCGTGGCAAGATGGCGGACTATTTCATGCGATGTGATCTGGTGAACTTCAATCCTGCTTCCGAAGGCGTACTTGGCATCTCCGTGGAGAGAATCTCGCAGATCAGCGCCGGCAATGTGGCGGAGCAGTCCGAGCAGATAGCCTCCTATCCTCTAGCTGTCCCCAGCGCCGCCCGCACCCTGCCTCTGGACGGCATCAACCCCGCCTGGCAGGCTAGCTTCTCCGACCTCAAGTCCATCGTTCTGGACAAGGACTACAAGGGACGCGACAGCATAAGCGAGGCCGACTGGAAGGACATTCTCGCCAAGTTCGCCCCCTATAAGTCATGGCAGTCCGCCGTCAAGGGCACCGTGGTGGCCCCTCTGGGCATCGAGACCGTGAACTCGGTGCTTGCCGCAGGCCGTAAGGCGGAGCTCCTCGCTCTGGTGGAAGCCGACCTCGCCCTCAAGGCGGAGTCCGAGTCCATAGACGAGGTCAGCAAGCTCCTTTACCTGTACCGCGACTTCTATAAACTTCTCTGCAACTATGTGATATTCACCGATTTCTACTCTCGGGACCCGGAGCGAAGGTCTATTTTCGAGGCCGGCCGCCTGTACATAGACCAGCGTTGCTGCAACCTTTGTATCAAGGTGTCCGACATGGGAGCCCACGCCGGTATGGCAGGCTTGAGCGGAATGTTCCTCATCTACTGCAAATGCTCCTCCAAGCTGCGTCCGGAGACGATGGACATAGTGGCCGTGATGACCGCTGGTGACGTGAAGAACCTGCGTCCCGGCAAAAATGCCATATTTTATGACCGCGAAGGAGGCGACTGGGACGCTGTCGTGACTTCCATAGTGGACAACCCCATCAGCGTACGTCAGGCCTTCTTCAGCCCTTATGTGAAATTCTGGAATTTCTGCGTGGGGCTGCTCAACAAATCCGCCGCGGACAAGGACAGCAAGATGCTCGAGGACCTTAAGGCCAAAGCCGAGACGGCTGCTTCGGCTCCCGCCGACGCGGGCAAGAAGATGCCGTTCGACATCGCCAAGTTCGCCGGTATCTTCGCCGCTATAGGAATGGCTCTCGGATACATAGGGTCCTTCCTCACCAAGATTGTGACAGGCGTGACCAGCACTCCCGTATGGATGACGCTTCTTGTGATTCTGGGCGCGATGCTCTGCATCTCCGGCCCTTCCTGCTTCATCGCCTGGGGCAAGATACGCAAGCGCAATCTCGGCCCCGTGCTCAATGCCAACGGCTGGGCCATCAACTCCGTGGTTCTTGTCAACTCCTTGTTCGGGGCCACCCTCACCCAGACCGCCAGATATCCGAAGCTCAAGCTCAAGGACCCGTATGCGAAGCGCGTTCCTGCGTGGAAGCGGGTCTTGTGTGTCGTGGCGCTTCTGCTGATAATCGCGTCCTGTGTATTTTTCTTCATATGCAAGTAACTCTTATACAACAAGATATAGTCTGGGGAGACGTTGCCGCCAACCACTCTCTTCTGGACTCCGCCCTTGCAGCGGCGCCCTCTTCCGAGCTCTATGTGCTGCCGGAGATGTTCTCCACGGGCTTTGCCACTCAGAGGGAAGCCACAGTGGAGGAGGTGGCCGATTGCAGGTCTCTGGAGTGGATGAAGTGCAAGGCGGCCGGGCTCGGCGCCGCCATATGCGGAAGCGTCGCCCTGCATCTGTCCGACGGCAGATGCGTGAACCGCCTGTATTTCGTGAAGCCGGACGGGAGCGTGACGCAGTACGACAAGCGTCACCTGTTCAATTACGGCGGGGAAGGGGAGAGGTTCAGCGCCGGAGACCGCCGCGTGATTGTGGAGTGGAAGGGAGTGCGTTTCCTGCTCTGCGTGTGCTATGACCTGCGCTTCCCGGTGTGGCTGCGCAACCGCGGCGACTATGACGCTCTCATAGCAGTCGCCAACTGGCCTGTGCCGCGCCGCTTCGCATGGGATACCCTCACCAGAGCGAGAGCGATCGAGAATCAATGCTATGTGCTTGCCGTCAATCGCACGGGGACCGACCCCGCCTGCGAGTACAACGGCGGCACGGCCCTCATAAATCCTTTCGGGGAGACCGTATGCAGCGTGGACGACTGCGTGGCCGGACCGGTCTGCGGAATCCTCGATATAAAGAATGTCCAGACCTACTGGAAGCGGTTCCCAGTGCTTGAGGACGCCGACAGTTTTGAATTGAGAATTGAATAGAGATGATGGAAAAGAAACTTCTGCTTCTCGGTGACGAAGCGATTGCTCTCGGAGCTATACACGCCGGCATATCCGGTGTGTATGCATATCCGGGCACCCCTTCGACCGAAATCACTGAGTACATCCAGCAGCACGCCCCCGAGGTGCGCAGCCGCTGGTGTACCAACGAAAAGACCGCCATGGAGGCGGCCCTCGGTATGTCTTATGCCGGCAAGCGCGCCCTCGTGTGCATGAAACACGTGGGAATGAACGTGTGTGCCGACGCTTTTGTGAATTCCGCCATCACCGGAGTGAACGGAGGTCTTGTGGTGCTTGCGGCCGATGACCCGTCGATGCACAGCAGCCAGAACGAGCAGGACAGCCGTTTCTACGGCAAGTTCGCGATGGTCCCCGTCTTTGAGCCGTCCTGCCAGCAGGAGGCTTATGATATGACTCTCAAGGCTTTTGAATATTCGGAGCGGACGGGCCTTCCCGTGCTGCTCAGGGTGGTGACGCGCCTGTCGCACTCCCGCTCGAGCGTGCAGAGCTCAGAGGCCCTGCCGCAGAATGCGCTGAATCCCGCGCAGGGGCGTGGCTGGGTGCTCCTGCCCGCCATAGCCCGCCGCCAGTACGCCTCCTTGATTGCCAAGCAGGGCGATTTGCTGAAAGACAGCGAGGCTCTTGCCGGCATCGAGGGCAAGGGCAAGCTGGGCATCATAGCCTGCGGCATCGGGTACAACTATGTGAAGGAGGCCGGAGTGGAGGCCTCTATACTGAAGATCAACCGCTACCCCCTCCCGGAGGCCGCCGTGAAATATCTCGCAGCCCGCTGCAGCCGCATTCTTGTCGTCGAGGACGGCCAGCCTGTGGTGGAGCAGGACGTAAAGGCGATACTCGGGGCTGATTACAAGGTGACCGGCCGTCTGACCGGGCATCTGCCGCGCACCGGAGAGCTGGACAGCGACAATGTGGCCGCCGCGCTCGGCAAGGCTTCCGCGCCAGCTTTCGAGCCTGCCGCCAATCTTGCCGCCCGCCCGCCGCAGCTCTGCCCGGGATGCGGCCATCGCGATGTCTATAAGGCCATAAATGAAGTGTCGGCCGAATTTCCGAACGCCCGTGTCTTCGGGGACATAGGCTGCTACACTCTCGGCGCGCTGCCTCCGTTCAGCACCCTCGCAAGCTGCGTGGACATGGGCGCCAGCATCACTATGGCCAAAGGAGCGGCCGACGCCGGAGTGCGCCCTGCTGTGGCCGTGATAGGCGACAGCACCTTCACCCATTCGGGAATGACCGGCCTGCTGGATGCGGTCAATGACCACAGCGCAATCACCGTGATAATCTCCGACAACCTCACCACAGCAATGACGGGAGGTCAGGACAGTGCCGGCACCTCCAAGTTTGAGGCTATCTGTCTCGCGCTCGGAGTGGAGAAGGAGCATCTGCACGTGGTGGTGCCGCTGCCTGCCAATATGCCGGAAATCACCCGCATCCTGCGCGAGGAGATGGACTATGACGGCGTGTCTGTCATAATCCCGCGCCGCGAATGCCTGCAAACCCTCAAGAGACACAACAAGAAATGAAGACGGACATAATACTTTGCGGGGTGGGAGGCCAGGGAATCCTTTCCATCGCCACCGTGATAGGGCAGGCCGCCACTGCTGCGGGAGTGAATCTCAAGCAGGCGGAAGTGCACGGAATGAGCCAGAGGGGCGGAGACGTGCAGAGCAACCTGCGCCTGAGCAACGAAGCAATCTGGAGCGACCTCATCCCCAGGGGAGGGGCCGACCTCATAATTTCAATGGAGCCTATGGAGGCCTTGCGCTATCTTCCCTATTTGAGCGCAGATGGATGCGTAGTGACCTCCTCGAAGCCTTTTGTCAACATCTCCGACTACCCGGACGCGGATGCAGTGGCCGCCGAGCTTGCCGCTCTGCCCCGCTGCGTGAGCGTGGACATAGATGAAATCGCCGGACAAGCCGGCAATCCGCGCGGAGCCAATATGGCGCTCCTCGGGGCCGCGGCACGCTATCTGGGCATTCTGGGGACGGAGCAGATAAGGGAAGCGGTCGCTTCCGTGTTTGCGCGCAAGGGGGAGTCCGTTGTGGAGGCCAACATAAAGGTTTTTGATGCAGCCCTCGCCCTATGATCTGGAACGAGAACAAGGAATGTATGTCGCGTGAGCAGAGGCGCGCCCTTCAAGGAAAGCGTCTGCACAAGATTGTGGACTATGTGTACCACAATGTCCCCTTCTACCGCGCGAAGCTTCAGGCCCTCGACATCAGGCCGGACGACATCACCTGCATAGACGACATCACGCGCCTGCCCTTCACCACCAAGCAGGATCTCAGGGACAACTATCCCTTCGGCCTGCAGGCGGCCCCCCAGAGCGAGATAATCCGCATCCACGCCTCCTCCGGCACCACCGGCAACCCCACAATCGTTGGCTACACGCGCAAGGACGTGGGCGTGTGGAGCGAATGTATGGCACGCTGTCTGACCTCCTACGGCGTCAAGCGCGGCGACATTTTCTCCGTGGCGTACGGCTACGGCCTCTTCACCGGCGGTCTGGGAGTCCACTACGGCGTGGAGACTCTCGGTGCTTCCGTGCTTCCCGCCTCCACCGGCAACACCGAGAAGCACATACGCCTCATACGCGACCTCGGCGTCACTGGAATCGCCTGCACCCCCTCCTATGCCCTGCATATGGCCGAGACTATGGAGAAGATGGGCGTCAGAGCGGACGAACTCAAGCTGCGTGTGGGCGCCTTCGGGGCCGAGCCCTGGACCGAGAGCATGCGCTCCGAGATAGAGAGGCGCCTGGGCATCAAGGCCTTCAACCTCTACGGTCTGAGCGAGATTATGGGCCCGTGCGTGAGCTATGAGTGCGAAGCGCAGAACGGGTCCCACATCAACGAAGACCACTATTTCCCCGAGATAATCAATCCCGAGACTCTGGAGAGTGTCCCCTGCGGGCAGACCGGAGAGCTTGTCTTCACCACTCTCACCAAGGAGGGTATGCCCCTGCTGCGCTATCGCACGCGAGATCTCTGCACCCTCTATGACGATGGGTGCTCCTGCGGAAGGACTTCCGTGAGGATGGGCAAGATTCTGGGGCGCAGCGACGACATGCTCATCATCCGCGGCATCAACGTGTTCCCGAGTCAGGTGGAGAGCGTGATACTGGGCATCCCCGAGTGCGCGCCGCATTTCCGGCTCATAGTGGACAGGGTGAACAATCTGGACACGCTCACCGTGCAGGTGGAGATGCGTCAGGACTATTTCGCTCAGGGCTTCGACACCTTCGAGCCTATCTTCAAGCTTGAGAAAGAGGTGGCGGCCCGTCTGCGCAGTGTGCTCAGCATCAGCGCCAAGGTGGAAGTCAAGCAGCCCGGTGCGCTGGAGCGCAGCGAGGGCAAGAGCAAATTTGTAATCGACAACAGAAAGATATGAACTACAACGAATTCTACAATCCCGAATTCGAGACCCTGAGCCGTTCCGAAATCGAAAAGCTGCAGCTTGAACGCCTGCAGCGCACGGTGGAACATTGCTACAAGGGGTCCGATTTCTATCGTGCGCGTCTTGAGGGCGCGGGCCTTCGTCCTTCGGACATCAAGAGCCTGGATGACCTCGGGCGCATCCCCTTCACAACGAAGCAGGACCTGCGCGACACCTACCCCTTCGGCATTGCCTCCGTGCCTCTGCGCGAGTGCACCCGCCTTCATTCTTCTTCCGGCACCACCGGCAACCCCACGGTGATTCTGCACACCAAGCGTGACCTCGAGCAGTGGGCCAATGCAGTGGCCAGATGCCTGTGGATGGTGGGCTGCCGCCCCGAGGACGTGTTCCAGAACACTTCCGGGTACGGAATGTTTACCGGCGGTCTGGGCTTCCAGTACGGCGCCGAGAGGCTCGGGATGCTCACCGTCCCCGCTGCGGCAGGCAACACGCTGCGCCAGCTGAAGTTCTTCAAGGATTTCCGCACCACCATAGTGCACGCCATACCTTCCTATGCGGCCCGCCTTTATGAGGTGATGTGCGAGCAGGGCATAGACCCCCGCCGCGACCTCGCTCTCAAGACTCTTGTCATCGGCGCTGAACCCCACTCGGAAGACACCCGCAAGCGCATCGAGGACATGCTCGGCGTGAAGGCCTACAACTCCTTCGGGATGAGTGAGATGATGGGCCCCGGAGTGGCTTTCGAGTGCAAAGAGCAGAACGGAATGCACATCTGGGAGGACTACTTCATCGTGGAGATTGTGGATCCGGACACTCTGAAGCCTGTGCCCGACGGCGAGATAGGCGAGCTGGTGCTCACCACAATCAACCGCGAGGCCATGCCCCTGCTGCGCTACCGCACGCGCGACCTCACGCGCATCCTTCCCGGCGACTGCCCCTGCGGGCGCGCCCATAAGCGTCTGGACCGTATGAAGGGCCGCAGCGATGATATGATAATTCTCAAGGGTGTGAACATATTCCCCATCCAGATAGAGACCATCCTGATGCACTTCAAGGAACTTGCCTCCGACTATCTCATCACTCTCGAGACTCTCGAGGACAATGATTCGATGACCGTGGAGGTCGAGCTCAGCGAGATGTTCATCGACGATTACTCCGCTCTCCAGAGGCTCGAGAAGGCAATCACCCGCGAGCTCAGAGACGAGATTCTCATCACCCCGCGCGTGCGCCTCGTGCCCAAGGGGTCGCTCCCCAAGTCCGAGGGCAAGGCCGTGAGAGTCAAGGATTTAAGAAAACAATACCAATAATATAACCACACACCTATTATGACAGTCAATCAACTTTCAATTTTCATCGAGAATAAGTCAGGCACTCTGGTCAAGGTCCTGAAACTGTTGAAGGACGAAGGGATACAGCTTATAGCTTCAACCATTGCAGACACCGCCGAGTACGGTATCTGCCGCATCATCTGCAGCGAACCCCGTCGCGCCTACGAAGCGCTGAAGGATGCCGGAGTCGCCGCTTCCCTGTGTGAGGTCTTCGCCATCCAGCTGGATGACGAGCCCGGCCGCGCCGCCGACGCCATCGAATTGTTTGCAAGAGAGGGACTCAGCATAGCATATCTCTACAGCTTCCTGCTCTGCGGCAAAGGCGTGCTTGTCTTCCGCACGGACAATGCCGGCAAGGCCCGCGAAATCATTTCTTCCAACGGCTTGAAGTACTTCGAAGAGAAAGACCTCTCGAAGCTTGTGTAGCGAAAACAGAAGCAGCAAAAGAGGCCGACCCCATAAAGGGCCGGCCTCTTTCTATATATGTGCGTTCTGCTAGAACACCTCGTCGGTGGGCTCGCGGAAGTCTTCGGCGGTGGGAGTCGGAGCTTCGTCGCGGGGAGCCGCACTGCGGCGGGGACGGTCGGACCCTCTGCGGTCATCGTGACGGCGGTCATCGTGACGGCGGTCGTCTCTGCGGCCGCGGTCTGAACCCCTGCGGTCGGAGTCCCTGCGGTCGTCTCTGCGCCTGTCGCCGCTTCTGCGCTCGGGCTCCACATAGCCTTCGGGCTTCTCGGTGAGGGCGCGCATTGAAAGACGCATCTTGCCGGTCTTGGCATCAATCTCGAGGAGCTTGACATCCACCTCGTCGCCGACCTTGAGCACGTCCTCGACCTTGTCGGTCTTGGTCCAGGCTATCTCGCTGACGTGCAGCAGGCCTTCCTTGCCGGGCAGAATCTCGATGAACGCGCCGAATTCCAGGATGCTCACGACCTTGCCGTGGTACACGGTGCCGGCCTCGGGGACTGCGCAGATGCCCTTGATCCATTCGAGAGCCTTCTGCATGGAATCCCTGTCGGTGCTGAAGATGTCCACGATGCCCTCGGTCTCGCCGGGAGCGCCGCCTTCCTTGGGTTTCTCGTCGATGGTGATGGTGGTGCCTGTCTCCTTCTGGATCTTCTGGATGACCTCGCCGCCCTTGCCGATGACAGCGCCGATAAATTCGCTCGCGATGCGCAGCTCGACCACTCTGGGCACGAAGCTCTTGTAGTCCTCGCGGGGCTCGGAGATGGTCTTCATCATCTCGCCCATGATATGGAGACGGCCCTGACGTGCCTGCTCGAGAGCTTCCTCAAGCACGGTGTAGCTCAGACCGTTGACCTTGATGTCCATCTGGGTGGCGGTGATGCCGTCCTTGGTGCCGGTGACCTTGAAGTCCATGTCGCCGAGATGGTCCTCGTCGCCGAGGATGTCGGTGAGGATGGCGTAGCGGTCATTGGGGCGCTCTGCGTCGGTGATAAGGCCCATTGCCACACCGGCCACGGGCTTGGTGATCTTCACGCCTGCGTCCATCAGGGCGAGGCAGCCGCCGCACACGGAAGCCATTGAAGAAGAGCCGTTGGACTCGAGGATGTCGGAGACGATACGCACTGCGTAAGGGTTCTCGGGAGCCGTGGGAATCACGGGCTTGAGGGCGCGCAGGGCGAGGTTGCCGTGACCTATCTCGCGACGGCCCACTCCTCTCTGCGCCTTGGCGTCGCCGGTGGCGAAGGGAGGGAAGTTGTAGTGCAGGACAATCTGCTGGTCGTCCTGGATGAGCACCTCGTCGGTCTCCTTCATATCCATCTTGGTGCCGAGGGTGACGCTGGCAAGGCTCTGGGTCTCGCCGCGGGTGAAGATGGCGCTGCCGTGGGCGCAGGGAAGATAATTCACTTCGCACCATATGGGACGCACCTGATTGCAGGCGCGGCCGTCCAGACGGACCTTCTCGTCGAGGACCATATTGCGCATCGCTTCCTTCTCCACATTGTGGTAGTAGCGGGCGGCAAGGGAGCACTTGAGTTCATACTCCTCTCTCTGCTCGATGGTTTGCGGTTCGGGAAGGGTGGCGATGAATTCGTCCAGGATGGCGGCGAAGCCGTCTTCACGCTCGTGCTTGGGCTTTGCACTCTTGGCGAGGGAGTAGCACTTGTCGTAGCAGAAGCTCTCGACCGCCTTCTTGAGGTCCTCGTCTTCGATGTCGTGGGGATAGTCGCGCTTGTTGACGTCCGTGCCCAGCTCGGCCATAAGCTCCTTCTGGAGGCGGCAGTGACGCTTGATTTCTTCGTGGGCGAACTTGATGGCCTCGAGCATATCGTGCTCGCTGACCTCCTTCATCTCGCCTTCCACCATCATAATATTCTCTTCGGTGGCGGCGACCATAAGCTCGAGGTCTGCCTTTTCCATATCGGAGAAGCCGGGGTTGATGACGAACTGCCCGCCGATGCGGCAGACCCTCACTTCGGAGATGGGTCCCTGGAACGGGAGATCCGAGGTGGCGAGGGCGCAGGACGCCGCGAGACCTGCGAGGGCGTCGGGCTGGATGTCTTTCTCTGCGGAGATGAGGGTCACGTTGACGAACACCTCGAGATGGAAATCATCGGGCCACAGAGGGCGGATGGGGCGGTCGATCAGACGGGAGATGAGAATCTCGTAGTCGGAGCTCTTGCCCTCTCTCTTCATGAATCCTCCAGGGAAACGCCCTGCGGAATAGAATTTTTCTTTGTAATCCACTGTGAGGGGCATGAAATCGGTCCCCTCCTTCACTTCTTTTGCCGCTGTCACGGTGGCGAGAAGCATCGTGCCTCCCATCTTCACCACAGCGGAGCCGGCGGCCTGCTTGGCCAGCTTGCCGGTCTCGATCTCAATCACGCGGCCGTCCGCGAGAGTGATGTTTTTGTTGATAATGTTCATTTTATTGTTTTCCTTAACGTCTTTCATCAAAAAAAAGGGATGGAGCCGTCCGGTCACCACCCCCTGGATTTCCTATCCGTACTATCGACGGAGACCGAGCTCCTTGACGATGTTTCTGTATCTCTCGATGTCAATCTTCTGGAGATAGTCCAGAACCTGACGGCGCTTGCCGACCAGACGCAGAAGAGAACGGCGTGTGACAACGTCCTTCTTGTTCTTCTTCACGTGCTCGGTAAGGTGAGCGATACGGTAGGAAAATAAAGCGACCTGACTCTCGGGTGAGCCGGTGTCCTTATTGGACTTCCCGTACTTCGCGAAAATCTCTTGCTTCTTTGAGGGCTCCAAATATTCAGCCATTTTGCAAAAGTTTTTAATTGTTAGTAAAAAAGCGTGCAAATTTAGACAAAATTTTCCATTCGGCAAAAGCCCTTCGGGATTTTTTATTATATTTGTGAATATGAAAACATTAAGAATGACTCTTTGCGTGGTCGCGCTGCTGTCTCAGTGCGCCCTCGCCCTCGCCCAGAGCGTGCGTGTGCACGTGTGTAACGCCGACACCACTGGAAATCTGATTCCGAAGGAAATCTACGGCCAGTTCTCCGAGCACCTCGGCCGCTGCATCTACGACGGCATCTGGGTGGGCCCCGAGTCGGACATTACCAACATCGGCGGCTACCGCACCGACGTGCTGGAGGCTCTGAAGGCCATACGCGTGCCCGTGCTCCGCTGGCCCGGAGGATGCTTCGCGGACGACTACCACTGGATGGACGGCATCGGTCCCAGGGAGAGCCGCACCCTGATAAGCAACAATAACTGGGGAGGCACTATGGAGGACAACAGCTTCGGCACGCACGAGTTTCTGGACTACTGTGAGCTGCTCGGCTGCCAGCCCTATATAAGCGGCAATGTGGGCAGCGGCACCGCTTCCGAGCTTGCCAAATGGGTGGAGTACATCACCTCCGATTCCGGCAGTACGGTTGCTCAGATGCGCCGCTCCAACGGACGCGAGAAGCCCTGGGATCTGAAGTATCTTGGCATTGGCAACGAGGCCTGGGGATGCGGAGGCAATATGCGCCCCGAGTATTATTCCGACCTCTTCCGCCGCTACACGACCTACACCCGCGACTACAACCGCGCCCACGGCCTCTACAAAGTGGCCAGCGGCGGGTCCGGGGATGACTACAACTGGACCGAGGTGTGTATGCGCGAGATCGGTACGCGGATGAACGCCATAGCCGTGCACTACTACACCGTGCTGAGCTGGAGCAACAAGGGGGCCGCCACATCCTTCAGCAGGGATGACTACTACCGCACGCTCTCCTGCGCGCTGGACATAGAGTCCATACTCCTCAAGCATATGGAGATAATGGACAAATATGATCCCGAGGGGAGGGTTGACCTGTTTGTGGACGAATGGGGGACCTGGTGGGACGTGGAGCCGGGCACCAATCCGGGCCACCTGTTCCAGCAGAACACGATGCGTGATGCGCTGGTTGCCGCCTTGAGCTTCAACGTGTTCCATAAATACACCTCGCGCATCAAGATGTGCAACATCGCCCAGGTCGTCAACGTCCTGCAGTCAATGGTGCTCACCCGTGGGGACCAGATGGTGCTCACCCCCACCTACCACGTCTTCGATATGTACAAGTGCCATCAGGACGCGCGCTTTGTGCCCGTGGAGTATGACGCGCAGCAGATTCCCGGTACCGGCGGGAGAGCTGTCCCCAATCTGAGCGTGACCGCATCCGGAAGGGATGGCAGCGTGTGGGTCAGTCTTGTGAACCCTTCTCTGGACAAGGAATGCCGCGTGGACTTGTCCTGGGACGACTTCGCTTCTTATACTGTGGCCGGAGCCAGAGTGCTCGCGGCGGAGAATATCACCGACTACAATGATTTCGAGGGCGACGGCGCGCAGGCGGGAGCCTCGTGCAGGGTCTCCCCGCGCTCTTTTATGCCCGCCCGCAAAATGGGAGGCAGCGGCGTGATGTTGAGGCTCCCCGCGGCTTCGGTCGTGACGCTGGAGCTTAAAGCTTTATAAGCTCATAGTTGCGGCTGCCGAGGCCTATCTTCTCGGCGTGCTGCAGGCAGGACTCCCAGTCCACGGTGGGACGGTTGTTGCGGAAGACGTCGTGGCAGTCCTCGAATCCGCTTGCGTGCATATTGTCCGACAGCTGGCTTCCGGGAAGGGGAGTGGCCTTCTGGCAGGCGTCCGCGCAGACCTGATCGAGGGCGACCGGGTCGAATGAGGCGAACATCCCGAGGTCGGGGAGTATGGGGGCGTCGTTTTCCGCGTGACAGTCGCAGTTGGGGGAGACGTCCATAATCAGGGAGATGTGGAAATTCGGCCGTCCGTCCACCACCGCCTTGCTGTATTCGGCTATGCGGCAGCCGAGCATCTTGTTGGCGAAGTTGTCCGAGAAGCTGATGGCGTCGAAATTGCACGCTCCTACACATCTTCCGCAACCCACACATTCCGCCGATACTGTCATCTTGCGCTTCGCCCCGTCATACTTCAGACCGCCGTTAGCGCACTCGCGCTCGCATTTGCGGCATCCGCGACACAGGTCTTCGTCTATGGTCGCCTTCCCGCCGCTGTGCTGGTCCTTCTTGCCGGCGCGGGATCCGCAGCCCATTCCTATGTTTTTGAGGGCTCCTCCGAATCCAGTCTCTTCGTGCCCCTTGAAGTGGTTGAGGCTGATGAAGATGTCCGCATCCATCACGGCACGGCCGATGTGGGCTTTCTTGATGAATTCGCCGCCTTCCACGGGAACGTCCACGTCGTCGGTCCCCTTGAGCCCGTCGCCTATCAGCACAGGGCAGCCTACGGTGTAGGGCGTGAAGCCGTTGCGCCAGGCGCAGTCGAGATGCTCGAGGGCGTTCTTGCGGAAGCCCGGATACAGCGTGTTGCAGTCTGTCAGGAAGGGTTTGCCGCCCATCTCGCGCACAAGGTCCACGATGGCGCGGGCGTAGTTGGGGCGCAGGAAACTGAGATTGCCCAGCTCCCCGAAATGCATCTTGATGGCGACGAACTTGCCGTCCATGTCAATATTTGTCAGACCTGCCGCCTTGACGAGCCTCTGGAGCTTCGCGGGCATGGATTCTCCGTACATCGCGGTGCGGAAATCGGTGAAGAAAACTTTTGAATCAGCCATAGTGTGTCATTTGATTTTGCTAAATTAGATATAATTTCTAACTTTACAAGAATTAAGATTGTTCTGTTTGGACTGAAGATGACCAGATTCTTCCCCGATTATGACCTCAGCGCTTCCAATACCTTTCGTCTGAAGCTGCGCTGTGCCCTGTATGTGGAGTACGATTCGTCCTCCGACCTCGCTTCTCTGGACTGGGAGGCGCTCCCGAAGCCCGTCAGACACATAGGTGAAGGCAGCAATCTTCTTTTTACCGGTGATTTTTCAGGCACCATCCTGCACGGCGGGTCTTCGGACATCAAGTATGTGGATATGGGGCTGGACGAGGTCCCGGTGATGGTGGGGGCGGGAGTGAAGTGGGATAGGTTCGTGGAGCAGACCTGCGGCTACGGGTTGTGGGGCGCGGAGAATCTCTCGCTGATCCCCGGGCAGACGGGCGCTGCGGCGGTGCAGAACATAGGGGCTTACGGGGTCGAGATTGCCGACATTGTCAGCGGCGTGGTGTGCTTCGACACCGTGGAGCGCTGCAAGAGAAAATTCTCCGTCTCCGAGTGCTCCTATAGCTATAGGGATTCGCTCTTCAAACGGGAGAGAGGCAGATATATAGTCACTTCCGTGCTTGTGAGGCTTTCGCGCAGGTTCAATCCCAGACTTGACTACAAAGGCGTGCGCGAGGCCCTTTCGCTGCGCGAGGGGCAGGTGCCGCAAGACTTGACTCCTGCACGGGTGCGCGAAGCGATAATCAAAGTGCGCCGGGACAAACTTCCCGACCCCGCTCAGACGGGCAGTGCAGGGAGCTTCTTCAAGAATCCGGTGATAAGCGCGGGGCAGTTTGCCGACTTGATTGACGCGGCCCGCGGCGCCTTCGGTCCCGATGTGGTCATTCCCCATTTCGTGCTTCCTTCCGGGGAGGTGAAGGTCCCGGCCGCCTGGCTTATAGACAAGGGGGGATTCAAGGGCGCCTGCGAAGGCGGGGCCGCTGTGTGGGAAAAGCAGCCTCTGGTGATAGTGAACGCGAATGGCTGTGCCAGCTCTGAGGACATACTCTCCCTGGAGAGACGTATAGTGGACGGAGTGCGTGGGATGTTCGGCGTCACCCTGAACCCGGAAGTGGAACATATATAAAAAGAGATTATATTTGATGGAAGTTATCAAGACAGACATAGAGGACGTCCTTGTGCTGGAGCCGAAGCTGTTCGGGGATTCCCGCGGATATTTCTTCGAGAGCTTCAATTCCGGGGAATTCCGCAGGAAGACAGGACTTGACGTGACATTCGTGCAGGACAACGAGTCGCGCAGCCACCGCGGCGTGATCCGCGGACTGCATTTCCAGAGGCCGCCCTTCGCGCAGAGCAAGCTTGTGAGAGTGGTCGTGGGCAGGGTGGTGGACGTGGCGGTGGACCTGCGGCGCGGCTCTCCCACCTTCGGACGCCACGTGGCGGTGGAGCTCTCCGCGGACAACCACCGCAGCTGCTTCATCCCCAAGGGATTCGCCCACGGGTTTGCGGTTCTCAGCGAGGACGCGATTTTCCAGTACAAGTGCGATGAGTTCTACCATCCCGAGGCTGAAGGAGCCATCTTGTGGAACGACCCCGACCTGGGCATCCGCTGGCCCGTTGACCCGTCCGGCGCCGAATTGTCCGCTAAGGATATGCTCCATCCCCGCCTTTGCGAATTTGACACACCATTTACATATTGACTCTCTGATGAATACTGAACTTTCAAGAGACGGACGTACCGTCACCATAACCGTCAGCGGACGCTTCACAACCGACGAGACCGCGCGTTTTCTCAAGACAATCGAGCCTCTGAAAGAAGAGACCGGCCTGGACGTCTTGGCGGAGCTCTCCGGCCTGGACTTCATCTCCAGCGCAGGACTCCGCTGTTTCGTGATGCTGCTCAAGACCTGCTCCTCGGCTGGGTCCACTCTGACGCTCAAGCACTTGACTCCTCAGATTCGTGACATATTCACCCTTACCTCCCTGTTGGACAAGTTCAATGTAGAATGAAAGGTAGGAGTTCGTTTCTGACCACGATGCTCTTGTGCGGCATACTGCTGTTTGCCGCGCTGGTGGCTTTTGTCAACGTCACCTCCTACAGGCAGGAGATAGAAAGCGTGGAGAACTACACCAATGCCAGAATGAACTCGCTGATTCTCAATCTGGAGGTGAAGACTGTCTTCATTGAGTCCACGCTGGAGTCGGAGGCCCGCAAGGACAATTGGGCGATTGACAGGCGTGAAGCGCTCTACGAGCATCTTGAAGACATAGTCCGGAAAAAGAACTTCATCAACAACGCTTGCATCGATTTCGGAAAAAAACGAGCGGTGTTCGATGATCCCGATGCGGTCTCCAAGACATTTTATGTGGGCAGGAACAGCGACGGGGAAATAGAGCGCATGTATAGGCTGATTCGTGACGAGGAAGTTGACAGAAGCGAGATTGAAGCCTTCCGCGAAGCAGTGACCACTGGTGAGCCCGCCTGGTCGCAGCCTTATTATGATTCGCTTTTCACCCGTTCATATGTGCTGACCTGCTATCAGGAATGCAAGACGGACGGAATGGTGCTCAGCGCCGATGTCCAGACCTCGACCCTTCTCTGTGACATAGACAGCCTGCAGTTCTACGAAGACAGCAAGATGTATATAGTCTCGGAAGACGGTGACACATACACTCTGGAAGAGGGCTCGCTGTGCAGGGTGGACTCTCTTGTCTTCGACGACGACAAGCAGATAAAGATCAGCGGCCACTGTCCCAATCTCAATATCGATATCGTGGATATAGTGCCTAAGGGCCAGATTTACAGTTCGATGTGGAATATGGTCCTCTTCCTTTTCATTATCCTCATATCAGGTCTTTCGGCCCTGTCGCTTCTTGTCCACAAATATTTCAAGAAATCTCAGGAAGACCTCGCCGCCTCCATCAGGAAGGCCGGGGCCGAGGAGGCGGAACTCAAGCGGATTGAGCGTGAGCTCTCCATAGCGGCCGGCATACAGAACCGTATGCTCACCTCTCCGGGCAAGGCCGTGCATCTTGCCTCGCCGGGCGCAGTGGCAGTGGACATAATGTCCAGCATCATTCCCGCGCGTGAGGTCGGAGGCGACTTGTATGAGTACCGTATGGTGGGCCATAATCTTGTGATGTGCATTGCGGACGTGAGCGGCAAGGGCATCCCTGCTTCCGTCATCATGACCAAATGCTGCACTCTGTTCCACGCATTCTTCTCCGGCGCCCCCGATCCGGACCCCGCGGAATCCCTGAAGTATATGAATGTGCAGCTATGCCGCGGCAACGATGACGCGAGGTTCGTCACCATGTGGGTGGGAGTGCTTGACGTGCGGAGCGGGTCACTCAAGTATTCTTCTGCCGGACACAACCGCCCCGTTGCCTTCAGGCACGGCGTCTGCTCGATGTTGGATGCTTGTCAGGGCCTGCCGCTGGGCTTGTTCGAGGATGCCGTTTACTCCACCCGCTCATGCACTCTGGACAAGGGGGACGCGCTGCTGCTCTACACCGACGGCATAACGGAGGCGGAGGGCCCGGGCAAAGTGCTTTTCGGAGATGAAAAACTGCTGGAGACCTGTCGCGAAGCGGTTTCATATAGCCCGCTTGTGATTTGCAATGCCGTGCTGGGGGCTGTGCATTCCCATACTTGTGGCTGTGCCCAGTCCGATGACATCACCCTGCTGTGCGTGAGCTTCGGCGGGAAGTATGCCCAACTCCGCGGGATTGAAGACATCCCTGAGATTAATGTTTTCTGCGAGGAATGCGGGGCTTCATACCGCGCGGCGCTCTCAATCGAGGAACTGGCGGTGAATGCGTTCCAGTACGGAGGAGCAGGCTTCGTGAGTGTCGAATATTCCGACGGGGCCTTTGCGCTTCTTGATGACGGTGCCGCTTTTGACCCCACGGCAGTCGAAGCCCCTGCCCCGGACGAAGATGAAGGCGAGCTCCGGGTTGGCGGCCTCGGGATTTCTATTGTGAAGAAAATCTCTTCGGAATTCTCATACCGCCGCCTCGATGCGGGGTACAATCTGACGCGCCTGTCGCTATTGCCCTCCCCGCTTTCTGCCGATTGTGTCCACGTCGGTTGATTCCTGAATCATGCTCCAGATTGCCCACATAGAGAACGATTTTCCCACCAAATTCTCGCTCCCGAGACAAAGTCTTCTGTCCGTGAGCCTCCAAAGCCGCATAGTGTTCGAGCCGCCGTACAGGAACGTGGACGCTCTCAGAGGCCTCGAAGGTTTTTCGCATATATGGCTTATATGGGAATTCAGCGGGTTCAAAGACCGTGATTGGTCCCCCACCGTGCGCCCCCCGAGGCTAGGTGGAAATGCCCGGATGGGAGTGTTCGCGACGCGCTCCCCGCACAGACCCAATCCTCTGGGTCTCACCTGCGTCAGGCTTGAGGAGATAGTGAATGACCCTGTGGACGGTCCCGTGCTTGTTGTGGGCGGAGCCGATATGATGAACCTCACGCCGATTTATGACATAAAGCCCTATGTCAGAGAGGCTGACTGCCACGCCGATGCGACCGACGGTTTCCTCTCCGGGAATCCGCGCGGAACTCTGGAAGTGAAACTAAGCCGGGGGAGAAAGGAGGAGCTGCTCTCGACCCTTTCGCCCCGCCAGATGGAAACCCTGCTTGAAGTGCTCTCCCAGGACCCGCGCCCTTCGTACCACAATGACCCCGAAAGAATCTACGGCTTCGAGTATGCCGGGCAGGAACTGCACTTCCGCATCAGAGGCGAGGTGCTGGAAATCCTGTGATTTTTATATAAATTTGTATTTTGTATATAAAACCATAAAGTTATGTTTCTCGTTTTACCGCTCGGCATTGTCGGCCCCTGGCAGATTGTCATCATTGCTCTGGTAGTCCTTTTGTTCTGGGGAGGGAAGAAGATTCCCGAGCTTATGAAAGGTCTCGGCAAAGGCGTCAAGAGTTTCAAGGAAGGCCTCAATGATATTGAAGAGCAGATAGACGAGACCGACGACAAGGATCCCAAGAAGTGATGACCTTCTGGGATCATCTCGATGTTCTCAGAGGCACTCTTCTCAGAAGTGTCTTCGCGGTGCTTCTGGCCTCTGCCCTCGGCTTCGTCTTCAAGGATATCCTGTTCGAGTTCATCCTAGCGCCGTCGCGTCCGGATTTCTGTATCTACACCCTTCTGGACTGGAGAATCACGATGAAGTTGATCAACGTGGATGTCTCCGCCCAATTTTTTGCTCATCTGCGGGCCGCCTTCTCGGCGGGTATTGTGGTTGCATTTCCGTACATAGTGTGGGAACTGTGGCGTTTTGTGGCCCCGGCCCTGTACAGTAACGAGAAGAGACCTGTCGGCGGCGCGTTCGTGATGGCCTCCTTCCTTTTTTATGCCGGCGTCGCGGTCGGATATTTCCTGGTTCTGCCGGTGTGTGTGCAGTTCTTTATGAACTACAGCGTGAGCCCGGAAGTCGCCAACAACATCACCCTGAATTCGTATATGTCCCTGTTTATGTCAACGGTCCTTATGGTCGGGGTAGTGTTCGAATTTCCTACACTGATAGTGATCCTTTCCAGCATCGGTCTGGTGACAAGGGAGAGGCTTCGGGGGTGGCGCAAGGTCGCGTTTGTCGCGGTGCTCGTCATCTCCGCTCTCATCACTCCTGCAGACCCGCTGTCGATGATTGTGGTGGCCGCCCCGCTCTATCTGCTGTATGAGGCGGCGATTCTGTGCTGCAGGAAATGACTCCCGACAAAGAAAACCGCACCCCAGATGTCTGAGATGCGGTCTTCGTGACGCCTGCAGGATTCAAACCTGCGACCTTTTGATCCGTAGTCAAATGCTCTA
>R03__coassemble_492_pt1 | contig 22411 bp, 14 predicted proteins | sample R03__metabat2_high_PE_033 | metagenome-assembled genome bin R03 | reverse complement strand
CACCCGCGCACACCTACGCCCTACGCCTGATGCTGGCCCTTGTGTGCGTCGGCTGGAGGGTCGCGGCCAGGCGCGCTCTGGGGGCCGGCTCGGACCCCACGCCCGCAGCGCTCACCCCCGACACCCCCGGACTGTGGCTGGAGCTGCCCGCCGTGGATGATGAGAATCTGTATTTCTTCACCCGTCAGATGACCCTCGGGAGCGCGAAGATGCGCAATTATTCCTTCTGCCTGGACCCCGACGCCAAGATATCCCGCTGGGTTGCATACCCTCTCAACAAGGGCCTCATCGGGAGCGGGAGCCGCACGGACGAGTGGGCGCTGGATCCCAAGGTGCCCGCCGCATACCAGAGCGTCATCTACAGCGGATACAAGTCTTCCAGCACGGGTGAGTGGTTCGAGAGGGGGCATCAGCTGCCCTCGGCCGACCGCCTGACGAGCGGAGTCAACCAGACCACCTTCTACGGCACCAATATGACTCCGCAGCGCGGCGCTCTCAACGAGCGTATCTGGGCCTCGCTCGAGGGAATGGTCAGGACGTGGTCATATTCTTTCGACACGCTGTATGTGGTCACCGGTGCGGACGTGGCCGGAGCCACAGAGTATGTCCTCGACAATGTGGGCAAGCAGATAACCGTGCCCACGGGCTATTTCAAGGCCCTGCTGGGCTACAAGAAGAACGCCTCGAGCTCCGTCTTCCCCTCTCAGGTGGCGGGTTACGTGGGCATAGCGTTCTATTTCGAGCACAGGGACTACGGCTCGTCCGCGGTGATGAGCCAGGCAATGACCATAGATGACCTCGAGCACCGTCTGGGCTATGATTTCTTCGTGAATCTGCCCGCTCTGATAGGCGACGAGAAGGCCGCGCAAGTTGAATCCGTGAAATCCAGTTGGTGGAAATGATGAAAAAACCAATAAAACTGCTGCTCGCCCTCGCCCTCGCGGCGCTTCAGTGCAGCTGCGTCTATGCCCAGAAGCAGAGCCACGTGATAGGCTACTACAATCTGGAAAACCTCTTCGACACCTACGACGACCCCACCCGCAACGACGAGGAGTTCCTGCCCGAGGGCAAGAACAAGTGGACCCCGGCGAAGTACGCGAAGAAAATCTCCAATATGGCCCGCGTCATCCGCGCGATGCACGACGACAACGGCTGCTGGCACACCATTCTGGGCGTGAGCGAGGTGGAGAACCGTCTGGTGCTCGAGGACCTCGTGTGCGACCCCCAGATCAAGGATGCCGACTACCAGATAGTGCATTACGACAGCCCCGACCGCCGCGGCATAGACGTGGCGCTGCTCTACGACCCCCGCAAGTTCACCCTGCTGGACTCCGAGAGCCTCCCGTTCACCTTCATGGACTCCAGGGTGGAGTTCACCCTCACGCAGGAGGCGATGGACTATTTCCGCACGCGTGACGTTCTGATGGTCCGCGGCATGATAGCGGACGAGATGTTCGCTTTCTTCGTGCTTCATTCCCCTTCGCGCATAGGCGGCAAGGGCGGAGACCTGCGCTCGCGTATGTGCGAAATCGCCTACGAGCGGGCGGACGAGCTGGAAGCGGAGTACCCCGGCATCAAGATAGTGGTGATGGGGGATATGAACGACAACCCCACCGACGACAGCCAGAAGGTCTGGCTCCACGGCAAGGCCACCATAGAGGAGATGCGTCCCGGCGACTTCTTTTGCCCCTACGAGCGTATGCTCGCCGACGGTTACGGCTCGCTTGCATATCAGGGGTCGTGGAACATCTATGACATCCAGCAGGTCAACTACGATTTGGCCGTCGCGCCCGAAGGGGGGTTCAGAATCCGCCCCATCGTGAAGGGTAAATACTACGGCCGCGTGTTCAAGAAGCCGTTCATGACCCAGCAGGACGGCCAGTACAAGGGACAGCCCTTCCGCACGTTCTCCAACGGAGCGTTCATCGGGGGCTACTCAGACCATTATCCGACTTATATAGTAATCTCAAAATGAAAAAACTGTTTGCATCAGTCGCGGCCCTGCTGCTGCTCGCCTTCTGCGCCTTCGCCCTGGCGGACGCCGCGGGCGGCGTGAAGGGGACCGTGGTCAGCCGTGAGGGCAGAGCCCCCGTGCCCGGGGCTTTGATCCGGATTGCAAGCGGGGAGGAAGTGCTCGCCGACTTCAAGTCCTCTTTCGACGGAGCCTTCCTTGTCACCGGGCTCGAGAACGGGAAATACACCCTTTCCGTGAGCGCGTCCGGCTATCTTCCCGCGCAGATTAACTTCATCGTGGAGAAGGGCCTTGTCCGGGACCTTGTGTTCGTGACCTTGAGTCCCGCCCTGCAGGAGAAAAAGGACATTGAGGGCGACGACTTCACGGAGTTTGACCTTCAGGACAGCGGATATTCCGACAGTCCCACCATTCTTTTCTCCGCCAACGACGTGTTCACCAACGTGGCCGGCTACGGATTCAGCGCCGTGCGTTTCAAAAACCGCGGTTACAATTCCGAGACGCAGGACGTGCTGCTTGCCGGCGTGAGGCTCAACGACGCCATCACCGGATACTCGCCCTTCTCCCTGTGGAGCGGTCTCAACGAGGCTATGCGCAGCAAGGACAGCAGTGTGGGCCTGGAGTCTCTGGACTATGCCGTCGGCGGCGTGAACGGAGTCACCGGCATCTCCGCGATGCCTTCCGCCGTGAGGACCGGCTGGCGCTTCAGCGTGCTCACCAACAGCGCCCTGTACCGTCTGCGCCTTATGGCTTCTTATGCCAGCGGCGAGCTGGACAACGGCTGGAGCTACGCCTTCAACGTGAGCGCCCGTCTGGGCGGCAACGACTGGATACAGGGCGTGTACTACCGCTCCTTCGCCTTCTATGCCGGCGTGCAGAAAAAGTTCGGCGACGAGCACAAGCTGGGCCTCATCGCCTTCGCCACCCCGGGGCAGAGAGGAGCGCAGAACGCTTCCACGCAGGAGGTCTATGACCTTATGGGGGACAATATGTACAACTCCAACTGGGGTTATCAGAACGGCAAGATTCGCAATTCGCGCGTGCGCAAGACCTTCGAGCCCGTCGTGGCGCTGAGGTACGATTACACCCCTTCCACGGACTTCAAACTGGGGGCCACCCTGCTGTGGCGCACCGGCTGGAACGGATACACCGCCCTCGACTGGTACGATGCGATGGACCCCCGCCCGGACTACTACCGCAATCTCCCGTCCTACTACAAGATGGACGAGTCCGACTACAACCGCCACAATCAGGACAAGGCCGAGTGGGCGGAGTACGCCTGGACACTGCGCGACGGCAGCGGGGACAACTACCAGCATCTCAACTGGGACCGTCTGTACAACGTGAACTACAACAGCTCTGACGGCCGCAGCAAATATGCTCTCGAGGAGCGCCACGTGGACCAGAACGACATCAACCTTGCCCTCAACCTCAAGTGGCGGGCCACCGACCGGTTTACCCTCACGGGCGGCGCCAACCTCAAGTACAACCGCACGGAAAACTACAAGAAAATCGACGACCTTCTGGGCGGCAAGTACTATCTCAACATAGACCAGTTTGCCGAGCGCGACTTCGCTTCTTCTGAGGCGCTTGTGCAGAACGACCTGGACTACTGGCTCGCCCACGGCAGCGCCGAGAAGATAGAGAAGGGCGGAAAGTACGGCTACGACTATCTCGCGCAGGTGCGCAAGGCTCAGCTCTGGGCCGGCGGGGAGTTCTCTTCCGGCCTCTTCAGCGCCTCTGTGGCGGCCACCGTCGGCTACACCTCCTTCTGGAGGGAAGGACTTGTGAGAAAGGGCCTTTTCGCAGGACTCGACGACAACGGGAATGAAATTGTCGATCCCAAGACCGGCAAGGTGCTCACCTCCTACGACTCCAAGGGCAATGTCATAAGCTCCAAGGGGGCGTCCGAGAAAAGCGGGTTCCTGACCTATAGCGCCAAGGCAAATCTGCAGTATGTGCTGTACGGCGGCCACAGGTTCGCCCTCGGCGTGGGCTGGTTCAATGATGCGCCCAACTTCAATCAGGCCTTCGTGTCCGCCCGCACCCGCAACACTCTCGTGGACGGCCTGACCACCACCAAGACCTTCTCCGCCGACCTGACCTATCAATACAGCGGCAACGGTTACAACGCCCGCCTTACCGGCTACTACACCACCATCAAGGACCAGAGCGACGTGATGAGCTTCTATGACGACAGCCAGCAAAGCTTCACCAACTTCGCGATGACCGGCATCGACCAGCGCCACGTCGGCATCGAGCTCGGAGTGAAGCTGCCCCTGTTTGTGGAGGGCCTGAGCGCCAGCGGTGTTCTGAGCTGGGGCGAATACGTCTACACCAGCACCCCCCATATGGTACAGACGGTGGACAACAGCGCGCAGATCATCCGCGACGAGGACGTGCCCTACTGGCAGTCCACCCCCATCTACAAGAAGGTCACTATGCCCGACGGCTCCATCGCCTACGATGAGGATGCCGACGGCAACCCCATAGTGACCGGGCAGCAGAAGCACTACGTGCCTTCCACCCCGCAGCTTGCCGCCGAGCTCGCGCTCAACTACCGTACGCGAGACTACTGGTTCTTCGAGGTGAACGGTCAGTATTTCGCACATTCCTGGCTCGATATGAACCCGCTGTATCGCACGAGCTTCGCCTGCAGCGGCGGAGATGGCGTGGAGACTCCCGCAGAAGTGGAGTATATGACCACCCAGGAGGAATTCAGCCCCGCCTTCCTGCTCAATCTGAGTGTGGGCAAGAGCTGGTACATCCACCGCAAATACAACTTCGGCTTCTCTCTGGAAGTGAAGAATCTTCTCAATAATCGCGGAGTCAAGACCGGCGGTTACGAGCAGACGCGCCTCATCAAGAGCGAGGGTCTGGACCGCTACTACCGTTTCGACCCCAAGTATTTCTATATGTGCGGCGCCAATTATATGTTGAACCTTTACTTCAGATTCTAGGCGTATGAAAAAGATAATTCTGTCAGCGGCCCTGCTTCTCACTCTCGTCTGCTGCGAGGAGTTCCAGCCGGTGTTCACCGGCTCCTATGACAACCCCGACCCCGCCAAAGTGTGGACCGAGGCTGAAGTCACGCAGCGCTATGGGGAGATAATCACCATTGCCGCTCTCGCCTCCCGCTATGATGTGGGAAAGTCCTGGAATATGAACGAGGACTTTGTCATCAGCGGCATTGTCAGCACCACCGACCAGCCGGGCAACTTCTACAAGAGTTTCTACATCCAGGACGAGACCGGTGGAATGGAGATCAAGGCCGGCAAGAACGGCCTCTACAACGATTTCCTTCCCGGGCAGAGGGTATATGTGATCTGCAATGGCCTCACCCTCGGAATGTACGGCTACAAGAGCGGTTACGGGATGGGCATGGTGCAGATCGGAGGGTCTCGCAACATTTATGACGACGGGTCCTATGCCGACGACTACGAGACCTCCTACATCGAGAACTCCATAGTCATAGACACCCACATTCTGCGCGGTGCTGTGGAAGGGGAGGTGACTCCTTACGAAATCACCGTCTCCCAGCTCCCCAACGCCAAGAAACAGACGCAGGAGGACTGCAAGTACATCGGCTCCCTTGTTACGCTCAAGGGTCTGAGGTATGCCGATGAGATATTCTGCCTGCTGTATCTGGACTCCAACAAGGACAAGAAGTCCTACACCAACCGCGTGTTCCTCTCGGACACCAACGGCTCAGACACCCCCTACGGCAAGACCCACGGCGTGACCACCTGGGCAATGAGCGAATCCCTTATGACTGAATATCTGCAGAAAGGCCTCTGGGACAGCTGCAAGGTGGGAAGCGGCAGCAGCTACGCCAAATACACGGATCCCGAGACCGGAGCCACGCGCGACCTTACCCTCGGCGACCTGCGCTCAGACGGTACTTATCCCGGCGTGGAGAAGGCGGCCTACAGCGTGAGCCAGTATTTCAACTGGGGCGGCGCGGAGATTCAGATCCGCACGAGCGGCTACAGCAAATTCTCCGACTCCGAGATCCCGGAGGAGGTCCTTGACGGTGACGCCACGCTGGATGTCACCGGAGTGCTGACCCTCTATCAGGGCAGCTATCAATTGGTAGTTAACAATATAAGCGACTTTGTGGTGAATGGTCAACCACTTCAGTAATTATGAAAAAGATACTTTTAATCGCAGCAACTGCAATGGCACTTTCAGCTTGTCATCAGAATCCGTTCTTGAGTGAATGGAACACCCCTTACGGCATCCCGCCTTTCGATCAGATTCGCACCTCCGACTATCTTCCCGCCGTCAAGGCCGGCATTGCGGAGCAGCAGGCCGAGATTCAGGCCATTATCGACAATCCCGAGGCACCCACGTTTGAAAACACGGTTGAGGCTTACGACCGCAGCGGCCTTCTGCTCGAGAGAGTGTGCAATGTGCTTTTCAACGTGAGCGAGTCCGATGCCACACCGGAGATAAACGCCGTGGTGGAGGAAGCCACCCCGCTGGTGTCCGCCTTCTCCGACGAGATATTCATGAATCCTGCCCTCTTCGAGAGGGTCAAGACCGTCTATGAGGCGGACCGGAGCGCTCTGGACCGCGAGCAGCAGATGCTTCTCAAGGGCCTCTACGAAGCCTTTGTCAAGAACGGTATAGGCCTGGACAAGGACTCGCAGGAGCGCCTCAAGGCCATCAATTCCGAGCTTGCTTCCCTGGTGCTGGTCTTCGGCAACAATCTGCTCGCCGAGAGCAATGCCTACAAGCAGGAACTGGGCGAGAGTGTGGCCAACTATTACGACAACATGGCCGCCCTGAGCGACCGCGCCGCACGCGAGAAGATGTTCCGTATGTACTCTCAGCGCGCCAACAACGGCAATGCCAATGACAACAAGGATGTCGTGCTTCGCATCATGGAGCTTCGCATCGAGAAGGCAAAGATCCTGGGTTACGACAACCCCGCCGCGATGATTCTGGACGACAAGATGGCCCACGACCCCGCCACCGTGGACACATTCCTGCAGGGGATTATGGACGCCGCCGTCGCCCGTGCCCGTGAGGAAATCGCCGACATGCAGGCCGTGATGGACGCAGACATCGCTGCCGGACTGCTCCCCGCAGGCAGCAGGATAGAGCCTTGGGACTATATGTACTATGCCGAGCGCGTCCGCAAGGACCGCTATGCTCTGGACGAGGCCGAGGTGATGCAGTATTTCAAGATGGAGAACGTGCGTGCAGGAGTGTTCGGCAACGCCACCCGCCTGTACGGCGTGCAGTTCGAGCCCGTCGAAGGCGTGGCGCTCCACAACCCCGAGGCCGAGGCCTTCAAAGTCACCGATGCCGACGGGTCTCTGATAGGAGTGATAATCACCGACTATTACCCCCGCAGCACCAAGAGGGCCGGCGCGTGGATGACCAATTACGTGAACCAGTGGGTGAGCGTGGACGGACAGAATGTGCGTCCTGTGATTGTGAACATAGGCAATTTCAACAAGCCCACAGAGGACAAGCCTTCGCTGCTGACGATAGACCAGGTGGAGACTATGTTCCACGAGTTCGGCCACGCCCTGCACGGCCTGCTGAGCCAGTGCCGCTACCGCAGCCTGAGCGGCACGTCGGTCAAGCGTGACTTCGTGGAACTCCCTTCCCAGATCAACGAGAACTGGGCCTTCCAGCCCGAGGTGCTCGCAACCTATGCCTTCCACTACCGGAGCGGCGAGGTGATTCCGCAGTCTCTTGTGGACAAGGTTGTGGCCGCGTCCAACTTCAATCAGGGATTCACCACCACGGAGCTCTGTGCCGCCAGCATCCTGGATATGAAGTGGCACGAGCTCGGATCTGTCGAGGGAGTGGACGTCGAGAGCTTCGAGAAGCGTGCCTGCGAGGAAATGGGCCTGCCTTCGGAGATCATCCCGCGCTACCGCAGTACCTATTTCAACCATATTTTCGGGTCCAGCGGCTACAGCGCCGGCTACTACAGCTACCTCTGGGCCGAGGTTCTCGACAAGGACGCATTCGAGCTCTTCAAGCTCAAGGGCATATTCGACTCCGAGACTGCAATGAGCTTCCGCCGCAACGTGCTCGAGCGTGGCGGCAGCGAGGAGCCTATGGTACTTTACAAGCGTTTCCGCGGGGCGGATCCCGATTCCGGCGCCCTGCTCAGGGCCCGCGGACTTAAATAATTATCTGCGATGGACAGCATCATCCGTGACGCCTCCCTCTTCCCGGAAGGCGAGCTCAAGATCGAGTGGGCGAAAAGCCATATGCCGCTTCTTCGCTCTCTGGAAGAGGAATTCAGCGTTTCCCGCCCCTTCGAGGGACTCAGGATTGCCCTTTCCGTGCATCTGGAAGCCAAGACGGCATACCTTTGCAAGGTGCTCGCCGCAGGAGGCGCGCAGATGTTCGTGACCGGCAGCAACCCTCTCTCCACGCAGGATGACGTGGCCGCCGCCCTTGTGCACGACGCTCTCAACGTCTTCGCCTGGCACGGCGCCACGCCGCAGGAATACGAGGCACACATCAGAGCGGTGCTGGAAGCCGCCCCCAACATCATAATCGATGACGGGGGCGACCTCGTGTCGCTGATGCACAGCAGCTACCGCAGCCTTATTCCCGGGGTCATCGGCGGCTGCGAAGAGACCACCACCGGCATCCTTCGCCTGAAGGCCATGGACCGCTCGGGTGAACTTCTTTTCCCTATGATGCTGGTCAACAATGCGGACTGCAAGCACCTCTTCGACAACCGCTACGGCACGGGCCAGAGCGTGTGGGATGGCATCAACCGCACCACCAACCTGATAGTGGCCGGCAAGACCGTGGTGGTGGCCGGATACGGCTGGTGCGGCAAGGGAGTCGCCATGAGGGCGAAGGGCCTTGGAGCCGAGGTGATTGTCACGGAAGTGGACCCGATCAAGGCGATGGAGGCGGTGATGGACGGTTTCAAGCTGATGAAAATGTCTCAGGCCGCGCCTCTGGGAGACTTTTTCGTGACCGTGACCGGCTGCAAGGGAGTCATCACGCGTGAGCATTTCACCTCGATGAAGGACGGCGCCATCCTCTGCAATGCCGGTCACTTCGACGTGGAAGTGGACGTGGCGGCTCTCAAGGAACTTGCCCTCAGCTGTAGCGAAGCGCGCCGCAGCATTATGGGCTACACGCTCCCTTCCGGACGCAAGATTTATGTGATTGCCGAGGGCCGGCTTGTCAATCTCGCAGCAGGCGACGGACATCCCGCAGAGATAATGGATATGTCCTTTGCAATCCAGGCCTTGAGCGCCCGCTATCTTGTGGAACACAGGGGCGAGAAGCACCTTCCCGGTGCGATGACCCTCACCGTGCCCGCCGAAATCGATTCACAGGTGGCAAAAAGAAAACTCTGCTCCTGGGGCCTCGAGATTGATTCTCTCAGCGAGGAGCAGAGCCTCTATCTATACGGTAGCCTCCTCTAGAGGAAGATATACCTCAGCACAAACAGGGCTGCAAGCACCCAGAGCGTAACGCTTATCTTCTTGGCTTTTCCGGTGATGGCGTTGATGACCACGTAGCTGATCATGCCGAGCATGATGCCGTGGGCGATGGAGTAGGTCAGGGGCATCATCACAGCGGTGAGGAATGCGGGGATGGCCTCAGAGTAGTCGCTCCAGTCAATCTTCGCGATAGGAGCCATCATCATCACACCCACAATCACGAGCACCGCTCCGGTGGCGGCGCCGGGGATGGCAAGGAAGATGGGGGAGAAGAAGAGTGCAACGGCAAATCCGAGAGCGATGACAAAGGCGGTAAGACCTGTGCGGCCGCCTTCGGCGACGCCGCTCGCGCTCTCGATATAGGTGGTGGTGGTGGAGGTGCCGAAGCAGGCTCCTGCGGTGGTGGCGACTGCGTCAGCCATCAGGATCTTGCTGATGCCGTCCACCTTGCCGTCCTTGTCGATCATCCCGGACTTCACGGACACGCCGACCACGGTGCCGATGGTGTCGAACATGTCGATGAACAGGAACGTGAACACCACGATGAACATATCCCAGCTGAGAATCTGGCTCCACTCGAACTGGCAGAAGATGGGGGCGATGCTGTCCGGCATGGAGACCACGCCCGTGAACTTGGTTACGCCAAAATAGGGGATGCAACCGATGAGGGTCGTTGCGAGCATGCCGATGAGGATGCCGCCGCGCACCTTCAGGACCACCAGGAGGGCGGTGATAATGAGACCTATGGTAAACAGTCTGCAGGTGGCGCTTTTAAAATTGCCCAGGGTGACGAGGGTGGCGTCGTCGTTGACGATGATGCCGGCGCTCTGCAGGCCGATGAATGCGATGTACAGGCCGATACCGGCGCCGATAGCGTTCTTCAGGGTGGCGGGGATGGCGTTCACGATGGCTTCACGCACTTTCGTTGCGGAAAGGATGATGAAGATCACGCCCTCGATGAGGATGGCGGTCAGAGCGAACTGCCAGCTGTATCCCATTCCGAGGCACACGGTGAACACGAAGAATGCGTTCAGACCCATACCCGGAGCAAGTCCGAAGGGCTTCTTGGCGTAGAGGGACATCGCGAGCGTACCCACGATTGCGGCGAGTGCGGTGGCTGTGAAGACAGCACCGTTGGGCATACCGTCGATGTTGCTGAAGATGCCGGGGTTGACGGCGAGGATATACGCCATCGTCAGGAAGGTGGTGATACCGGCGATAATCTCGGTACGCACGCTGTGCTTCTGGGGATCAAACCCGAAGACTTTAGCTAAAAAATTGTTCATATACGGAGGTTAGATTAGAATACCCATTTTGCGCCGAGGCAGGGACGGACATGCCAACCCTCGACTCCGCCGAAGTTATTGGAAATCTCGACTTCGCCGCCGAGGTTGAGGTTGTGGCATCCGAAGTGTTGTCCGATGTTGTACCAGAGCTGGGGCTCGGAGAGAACAACGCAAGTGTCTTCCCACCACACATCCACGAATCCGGAGAAGCGGAGGCCGGGAGCGCCGAACAGATCCTGGCAACCCCAGACTGCGGTGAGCTGCATGGGGATTTTCTCATACTTGCCCACGAACTTCTTGCAGAGCACCTCGAGGTTGAGGGTGTTCTTGTAGTCAGCGCTGTGGAAGAAATAGTTGAGACCGAGGAGGAAGGCGCTGTTGATGGTGTAGCCGCCGAACTGTGCGCCGAGACCGCCGTTGTACTCAGCCTGAACGCTGAGACCGCCGAGAGCGGTGTCCTGCCAGAAGTTGAAGCAGCGTGCGAACTCGCCGTATGCTCCGCTGGGGCCAATGGTCCTGTCGGTGCCTGTTTCCTTGAAATTGTAGTCGAAATCGACGAAGAAGAAGGTGTTGCCCCAGGAGTCGCTGTGGAACATCTCGAGGGTGGTGGTGACGTGCTGACGGTCGGAGCCGAAGTCATAGAAGAACTGGACGTTCGTGTCGGTGAGAGGAGTCTCAGCACGCATTGCGGTCCCGAGGAGCATAGCCCCGAGAGCGGTAAGAAGAATAGCTTTTTTCATAAAATTATAAAAAATGATTGTGTGTTTGTTTATTTCTCTTGCACGTCAAGCACCGCACTTGTCTCCACGTCCTGAGGGAAGACCTCGAGGCGGGGACAGTCGGTGATGTTGAGGATGAAGCTGAAGAGTATCTTCCGGGGGCCGAACTTGCGCACGAGCCTCCAGGCGGCGGCGACGGTGCCTCCTGTGGCCAGGAGGTCGTCGTGGATGAGCACCACGTCGTCCGGGGTGATGGCCCCGGCGTGAATCTCTATGGTGTCGTGGCCGTATTCCTTGGTGTAGGTCTCCGAGACCTTCTCGGCGGGGAGCTTGCCCATCTTGCGGGCCATCACGAAGCCGGCTCCCAGACGGGCCGCCAGAGCCGCTCCCATCACGAATCCGCGGGACTCGAGTCCCACCACCTTGGTGATGCCTTTGTCTTTATAGGTCTGATAGAGCCTCTCTTCTATTTCCTTCAGGCAGTCGGCGTCCTGAAGCAGAGTGGTGATGTCGAAAAACAGTATCCCGGGAGCAGGAAAATCCGGGACTGTGCGCAGGTGTGATCTCAGGTCTGTCACGTTCGTCTGTTTTGAGTTGCAAAAATAACTTATTATTGCACTTTTTGCAAGTATTTGGAGGCTTAACTTTTCTTCTTTTTCAGATAAGGAGGGAGTTGTTCCCGGGATGGAGCTTGCAGGAAGTGCCGCCCCATACGAATTCGCCGTCCACGCCGTCCGGAAGCGAGATTTCGGCCTTCAGAGTGCCGCCGCGGAGCTTGTAGGACACGCTTATGTCCCCCTTGGGATGGGGCACGCTGCCGCTCACCTCGCCCAGACTGCCGAGCGCCGGAGTTATGCGCACGCTTGCGAAGCCCGGGGCCGCCGAGTCTATGCCCAGCACCATACGGAAGAATTCTATGTTGGGGCTTGCCCCCCAGGCGTGGCAGTCGGAGCGTGCAGGCTCCGGCTTCTCGGCCCAGGTGGTGAGGCCGAGGGCCATCTGGTTGCGGAAGATGTCCAGATTGTCCAGCAGAAGGCCGGCGTTGCCGGTGAGCGCCATGGCCTCGTGCAGATAGTAGCGGAAGTAGATGGTGCAGGGGATGAGGCTGTCGTCGGCAAGGACCCTGCGCAGCAGCTGCGAGGCTTCCTCCCCTTCCACGACGCCGCCTATGACGGCCAGGATATTGGCGTGGCAGGAGAATTCCGTCAGCTCTCCGTTGTCGGCAAAGAGACTGCGCGCGGCAGACCAGTAGCTGCGCCTTACGGCCTCCCTCATCGACGAGGCGGCGGCGCGGAAATCCTGCGCGATGTGGGCGCTGCCCATAGCCTCCTCCATATCCGCGGCATATTGCAGCGCAATCAGATACATAAGGTCCAGATAGGCTATTCGGCCCTGTCTGTCGGCGGGGAAATCACCGCTGTGCAGAGCGTCGGTGTAGTCCGCAAAGTTCCAGAACGGCATACGGTGGATGTTGCCGTCCTCCCCCACTCTGGCCGCGAAGGTGCCCAGCACGGTGCGGATTGCGCTCAGCTGCGCGCGCAGGAACTCCTCGTCGCCGCGGTAGCGCCACCAGTCGTGGCAGGTCATTATCCAGGTGAGTGAATAGGGCGTGATGAACTGGTGCAGGAATGCGGGATAGCGGCTCGCTGTGATGCCGTCGGCGCACATCGACATCCTCCCGAGCTCTATCAAACGCCTCGGGAGCGCCTTGTCACGGGTGTTGTACATCGTCACAAGGGCCTGGATGCGGGCGTCGCCGAAATACTGCAACTGCTCGTAGTAGGGGCAGTCCATATATGTCTCGTGCGCGCACAGGCGCGCGGTTCTCCAGCCTATGTCCAGCATCCGCTCGAGCGAAGGGTCTTCGGGACACTCGAAGCGGCTCACTTTCTCGAAGGGGTACATGCTGGATTCTGCGGTGAGCGAGTCGAGCGTCAGTGGGGCGCCGGCCGTCTTCACAGTGAGCTTCATATAGCGCCAGGTGCGCCACCACAGCGGCTGGAAGGTCCTCCCCTGCCCGCCGTCGGAGACTATCTCGTCGGTGTAGCCCACCCACATCTTGTCCCGGGTGACGCGGCGGTCGCCCTTGCAGTATTTCCCGCCTTCCCTTTCGTAGAGGGATTCCGCGTACGAGAGGGAGATGGTGGCACCCTCGCCGCCGCTGAAGGCGAGCGTCGGGTAGCCGGTGGTGAGCACGCCGGCGTCCAGCAGGAACTCCGCCGTTGTGCCAGTCGGCACGGTCCTGCCCGCAATCTCGCCTCCGAAGGGGATGGCGCGCCGCTCCATTGCGGGAAGCGGCCGGGGGACGAGCTGCCAGAAGGAATAGTCGCCGGCTCCTTTGGCCGCGGCAAGGGTGATTTTCCGGGCATCGGGCCACGCGGCGTCATCGTAGTCGGGCTCTTGCCAGCCCCAGGGGTACTGCGAGCAGTCCACTCGCTCGGTGCAGCCGGCGGCATAATAGCCGTTCACCTTGGGCTTGAGCGCAGAATAGGCGGAGCAGCGCAGAGCCTTCCAGCCGCTGCCGGTGTTCAGGGCTTCAGCGGCATTGCCTTCACCCTGCACAAGGAAGCCTGTGCGGCCGAGGGACATCACGGCCACGGGGCGCTGCGCTCCGTGGTTCCAAACAAGGGCGCACACTGCGTTGTCGCCGGCCTTCAGATAAGGCGCAAGGTCCACCGACTCGTAGCTCCAGTTAAGGACGTCTCCCTTGCAGGGACCGTCACAAACGAAAGTGCCGTTGACGTAGAGCTTGTAGCGGTTGTCGGCCGAGATGTGCACGACCAGCTCCCGAGGCGCCTCGGCCAGGGTCAGAGTCTTGCGGAACATTGCCACGTCGTAGCTGTCGGTGGCGCCTTCCGGTGCAATCCAGGCTGCGTGCCAGCGGGCATCGTTATAGCGGTAGTCGGCCTGCCAGCTGTCTGTGACGTCAAGGTTCTGTGCAAGGGCGGCGGAGGCCGACAACAGCGCCGCTGCGAGGATGGTGAGAGTGGGCTTGGTCATTTTCTTATGAGGATGACGAATTTCTCGATATAGTATTCGTCGCCGAGCCAGTCCGAAATGGGCCAGACGGTGATTTTCGCCGGAGCCACGCCGCGATTCCTGCATAATGCGGAGATTTCCTCCCCGACATCTCCTCCCTTGAGGTAAAGTATGCCTTTGTTGTATTTGCCCCTCACCCAGGGGTAGAAATTGTCGAGCGAAGTCACGGCGCGCGAAACCACCCAGTCGAAGACCTCGGGCAGGCTTTCCGCGCGGGCGTTGACGCAGCGCACGTTCCTGAGCCCGAGCCCTGTGGAGACGGCCTCGGCAACGCGGATTTTCTTTGCTATGCTGTCGCAGAGAGTGAAAGAGGTTTGCGGATATTTCATTGCAAGCGGAATCCCCGGGAAGCCACCGCCGGTGCCGAGGTCGAGGACTTTTTCTGCGGGGGCGAACCCCCCGTGGCCGGAGCGCTCGAGAAACTCCGCGATCGCAAGGGAATGGAGGATATGGTGCTCGTAGAGATTGTCGATGTCCTTACGCGAGACGACGTTTATCTTCGCGTTCCACTCCGCCCAGAGGCTTATCGCTTCATCAAAGTCAGATTTGCGCAACTGCTGTAAGAATGTTTTTCATTGGCAAAGTTACGAAATATTATATATTTGCAAAATGACTTTCACTTGTAAACTTATGTCCCGGACCCGCATCATCATCCTTCTTCTTGCAATCATTCTTCTTGCCGGATGTTCCAACTGCAACACTCTGGAAGAGGGGTTCCGCGCCCCGTCACAAGAATACAGGCCCTGGTGTTACTGGTGGTGGCTGGGAGGCAATGTGGACTCAGGGACCATAGACTCCGACCTCGAGAGGATGAAGGAGCTGGGCTTCGGAGGATTCCTGCTTGTGGACTCGAGGGGATACTGGGACGATGACAACCACGTGAGGGTGCCGCAGGCGCAGTGCGGATTCATGAGCGAAGAGTGGGTGGACAATGTCTGCAAGGCCCTGAGGAAGGCCGACACGCTGGGACTCGAGGTCGGCATCAACCTCTCCAGCAGCGGCGGCAGTTTCAAGGGCCCCTGGCCTCTGGGCGAAGACAGTCCCAAGGAGCTGGTTTTCCGCCGCTATCGCCCCGATGAGCCCTTCGAGGAGCCTCAGCTGCCATTCTATAAAGACATAGCAGCCTTTGCGGTGAAGACCGCTGCTCCGCTGCCGCCCACGCAGTGGCTGCGCAAGACGGAAGGAGGCAGAGTCGAAGCCCTGGAGGCCGTGGAGATAGACGCCGCGCAGTGGCAGGCACCCGACGAAGGGCATTGGACCGTGTTGCGTTTCGGCTATTCCGCCATCCCGGGGCACGAGACGGACGTGGACATAATCGACCCCGAGGCAGTTCGAAGGCACATAGCCAGAATGGTGGAGCCCCTGAAAGAAAGAGTGGCAGACTTGTTCGGCACCACGCTCACCCACTTCTACAGTGTGAGCTGGGAAGGCGCCATTCCCACCTGGACGGGTGGTTTCGAGGAGGACTTCAGGCGCTACGAAGGATACGACATACGCCCCTGCCTGCCTCTGCTTGCCGGATTCAGACTCCCGGGAGGCGGCCCGGATGCGGAGCGGCGCTTCGCCAAAGACTTCACGCAGGCCCGCAACAATATGTTCCGGGACAATTTCTATGCTCAGATGCGCGACTGCTGCCACAGCTACGGCCTTTCGATGTTCTCCGAAAGCGGGGGACCGTGGAGTCGCAAAGAAGACGTATTCAAGTGGGCCGACCAGCAGGAATTCCTGTCCCTGAACGATATGCCGCAGGGCGAATTCTGGTACGACCACGACCACCTGTGGCATCTGCGTGGCGTTTCGGCCTCCGCCCACGCCTACGGGAAGAAGCGCGCCAGCGCCGAGGCGTTCACGACAATGCGCCTGCACTGGTCCGAATACCCGGCGGTGCTCAAGCCTTATGCGGACAGCGCGTTCGTGGACGGCATCAACCACCTCGTGTGGCATACCTTCACCTGTTCTCCCCGGAGATTCGGCGTCCCGGGAGCGGAATACTTCGCCGGCACACACCTCAACGGGAACGTCACCTGGTGCAAGGACGCGGCCCCCTTCATCGAGTATCTTGCCCGCTGCCAATATATGCTCCAGCAGGGAGAACCCGTCGTGGACATAGCCGTCTGCGGAGGCGGGGACGTATATCAGCATTTCGGGCACTACGCCCGCTTCCTTCAGGACACGTCCGCGTTCCGGGTGCCTCGGGGTTACAACGCAGACCTGCTTGGTGAGCGCGTGGCCTCTTCCGGGACGCAATTACAGGACGGCCGCCTTGTCCTTGAGTCCGGAATGGAATACCGAATGCTCGTGCACGACTCGGACGGGGCCGCGGCGCCGGGGTTCCCTCCCGACTGTGAATCGGAAGACCTTGCTTTCGTGCACAGGCGCACCCGGCGGGAAGACATATATTTTGTCATCGGTAGCGGCCGCCACGCCTTGACGCTGCGCTGCAGCGGAACTCCTTCCCTGTGGGACCCTGTGTCCGGCGACATCCGCTCCCTTCCCTTTGAGACGACCGCCGACGGAAGGACGCGTCTGGAAGTGGATCTTCCCGGAAACGGTTCCGCATTCATAGTAGTCAGAAGGGGGCGGGGCAGGAAATTCAATCCCGCTCCGGACAGGCTCCGGGCCGCCGCACAGGATATAAACGGCCCGTGGAAGGTGTCGTTCAAATATCACGACGGCATCCAGACCGCCCCGCCCGAGCCGCGCGAATGGTCTTCGCTCGAAGACCTGACCGCGGACTGCGACCCGCAGGTGAGGTACTTTTCCGGAGACGTCACTCTGCGGACGGAATTTGTCTCAGAGCGCGAAGGCGGCGCAATCATAGACCTTGGCAGCGTCACAGGAGGACTTTGCCGCGTCAGCGTGAACGGGCGGGATTGCGGTGTCGTATGGACCGAGCCCTGGAGGGTTGAGGCAGACCTGAAAGAGGGAGCGAATGAGATTGAGATCCGTTTCACCAACACCTGGCGCAACCGCCTCATAGGCGACTGCCGCGGCCCTGAAGAGGAGCAGGTGACTGCGAGCAACCTGCACTATTTCCGCGGGGCGAGAGTGCCCTGGCGCAAGGAGACCAAACCTACTTTCTACAGCGGCTATGCGGCGTCAGACTCCCTTCAGAGCTGCGGCGTGAGGGGGCCGGTGAGGGTTTTTTAGGCGCCTAGGTCTGAACTCAGTCAGCGTAGCTGCCAGGTGCCTTGAGCACCGTAAAAACACTATCAGCAGCCTGAATACACCGCAGTCAATATCCTAACAATGAGGATTATGAGAAGGCTTGAAGCGCATAACCGTCGATGAGATCCATTAAAATCGTATGATTGTGCAATATTATCCAAACTGACCCCCTGACAGAAGTGCGTCACACGGGCAGTGGGGCCCGCAAGATACAAGTTCCGCGTCAGCGGGACGCTGTGTTGTGGGAGGGGCCGGAGTGAGCGCTCGGGGTCCCCGCAAAAGCAGGCTTTTGTGGGGTGAAGCAAGCGAACGGAGTTCCCCCGGAGGCTGCTGCCTGTCAGGCACGGAGCTACAAAAAAAGAGAGTGACTAAGACTTTTTAGTCACCCTCTTGTGCCTCGGGCGGGAATACCCGATGTGTTGATTATCAAGTTGCTGGCTATCTGCGTTTACAGTTTTGTTCACAGTTTTGTTCACAGTTTTGAGGTGTATTAAAAAATTTTTTGATTAAGGCGGCGAGTTACCACCTTTTTAGAGAAATAATGCTATATTTGTCGTCCAGTCTTCAGCCTTTGTCCTTGAAAGACCAAGACAGGTTGAGCAGGAAGTTCACCGTTGAATTCAATTACAACAGCAACCACATAGAGGGCAACATCTTGACTTATGGACAGACTGAATTGTTGCTGTTGTTCGGAAAGGTGGCCGGCGAGGCTCAGATGAAGGACTACGAGGAAATGAAGGCAAGCAATGTAGCCTTGAAACAGACAAGCCCTTGACTCAGAATTTCATCAGAATCCTGCACAAGACACTGCTCCGTTCTCTCACGGTTCATGCGGGACAATATAAGACGCGCCCCAACAGTGTAATTACAAGATATAGCGACTAATTTGAATACGGATGCTTTTTTTCATTTCTACCCTGCTTGTGACCACGATGCTTCAGGCACGCAACCCTCTCATCGAGATGACGGCCATCACGGGCCGTCCCACCCGCGCAGACGTGACGGAGCTGCTTGAAAAATACCACGCCGTGGGTATAGAGCAATTCCTCATCTATCCACGGAGCGGGCTGGAAATAGAGTATATGAGTCCGGAATGGATGCGCTTTTGCAGAGACTGCATCGAAGTGGCGGATTCGCTCGATATGAGAGTGTGGCTCTACGATGAGTACAACTACCCTTCCGGCAACTGCAAGGGGCAGGTCACCGCAGACGGTCACGAAAACCTGTATCCCAAACTGCTCTATTTCGAGAAGGGAACGGACGGCAATTACACGACTGAAATCACTCTCAACCGCACCGGTGCCGACTTGCTGGACCCCGATGCAGTGGCCCGATTCATCGCCCTCACGCACGAGCGTTACTATGCCGAGTTCGGGAAATATTTCGGGAACGTGATACCGGCAATATTTACGGATGAGCCGAGTTTCAACTATTCGACAACCAGCGCGAAGGGCTTCCACCGGATGAATTTCACCACTTTCGACAAAGACCACTTCGGCCTGGCCTGGTACGACGGGCTGGAGGAAGATTATGCCGAAAAATACGGGAGAAACTTTCGTGATGATGTCATTGGCTGGCTTCGCGGGACAGACAGTCCCTTTCTTTGGACCGGGTATTACACGCTCGTGGGAGAAAGGATGCGCACCACCTACATAGCCGCTCTGAGCGAGTGGTGCGAAGCTCACGGCATCCATCTTACCGGCCATATGATGTATGAGAAGCTCTACAAAAGCGTCCGCTGCAACGGAGATATCCTGAAGATTCTAAGGATGTTCGGAATTCCCGGATTCGACGAGGCAAATTCCGACATCGATATCGATGCACGGGAGATGGAAGTGTCCGGCCTTGCGCTGGTGCAATACGCTTCGAAAGGAAAGGAGGGGGCGATGTGCGAACTCAACTCCGTGGGCCCCGCCGATCTGAGCCTGTCCATCCAGAGGCAGATGATGTGGATGTGCTCTTGCTTCGGAGTCAACAATTATATCATCGCGGTGTCTGCAATGGATGCCCGCGGCAACAAGGAAAAAGGAGACTGGTACTATTCCAGCGGACCCACGCAGCCCTGGTTTGACCACTACAGGGAATTCGGCCGTGAAGCTGAAAAGGCGGCGACTTTTGCCCGCAAGCCCTACACTCCCTCGATTCTTGTCAGAGTTCCGTTGAGCTATTTTATGAGTCTTGACAAGACCCCTGCTTTCGAGCAAAGGGGATTGGAATACTTGAGATTTTTGGAGGACCTGCTTCGTTACCAGCTTCAGTTTGAGTTGCTTGATGAAGATGAAGATTCGCGCGGACTACCCGTCATAACTTTCGGACCGGGAGGGTTCTCCCTTGAAGGCGAAAGGCAGTGGTACGAAGACCACGATGAATTCGTTCGCCACGTCACGGAAGTCGTGCCGAGAAAGGCGGTCGCGTACGGCCCCGACGGCTCCGAGACGCGGAATGTCCTTTTGCGTAGCTATGACGACGGATGCTATGTCCTCGTGGACCTCAGCGATGATGACAAAGCCGACCGCCTGCTGACGGTAAGGACTTCTGAAGGGAACGGCACCGTGCGCCTGAGCGGCCACGGAGTGTTCGCCGGCAGATTGGATGATATGCGGGCTTTCGCGCTGACAGAGATTGGCGATGCCCTTTATCAGATTCGAGACACGGTGACCTATTCTCCGCGGATTCTCCGTTGCCTCCATACTTCCGAGTGCCCCGTTTTCGAATTCACGCTCGCGAAAAAGACAAAGGGTATCAAGCTTCTTGCAAGAGAGGCGGTGGACCCGGTCCAAATCCTTCTGGACGGCAACCCAGTCAGTACACTCTGCACAGACACTCCACTTCCTTTCGGATTCTCAAAGCTATACCGGTCCAGCCGTCCTATGACCCTTAAGAAGGGCCGTCACAGCGTCACTGTTTCCGGCACCGATTGGCGCTACCTGCCGTCGGCATTCCTCGTGGGGACTGACGATATGTCCGATTATGTGGGTACTTATGATTTGATTGCAGATATCGACGTGCCGTCAAAAGAAGGCTTGATTCTATCGCTGGATGTCAATCTCGCGTGCGTGGAAGTTCTGCTCGACGGCGAGACGCTCGGTCGCAGGGCTTGGGCTCCATACGAATGGGATATCCCGGCAGATACAGGCGCAGGCCGGCACACTCTGACGCTTCGCGTCTCCACCAGCATTATGCCTATGTTCGGGGACCTTTCAAAGCTCGAAGCCGATCAGCCCTATGTGGACTGGATGCGCATCCGCCCCGGTCAGCACGGCGACAAGTCCCGCACCGGACTGTTCGGTGCCAGATGGCTGCAACGCTAGCAGGGACGTGTCGCGTAGCGTCCAAACTCGTGCCTCGGGCGGGAATACCCATTTTGTTGAGTGTAAGCGTATTGGCTATTTGCGCCTACCATTTCGCCTACCTTCTAGTTTATCTTACGCTCCATATCTTCAGCGTCCTTCTTGGAAATAATTAGTTCAAGAATCCGAAAAGCCAAAGTGGGATCTTATTCCCGTTTCCCATTTCAATTGAGTCTATGGCGAGGAAACTATCTTTTTCATCCTTTATCTGCTCAAACGACTTCTTCCTGCCTCCGACCTCGAAAAGATATTTCTGGTCTATCTTGAAATCTCCTTTTGCCGGAAGGGAAACTTCATGAGAGACGGATAGCTGGTTCATGAAAAATGTCTCCCTGACAGTGCCAATCTCAGCATTGCCGGACAATGCGTACATCATATTTGTATTGTCAAGGTAGAGCTTGTCCGGGGCTGAAATGTTTTTAAGCGCTTTGACGGGAGTCTTCAGCATTGATATCATTTTTGCCTGCTCCAAAAGATTCAGCAGTTTCAACCCCTGCTCGCGATTGGTGTCCAATTCCTGATACAAATCGTTCATTTTCGGAATGAACGGCACTTGGACAGCAAGAATCATAAGAAGCTTTTTGAGCTTCTGAAGAGTGCCGTATTCCACATCTTCCACTGCGGGGATGTCCATATCGATTGTTTGTGCTATAACTTCCTGGACGCGTGAGAGGTAGCCGTCACCTTCTTCTTTGTAGAAGGGATAATATCCATTTTTCAAATATGCCTCGAAATACGGCAGAACCTTAATTTTGGACACTATTTCTGAAGCGATTGAAATATGGCCTGTCAGTATTTCCTCCAAGTTAATTGTCTGGTGCTCCAATGCTCCTTCGAATATCAGGTATTCCCTAAAGGAGAGACCGGACATCTCGTAAGAACGGACTCTTCTGGAAAGATCTCCATCTCCCGACTTCAATTTCAGGATAGATGAGCCGGTGTATACGATATGAAGATCCGGATAGTCGTCATAGATATTCTTGATGCAGTCCTGCCAGTTTTTGTATTTATGGATTTCATCAAGGAAAATATGCGTTCCGCCGTGGGTGTAATGGTATTCCACGAGATCAACAAGATCATTCGTGCAGAACCACATATTGTCCAATGAGACATACAGGACCTTGCTCCTGTCAGTGAAGGATTCCTTTATGTGCTGAAGCAGCAGTGTGCTTTTGCCGACTCCTTTGGGACCCTTGATTCCTATGAGTCTGTTACCCCAGTTGATTTGGTGATAAAGCGGACGTTTATATTCCAGAGAAATCTGATTAATTCTCCTGTTGGAAATCTGATAAAGGTAATCAATAGTAATCATAACAATCTTCCAATGTTCTTTTACAAAGGTAATAAAAATCTTGAAAGATTGTTATTTTTCTGTCCAAACTCGTGCCTCGGGCGGGAATCGAACCCGCACGGACCTTTCGGTCCAAGGGATTTTCTT